>JABAOH010010835.1_pt1 | contig 25879 bp, 21 predicted proteins | sample 7062181 | NCBI WGS metagenome assembly JABAOH01 (sample SAMN14538630, study PRJNA623070) | marine sediment metagenome | biome: marine biome [ENVO:00000428]; feature: marine pelagic biome [ENVO:01000023]; material: deep marine sediment [ENVO:00002113]; isolation source: pool of 5 deep marine... | reverse complement strand
TCAGTGTCCCCGTATCTAACACAGGAAAGGCTATTGTAGCGAGCCCTTTATCAGATATATAGAAGTATATGTCAAGCTGTTGAAGCACTCTTTCATCCAGAAGCCCTTTAATCCTCCCCTGGATTAGAGACTTTCTTGTTTGTTCATCAGCGAGAAGGGCCTCGACAATGTCAGGGGAAGGAACCAAATCCTTTGGCTCTATGTTCAGAACTTTCACTCCTCGTTCAAGCGCTTCCCCGAGTAAGGGCATACTACTCAGAAGGTAGTTATCAGTGATCAACCAAATGAATTTCTCTGCGCTGCTAATTATCTTGTCTACATTGAAAAAGGTAACTGAGATGTCATCACTATGTCTGCTGTCTGATAGGTCGCAAAGCCTACACACAAATTCTGGAGGAAGACGCTCCAGCGAGTGGGTCATGAAATAGTTCCTATGCTGTGATATGAACTCTAATCCGTTAAGTTGTTTCAGGACTAACTTGCCAAAAAGAGTAAGATTATGCAAGCCTTCATCCCTGTGCGTCACTCCAGCCTCGGCCAGTCGAGAAAGGTGCCTGCTGGACTCCTGGATTCTGATGCCCAACGAATTTGATAATCCTGTAACACTCATTGCTTGTTTGTTCAGTTCACGCATGATTCTAAGCCGATCCTTATTTGAAAACTCGAAGAACAGGTTACAGAGATTGTCCAACCCGACCACCTGTCAAAAGTAATGTTAATTTTTCCTAATAGGCATTGACCTCTCTAAATTGCTGTTTCGAAGACTTAATATGAAGTCTCTAACATGCTCTCTTTTTGCGGGGAGCCATTGGAGGTTGTAGAATTGTATAAGCATATCTGGACATTGCTACTGAGGAAATTGGGCAAAAAAACGATCTCCGCTATCGTTTTGGCTTTCGTCTTGTTGAGTGTGTCGATCATGGTGTTCAAAGTTCAACCAGCAAAGGCTAGAACAATAATAGTGCCTGATGAATATCCCACTATACAGGCAGCGATCAACGCAGCTAATGACGGCGACACCGTATCTGTAAGAAGTGGGACGTATTTAGAGAGCGTCTCTGTTCGGAGATCTATAAGACTTGTTGGTTGGAGTCCGCACACAACAAAGATAGATGGTGAAAAAGACCTAGCATTGGCTATAACAGCAGATGATGTGTCGGTAAGTGGTTTCACATTGGCATCGAGCAAACTAAGAGAGGGGGACCCTTCTCCCCATGAAGAAGACCTATTCATTGTCTGGGTAGAAGGTAGTAACTGCGTTATTTCAAATAATATTGTTCAAGGAGTCGCTGAAACACGCTGGGTCACTGGCATTCTGCTAGTAAGTTGCAGTAACAACAACGTTGAAAATAACAGGATTAGAGACCTGCACACAGATGGCGTCAGGATCTGGCTCTCTAATAGTAACGTCATTCGTAATAACGTAATCAACAATACCTCTTTGGGGATCAATGTGGTCACTTCCCAAAGCAATGCAATCGAAGGCAACATAATAACATACACTAATCCAGACTATCCCTCACCGTACCACGACCCCATGCACAAACACAAAGGCCTGCTACCGCCTTCAGGAATCTCTCTGTATTTAGACTCACAAGGGAACCAGCTGATCGAAAATACAGTTGTCAATAACGGGGTACATGGACTTTCCATTGGGAATCGATCTTCATATAACCTGGTAGTTGGCAATGTAATATCATCAAATGGAATATTCAAGCCCAACAGTTGGGAAAGCAACTATAACGTATGGGTGAACCTGAGTACTGCAAACAGGTTCTATCACAACTACTTCGACGATCGAAGCACAACTTGCAGTGTAGTAGGGAGCAACCTGAGGGATAACGGTTACCCCTCGGGAGGCAACTTCTGGAAGGAGTACGCTGCAGAGGACTCTTGCAGTGGAACTTCTCAGAATCAACAAGGCAGTGACGGAATATTTGATTATCCTTATTTTATTGACGAGAACGAAATTGACAGATATCCACTAATAGATCTAGAATGGGTTGACAAAAAGGTTCACAATCTTGATACAGACTCTCACTATCTGACTATACAGGAAGCGGTTTATGCTTCAGAAACTTTGAATGGGCACACAATTGTAGTAGACAAAGGACTACGTTACGAGCACATTACGATTAACAAGAGCATATCGCTGATAGGAGAGAACGTCTCCACAACATTCATAGACGGATATGGAATAGGCAGCGTGATCAAGATAATCGCTTCAAACGTCAAGCTTTGCAATTTCACAATACAGAATAGCGGTACACATGAAATTTTAGTGGCAAATTCGTCTAATGCCGTCTTGCGAAACAACTCCATCGACAACATTGCAATCGAAGCTCGTGAAGATGCTCCCCTAAACTATTTCATTCACGACATTGACGCCTCGAATCTTGTCAATGGGAAGCAGGTCATTTACTGGATTAACCGCCATGAAGGGAGAATACCGTCAAATGCAGGGTTCGTCGCCGTAGTCAATTCATCCAACATCATAGTGGATGGCTTGAAAGCAACGAACAACAGCCAAGGCATATTCTTCGCTTACACAAATAGCTCGATAATTATGAACCCTGCTCTGCTTAACAATAACGAAGGGATACGGCTGCACCGCTCTTTTAATAACATTTTGAAGAGTAACTACTTTGCACGAAATCTCTGCGGCATCGGACTGACATTCTCCTCAGGAAACAGGATTCACCACAACAACTTCATCGAAAATACCATACAAGCGTACACAATTTCTTCTTCGAATGCTTGGGATGACAGCTACCCTTCAGGTGGCAACTACTGGAGAGACTACAGTGGCTTTGACTCAAACAACGATTCCATAGGAGACACACCATACATCATCAACGAAAACAACACAGATAACCATCCCCTCATGAAATCCTACGCCATACAAGCCTCAGNNTCCTACGCCATACAAGCATCAGTAACCTTGCCAAACCCAGTAGTAAGCGTCCTGCCTATAGTTACCCACCCTGTCACATGCTTTATTGAACTCCCCAAAAGCTACAGCGTAGACGAGACGAATGTACGTCAGTCTTCATCAATGGAACTGTCAACGTAGACCTTAACTTCCCAGCTCAAATCGGAGACTTCAATCTGAACAATGTTTCAGACCTTGAGATACGCTTCTTCAAAGCAGAGGTCGTTAGGTTTTGCCTAAAAAATCTTGAGTACATCGACCCGTATTCTCCTATTGAAGTCGCTCTAGAATTAAATGGGTGTCTGAACTACGGCCAACCCTTCCAAGCGATAGCCGCAATCGAAATAATATTCTTTGGATATAGAAGGGCAGGGATATTTCCTATTTAGATAGGCTCTAAATGCCGCAATTCGTTAATTCATTTTTCAGATACAAACCCTGAAAACCATACACAGAAGAGGTTGCATTTGTAGACCTGTTTCCTTTATTAATCTTGGATCTAGATCAGTCTAAAGAAACCGAGAACAGTGATTAGCAGAAAAAGATGTCTTAGTGGAAGAATCAAGATTCTTTCGTTCTTAAGCCTCCAGAACGTAACATAACAGTTAACCGCTGTCAACGCGAGCCACAGGAGAGATGGATAGAAGATCAAGAATTCTGATAATCTATCGCATGATGCGTCAACTACAAGTCCATCGAAACTCAGCAAATGTGTTTTCCTGGCCAAGAAGCCATCTAATGCATCGAGAAAAAGAACGAAAAACAACGACAAAATCCCATACGTAACCAGATTTAAGCTGAAAAAAAGGTAGACGGATATTGACATAAGCAGAGAAAACCATGAGACAGCATTTGGAGAAACGTCAACCTTCTCAAATGGCGTCAAAAGGAAGTCAGTTATAGCATGATAAAGAGTCCTGCTGTCAACCATAGTCCTGCACCTATTGCTATTTTGTATCTCAGATTCAGGTTGAAGTCCACGATGTTGTCAAAAAACGGATGAAAAGGTTTGCTCTCACCAAGAAGGAAATCTAAAACATAATGGGATATTAAACCCAGGCAGAGGGCATTGTTTATTAGGATTGAAGCAACGATGAGAGGAGCGGCTATTGACAATTCATGCAAAATCGTCCTTGATTCTTGACCTCTGAATTTTTTGCGTGTATACGTGAAGATCTTGTCCAAGTCGAGAACTACTGCGCCTAGAATGAGCCACACATTTATGTTTCCTCCTGCAAGGATATACGCAAAGGCTATATGTGAAATTGGGTCCAATTAAATCCCTGCTAGTTATACGAATATTGACATTCAAGAGAAAATTATTTAAGGCTTCTCAGCAAGATCATCGGAGAACCACAGACATCAAGTATCTATTAGTGTTTTGTCCATTACATCTCAACGCTCTTAAGAAATATCTTGTGTGTTTAGAGGATTTTCAGCATTGCAAAAGAGAAAAAATGAACCGTAACAATAAAAAAGCTAAATCTTGGGATAACCAATGTTTAATAGCGTGAGGATAATTGAAATCTGTGTTCATTCTTGTTGATGGCGCTAGATCAGATGTCTTTTACGAAATGTTAAGTCAAGGGCTTCTGCCGAATATTATGAAGCACGTGGCCAAGAGGGGTGCATCTGTAGAAAACGCCGTGACCGTTTTTCCGTCCACAACTGGACCGGCTCATGCGCCCTTCTTGACTGGAGCATTTCCTGGCCCACTGAACATGCCCGGCATCCGATGGTTTGACAGAAAGAAGAGCAGCTACAAGTATTACGGACGCTTATCTTGGTTTGAATTCGAACGTGATTATGTGGGGCCAGGCGCCTTCGCAATGAACACAGATATGAGTGACAAGATCAAGACCATCTTTNNCTTTGAGCCCATCACACGAGGGGCGAAATTCGTCTATCCTCCTCTTGCTAACGTCTTGGCTAAACTGCTTGCCCCCTTAAGAGCATTTACTTGGGAACACGCCGACGCCGTTGCAACACGCATATTTGAACTGGTCTACAGGTGCTCTGCCATGATGCGAGGTATGAAATTTCCTACGGAGCCTCCTGTCTTCTCCATAGTGTATATGCCGGGAGTGGATGAGGTCAGCCACGAACATGGGCCTCTCTCCCAGAACGTACGACACGCAATGCAGAATGTGGATAACCAGGTTGGACGCATGGCTAGAACTCTTATTGACCTTGATCTTTACGAGGATACTTCCATTGTAATCAGCTCTGATCATGGGCTTCGTCCCACTAGTTTGCACTTTGATCTTGCACAATTCATGAGTACAATTGGTTTGGATGTTCGTCGCTTTCCAGTGACATTCTTGCAAGGTTTTGGCGAGTTTGATGCCACGGTCGCTGTAAGCGGCAACGGCATGGCTCATATCTATCTAGCTGCGGAAGGCGCAGAGGAAAAAGCATTTCCGCTTCAATATATAGCGCATAACTGGGAGCGAAAACCTACGTTGGAGGATCTTGAAAATTACAGGATTAGAAAAGGACGTGTAAACATTATAGACTTGGTTAGACACTTGTTACCAGTGCAACATGTCTTCGTCGCTGAAAACAGGTCAACTTTCCATGTCTACTCTAACGATGGACACGGCATCATAAGAAAAAAGGGACGAAATGAATGCTCTTACGATGTGATTGAAGGTAAGGACCCTCTTGGTTACGCCGCTATCGTCGAAAATGGAAAGATCGCGTATGGCGAGTGGTTCGACGATCGCGAGTGGCTAGCAGCTACTTGTCAAGCTGAATTTCCAGACGCGCCTGTTCAGATTTCACAGATCTTTGAAAGCGAGCGGTCGGGAGACTTGATCGTGAACTCTCGGATGGGTTGGGATCTTATGCCTGAATTGTCACCGCATAAGGGTTCTCATGGCGGTCTTCATAAAACGGAAATGAAGATTCCACTTCTAATTGGCAATTCTAACTATGAGTACGGGCCAGATCAACCACTACGTACGCCAGATGTTCTAGACATACTTCTCGCCTAGAAAAGATCTGAAGCCGTCACGAGCTAAGGCTATGATAGCAGAGGTGAATATTCCGCGCTACAGTAAACCATAAACGAAGGCCTTCACGCGCTATCAGCTCTGCTACTAGCCAAGTTGCTTAGAATTAGCTCCATCCCAAGTGTTTCAATCGGTGTCTTGTTCTTAGTTTTTCCCGATACTAACCACCCTCCAAACATGAAAATGGCGTTGAAAACTGGAAGATTTCGGTCAAATCACGTTTGCCCCTCCAGGAACTTGTGGGCCTTATCCTCGCTTTGTCAGCATTCCTGATTGCGCACACAGTCCGTTCTCACCAATTTCTACTCGTACTAAACTGTAGACTAAGCCATTTCATCGTTGACTTGCTTACAAGACCATGCCGACCGCTATTTCCTTTCTCCTATAAACAAGTAGACCCTAACCTTTATCGAGCGCGCGGATACGGTTTTCACGTTCATCCTAGGTCCAATGTACATGAAGGCGTTAGCATTCTGAGCGTAAGCAGCCTCGGCCTCTACATTGTTTGTTTGGATTCCAATGCCTAAAAAGGAGCGTAGCAACCAGAAGACTAGATAACCGAAGTTTCTAAAATTTCCATAGCGTCGATCATGCAGTCAATCTTGGACAGGTCTTCTGAATGCAATATAGTACTGAGAAAGCTTATGAATGAATAGGAAGAGTGAAAAAGCAAATGGTTGGACTTAGAAATCAGATGTGGGTGGAAGAAAATCTTGTCTGACTCACCTTTCTCTGAAATTCTGGATGGGCTTTCATCTAGAATTGCTATTAAAGGTTCTATCTATGCAGCTTCGATCATACTGTTTTTCATGTTTATTCTGTTACCTCCTATTCTGGGAGTAATTATCAGATGGAACACAATCGAAGAGGTTTTAGGTCAGCCGAGACTCATGTCTGACGCCTTAAATGCGGTCTACGCATCTTTCGCTGTAGCTTTCTTCGTTTCGTTCATTGATATTGTGGCTGGTGTACCCATGGCTTGGATGGTTGCACGTGGGAAATCAAGATGGATCAATGCGTTGGACACTTTTTCAGATATCCCCTTCATTGTGCCTACTTCCACTCTTGGGTACTCATTGTCTCTTTTCTGGAGTGGGTCGACCGGACTCTCGGCCTTTTTTGGCCGGCCTTTCGTCTCGCCGGGCTGGCTCCTCGTAGTATTGCTGCATTTTGCATTTTCATTTCCAGTTGTGGTCAGAGTGATGGTTGGAGCCTTGCTGGATTACGAATTGGAGTACGAACAAGCGGCAAGAACCTTGGGGGCTGCCCCGCTGACAGCCGCAAGAACTGTAACGTTTCCCATTTTAAAACACTCTGTGATAGCTTCTTTCACTTTGGCTTTTGCAAGATCACTCTCTGAAACAGGCGCAACAATGATAGTAGCAGGTCAGTTTGTTAATGGTCCAATATTCATCCAGAAGAATCTGGGTGTAGGGGGAGAAGGGCCGCTTGTCTTTGTTAGCTTGATTCTTCTGGGACTCTCTAGTCTGATATTCGTGACAATCCGTTTACTAGGTCCAAGGTTGGAGATGCCTATCAGGAGAGTCTGGCCTGAGACTGAGAGGAAGCTGAGCAGCTCTACAGTCTCTTCCTCTAGAAACGGAATAGCGCTGTCAATATTCTTGTTTTTGGTGCTTGTTCCCTCTCTTTTCGTCGCGCTGCCAGCGTTTGAAGCGATCTTCTCTGGAGTCTTGACGGACGCCTTAGGGGGGATTGGCGTTTGGAGCGATTATTGGCAAAGTATTTTCCTATCCTACTCTGTTGGGGCTGTTGTCACAGGAATAAACGTCATGATTGGTCTGCCTATGGCGATTATAATAGCACGGAAAAAAATAGGGAGTGGCCCCTCGACATTGTTGGACACGCTTGTTAACATCCCAATAATCGTCCCGTCTGTCGCTTTGGGGGCTTCCCTCTCAATTTTCTGGAAAGAGAATTTCGGATTCATACCTGATATTTGGCTGCTTATTTTCGCGCATCTATGTATTACGTATCCTTATTTTGTGAGATCAATGTCAGCTGCTGTAGAGAGAATAAGTGTCGAACTGGAAGAAGCCGGAAGAACGCTTGGAGCAAAACCATTGGCCGTGTTCAGAACGATAGTTTTTCCATTGACCAAATACTCTATGTTTTCGGGTGCAATCATGATGTTTACGAGAAGCGTCAGCGAAACCGGTGCTACGTTGGTTGTCAGCAATCTTGTTACTGCCCCAGTTTTGCTGGTCCGATGGGTTAGAGAAGGAGTTCCAGAAATGGTTCTAGGCTTGGGGTGCGGCTTTCTTATCGTGTTTTCTTTCATAATCTTGCTAATTCTTAGACTCGTAGTGAGGAAGAGGGGAACATACTAAGATGTTTAGCAAATCGCTAATGTCTTGCACTCGATTCTATACAACTGGAAATCCAAGGAGATCAGAGTAAATGCCTGTTGTACGTCTGGTGAACGTAAAAAAGAGCTTTGGGAAAATAGTGGCGGTTGACGGTGTCAGCCTCCACATCAAAAACAAAGAGTATTTCTCTTTGCTTGGTCCAAGCGGGTGTGGAAAGACGACCCTGTTGCGGCTCATTGCAGGGCTGGTTCAACCAGATGAAGGCGAGATCTACATTGGACAGAAGCTTGTAAATGATGTGCCTCCAGAAGATAGAAACATCGGATTTGTGTTCCAGACCTTCGCACTGTTTCCCCACATGGACGCGTGGAACAACGTCATCTATGGACCCAGAGTGAAGGGTTTTGAAATGAGAAAAGCAGAGACCATAGGACATGAGGTGCTGGAGATGGTCAAGTTACATGAAAGGTTGAATGCCTTCCCAAATGAACTAAGTGGAGGAATGATGCAGAGAATAGCTGTGGCAAGAGCCCTAGCGGCCGGTGCAGAATTGCTGCTCCTTGACGAGCCCCTGGGACATTTGGACGCAAAGGTAAGAAACGAGTTAAGGTATGAGATAAGAAGGATGACAAAGGACTTGGGATTAACTGCAGTACACGTGACACATGATCAGAGCGAAGCCATGGCGATTTCAGACAGAATTGCAGTTCTGAAAAAGGGAAAGATACTACAGACGGGGACCCCAACAGAGCTTTATCTGACTCCAAAGAACATTTTCGTGGCCCACTTCATCGGTGAATCGAACTTCCTAGAAGGATATGTTTCAAAGGTAAGCCCCGAGGGGTCAGCAATCGAACTTCGCGGAGAGGTGAAAGTTCAAGTAGGCCAGAAAGATTTCAAGAAAGGTGAAAGGGTGGTTCTAGCCGTAAGGCCTGAAACGTTCACCATTGCAGAGGGAAAGCGTGAAAAGGAAAACTCTGTTGTAGGCACCATAGAACGGACTACCTTCGAAGGGACGAACATGCGTTACGAGATCAGACTTGAGAATCAAGATCTGGTTGTGGTTGTTAAACCGTCTCTGACTGAAGAATGGTTTAAGGTGGGAAGAACAGTAACAGTAAGTTTTTCTGCTGAAAAAGCTCATCTGTTCATATATCCTGAGTCAGGTTTGAGGGAGGAATTAGCAGTTGAGTAATCTAATAAGATGGTTTGAGAAACGAAAGGAAATAAAAGCTTTGGAAACCGTGCAACGACACTTAGCATTGACTATAGGAATAGTCGAAGACCTGGAGAAGTCGATAGATGCATTAGCAAGAAACAATGAGGTGGAGATGGAGAGAAGTGTTCAAAGAGTGGCGAGCAGGGAGAAGGAAGCAGATAAGCTGCGCAGAAGAATTATGGACTATATTTCAAAAGGAGAGCTCCCACCCATCGACAGGGCAGATCTCATGGATCTTGTAAAAAAGGTAGATATGGTTGCTGACTGGAGTAGAGAGTCAACACGCATACTGAAGGCTATACCGATGACGCATCTCCCAGCCTTGGTTAAAGATGGATTAATGGAGATGGCTCAGGGGGTGAAGAGCTGTGCGATTTCCCTTCAGAAATGCATCAACAGAATGATCCTGAAACCCGAAGAAGCGCTTAAGGCGGCAGATGCAGTGGAGCTAGAGGAGGAGAAAGTCGATGATATTCATGAAAGGGTTCGATTGTTGTTGGGCAAGATTGATTTACCTAGTGCCGGAATCACCGTCTTAGTCGCTCAACTCTTGGAGGCTCTGGAAATGGTTGGAGATTCATGTGAAGATGCAGTCGACCAAGTGAGGGTCATAGCTGTTCGAAGGTAAACATTTTCTAAAAGAATCCAAGACCCCCCACCTGCGTGCGCAAACAGATTCTGAATCACACAACATATGAAGTACATCCACAACCTACATATCTCCGCGCGTCAGTCATGATGTTCGGACTTCCAAGAAGGGTTATATACAAAACATGAAAAGTAACGTTGAGGAGACAAAGACTTGGAAGGGAAAAGCTACAGATGGTTTGAAAAGCGACGAAGAACAAAAGCGTTAGATTTAGCCCAAGAACAGATAACCAAAGCGCTGGACACAGTGACCCTATTGCATAAAGCAGTGGAGAGTATTTCGAAAGCAAACAGAAAAGAGGCAATGCAACACATTGAGAATCTTCTAGAGGCAGAGAAAGAAGTAGACAAGCTACGGACAGAAGTCTTCAAAGAGCTATCGAAAGGCGCAGCCCTGTTCGCAGATTACCGCGAAGACCTGATGCACCTCGTGAAACGCCTTGACACACTTGCAGACCATGTGAAGGATGCAGCAAGATGCATCAAGATGCTGGCAGATTCCGAGATTCCAAAAGATCTTTGGCAGAAGACTGCTCACATGGTTTCCATTCTATTGGAATGTGCCAATGCCCTTCGCAGTAGCATCGAAAAGATCGCTGTAGATCCAATAGCAGCCATACGAGGAGCAAAAAAAGTAGAGCAGGTTGAAGGCGAGATTGATCAGGAATACCTTGAAACAAAATCTATGTTCATTGAATATGGAAAACAGATAGACAGTGGCTCCATGGTAATATTCGATGACTTGGTTGAATTCATTGAATACGCTGCCGACATATGTGCCGATACCGCAGACTATATCGTGATACTTGCAGGTACAGAATAACACGTTGACATTGAACATAGTCGACGAACGTCAAATCAGGAAACGCTCCAACCCACCTGACCCGCTAGGTTCAAGAATGACGATTATGTCTTCCCAGCAGAAGACTCACAACTAAAACTTGCAGACAGACTATTCAATACGGATGCCTCAGACCCGAGAAGAGCATCATCCTTGGGAAGCGGTTTCATCCCCTATTAAGCCTATCATTTGATTATTTCACGAATCCTAAATGTGTACGCAAACACAAACGATAAAAGTGCTTGGAAATAAAAGATAGCAGCATGGATCGAAAAGAAAGATTAGAAAATATAGCCAAATCACCGATTTCCTTCTCTTATCTAAGACGCTTCAACATCGGAGCAGGTTTTCTGCACTTGACCCAAGGAGTAGTAATGGTGATTCTCGGACTGCTTAAAATCTATCCCAGAAACATATACACATTCTACCTTAAGTTTGAAAGAATAAGCCCAACTATTTTCCAGGTTGGGCCAGACCCTCAAGTCCTGTTTACAATAGACTATATAGGAGTCGTAGCAGCTTTGTTTCCTTTGATCTCCGCAATAGCACATTTCACCATTGCTTTTCCAAGAAATGAAAGCTACAATCAGAACCTCAAAAGAGCAATGAATCCATACAGGTGGTATGAATACGCCTTCTCAAGCTCAATAATGATAGTGTTAATCGCAACTTTCGTTGGCGTCTGGGATTTATGGTCCCTTGTCATGATATTCGTCCTGAACGCAATGATGATTATGTTAGGATACCTGATGGAAAATATCAATCAACACATCGAAAAGACCGATTGGTCCTCCTTTGTCCTAGGATGCATTTCAGGCGGAATACCTTGGATAGTGCTGTATTCATATTTCGTTGCAGCCATACGCAGTGTGAATGCTGACGTACCAACATTCGTGTACATGATACTTTTCATATACTTCATCTTGTTCAACGTCTTCGCGATAAACATGGTGCTGCAATACAAAGGCGTTGGACGCTGGAAAGACTACCTTTATGGCGAAAGAACCTACATAATGCTGAGTTTCATAGCTAAAAGCATTCTAGCCTGGCTAGTATTCATAGGAATCTTCGCACCATTCTAGTGCACTCGCGAATAAAGCGTACCGTAGGTAGAAGTTGCTAGCTGACGCTGCACACGGCGCACACGCTATCCACAAACGCGTAGGCAATCTAAAACGTCAGCAGCCAAGGTGCAAGAAATCTCGAGAGAAGCAGGATTGCAAAAGAGAACGAAGGCACAGTGACGTTATCATCAATACTGTAGAATTCGAAGTGCTCTACAACAGATGCAACACCTCCAGCTGCAATTCCCGCAAATCCAAGCATTGCACCTACAGTCATGGAAAACGCGGCCATAGCCACGTTTCCCCACCAAGGCTTTGCCCTTTTTCTATAAAGATGATTTCTAACGATGCCTGTGACAGCATCACCAACTGACATGAAGAGAACGGGCAGGACCCGATTAGGAAGTCTCCTTCGGACACTAACCAGCCTAGAGTGATCACAATTCCCCACATCATAGTGAATGTTACTTCATACATGTTTTCCGTTGTTTGAAACCAATACATCAATCTTTCAGTCTTGTGAGGAATGTAGGTGAAGATTGACAGTAATATAGACATCACCAAAGGAAAAAACGAAGTTGAAAAGAGATACGGAACCGCAGAAGCACAAACTCCGCCTGCAAAAATGTGAATGACCTTGCGATTATAGTAAACCGCAACATTATCTTCGACGCCTCGGCTTTTCATCCAAACAAACAGTCTCCTTGTGAGAATTAAGGTCACAAAGATAACCCATAGGAGAAGAAGCACAGCTGCGACTAGCTCGTATACCGCTATCATTGATAATGTGTCCTTCGGTATTCTTTATTCAGTTTCGCGCAAAACACAACTGCGCGCGTATCAAGACGTTTCTTTCTCGATCATCGCTGCAATTTTCAGAGCAATTTCTATGTTCTTTTCAAGTTCATCCATCTCCGGCGAGACATTCCTGTAAAACTCTATCGTTCCTCGGTCAACTGTTTTTAACAGAATCAGATTGGTAGGGTAGAAATAATGACCAAACACATCTTTGCTTCGCAATGATTCTTCCTGCGATCCAGAAGATTGCCTGACATGTATTTGGGCAAAGACTACTCTGCCTCCGTGCTTTTCTTCAACTCTTTTTGCCAGCTCACTAAGTTTCGGCTTCTGTTCTTGGCACCCAAGGCATCCATCGCGAGTAACGGCAACAACGTAGACTTTTCCAAAGTCATGAGCCAAATAGTCTAGATGAGGTTCTCCTGTTTCCCATATCTTCTTCTCAAGTGTGGTGAATTCGATCGTGTTGATTGGCATGCGATTCTATCAGCAAGAAAGGATATTTAAGCGATTGCGATTTCTTCCAAGATAGGTCTCGCCATCTAAAAGATGCATGTTCACTTGTGGTTTCCATGATCGTCAGGGAAGTCCATGCGAAAACCATTCTATCAAAGTCCAAAGTTTCTGATTATACGATTAATCCTTACATTGGCTGTGAACATGGATGCACCTACTGTTACGCACGATTCATGAAAAGGTACACGGGTCACACGGAATCGTGGGGCGAATTTGCTGACGTGAAGATAAATGCGCCAACTCTGTTGCAACGCATAATTGAGAAGAAAAGACCAGGCAGAGTTTGGATCAGTGGGGTATGTGATCCTTATCAACCACTTGAGAAGAAATATGAGATCTCTAGAAAATGTCTCGAAATCCTATCAAACCATGGTTGGCCCATCACAATTCAAACGAAGTCTCCGCTCGTGAAGCGAGATGTGGATTTGTTTAGGACCTTCAAAGATATCGAAGTAGGACTTACAATCACCACAGCCGACGAGAACATTCGAAAGATCTTCGAGCCAAATACACCGGCGATCGAAGAGAGAATTGAGACTCTAGGGAAGCTACACTCAGCAGGGCTCAAAACCTATGCAATGATAGCACCATTACTCCCAAATGCTGAAAGTTTGGTGGCTCAGCTAACCGGAAAAGTGGATCATGTCATCATCGACAGGATGAACTATCATTACGCGGACTGGGTCTACAAGAAGTATGGATTAGAATATGCACTCACTGACAGCTTCTTCACACAAAAGAAGATGGAGCTTGCTAAGGCACTTGAAGAAGAGGAGATGAATTATCAATTGTTATTCTGACCCGGACGTATACATTTAGGTGAAAAACCATATACTGATGTGATCTCTCCCGATGCGAGTGTACTCTAATGTACTGTGCGTGAGAATCCAGCAACGTGCCGGAAGAGATCTGGACACTACCGCAAGAAGAGATAGTCCTCGCAGATCCTCTTTTGCTTAGGGTCCAGTCAGATATTTTGTACTGAAGATTTTATATTATAATACGCAGCAGACTGTGTCGCGAATTAGGTGGATTTGTGGCAGAAGGGAAATTTCAACGTAAATTGCTGTTCTTATGTGGTTCTCATACTTTGCTCCATGTCTATACAAATCTTCCCCTTGCTCTCTTGCCTATTCTAATTGATGAATATGGATTGTCTATTCTTCTTGCGGGTATAGTTGTGTCTATCCCTCGAGCCTTCTCACTTGTGTTTTCAGTTCCGAGTGGGTTACTTGCTGATCGTCTGGGTCACACTAAGCTTATCTCATTTAGCTTATTTTTGGATGTGTTGGCTGCTTCCTTGATCTTTCTGTTTCCGAATGTAGAAATCGATGTGTTAGGCTTTTCATTAATTGCTCTAGCATCAACATTTTATCATCCGCCTGCTTTGAGTGCAACGAGTAACATTTCCCCGTCAGATTTTTTGACTAGAGCATTAGGTTTTCATGGTGCAAGTGGCACATTGGGGATCTCTCTAGGACCCATTACATTGGGCTTTGTCTTGGGTTGGCGTGAATGGAGATACGTGTATCTCATTTGGATTGCCCCAATATTTTTCATTGCAGCTGCTGGGTTTTTCGTAAATATAGATGATCACCTAAATGAAGGTCACGATAAGAGGAAAAAGAAGCGTCTGACCACTCCGCTAAAGGATGTTCTGTCAGTCAATTTCTTATCTTTTCTTTTACTTATGCTCTTCGCAAGTGCTGCAAGCGGAACCATTTCAACTTATTTGACAACTTATCTCACTGAAAGCAAAGGTTTACACGCCAGTTTGGCAAGCATCGTTTTCGGCTTAAGCCCCTTGATTGGCTTAGCAAGTGTCATTATAGGCGGCTATGCAGGAGATAAGCTGGGATGGAGAAGATCCCTTACGTTAGCTATCTCAACAGTGACTATTGCTCTGTTCTTAATGTTTGTCTCAACTTCGATCATGCAAACGGTACTGTTCTATTTTGTATATGGTTTCTTCAATATCATGACTATGCCAATCATGACTTCGTTGGTTGCAAAAATCATACCTCAGAAGTCAAGAGGAACTGCCTACAGTCTACAGTTCATTCCCGAGAGCGTTATAGGAATTGTACTGCCGATAATGTTGGGCGTATTGATCAATCTCTTTAAGATCTGGATAATCTTTCCCATAGCCATAGTCTTCTTCATCATCGTTCTCATTGTAACTCAAACGTTGGAAATACAGTGGATCGGAAAATAGCGGCATCCACCGTGGAGAGGCTCACGTGGTAGACAATTCCCACGAAATTCCCCTCAACAATATTTTAGTGCTTTCTCTAGAACTTCAAAGGCTTCCGCAATTTCTGGTTTTCCCGGGTCCATGTTACCAAGGCCCAGTCTTATCTTGCTTGACTTAGATAAGTTGTAACCATGCCTGAAAAGAAAGAATGCTCCTGGTACAGCAGCTAAACTGTGTTTGGGTATTGCGTGTTCAGTTACCCACTTGTACGTGTCTTCTATTGACAGCGTCACCCAGTAGGTAATCCCTATCTTGTTAGGGAGATACTCTAAGCTCTGTTCTTCCAAAAATCGTTCAGTCAAACTCTTGAGAACTAACCATTTTTGTTTGTGTCTTTCAAGGGTCTTGCAGTCTTTTGATAAAAGCTCTGACGCGATGAGCTGCACAATGTTTGGACTGTTGCCTACAGTATTCAATACATCCGTATAAAGTTCTTGAACAATATCCTTGCCAGCCAATGCCACGCCGAGTTTTAATCCTCCAAGTCCATAAGCCTTTGTAAAGCTCGTCGTTGTAATGCCCAAGTCTGGGTTAATAGAGAACATCGTAGGAATAGCAGTCCGATCGAACTCAGCGTAGATTTCATCGCATAATACATAGAATCCATGTTCTTGAGCGATGGTCATAATCTCTTCAAGTTCTTTCTTACTAGATACGACGCCGCTAGGTGCATGTAGATTAGTCAATACAAGCAACGCGGTTTTCTCTGAAACTTTTCTCGAAAGGCCATCTATATCCAGACGATAGTCTTCCTTCTCCTTTCTTTCAAGTCTTTTGACTCGTGGAAAACATTCTTGAACCTTCCGTAATAGTGGTTCGTAGGTGGGATACTCAACTATTGCCTCGTCTTTCCCATTGTTTCGTTGTGAAATGCACCTGATTATCCGTGTGTTTTGGCCTGAAGCGCCTTCACTGGAAATGAAGACATTCTCAGGTTGCACAGCATATCTCTTAGCAATTAGCTCAGAAGTTTCAGGATTGCCATACGCATAATTGAGACTTAGATCGACTTCACCTAACTTCAGACTATACCGGAATTTGCCAACACCGCTTGAGCGAAGATCGTACTTCAATTCTGGTACATGAATATACCAATATAGGTATGATGAACGGTTCATTCAAGATCCCTACCTGTGTTACTGTCCTATTAATCTCCCTATCTCGTTTCTGATCGCCTGTGCAACATTCCACCATCCACAGGTTCGACGGTAAATCTACGTAGGTTCTATCTTCCTTTCCAAGATACTGAGCGTCTTCTATCTCTTTCTTCAATATATTAAGACCCAAGCGCGCTTATGGAAAAGCTTTTAAAACTTCTGCTATTCATAGCCAATCCATGGTTAAGATACCAAATTATGTAGGACCACTCGCTTTTGGAGTCAAGATGGGTGTCATCTTACCAGGAGATGACATCGTAGAAGACATTTTTGAAGCTGTTGAAAGATGCAATCAAGACGGTTTAATCGATGATGGCGACATATTGTGTGTCACAGAATCTGTTGTGGCAAAAGCACAGGAAAACTATGTTTCCAGGAGAGAAATCGCTGAAGAAGCTAGGAGAAAATTAAGCATAGACGAAAAGGACAATCTTGGGATACTTTATCCTATAGCCAGCAGAAACAGATTCGTTCCAGTTCTAGAAAGTTTCGCCAAGGCAGTTCCTAAGGGAGATATTACTCTTCAATTCTCTTTTCCAACAGACTGTGTTGGCAATCAACTAGTACCAGAGGATTTAGATAGAAGGCTAAACAAGAATTTGCTCACAGATGAAATAAGTTTCGATGAACTCAAAGAAGTACGCTTCTATCACCCTGCCACTGGTATTGATTACGTAGCTCTTTACAGTCAGACCATAGAAAAGGAAGGAGCCAAGCCCGAAATCTTTCTTTCTAACGACCCAACAAGAATCACCAAGCATGAGCCTGATGGCATAATTGTTTCTTGTATTCATGAAAGGAGAAGAATATTCCAGAAGATTAAGAACATATTTGATAATACTATAGCACTAGATGACTTGTTTAATGAGCCTAACAATAATGCTTGGTCTGAATGGGGACTTCTGGGTTGTAACTTGAATTCCACTGAACTGATCAAATTGGCGCCTCAGCAATCTTTTGAAGTTGCAAGAAAAATTCAAGCTAAGATAAGGGACGAGATAGGAAAGAAAACGGAGGTTTTAATATACGGCGATGGTGCTTACAAAGACCCTAGCACGGGCATCTATGAACTAGCAGACCCTGTATGCTCATTTGGTTATACTGACGGTCTAGCTGGGAGGAGAGAAGGTATCAAATACAAATATTTTGTGGGTAGGCTGAGATCTCAAGGCAAAAGCAGAGAAGAAATAGAAAAATGCATTGAAAAAGAGAAAAATAAATCATACAAGATTGACCATGACTCCATGGAAGGCACTACTCCCAGGAAAATGGAAGACATAGCTGCAAGCTTGGCAGATTTAGTTAGCGGTTCGGCGGATGCTGGAACACCATTGGTAGTAATTAAGAATTTCCTGTGATTTTTTTTTGATTGTAGGTCGCGTATGTAGTGCCTATTCATCTCAGAGCTTGCAAATGTGAATGAGTGAATAGTTGGTCAGGTCGGACTTGAACCTATATTACTAATTGAGATGTCTCCCGCAATAGCCCTATCTATGGTGTGACTTCCACTCTCTACAATGTACTTCGCAGATATGGTAGATGAGGAGTTGTTTTCTAGAAGTCTAACGCGCGCTGCATGCATGCTAATTTGGTGTGATTATCCCGTCTTTCATCATTATTCTTCTTTCTGCATAGTCGGCAATATCTTGTTCATGCGTGATAACAATGATTGTAGTTTTTGTTTCTTCATGAAATTTCTTGAGCAGATCCATGACTTGTTTTCCAGTTACAGAGTCCAAATCACCGGTTGGTTCATCGGCAAACACCACAGCAGGACGATTGGTTAATGCCCGGGCGATGGCCACACGTTGCATTTGTCCACCGCTCAATGTGGCGGGATACTGTTTGGCTTGCTGATCAATTCCGACTCCTTCTAGAAGATTTTCTATGCGAACTTTCAAATCCTTGCTTAATCCAGCTAAATCTGCTGGCAGCGCTACATTCTCTTGGGTGTTGAAATGGGGCAACAGTGTATAACTTTGGAATATGAAACCCATCTCTAACAGCCTAGACTTGGATTTTGCGGAATCCCCTAGTTCATGAAGGTTCTTTCCACGAAAAAGCACAACTCCATAATCTGGTGTATCAAGACCTGCAATGCAATTTAGGAGAGTTGTTTTTCCCGCCCCAGAATTTCCCAGAATCGCAACAAATTCTCCCTCTTTAATATCAAGATTCACTCCACGGAGAGCGTATACGGTTGTTTTTCCAAGATTGTAGTTCTTGGTTAATCCTCGCACAGCAAGAATGACATCATCAGCCACGTCAAATGCGTCAGAATCCTTGGGGTTGAAAAGTTGTCTGTCAAAGCTGAAATAGGGAATATCGGATCCAAAGAGGTCTTTCCATGTTTTCAGGAGTTCGGCTTCAACAAACAGGTCAATACTTAATTCTGCTATTGGGAGTAGCCTAGTCTGGAAGTCATTAACGGAGTCGAGGGTCTTTACTCCGTTTTTTTGTTCATCCAAGTAATCACGGAGGTGAATTTGGCACTCTTGAAGTTTGTCTTGTACTTCAATAAGCAACGCTTCTCCAGACTCGATTTCAGACGCCATTTCTGCAAGTGCCGCATTAAGATTTTGGCCATCGTTCCCCAAGTGATTTTGGTTGAGTGCAGTGCGGGGAACTTGGAATAGGTCAAAGATTCGAGAGATTACGCTACCTATGTCTTGTAAGGCGCTGAGTTTTGCTGCCAAAATGCGAAAGAATAGTTCTAGTTTGGTCTGTAGTTTCTGGTTTTTACTCCGATAGTGAGTTCCTTCCACTCCCAGTTTTAGTCGTTCAAGCACACGATCCATTTCTTGTAGACGAGCCACGGTTGGTTTCAGAAATATCCTAAAGAAGTTTAGAAAGAGCCATTTGTCAACCAATTTTTCCATATTCATTCCAGTTTCACTGGTTGAACTCTTGAAGATTGGAGAGTCAAACCCGGAGAGGAAAAGCCGATGTTCTCGGTTCTCTACGATGTCCCAAAGAATCACAACGCTTCTCGATTGAATCTCGCAGTGCATGTTTGGTAGATCTTTGCTAATTTTCTCTAGTCGTCGATCAAGGATCTTTGCGAGATTGGGGTCGACCTCCTTGACCAAATCTTTGACGATTCTGGATGTTTCTCGTAATTCAGGGTTGTTTTTCAGTTCTCGTTGGAATCTGGACTTGTTGTTAATGTAATACTTTGTGAAACTGTCATGAGTTCTTTTTTCGATTTTCTCCATAGTTTCGTCGTTAATTTTTCCGTCATCACTCTGTGCTGATAAGACGATGAATGTGTTGAGTTCTTGTCTGGTGATGGCTGAACCGGGAATTCTCAGACTCTTTCGATAGTTTGACAAAAGCTGTTTTTGCAAGGTTACATTGTTGGATTGTGATGACTTATCTATTAATCCTGCCGTGTAGATTCTCATGTAGGGGGCTCCCACTTTTTGAATGGTCCTTGTTCGATGCTGGAGACNNATGTGGACTATGTAGTCGCAGTGTTCGGCGATCCATCTGTTGTGGGTGACGAGAACTAGGGTTTGTTTGTTAATTTTGTTTATTCGGCGGAAGAGGGTCATAACATCGGTGCTTGTTGTAGAATCCAGATCTCCAGTGGGTTCGTCTCCGAGAATAATTGCGGGTTGGTTGATGAGAGCTCGGGCTACAGCTACTCGTTGTTGTTGGCCCCCTGAAACTTCTAAGGGTAGATGGTACAGTCTATCTCCCATTCCTAATTCTCTCAAAAGCATTTTTGCCTGTTCTCGGGCTACGCCAGCTTTGACGCCTCTTAGTAGTAGAGGGGTCTCCACGTTTTCTATAGCTGATAAGAAGGGGAAAAGGTTGAATAGCTGGAAGATGAAGCCAATATTGTCCCGACGAAAGGCTGTCATTTGGCTGTCTGAAAGTGTAGCTGTATCTATGCCGTTGATGATGATTTTGCCGCTTGAACGTTTATCTAGATGGCCTATCATGTTTAAGAGAGTTGTCTTTCCACATCCGGAGGGTCCCATAATGGCCATCATGTCCCCTTTTTGGACGATGAGGTCTAGTCCTCGAAGGGCATGCACCTCATTGGGCTTTCCTTCATCATAGCGTTTATGCAAGTCAGAAATCATGAGAATAGGTTTCTGGTCCTTCTCAACTTGGATTTTGTTTACTGGAACTCTTTCTTCATCCACTATCATGGTTCATATCCTCTCTATCCTACATACCTCAAAGCCTCGGCCGGAGGAATTCTTGAGGCAAGCCATCCTGGGATGGCTCCAACACTCAAGGCGATGAGGGTGATGAAGCCTAAGTATAGGCCGATATCGTTCCACGGGATTACTAGAGTAGCATTTTGCATATTGGCAAAGCCGACACTGATTAGTAAGCCGTTGGTGACTCCGATGAATAGTCCGATTAGTCCGAGCACTACTAGCTCAAGCAACACTGAGAGCATCACCTGCTTTCTGGGGAACCCGATTGCTCGCATCATTCCGATTTCCCTTTTTCTTTCTGCAACATTGCGTACAGAGATTACACCCATTCCTACGGACCCGATAACCAAGCCAAATGTAACATAGATTTGCAGGAAGGAGACCATTCTATTGGTCATCTCTAGAGAGGCCTCTATCCTTGAGTATAGAACTGCTGCATCAGCCACAAAGAAGTTATCACCAACCAACTGCCGATATCCGTGGTCTTTTGTGTTGGTAAATTCCTCGATGGTTTGTGCAACTTCTTCAATCCGGTCATCATCAATCGGGTAACTGGTTTTGATGAGGAAATAGTCAAATTGATTTGGAGCTCGCGATGTAGATGTTTCTCCGTCAGCTTCTCCTAAAAAGTTGGTTTGGCTTGCCCAGTGTTCGGGAAGGTAGAGTTTCCCTAGAGCTTCTGAGAATTCGATGTCGCCTCCTCCAAGGTGTGATGACGTAAATGGGAAACCACCGGCACGCTGGAAGTCTAACCGTCCTCCAATTGTGAAGGGTTGATAGATGGGTACTCCATAGACAGATGTGTTCATTGGGATCCATAGTTGTAATCCTAGGGGAAGAAGGAATGAATCGGTGAACACGATAGGATTTTTAATAATCGAGCCATTTTCATCTCTGAGAACAGCTGTCTCTTCTAGATTAGAACCACCAAGTTCCCCAAAGGGCAAAGAGGCCAGATCGACGTCGCCTAGATCACTCCCAGGAAGCAATGCTAATGAAACATTGTAGGCCGCCATTCTAAAGGTGGGGTCAAAGAACAAATCCCATGCTTCTCTCGACATTTCTAAGAGTTCCCTATCGGTTGTATCTGGATCAACGGTTTTTGAGATAGTATCTGGGAAACTGCTTAGATAGAAATCGTAGCGCCAGACTGGATCAGAGGAGTTTGCGGCAGTACCCCTGATTTGGTCTGAGCGGAGTTCGCCATACCCCAAAGGTAGCATATCCGTCTGGGGGTTAAATTCGGGAGAATATGGGTACTTCAAGGCTGCGAATTTCTGGAAATCCGTAGTTGTGGCGAAAGTTTTGAATCCAATTACATCCATGATGTTGGAGTCTAACTTAATCAATTCCTCTATGTATGATACCCCTTTTGAAATTGCCTCTGGCTTGTTCAGCTTCACTATTAGGTCTATTCCCCGAGAGTCTTCCTCGGCCTGAAAAATGGAACTCATACTTGTAGGCACCATTGTAGCAACAACTACATTCAAAGTTAAGATTACAGCAAAAATCGCGAAAGTCAAAGTGGAGCGTGTTTTGTGAGATGAAATTAGTGAGGGTGCTATTTGTGCCACTCCTTTCACTCCTCTGATTTCTATGAGAAGCCTCTTTAACGCTCTCATTACTAAGGGAAGGTTGAGGGCTACAAAAAGGACCGATCCGATTAGAATCTCTATTATTCCTATTATCAAAATATCAAATGCTAGGCCAGAGATATCGGTTATCCACTCACCCATTGCGATAACGAACAAAACGAAGGGTGTGGCCCAAAGAGTGATTGCAGTAAAGATTAGCGCTTTTGCACGATCGATGAAGTGAGAAAGGATTATGCCAACGCCAGAGAAGAGTAACCCAGCTCCGATTAGAATATTTCTCCACTCGCTCAGTGAATTCCAGCCTTGGCTTGTCCATATGACTTGAGAACTATCATCAAGGACCCCATTAATTAACAGGAAATATGATCCGCCAAGGGCAGCTACTATTCCTAAGAGAACCAGGTTTCGGCTGGATTTTTCTTTGAAGGAAACTTTGATTCCTCGGAGAGCTTCTACAATGTTAACGCGTGATGCTCTCAGAGCCGGTAACAAACCGGTTATGATACCCAAAGTCACTCCAATGATCACTGACAAAATTACTACTTGTTGGGAGACAACTGGTTGAACGCTGAACTCTCCTGTCCCAAACAGACTTACAAGATAGAGTGCAACAGCTTGGCCAAAGGCTAGACCGCCTATTAAACCCAAGATTCCTCCGATTATTCCTTGAAATAAATTCTCAATCAATATGGATCGAAAGATGCCTCGGCGATTCTCACCAACCGCTCTAAGAACTCCTGTCTGAAATTCTCGGTCCTCAACGCTCATGAGTTGAACATTTGTTATTAGGAGAGCCCCAGTTATCATAATGAGCAGCCCGAGCGCTGTCAACATCGTTGACATTAAAGTCATGATCAACTCTGCAATACCGAAAAAAGTCAATCGGGGCGATTCAACCCTATAGACTTTATAGGAATTTCCTGTGAAAGGGTCTATTTGTTCAGGGACAGCTGCCTTTAACTCATCCACCTCTTCTTGAAGAAACTCTTCGTTAATCTCTGAGGCAAAATGATTAGCTTTTAGAGCCAAGAGATAAGCGGTAACACGGTTCTTTTCATGCATAGGATCCTGTAGACTTACCCAATCCTGGAGATGCTTCAGAGTGAACAGTGCCCCATTATATTGGGACCCAATCCCGGGACGTTTCGAATCAAAAACACCAACAATACTGAGTTTAACGCTCTCAATGGCGTAGGTTGGTGTTACGATGGGCAACCCATTAGTTGAATTGATCGACACAGTTAGAGTAACATTCGTAAACTCTGTATCCAGTAAGACTGGAAAGATTGTGTTATGGTCTAATCCCAAACTTTCCGCTTGACGACTTGACAATAACATACTGGAGTTATCGGTCAAAATAGTGCCAATGTCAATTTTCTCTCCAGATTTCCAATCATAAAAAGAGCCAAATGCCTCTGGAAAATCACTAGGAATTCCAGCTATTTTAACAGAGGGATCAAACTGAGAGCCCACCATCATCGGCAACTGAGTCGACAGTTCTGGCATGATTCCAATCGCATCGGGAACCAAAGCTTTGATCTTCTCTTGATCAGCCGCCTTAAGATATCCACCAACGGTAGCATTCAATACACGAATGTCAACTTCTCCCTCACTTTGAAGTAGGCTAGTGAGAAACGCATTTCCTAAGGTATCTGTGGTAATTTGAATACCAACCAACAAAGATACACCAAGGGTTACCGCGAGGATAGCGCTCAGATTCTTTGTCTTTCTTCTCATCAAGGATCTTCTTGCGATCATAAAACTAGCTTTCAATCCCATAGAGAACACCAAATCTGATCTTTTTGATTAGCGCATGCATTCAGGCGGATTCTTTCCCCTTGATTCTTAGGGTAATTTTCTCAAGATGCTCAGCACAAATATTCAAAAGTTCAGCTATTTCTTCTGCATCTTGCTCTGTCAGGTTGTCTTTTAAAGCAGCTCGGAGATCTACAAATGTCTTCACAAGTCTTTTCCCAGATTCTCTAACATCACGCAAGTTTTGGCGGTTGATGCCGAATTGAAATCCTCCAACAAACATTGGTGCAAGATATTCTAATTTTTTCAAGAACTTCTGTCCAAATTTTACCTGTTCTTCAAAGAATGTTTTTCCGTCATCTGTAAGCACATAACGTTTCATTCCACTTTCTACGGTGGGTGACTCGTTGGTGTAGCCTTTTTCTTGAAGCCATGCCAGAAGTGGATAGATCGATCCTGGACTTGGTTTCCACTTTCCACCTGTTTCCTGTTCAATTTCCTCGACAATCTCTGCACCTGACATCGGCTTCTCCATCAGCAATTTTAAAACTAAAAATCGGAGAAGGCCTCTTGGGACACCTGCAGTTCGCCGCATCCGTTGATCAGACATTATATCACCAACGACATCACTAGAGACATCACTGGTGATATATAAACATTACCGATTCAACGTTTTATTCGAAGGGGGCTAATCTTTTATGCATGCATTGAGACCGATTCTCCACTTGCGAACAGACAGAGCTGGTCAACTCCCATATACTTGATATTCTCTCGGAAGCCAAGTAAACCGGATGCATGCGTGTCTTCTGTGTCAGTTTTTATGACTTGTGGAAAGGGTGTATTGATTGTGCTTCTTCTCCGTCACTATATACATGCATTAGAGCAGAAGGACTTGAGAAGCGCAATTGACTCACTAGTGCGCGCTCAATCAACTCTGGACTTGAACTCCCAACCCACGAACAAAACGAAAGTTGATGCTAAAATATAAAGTGCAAAATCCGAAAGGGTGTTTGCACCCGACATGAGCAAAAGATTTATAAGTAATTATTTACTAATATTTGGTAAAGAAATACCTGAGTGATGGTGTATGGGGCTTCTCTCAAATCACGAGTCGATTGTATGGGAGGAATTTCAAAGGGGCAAGCCTACGAGTGACATTGCGGATGAGAGTGAGGAAGAGTGGAGCCCTTCTTATGTGTCGCGAGTTCTTAGCAGGACCAAGAGAAAGATAGCAAAGGCCTTAGAGGAACACGCAAAAAGTCACCGCTTGGACATTGAGAGTCTCTTAGACTACAAAGGGCTGTTAATAGGCTTTGACTATCAAGCGAATGCCCAAGTTTATATCCTCTTCACAGAGAAGCTGGGAATTATCGTCTGGTACAGGCACGATTCCTACGCAGATAAACTATGTCCTGAATGCCCGAAGGAATCTGAGTGCAGAGAGATTCTGGACACTATATTGGAAGAGTATAACATCACACTCAGACCAGATGAGAAAGAGCTTCTCATGACTCACCAATCTATCGCAATTCTCAACAAACTCGCGGCAAAGGAGATTCCTCGATATAAAAGAAAAAAGGAAGG
>JABAOH010025731.1_pt1 | contig 25888 bp, 13 predicted proteins | sample 7062181 | NCBI WGS metagenome assembly JABAOH01 (sample SAMN14538630, study PRJNA623070) | marine sediment metagenome | biome: marine biome [ENVO:00000428]; feature: marine pelagic biome [ENVO:01000023]; material: deep marine sediment [ENVO:00002113]; isolation source: pool of 5 deep marine... | reverse complement strand
AGATCAATCACTCTGTCCAAGGTTGTCCAATCGTATTTACCTTCTTCAGGTTCAATGTTTTTCCACAACAACCAAAAGCTGAATATTTTATAATTGACTTCAGCAGCTTTTTTAATGTAAATCTCATAATCAGCTTCAGGCGGGAACCATGACTGCACAGCATTGTAAAGAAATGGCCTGCCATCGACTTCCAGGTAAGCCTTGCCTTCAGTCGTCTGCGTGATTCGAGAAACAGTGATCGGTTGTTTNNCAGCATTGTAAAGAAATGGCTTACCATCAACTTCCAGGTATGCCTTGCCTTCAGGTGTCCGCGCGATGCGTGAAACAGTGATCGGTTCTTTTCCCACTGCTTTCTGAAAATATGTCAGCATAATAATTATAAAAAAAGAGATCCACAAAAACTTAATACGCAATATTGCTACAGGCATTTTATCCTCCGATAGAGTTTTTATTACATAACTATCTTATGAAGCTTCACCTCAAACCGTCAAGTCGAAATTTGTTTTACAGTTCAAGTGTCTAAAGTGAACTAAAGTGCCTAAAGTACTTAAAGCACCCTACATTTCCCTAAATTTTTATTTTCGCTGTTCATATAAAAATCTGCTTTATTTATTTAAATTGTGGGATTTCAATAATATATATTACCGCAAAGATGCGGAAAAATGCAAAGGATTAGAAAGTGAATAGTAAAATATAAAATTTATGAAATCTGTATCTTTCACTTTTCACTTTTGTCTTTTCACTTTTGACTTTTCACGTCTCCCGTCTCACGTTTCTGTAAAAACATATCCATCCTATTTTCCAGGTCTACGTTTATCCGCCCGGAAACCCTTATCTCGTCTCAATGGAATCAGCATGCCTCCTGTCTCTTCAAGCCAGTCAAAGAGCCGCTTGTTCATTTCCTTGACAATCTCCTGATGGTCCGGGCTGTCTATGAGATTTCGTATTTCATCGGGATCTGTCTGAATATCGTAAAGCTCGTCAACGTCCCAGATACCGTGATAGTGTATGTACTTGTAATTATCAGTCCGGATGCCGTGCACAGTCGGTGTCTGGGGAAAATTTCTCTCCCAGTAATATTCATAGAAGATTGCATCTCGCCACTGGATTTCTTTTCCTTCCAGTAAGGACAGAAAAGACCTGCCGTCTATCTTATCTGGTGACTTCAAACCTGATGCCTCTAAAATGGTCGGTGCAATATCTATATTCTGGATCAAATGACTGACCTTTGTACCCGATCTTATCATTTCAGGACAAAAAGCAAGCAGCGGTACACGAAGAGAAGCTTCGTACATGTGGCGTTTGTCAATCAGGCCGTGCTCTCCGAAGCAGAATCCATTGTCTCCCATGTACAGTACAAGAGTAGTGTCCAGTATTCCCATTTCTTTTAATGTCTCCAGCACCCTTCCGATACTCTCATCCACTGCTAGGAGCGTCTCGCAGTACCTTCTGTAAAAAGTGTCAAAGTCCATTTGACCGTGGTACATGTAATCCACACCGTGCCAACTGTTTCGCTGTTCTTTGACCCATCTGGGCTTTCCCAGGTAGTTTTCCTCAGTATTTGCCATGCTCTTTGGGTATTCAAGGGGTACTTGCTCGTATCTGCCCAGATGTCTCTTTGCCGGTTCGAACATCGCATGGACTGCCTTGTGGGAAAGATAAAGAAAGAACGGCCTGTCACGATCTTTCTTCAGCCACTGGACAGCATAATCTGTTAATAGATCAGTAATGTATCCTTTGGCCTCTAATCGTTTCCCGTCAATATTCAGTATCGGGTCATAATATTTTCCCTGACCGCGGAAGCTTATCCATTTGTCGAATCCTTTCCTGGGTGTATCTTCTTCATGACCCATGTGCCATTTTCCTATAAAGGCTGTCTCGTATCCTGCCTTATGTAGATACTGGGGAAAATAGACCAGATCTTTTGAAACAGGAGTCTGATTGTCCACCACACCATGTTTGTGCGAATAGAGTCCTGTGAGAATGGAGGCCCTGCTTGGTGAACACAGGGACGTTGTAACAAATGCATTCTGCAAGTGTGCACCTTCTCTTGCCAGGTGGTCCATGTTCGGTGTTTCCAGAAAATTGACCTTTCCCATGAATCCCATGAAGTCGTATCTGTGATCATCGCTCAGGATAAAAACGATATTGCGGGATTTTCTTCCACTGATTCTCAAAAGCTCATGATCTCTGCTGCGTCCATACATAAGAAGCGGTACACCAATCACATAAGCCCCCAATGTTTCCAGAAACTGCCTCCTCGTGGAACTGGATGTACTTTTTTTCATTTCTTTTTCCTATATATATTGATAAAATTTTCGAACACCATCTATTTAATACTTACAGGCCTGATTTACCAAACAAAAAAACAGTAATCGAGTGAGAGGGTGCAGTATATTTGAAAAACTTATGATCATTATTTTCTGAAACTGCAACTGATTCTTCTCTGCTGATTTTAGGATGTATATCCTCAGGTCCGTTCCCATGGTACATGTATAAAATGTTTTCCGTACTTCCCGTGAAATCATCAAGTGTCAGTAAGATTTCCTGGTCCGTGTTTCCTGTATTGAGAAGCCATACAGTGAGTTGTTCAGAACCGTTCAGGTTTTTGCTGGCATAGCACAGAGTGGTTCCTTTTGTTTTACAACCACTGACCTTGACAAGACTGTTGTGTACATACATATTCCAGATTTTAACAGCATAACCAGTCGGAAGAAGTTCTCCGTGTTTATCAATCGCACAATGCGATACTCGATATGGATCTTCTGATAGCACAGTAAGGTGCCATCTGCTCATCCAGAAAAGAGGAGTTCTGATTCTGCCTTTTCCGGCGAGTGTGACATGAGCGAGCCATCGAAACTGGTAGATGGAGCCGATAAGAGTATTTCTTGATAAACGGTGACCTTTTATCGCTACAGGCGTGTGCCAAGTACCAGTCTCTGTAAGAGAAAGATACAATCTCTTTCTTTGTGTTTCGGGTAATTTATGAAGTACTTCTAAGGATGCGTCAATATTTGGAGTTTCTTCGAATCCATACTGGTGAACAATGAAAAAATCGAGCAGGTTCAGATTGAGTTTTTCACACAATACATGGTTCCAGTTCCTGCCGTCATCTGACACAGATGTCCACTCCTCCTGGCTTGCAAGCTGGGCACCAACGCTAACAGCCGGATTTTGAGTCTTTATCTTAGAGGCAAGAACATTCACAAGTTCACTGTAGCATTCAGGATTCCAGAGAGATTCGCCAAGGTAGTTCTCGTTTCCTATTTCGAGAAAGACTTCTGTATCTTGCGCATGTCTTGCCAGATATTTTGCTAATGCCTCTGTTCCATCGATAATCATGTCCCGTGCGCTCTTTCCCTGTGCAGCCCAGGAGTAGTCAGCCATTTGTTTGAATATTGTCCTTGCTGTGTTAAATCTTCCTGCTGTATTCTTTGCACGAACAGACGGATCTTCGACCCAGATTGCGTCGATGCCAACGATGATGTAGAGTTCAAGGTTCAGATCACGGCATATTCCTATGGCTTCGTCGAGTTCCATAGCTTTTAATACTTTTCCTTCCCTGTCTACATGATCCAGAAAAGTGTGTGTAGTCCTCTCGCGCTCATGTGTAAGATGCAGATCAGGTTTTTTAAATGGCGGTACTGACCAGATAACCTTGTCCCCTGTTTCCCCTTCGTTCCACCGTATTGCTTTTACTCCAAGTTCTTTGAGCGAATCGCGTATCTTCTTCTTTCTATTCAAGTCGTACTGGTCAGACCCTATTATATGGTTCACATTAATACCGAACCGGAGAGGGTGTGTTCCCCGTACGAGTACTTCACTGCAGTGTATAGTGAATCCTTTCCTGCCGCAATTCATGGTAAGAAAGGATACACTCATCGTAAAGGCTATCAGAATACTTGGAAACTGTCTTCTGATTGGATCAAATGTAATTATATTCACCTCAATCTCCATAAAGACTTTAATAAGCTAAATTCTTAAATCCCATAATTCTATACAACCATAGCAAATTTTTTTCAATGAATAACTCTAATGCACTTTAGACAATTTAGCTCACTTTAGGCACTTTTAACTTCCACTTTTCAGTTTTAATCAAAGCTTCGCTAGACAGTGGTCTAAATCCCCTCTATACATGCCTGAACCACTTGCCTCAGTGAACCAACAGCCAGGCATATACATGAGTCTGCAGCTCCATAATACAACCATATTTCATCTTTCTCATATTTTGCAATTACCCCGCAAGGAAATACAGTATTATCGCAGTTGCCGTGAAGTTCATAGGATTCTTTGGGACCAAGAAGGTAGCTGTTTGTCTTGCCCATTATTTTACAGGGATTTTCAAGATCAAGCAATACAGCCCCAATATAATAATATGTCCCGCCTGAAGGTGAAAAAACACCGTGCATAATTACCAGCCATCCAAGATCTGTTTTAATGGGAGGAGTGGGGCCAATTTTATCAGTGTTCCAGAATCGGTATCCTGGGGCAAGAATCGGCCGAAAACTTCCCCAGTGAATCAGATCCGGGGAAGAACTGAGCCAGATTTCTCCTGAACCATCATCACCTCCTCCGGGACGATCTAACTTATAATACTTTCCTTTGATCTTTTCTGGAAAAAGAGAAGCGCCTCTGTTTTTAGGCAGTGCAATGATGTCTATTCTTTCATAATTTTTAAAATCTTTTGTTTTCCCTAATACACTGACAGGTGAATTAAAACCATTAGTCATTACAGGCGTAACTATGTAATAAGTATCATCAATTTTAGTAACCCGACTGTCAATAAAATGATGGTTTACAACATTATATGGATATTCATTCGTACCCATCGAAATAAAATTATTTAGCGACAATTTAAAGTGAATACCATCTTTACTCCTTGCAATTCTGGTCTGTCCTACATCTCTTCCAATACCCGGAGCATCGTGTGTAACAACAGATACAAGAAGAATCGTCTCATCTTCATAAATTACAGGGGAAGGATTGTACAACTGGGCAATTCCAGGAAAATCTTCCTTTCTAAGCAGTGGGTTAGCCGGATGTCGCTTTAGAATTTGTGTTGCATCTTTCATTTTTGTACCATATTTTTATATTATTATATATACACTAAATTCTTAAGTTTTTATATCTTTCTTCATTGTTTTCCATAAATACATACCTGATAATATACTAATAAGTAATGCTATTATACCTGTATTATAATATCCTAAAGGTAATTTCCCAAGAGCAAAGAAAACAGCGTAAAAAAAGACCGCACCGACAAGCACAGTTGAAACTTTAAACTTGATTTGTCCTTTTTCATAGGCAAGCGGACCTGCAATATTGTGAATTTTCCGCCATCCTGGTCCAGGAGGCTTAATTTTCTTATAAAATCTTATCAAGTGATCTGTTTCACAGGGTTTAGTCAAAAGCGTTACAACTAGACAAATTACTGTCGTGAAAAGAGCTAAAAAAATCATCCTGAAAGGGAATCCTCCGATACCATTCATTGTTTCAGTAAAGAAATTTCGGATTCCTGAAGCCTTGCTCTGCGGTGCTAAGAACAATGCTATTTGCATCAATATTGTTTTGCCTATTTTTGTTTTGATTAAAAACGCTCCTGTCAGTCCGGTCATATAAGATGTAAGCTCAGACCAGGCATTTATACGCCACCAGAGCCATCGGAGTATAAATATCATCCCGACCCCGGCTGTGATTTCTACTATTAGCATTGATAGTACAAGGATCTCTTTGCTGATAATGGCGATAAAACCTCCTATTGCCGTAGCTAAAATCATTCCCAAACGTCCCATAAGTACATAGTTCCCGGGAGCAGCATTTCTAACCAGAAATCTTTTATAAATGTCATTCACCATATAGGAAGATGTATTGTTTATGAGTGAATCTACGGTAGACATAAATGCAGCTAAAAATGCGGCAACAATAAATCCTCGAAGAACCGACGGCATTATGGTTACTATCATTTTAGGATATGCGCTTTCAGGATCCGATGCCAGCTCAGGAAATTTGGAAGCTGGAAAGATAATTAGCGAACAGAGAGCAATTATTATCCATGGCCACACGATAATTCCCATCTGGGCCAGATTACCCCAATATCTTCCGAGTACTGCATGTCTTTCATCTTTTGCTGCCAGAGTCCTCTGCGCCATCATAATCCCACCATCGACCCAAATAGATGACCACCACAGTACCGTGAGTCCCACAATAAAATACATCATTGCTACTGTACCAAAAGAAGGTACAATTTTAAGAAAATCCGCTCCGGCTTCCGGTGATGCCATAATCTTTTCCTTGAACACTTCGATTCCACCAATGTGTTTAATTGAAAGAATAGCAAGTACAACAGAGCCGATGAAGGCTACAAAGAATTGAACAAAATCAATGACAACCACTCCCCATAATCCTGAAAGAGTAGAATAAATAAGAACGATAATAAGAACACCGACTGTAAGCAGAATAGTACTGTTTATTTGATAACTCATGATAACAACTTCAGGCGGCAGTCCGAGTGCAACTTTACCCATTTTTATTACAGCCAGGATAACCCATCCCATTGTGATACAATTGCCTAAAACACCGCGATGAATTGCCCATACAGACCTCAAAACTTTACCGCTCCTGCCAGAATACCGCATCTCCCGAAATTCTGCATCTGTAACTGCTAATGAGCGTCTCCACAAAGGAGCAAAAACAAACGCTGAGATGATACCATTTATACTCGCATTACAATAATACCAGGCCCCGCCAATCCCATATTTTCGCACAAGACTGGTAATGAATAAAGGGGTGTCAGAGGCAAATGCAGTTGCTACCATTGATGTTCCGATGAGCCACCAGCTCAATTTACGGCTCGAAATAAAGAAATCTTCAATACTGCCGCTTGCACGTTTTTGCAGCTTTACACCAATCCAGATGATTAATATCATATAACATATTACGATAAGCCAATCTGCGATCGATAATACCATATAATTAATCCTTTTATCAATTATCGATATTTTAAACAATACCGTTATTAAAATCAACTCTCACAGTTTTGTTTCGTTTATGACTTCTGTACCTCAAAATGGCCCTTCAAACGAATATCTGCTGACGAACTGCCTATCATGACTTCAATTATTCCTGGTTCTACTAAGTAATTCATTTCTCTATCTAAAAATCCGCATTGCTCAACAGGAAGTTCAAAAATAACATTCTTCTTCTCACCTGGTGTCAAATGTATGCGCTTGAAACCTTTCAATGCCTGTACAGGTCGAGTAATACTCGCGACAATGTCACGAATATATAACTGCGCCACTTCATCACCAGTTCGTTCACCGATATTTTCCAACTCAAAGACAATTTGAACAGAGCCCTCGGATCTTATTTTACATGGAGTGATTACAAGATTATTATATTTAAATTGTGTATAACTTAAGCCATGTCCAAACGGAAAGAGCGGTGTAATATGCAAATCAATATATCTGGCTGTATCTTTAGTTTTATCTGGAGAAGCGGGCCGCCCTGTATTTTTGTGATTATAATAACAAGGAACCTGTCCGACAGTTCGGGGAAATGATACAGCCAGCTTACCTCCTGGATTATAATCCCCGAAAAGTACATCAGCAACAGCAGATCCCATCCGTACACCAAGAAACCAGCATTCTAAAATAGCAGGCACGTTCTCAGCTAACCATGTTACAGAAAGCGGACGCCCATTCATCAGGAGTACAATCACTGGTTTATCAGTTGCAACAATCTGTCTTGCAAGTTTTTGTTGTATTCCAGGTAACTTCAGGCTCGAGCGGCTTTTTGCTTCCCCACTCATACGATAATGTTCACCAAGAACAAGTACGACTGCATCCGCATTCTTCGCAGTATTCACAGCTTTTTTAATACTACTCTCATCATATCCTTCTACATCACAGCCTTTTTCATACATAACTGTAGTCCCTGAAGAAACCGCATCCTGTATTCCATCCAGAACTGAGATGACATCTCTGCTCTCCCCCGCGGCAAACCACGAACCAAGAGGTGAGTCATTATCGTCAGCCAGCGGACCTATGACAGCGATTCGTTTCAGATCCTTTCTCAAAGGAAGTATTTTTTGATCATTTTTTAATAATACAATCGACTTGCGAGCAGCTTCCCGCGCAAATTCTATGTGCCCCTCATTCATTACTTCCGAACTTTCGCGTCGAGTATCACAATATCTGTAAGGATCATCAAACAATCCTAATCTGTATTTAACTTTTAAAACACGTCTTACTGCTGTATTGACTAAAGTTTCGGAAATTCTTCCAGTGTTAATTAAATCTAACATTTCTTTTTGGAAAATAAAACCGATCATGTCCATATCAACACCTGCATTGATAGCAAGTTCACCAGCATGAGCTCGATCCCTGGCAACTCCATGAATTATGAGTTCAGGAATCGCATTCCAATCACTCACTACAAAACCATCGAATCCCCAGGATTTACGCAAAACATCAGTTAAGAGATAATTGTTGGCTGTCATGGGAATTCCGGAAACTTCATTGAATGCAGACATGATCGTACCCACACCGCTCTTTACTGCCGATTTAAAAGGTGGAAGATATATTTCTTGTAATGTTCTTTCAGATACATCCACAGTATTATAATCCCTGCCCCCTATGGCTCCGCCATAAGCGACAAAGTGTTTTGCACAGGCCAATAATGTTCGCGAATCGCTCAAATCATCACCTTGATAACCTTTAATCTGAGTCTCAGCCATAACAGAAGCCAGAAAGGGATCTTCTCCAGATCCTTCAACAATTCTTCCCCACCTCGGATCCCGGGCAATATCAATCATAGGTGCAAATGTCCAGTGAATACCAGATGCTGTTGCCTCAAGTGCAGCAATCTGCGCTGCTTTTTGGACCAGTTGCGGATCCCAACTGCATGTATATGCCAGGGGCACGGGAAATATTGTCTTGAACCCGTGTACAACATCCATTGCAAATATCAGAGGAATTCCAAGTCTTGATTCTTCGACTGCGATTCTCTGTAATTCGTATGTCATTTCCGCACCAAATACATTAAACATTGCACCGATTTTACCTTTTCTGATCAATTCTTTTTCATTATCAGTTACCAGTGAGTTTAAACTCAAAAGCGTACCTCCGCGGTGCAGAGTGAGTTGGCCAAGTTTTTCTTCCGTAGTCATCCTGACAAGTAATGAATCTATAAATCGATCTGTTTCTGATTCAGCTGTTGGTTTTTTAGAATATAAAAATAAATTAAGAAAAATTATAATATAAACAAACAAAATGTATAGAATACGCTTTGTATATCTTTTTTTGTTATACATAACTTTTCTTCCTTATGTAAATTATCTTTGAAATATAAATAGAATTTCTCCATACAATATAGGGGCGCTGTATTTATTACTTTTCAGTGCCCCTATAATTCCTTAAATGAACTCTTTAAGCATTTTATACTAATTATTATTCTTGATATAGACTAATACTACAGCGCAACTTAAAAAAAACCTTCCGAAGGTTGATTCTAAAGGTTTTTATATGAACATCAGGATTAAAAATACCCTGCGAATAAACCTTTGGAAGGTTATAATGAGACAGATTAAGTAATCTTGCGCTGGAGAACTGAAATCATTTTTTAAAATCAGCTCACCTCACAAGCATCATCTTACGCACTTTAGAATAAGTATCAGCCTTGATTTTTAACAAATAAATCCCAGAAGCAACCGGCCTTCCTTCACCATCATTTCCATTCCAGATAACAGAATATTTCCCAGGATTTTGCTTCATATCCACAAGCAGTTTGATCATCTGACCTTTTATATTATAAATTCCAAGACGAACCTCTGTTCTTTTGGCTAACGTGTAGTTAATCGTGGTCTCCGGGTTAAAAGGATTCGGATAATTCTGTTCCAATTCAAACTGTTCTGGAATTCCAGGTTCATTTTCAGTTATGGATGTTGGCATAAACAGATCAGGCGGAGACTCGACATCCATAGGACCGTCCTTCCACTCCAATAAAGGAAACTCATAACTCGACGGCCAGTCAATTGTACCATCTGTATTTACTCGATCCGGTTGAATATACTGGTAAAATCTCCGGCCTGGTTTATCACCGGGCTGCCAGTTTACCACAACTTCGCCAGTTTCAGTTGTATAAGCAAGAACAAAGCTGACCATATACCAGGTTGGCGTGTTCAGATCCATAATCCCCTGATAAATACCATCTCCATCATTATCCTCAAGCATCACTCTTGCACCATTACCCCATTTTGTAAGACCCTGTGTAACAGCAAACAGAGCGCCATCAAACTGGATGTAGGCTGTATCCGTACCCAGTCTAAAAAGCGTATAATTAGGATTTGTCGAAGCGTCAGCAGCCGGTCTCATATCAATATTAAAAGTAACCTGTATTGGTGTTGTGATTACACCTTCCACTGGTACACTGTCGAAATATTGCACTTCCTTACCTAAATCACCTTCTGGTGATTGTTGTGCAGCATCTTTGTAAACAAGCCTTCTGTGTAAACCTCCTGTAATCCCAGCTTCTTCCCAACCGTCATTTAGTTTTAAGCCCAAAATATAATTCTGACTCGATGTATCTACTCTCGAAGGGTCCCACACAATATAATACAAATATTCCACAATATTTCCTGGTACTAATGAAAAAGTCTCCTGGGCAATCCATTCCTGAAGAACAGGCTGAAAATTCATTTCTATGGCTTTATTCAATTTCCAATCACCCTTTGCTCCCCTAATAACAACTTTATCTCCTACACTTCGATCAAAAAGTCCTATTTTCTCGAGGGCTTCCACATTTAATCTGAAAGTAACAGTACTTTCAACAGGTTTTAGTCCAGTAGGCTTTAAATTATCAAAATAGACCCAGTGAAGTGTAGTGTCCTTTAATTCTGCTGGATATGTGAACACTCTTTCTCCACTGAAAGTCTCCCAACTGTACAACGGATCATTCTCGATGAAGAACTTATATTTTTGGGTTGTTCCAGCCTGGACAGAATCTTTTGGTATGTACGCGACACCTGCCCAGAATGAACTGTCAATACTGGTTGTATCAAGAGTTAAAACTACATTCGAAGCACCCCATTTCAGTACACCGCCGGACGTCCCGAGATCTCCTCGAACACCTACTGGTCCATGCTGAATAGGATCAAACTGTTCAGACTCCATAATACCTCCCATGTTGATCCTGAAGTAAATTGCCACAGAATCAATTTTAGACTCGAACGGACGCCAGTATTGATTTCGGACTTCCTGAGTACTGTGATAATACTGTATTGGCAGCGTTGTATCAGCACTGCCAGTGATAAATACACGAGTATCTACGGCAAGACCGTTTGGATTATTAAAAGGCCCTTCCCACCATCCATTAAAAGTACTGGTTTGGTCGTCAAATCCTGTTGCAAACTTATATAAAAGCGTGTCCCCGGTATTCATTTTAAAAGTAATCTGCCAATAATCGCCTCCTAAGTTATGCATGACCAGATCCGAACTCGCATCCCAGGAAATTGTCTTACCTTCTGGAAGAATATTACCCGTTTGCCAATTATTGAGTGCACCACGTATTTGTACAAAATGGTTCTCCTTTAATGTGTCAGGATTTGATGAAGTATTCAACTGCATTGTAACATTGATGGTCTGCGCATAAAGGGAAATACTCAGACTTGCTGTACACAGAATGATTGATAAAATTTTAATTATACTATGCCTTAAAAAATCCATGACCTTTCTCCTTCTAGTTGACGTTTTATTCAATTTTTAAATTTACAACATAATTATTAAATTTCATCACCTCACTTTCGTCAAATTATGTCATATTAATTAGTAACTGAAGGAAAATCCTTATAATTTGAAACGCTTTGCTTTTTATAAAGAGCGTAACAACAAAGCAAACTTTTGGTTTTAAAGGAGATTGCTTTGCGCTGCAATGTATAATTCACAATGACGTTAATAAATAATAAGCTTTCGTTCAGAAACTATTCAAAAGTGAATTGCCAATGAAAAACGATTTACATCTCCCAAATGTATAAAATCCTGAAAAGCATAACCGCATACTAATTCTATCTTGTTTTGAATTTCAATGTTAAGTCCCATGCCTAAAGTAAGCCCTTTTTCCCGATCTTCTAAGAATAAATCATTATAACCACCTTGCAATGTCAACATTTCATGAAATAGAGCGCATTCAGTGCCAATATTGACGCTCTGTGCATTATCATTCGGATTGACACCATCAACCGCTATTGTCAATCGATATTCAGAAGTCTGTAATATGTCCCTAGAAAGACCAACACGCATAATCAGAGGTAAATTAAATTCATCTGTTTTCAATCTGCCTACAATACTTTGATTGTTCCCCTTCTGATCTGGAGCAATGTCTGCCCTTATATTCAAATCCTCTCCATCTATTCGCATTTTTGTACCCACATTCGATATGCTTGTCCCCAGCCTGATACCATAAAAAGGTGTAATATACAGCGTACCGATATCGACTGCAAAACCTGAAGCACTGCAGTGAAATATGGTTTCATCAATGTATTTAAAATTTGCACCAATAGAGAATCTATCTGTTAAATTCCTTGAATACGTAATTCCAACTGCAATACTGGCAGCAGAGAATCTTTCACCTGTTCCCAGAGGCTGGTCAGGCGTCGTGACAAGCATCTCTTCGGTTGTCATGGCTGTTGTGTTTATACCAATATTTCCAAAAATTGGGAACGGAAGCACAATTCCCAAATAATTAAAATCTATTCCAGGCAGCCATGGTGAATGGTCTATTAACAATGAATACTTAGACATACTTGCAATTCCTGCCGGATTCCAGAACATTGCAGAAGCATCATCTGCTATTGAAACGAAAGCACTTCCCATAGCAGTGCCTCTGGATCCCACAGGAATTCTTAAGAATGCAGCCGCAGATGTTCCCACTTTTTTAACATCTTGAGCCATTCCCATAGTATTTGTCATGATTATTATGAGCAGAAGATGAAAAAGAATAAATGACCTACGAATTAGAAAATTCATTTCACAAAGTCTCTTAATTTATATTTCATAAGTAACTAATAACAGGGATGCAAAGAACCCAGAAAATATGAAATGTCAACTGACTTCCAGATTCTTACTTAATAATAGCAAATGTACCTGTTTTTTTTCCAATACCAGGCGCCTCAATATAATATAAGTATATACCGTAGGATATTTCGAAGCTGTCTTTGCTTAATACATCCCATATTGCTGTACCATTATCAAGACTGGTGTCGTGTTCTATTTGATCAACGAGAACACCATTCACATTGAATATGCGAATTGTGCATTTCCTTGGAAGATTAATAAAGTGAATTTCCCTGGGACCTCGGCCGCTTGTATAAGGATTTCGCGGCTCCCATACCTCAGCAGCAATGTAGGGATTGGGAACAACTCGAATATCTGACAAATCATTTTTTGCGATTTCTTTTGATTCACTTTCACCTTTGATTTTAAAACGATAAAGGTCCGGAGATAAAAAGGGTTTGTGCAAAACGACATTTAATGTGTCTCCTGGCTCAGGATTTCTCCCTCCGATTTTCAAATTCAATATTATCTGCCACGTAAAAACAAGTTTTCCATCTGGCGTCTTTTCTAGAAGAAAAATAGTATCTGTTTTATTTGCGTTTTTCGGATCAATCGTAAACCGGCCGTCCTTACCATCAATTTCAGCAAATGCAAATTCAACAGGTTTATCTATTGATTTATTTATAACTTTAAAATTTACTTCTTTTGCAGCAAGATGCATAAAATCAATCGTTGTATCCTTAGAAACAGCGATGCTGGCATTTCCTATAATCAACTGATAATCATTAGGAAATACCTTGCCCTGTACTGAAAGAAACGATATCCTTTTAAATTCAAAGGGATAAACTTCACTGTCAGTCCATCCTGAAAAATCTTCATTTAACCTTACACTAATATCATTAAAAAGAAACAACTGGAATCCATCGATACTAGGAATCTCGTCTCCCTCTTTTATTTTGTTACATTCATTTAATCTGACAAGACCATCCGAAATATCTGTTACTGTAAAACTTTTTGTTATCAACGTATCAGTAACCCGGCCTTGTATTAATGTATCTTCAAAAGTAATTTCATAGACATGCCCATCCTTCACAGCACGAGGATCGATTATTTTAAAAGCCACCTTTCCAGTTGCACCTCCTCTCATATGTTCAAACTCAACCACTTCGGCCGGAATATAGCCTGCTACAGGCGCTCTGGGACGTACTAGAGCGACATTAGAACCTGTTTCTATATTACCCTGGGGATCCACACTTACTCTTATCGGGGTTTCAGTAGGCGATATATTTGCTGCCGTATATCCAAAATCGTATGCAGTAACAGCGTAGAAATAGCGTTGTCCGTTTACTAAATTTGTATCTGTGAAGGAATGCACTATACCTGTATCATCCCCCAAATCGAACTTCACACCGTTTATGTCTACAGAATGAAGTCCTTTAATTCCGTCCTTCAGATCAAACTGGGCGATAGGTTTCAAAAAAGTCGCTACCCCTTCAGCATCTGTAATGACTTTCGCATCAAGGAAGGCAGCATCAGTTGCACGATAGACACGATATCCTTCGAAATCTCTGTAGTCTCCCCCCATGCGCTTTATAAATCTATCTTCAGAAAATTCGGCAACATCATCCCAATACAGAGTCACTTTTCTGTCACCAGGTACTGCGGTTACTGTTACCTGATTCGGTGCTCTGGCAAATTGGTAATCGGATTCATAAGTCAGATAAGCTTGCTTCTGTTTTTTAAGTGCATTTTGAATATCAGCGCTTTTGTCAATACCTCCACCAGCCATGGCGATAGAAACAGCAATACGCTGCCTTTGTCCTGGCTCAAGAGGAAAATATCCAGAAGAGACAAATGTGTCATACTGACCAACGATTCCTCTTTGAAGATCAAAATTCCCCGGAGTAAGAAACGTTTGCCATATATGCTCATCGGAAGTTGTATTAAAATTCAAACCACCTTCAGGATTTCGTATTGCACTTGTCAGACCGATTAAATCGGTTTCTGCTACATCAGTCTTATCAATATTCGGCTCTCCTGGAAATTCTGTTCCGGCACCGCTTGTAGGAATATTATCACCCTCACCAGGATCTCCTGTATTTTCGACACCGTCCATACCGACATCATCCTGGAAAGAGTACCAATCCCTGTCATTATCAAAACCATCATCCCGTGCCTCATCAATCATAGGTGCTACTGTACGGTAAGAGGGAACAGCATCTTTGCCGGGTACTATAAAACCTCGTTTAATAGTATCACCAGGCTCAAATGACAGATAATTAATGTAACGCACAGGCGTAACAGTCCCTGTGATTTCATCAAATCGTTCAAGGTGAAGTGTAGATAATTCATCTATAAGTCCATCAAGGTCATCATCGACGAGATTAGGTACTGTCTCTTCTTTAAGTGTAATACCATCTTTTGGTAGATCAAACATCTTGCCCAAAGTTTTAACTTTACCACCACCTACAGGATATTCGATGGTTCTCCGCTTATAAGTAAGAGAATCAATAAGTACAATTTTATCACCAGGTCTCAGGTTACGCGGCAAAAAATCATCTGCAGTGAATTGGGGAATGCGTTCATCAGGATCTCCATTAATTTCAAGCTGAAGATGTCTGTTTTGTCCTGAATCTGAATCTCCGTCATTATCAATCCCGTCAACCTGATTACCAGGCGTCTCAATAAACTTGATCGATCCCACACCTACTGGATCACTTCCAAAGTTCTCATCTCCTATTCTATCTGCATCTGTCAGGAAAGCAGTACTGGTCTGCAAATCAATAAAAGGTTCATCATCAATATAATCCCCTCCAACCAGATCAGCTAACCAGATCAAAAAAGATGATTTAGGAATACGTTTTGTACCGTCATTTTTTATGTCATTAATAATAAAAATCACATCGTTGATAAATATTTGTGACCAGGCAAGTACCCTTACATCCATCAAGAGTCCCAGGCCTCCTCGTGTCGGATCAGTTTCATCTGGTACATAGTTTCGTTTTTTATATAAATCATCTGATGTTCGATAGAAGATCTCCTGGTCAGCATTAAAGATATTTTTTCCAAAAAAACCATTCCACGAACCAATCCATCCGGGATCTATCGGATCGTCCTTTTTATCACGCCATCCCTCAATTGGCCACGTATCAGGATCATCACTCCGAGCAACCTCTTCAGCATAGGGATTAATAAATCCAGGAACAGGTTCAAGATTCCACGATGATCCTGACGGGCTTTCACGCCAATTTGGTACATCAACAATATTAATAATTTTGCCATCTTCATCTTTAACTTCCCCTCCCAACCAGACAGCACTGAAATAAACATAAATACGATTTGTATTTTTAGGCCACTCAAAAGGTACTGATTCTGGATCTTCACGTTGTCCTCCGGTAAGGCCAAAATTAAAAACTGAGACACGAACATTATTACCGTCCATAATTGCCTTCCGTCTCAATTTAGGGTCACCTCTTTGATCTGAAGGAACGTATGTATTCTCTTGAGAATAGCAAATATTATATAATATTAAAATAATGTAAATTATTTTTAAATGTTTTAACAGTTTCAAAAATAGATACATTTTTTTCCTTATTTAATTATAATAATTTCATTTACCCCTTGTCCGATTTCTACTTAAAAAGACAATTCAGTACCAATTTGTATCTGTCGAGGTTCGGAATAAAATTCTGGTCTAATGAACCACGTAGGATCTGCCTGTTCTGCATGCCCTTTGAGAAGAGTGAAATTAGCCTCTCCTGTATCTCCATATACATCGATCGGACTTTTTGCATCAAATAAATTAAAAATCTTGACAAATAACTGTAGATCTAACGACCTAACCGAAACGTTTTTAAAAACATAACAATCAACTATAAAGCGATTTGGTTTGCGTCGACTATTTTTTTCAAGACCAGACATAATATTGCGTCCCACACGTGTTCCGGTAACTAAACTCGGTGTATATGGATGACCTGAATTGAAATGGGAAATTAAATTAAGGCCCCAGTTTTCTGACCCAAAAAATAAATTTAAATTCAATGCATGTCTTTGGTCCCAGCCTAAAGGCGTAAGTTGCCTTGTAGGTTCAGCACCATATTTCTGAGAGAAAAATTCCTCCTCTGGAGTCGAATTTGTCCCTTCAGTGATCTGGAAAGTGTAATCTATATTAAAAGAAAAATGATTTGCCAGACGCCGGTGTAGCATTAAAGTCATTCCAAGAACATGAGCAAAATCTCGATTGATTTTCCTTTTATATAAAACACTGGCTAATGCAGTCGAAATCGGCGGCCCAGTGGATATCCAATTTCGGATGTCACGATAATATCCTGTAATATCAATTGCTAAATTTTCAAAAATTTGCTGGCGTAAACCCAGTTCGAACATTGTTGTACATTCAGGCTTCAAGTCTGGATTGCCAAAAGGACCCTGCATCGTTGAACTAGATTTAAGTTTCAACTGATCCCCAAGGTAGAGTTGAATATATTCCGGAACCTGTTGAAATATTCCGTATGAAAAATGTATGACACCTCGATTTGTTATCGGATAAGCAACACCCAGTCGGGGACTGAATTGTGTTTTTATTCTGGTATTTCTATACCAAAAAGATTCCTTATCCTCCATGGTAAACATGTTTTCATCATTCTGCTCGTCTAAACCAATGATTCCATCATTATTGTTATCTTTATAAATATGATTTAACTTAAAAGGGTAGTAAATATTTGGATCTTCTAAATCAACAGGTATTTTCCCGTTGGCATCAAACAAATCAAAACGTAGTCCTATATTAATGATTAGACTTTCATATTCAATTTTATCCTGCACATAAGCAGCAAATTTAAACGGCCTGCGTGTAAACAAATCATGTACTGGAGTAGAAGGATCTCGAATCTCTGGTTGAAATGGCTGAATTTGTTCTCCAGATAAATCTTCTGCAGGTACTAATGTAACATCATCGAAAAATATCCTGTCAGACTGGAATTCAACACCTGTTTTAATTTGATGCCGGTTTGTCACTTGACTGGTTAAATCTAACTTTCCAATCCAGCTCCTTGAAAATCGCTCGAATCTATTTAAATCAGTTCCTGCTGTTACAAACTGAAAAGCCCCTCGATCTAAAGAATCAGGATGAATATATCGTGAATCGAATGGATCTTCATACAGTCTCGAAATCAGCCTATTATTTTTGTAAGCACAAGTCAATTCATAAAAAAGATTTTTACCAATAACATGTACAAAATTTGTAATAGCGGTTATGCCGTCTTGTCTGTATCCGTAATCTCCATTCGGATTCAATCTGAAATCGTGACGATAATTTCTTTTATTCTCCTTACTCGCGAGCACATCAAATCGAAGTTTAAATGGAGTACTCAATCTCCATTCCAATGACGCCTGCCCGCTCCATCGCTTCCTATAATTCATTGAAACAGCACTGCTGTCACCTCGAACTTGTACAATATCATTATCAATAATTTGAGAACGTCCTTGAGGAAGATACGCATTAGGTCCAAAAATCCATCCACCATTATTCCACAAACGTCCAGTCATAAAAAATGTAAGGCGATCCTTGATTATCGGTCCATCCAATGCTCCTCGAAAACTATAATTGGACCTCATATCAAGATCGTTAATGTTCCAGAATATATCATCAGCAGCGCTGAAATGGTCACCGATCCATCCTTCAAGATTCCCTCGAAATGTGTTACTGCCCTTTTTAGTCACTATATTTATAATCCCGCTCATGGCATTTCCGTATTCAGCATTAAAAGTACCGCTGATTATCTGCAGTTCCTGGATAGACTCATTTTCAACCTGAAGTGCCTGGGTTCTGGTGAAATCATCCATTACACTGATACCATTGATCGTGTATGAGACCTCTGATGAACGCCCTCCGCGAATGTGAATCTCTCCTTGAGCGTCTCTGATAATACCAGCCTGCAAATCCAGCAAATTATCCAGCTCCTGCACTGCCATCCGGTCAATCTCTTCTGCCTGAACTCTGTTTTCAGAAGAGGTCAAATCTTTACGGATAATCGGTCTTTCTGCAACAACAACAATTTCCTCACCCAATTCCAAAATCACTGATTCAAGTCGAAAATTCACCTCAGTGGTTAAATCGGTTAATACTTCTACATCACGAACAACCACTTTCTGATATCCAATGACATTTGCCGATACATCATAATTACCAGGTGGCACCCGCAAAATAAAATATCTTCCATTTAAATCAGCAGCTGCACCCAATAGTGTTCCCTCAATCATCATATTTGCACCTGCAAGTGGTTCACCTGTTTTACTGTCCAAGACAGTTCCTGTAATCTTACCCCATTTCTGGGCACAGCAGGGACTGAAAATCAGAGAGAATATCACTGCCGCGAATAAGGTTCTTGTAAATATTTTTATCATTCTTTGTGACTTTGTTTCTTAGTGACTGCTCTTGTTTAATTTTCTTGAAAAAAAAAGACTTTATTGTTAATGCCATAACAGATAGAACGATGAGTCCGTAAAGGATTAAAAGGGGAAAAGTGAAATGTAAAATTTATTAAATCTGTATCTTTTCACTTTTCACGTTTGACTTTTGACGTTTCACTTTCTTTAAATACTCTGCAGTGAATGATTACTAATAAAAACTATCTTAACCGTACAGTTCTGAGTTTTTCAGGAAAAGATTTACAAGCAACTGTTTTTCTGATCTCGTTTAATTTATTTTGACGTACATCGTCCCATAACACCGATCTTAAGGTTTTTTCAATATCGGAACGAACTTCATCAAATTCACGAATATAAGCCTGCCTCTCGTCACTGCATTGCCAAAACACATACAAAGAGTCTATTTTTATAGGCCCTGTCCACTCTCCGGGTCTCAATGAAAATAAAGTATTCGCCCACCTTCCCAACTCTTTTGGTGTAAAAAAACCTAAATCTCCATTTCTTTCATCGTTCCCCATTTCAATCGATAATGTATCTGCCAAATGAGCAAAGGAAATTCCTTGCTTCAGCAGCAAAGATATTCGGTCTGTCGACTCTTTATCTCTCATAATGATCTGACGTAAACCGATCTTTGGCGGTACTGCGTAGCGTTCGCTATGCTTTCTGTAATATATCTGGAGAGAATCGTCTGGGATTACTGTTTCATTAAAAAGATCTTTCTGAATTCTATCCAACAGCGAAGTTTTCCATTCCTCAGATATGCTGGTTCGATATTTATTGGTTTTGTCTAATTTAAACTCTCTTGCCTCGGAAATAATGAACGATCGTACTACCAATCCAGCAATAAAATCTTTGAGATCTCTTTCACTTTGTATCCATCTCATCTGTTTTTCAGACGTAAACTGCGCCATTTCTTGAAATTTTTTCACATCCCAGACGCCGAGCTTCGAATAGACTAACTCAGCCCTCTGACTGTCTGCTCTTTCTTGTATTTTATCTTGAGATTCTATTGATTCGTATTTGAATTGATTCGTTTCCAGACTGTGATAAAGATCTTTCAGGATTTTCTCATTAAATGATATACCAAGTGCTATTCGAACAGAATCAACGTAATCCTGCATGGCTTTTTTTACTTTACGCCTGTACAGATAGGCTCTCAGTTTTTCGAGATGCTTTCTAAATTCAATTTCAGTCAGTAACGGATTTGTTTTTATGTCTTCTATTTTTATAATACTGTATCCGTGCCTGGTGCGGACAGGATCAGATATCTCACCCACCTTCATTTCGTATGCAGCAACTTCGAACGCAGGCTCCATCTCATCCACTGTAAAGTATCCCAATGACCCTCCTGACTCTTTCAGCAAAGGATCATTAAAAATATTTCTGGCCAATCGCTCGAACACAGCACCTTCTTTAAGCAATCGAGAAAGCGAATCTGCCTTTTCAAAGGTTGGTGCATATAAGTGTTTGGCCTTAATTCGAGTATTCAAATCAATAAAGAGTTTTCTAATTTCATTTTTACTAACCTGAACTTTTTTAGCTATAATTTCTTGATTGAATTGATTCAACAATTCCTGGATTTTTATTCTTTCTATTTCTTTAAGGCCTGTAAAATCCTCTTCGTATCCCCTTCGCTTAGCCTCAATTATCAGCAATTCTTCATTAATCATATTATCCAGAACTTTGCGACGAACAGCTCCATTATCAGGCAGCTCAATACGCTTTCTTATCTTATGATACCTTTTTATATAATCCGCCTTTCGGATAATTGTATTACCTACAACTGCAAGAATATCATCATCCGTGGTCTTCCCGCAATTATTTATGACAAGTGTAAATAACAGAAATATAAATAAAAAAAGCCTTATAAAATGGAAACAGATGTTAAAAATTTTAACTTTCATTATCAATAATATCCGCTAAAACATCTTAAACGACTTTAAAGAAGCAAGTGCATTACCATTAAAATCGAACAACGTCAAATTTTCCCAGTCAGATCCTTTCTCTGGAATAGAAATCCACTCTGGTGACCAGTAGAAAATTCCTGATCCCTTGCCATTACTCACATTTTTTACTGCCGTCATTAGATCTTTTAAAAATGATCCCTGTCCTGCAGCAGTTGCTGGATAATCCGGCATTAATTGATGATTTGGATTTCTCGAATTAAAATGATTGGGTGTATCATCATAAGAAGATAATGTCCACGGATATGCAGTCTCTACAATATTAATATCTTTTCCGTACCTCTGTGCAAGATCATTCATATTATCTCTTAGCTTTGTCAAAGACTCAAATTCTGGCCACCAGGGATAATACGACAATCCAATGATATCAAAATCCACCTTTCTGGAGATCAAATTATCAATAAACCATCTGCACTGTTCATTATCTGTTGCTACATGGGCATGGATCATTATCTTTACAACCTCTCCCTCACAAAGACAATCTCTAACAGCAAGAATACCCACCTTGAGCAAATCCGTAAATTTCGACCACTGTTCGTCTGTATCAAAATATCCTCCGACCCGACCATCATCCCACAGCATGCCCCATATAACCTCATTACCGATTTGAACCATATCAGGAAGGGTGTTCTGCTTTTTAAGTTCTGTTATGACCTCTTTCGTATAACCATACACTGCTTGCTTTAATTCACCAAACGATAAAGATTGCCACGCCCAGGGTTTTGTCTGCTTCTTCGGGTCTGCCCAGTTGTCTGAATAGTGAAAATTCAGCAAGAATTTCATACCCAGTCTTTTTATTCTTTTAGCCATACAAAGTGTTTTCTCCTTACTGCAGTATCCCGCAGAAGGATCGTTCCAAATTCGAAGCCGAATATAGTTAATACCATTGTCTTTGAGTATTCTTAATGCATCCTTTTCGACTCCCTCGTCATAATACACTCCCCCCCTATCTTCTATCTCATTCAAAAAGGAAATATCAGCGCCCTTGATAAAGGATACTTCCGTAATCTTAGAACAATCAATAATTTTTTTGCAGTAAAAACCAAAAAAGATTATGATTATGTATATACATAATAATTTAATGTAATATTTGATTCCCATTTTTGATCCTAAAAAAGAAGCACAATGTAAAAATTGACAAACTTAATAATTCTTTATAACTATTCCCCGCAGAGCGCGAAGAGAATGTGAAAAGATACAGATTTAATAAATTTTAAATTTCACTTTTCACTTTTTAATCCTTTGCGTTTTATGTATCTGTGCGGTAATATCCAAATAAAACTGAACAGCTATGAAAAACTGATACTCATATCCTGAATATAATTTAACCATAATAAAGCATCTCTAAATAATGCTCTTTTTCACTAAGTTCTTTTTCAATATCAACCCCCTTGTAGAAAATTTTGTGGACAGATTCTTTACAAAAAACCATGGCCTTTTCAAAAAGAGCGTGCTGGGAATTAATCATAATAGAATGTGTTAATTGTTTTTTAAAGGCCCTGAAATATTCAGAATCAAATTCCGGATCGTTTAAATGATTCTTATTTGTAGGCAACTCGCCTGTAGCTTTATAATAAAATTTGCTGATTTCCCTATCATTAGTCACGGCATCTATAAATTTTGCAGCAGCTTCTTTGTTTCTGCTTTGTGAACAAATAGCCAAAGCATGACTGTAATTATAGGTATATGAATTACTGTCATAATGAACAGGATGCAACAGAACACTAAAATCTTGATCAAAATCTCTACCGGTTAACTCTTCTAATAAATACTTTATAAACGGACCGTCTAAGAAAAAGGCAATTTTACCCTCTGCAAATTCTTTTCTTAAGTCGTTAATGTCTCCTCTATATATTTTACATTCGGTCATGAACTTCTTGAGCCAATTGAATGCCCTGATATTTTCATCCGTATATATAAATTTTTTACTGTTATTAACTAGGAATCCACCGCCGAAAGCCTGAAGAAATGAATGGACACCCAAGAAATCCGTTTCATCATCCATCTGGCTAATGCCGAAAGAGTATACATTTTTATCTTTATACACAATATCAATTTTTTTACAAATTTCCACAAATGTCTCAAGTGTTAAAGGTGAGGGGATATTTTGTATCCCAGCATCCCTTAAAACTTTTTTATTCGCAATCAATGAACGCGGACAAAGTCCCCAGGATACAGCATACAATTTATCTCCTATCAGCCCTCCTATGAGATCTTTTTCATAAAATCGGTTTTTCAAATTATCCTGCGGTAGAAGTTCATCAAGCGGCTCCAATGCTCCAAAAGAATTCAAATAGCTGGTCCAAAACGAAGCTATTTGAACAACATCAGGCGCTTTTCCCTGTGAAATGAGTTTCATTAACTCTTTGAGTGCGTTCTTATGGAGTGTCGGTATCACCCGAATCCTTATTGATTTGTATTTTTTCTCAAACAGATCAATCAAATTATTGATAATACTTTCACCTCTCAGTGTATGGCCGACCCAGGTAAAAAATGAAATTTCTATTTTCTTCTCATTAACAAATGTTCCTTTTCCCTGTATTTTTTTAAGAATACCTTCCGATACCAGAATGCTCAAAGCCTGTCTAACCGTTGCGACACTGACTTTAAGTTCACTCGCAAGATTAGCCTCACTGGGAATAGTTGCTCCAGGTTTATAAACACCATCTACTACCTTCTTTTTAATAATATCTTTAACCTGAAGATACAGGGGATTGTAGCTGAGCTCCCATTTTGCCATATTTAATTCTCACTCATTCGTATGACTGTTATTATAATAAATAATTTTTAATTTGTCAAGTAATTTTTTTAATTTAATGAAAAATTTTTAAATAAAATATGTAATTATATTTTTTTAAATTATTATTCATAATACTGTTACTCCTGTCCTATCGTGTTAATCCCGTCTTATATTTAATCAACATAATTTGATTTACAGGATTGAGTTTGCTGATTAAAACTTGAAAGATATTCTAGAGACTGACAAAAGGTTTAAAAGCGATCATTATTTTTAAACAAAAACGTCCACATTCACGTATCAGGTCGATTAGAGAGAAACTTGTTAATATATTAACAACCAGTGAACTCAAGGGGGTGAGAAAAATAAATTACCATTTTGCAGATCATTCATATATCGTTTTAATTTAAATAAGAATTTAATAACATTCTTTTTTATTTATTCTCACCCCCTAAATTGGAGGAAATTTATCATGTCAACAAAACGCCTTCATCATGTTGTTCCATACCTGATTTTAATTTTATTCTTTCTATCTACGAATTGTAACGAAAAAACAGTTACGCCTCAGGATGATATTTACTCGAAATATACAAAGGAGCAACTGGACAGCTTAACCCTCTCCAGCCTCAAAAAAGTTGATGACTATCCATTGTATACCATGACCTATTATGGAGATTATGGTTTTTCAAATTATGTTAAACCAGGAGCAAATAAATCCGCCTTTTTAAAAACAAATATTTTGTTCGAGAAATTTTCACTATGGTTTAAAAATTCAAAACTAACCAACACTCAAAGGATTAATTTTAGTCAAGGTCCTTATTCTGAAATCCGAAATCTAAAATCTAAAATCAGAGTAGATTCATGGGGCTGTACATGCTTCGCTGCGATGGGTAATACGAACGCAACATTATTGGGCAGAAACTTTGACTGGTATGATCATATCCCCCTGCTCCTTTTTGCTGACCCACCAGACGGTTATGCATCGGTTTCTATGGTAGATTTAGACTACTTCGGCTTTAATCGGAATAACCTGCCAGACAAGGCTCAAAACAATAGACGGCTTCTGGATACGCCCTGGCTCCCTTTTGATGGCATGAATGAGATGGGAGTGGCGATTGGCATGATGGCAATCCCCCATGCGGAATCCCCTTTTGATCCAAAAAAGAAAACGATTGGAGAAATAGAAGTCATCCGGTTAGTACTCGATTATGCTAAAAGTTCCGAACATGCGATCGAATTAATAAAACAATACAATGTTCGAATGGAAACACCGCCCATTCATTACCTCATTGCTGATTCATCTGGACATTCGGCGATTATTGAGTTTGTAAGCGGGAAAATGATTGTGATGGGAAATACCGAATCCTGGCAGGTTTCAACTAATTTTATTATTCATAATTCTGGTGCGCCAGAAAATGTAAGTTGTTGGAGATATAAAAAAGCATACAATAGTTTACAGGAAGCAGCGGGAAAATTTACCAGTCAAGAAGCAATGAATCTGCTTCAAAAGGTTGCGCAATCGAATACCATCTGGTCGATGGTATACGAATTGAACTCCAATAAGTTAAATGTGGTCGTAGGAAGAAAATATAATTATTTGAAATCATTTGACTTAAGGGGTGGGATAAAATAACATGGAAATTTGGATTTTTATTGCCAAGTAAAAACAATGAGATATAAGATTTAGATGGGAAACTTATTTTATCCCACCC
>JABAOH010003457.1_pt4 | contig 25897 bp, 21 predicted proteins | sample 7062181 | NCBI WGS metagenome assembly JABAOH01 (sample SAMN14538630, study PRJNA623070) | marine sediment metagenome | biome: marine biome [ENVO:00000428]; feature: marine pelagic biome [ENVO:01000023]; material: deep marine sediment [ENVO:00002113]; isolation source: pool of 5 deep marine... | reverse complement strand
GGGCGATGAAGTTATTACAACACCGTTTACCTTCATTGCCTCCGCAACCTCCATCATGATGGCCGGGGCTAAGCCGGTCTTTGTTGATATTGACCCGATAAGTTTGAATATCGACCCTGCTAAAATCGAAGCCGGCATTACCCCCAGGACAAAAGCCATTTTGCCGGTGGAGGTTTTCGGCAATCCCGCCGGTCTTGACAGCGTTTGCGAAATTGCTCAAAAACACAATCTGGCGGTAATCGAAGACAGTTGTGAAGCCCTCGGCTCTGCATTGAACGGAAAAAAGGTCGGAACATTCGGCACGATGAGTGTATTCGGCTTCTATCCGAATAAGCAGATAACCACCGGCGAAGGCGGAATGATTTTGACCGACGATGATTATCTGGCCGATATGTGCGTTTCGCTTCGCAATCAGGGAAGAGGTAAGGATAGCAGTTGGCTGGCTCACGACAGGCTGGGTTATAACTTCCGGCTCAGTGACATAAATTGTGCGCTCGGCATTGTGCAGCTTTCGAGAATTGACCAAATCAAAGCCAAACGCCGACAGGTCGCAAAATGGTATCAGGAAATCTTAGCTGATGACAACAGACTGATAGTGCCCACCGAGCCGGATGGTTGCGATATCAGTTGGTTTGTCTTTGTCGTTCGGCTTGCTGATGGTTTTACTTTGGCCCAGCGGGACCGGATTCTGCAGGCGATGAGAAGCCAAAACATTCAGGTCAGCAATTATTTTCCACCTGTGCATCTGCAGCCGTTTATGGCCGAGCAATTCGGCTATAAGCAAGGCGATTTCCCTGTTACCGAAGCCGTGTGTAAAAGCACTATCGCCTTGCCGTTTCATAACAATCTGACTAAGGATGAAGTGGCAATTGTCTGCAAAACATTGAAAGAAGTTTTGGATAAAAATCAGCTTTAGTTTATATCAATCATACAGATTATACAGATTATCATCCCCGTAGAAGCCGGTATCCATCCCTTTATTGTTTAACTGCCCCCCTGCTCCGTCATAGGCAAATATCCGATTTTGGCTCCGCGGATGGGTCGGTTTTAGCAGCTCTTGGTGGGCAACAAAAAAGGGCTGCAAGTGTTATACTCACAGCCCTTCAGTTCGGTGATACGAATTGTACTTTATGTCCTGCGNNTGGGAAATCTTCCAGGAACCATCTGCATATACTGAACGTCGGTCTGGCGAGAACGGCCTGGAAAGAGAAGTGGCACTGACAGAATCGCTGAACAGCTATACTGACATATTCCCTTGACGCCGACAGAATCTACACATCTTCTTTATCCGGTCGTTGTACGTCAGTTTATGCTAAATGTGCCCTCGCCGTTGAGTGGTAGTACGCCAGGAATTTCCCACGTAACACTTCCGCCGTCGTGCACCGGGCGACCAATCCAATCCTCGAATTCCTCACTCGCTTCTGTGACTATGCCGTTCCCCCGCCAAACACCATCTTTTCCAGGCGGAGCTGTGGTTGTACCTGCCTCGTCTCCGGCCAGGAGCAAGACTTCACCATCCCAGATTTCCCATCTGTCTACCCAGTGGGATACCTGTCCGGTGCTCACAAAATAATCCATATCGAACCACCATAATATTACTCCTTCGATGTCTCCGCTAATAGTTCCTTCCCAGCAAAGTAATCTTCCCTCGGCATCGACTATCGGGGGATCAGCAGCACCGACGAAGTCATACTCGGTTGTACCTGTAAGCGATGGAGCCGGTTTCTTGGCCTCCATCGCGGCATCGTCCGCCGAAACTGTGCCTAAAACCAACAGCAACGCCAGCGCAAGCACAGGAATGGTACTGATTGAAATTAGTTTTTTCATTCTTGTTTTCATCGAAATTTTCTCCTATTTTATGGGAATTTTTGTAAAAGCTACCATTGAAAAACACATATACACCTATTACACAACTGCCAGATATATTGCTGACAAGCCCTGGCAAACCTTGTCATTTAACTCATTGGCATTGCCTCCTTTGGCAAAGAACATTATTGTGTCCGATTTTTGGCCTTGTCGGCCCTACTATTATCAACGAGAAAAAAGTGACAACTTATCGATTCAATTGAAAATTTTTCAAAAATTGTTATAATTATTTGATATCTGTGAGTTCTTGAGGTTAGCGAAAGATGAAGCCCATCGACGATCAAAAGACTCAACATCTAGTCGCTTTAGCCAAGGAGGGAGACCAACCTGCTATTGATCGACTGTGCAGGATCTACGGTGAGAGAGTACGCCGGATTATTCGATTCCGATTAGATACGAAACTAAGGCCCAAGCTGGATTCCATCGATTTAGTGCAGGATGCTCTTATTCTGGCTTTGGGGGGCTTGAAGGACTTCACCTATAGGAACGAGGGAGATTTTCTACGGTGGCTGTCCAGGATAGCGGAGAATAAGCTTCATGATATTTTAAAAAAATTCCACGCCGACAAGCGTGATATTCGCAAAGAAATCTCGTTTAAACAAGAAAGAAGCAGTACTCATGGTTGGTTTTATGACGCGGCTGAGCCCATTGATACTACGACGCCAAGCGTCATCATGAGAAAAAAAGAGGCGCTGGACAGGCTGGAAAAAGCCTTGGACACATTGAAGCCCGAATATAAAGAAGTCATCGTGCTCAAGAGAATCGAAGGACTCTCGCACGCCGAAATAGCAGAGAGGTTAAACAAGAGCACAAATGCCGTGCCAATGCTATTGTTTCGTGCTATGGCGGCGTTGACAATCGCTTATGGGAAAGACTAATGGCCCCGCAGATGAATGACAATCAGGCAGATGTCCTTGAGGAAGCACTGACGCGATTCATAGGTGTATACTTTAGAGGTGAGCAACCTGATATAGACGATTTCATCGGGCAGTATCCTCAGTGTAAAGCTCAACTCAAAAAACGAATACAAGACCTTCAGGAAATCGATTCTCTGTTCGATTCCCTTGTCCAAGCTGATGAAAGCGATTTTGAAGATTTGGTGATTAAAGACAATCTTATTGGCCGGAAAATCAGCAGTTTTGAAATAACAAAGGTGATTGGCCGGGGAGGCATGGGAGTGGTCTATCTGGCTCGTGATACTAAGCTCAAACGCTCTGTGGCCATCAAGAGCATGCCGGCTAAACTGGCAGATGACTCAACTACAAGGATGCGTTTCCAGCGTGAGGCTGAACTATTGGCCTCGTTAAATCATCCCAACATTGCCATTATACATGATATCATCGCACAGAAAGAAAATGCCAGCTATTTAATTCTTGAATATGTCCCGGGCCAGACTCTGGCCCAACGGATTGCTCGCGAACCGTTGAAAGTAGAGGAAGCCCTTTCAATCGCCCGGCAAATCGCCTTGGCCGTCTCAGCGGCTCACAAAAAAGGCGTCATCCATCGAGATCTCAAGCCCGGCAATATCAAAATCACGCCTGATGGCAGGGTCAAGGTGCTGGACTTCGGCTTAGCCAAAGCTCCTGTAAGTGAAGACAAGAGTGGTGATATCACCGCTACTGAACCCGGGCATGTAATCGGCACGCCGGCTTATATGAGCCCGGAACAAACCCGCGGCAACCCAGTAGATCACCGCAGCGATATATGGTCATTCGCTTGTATATTGTACGAGATGCTGACTGGTCACTCCCCATTTGAGAGTGACACTGCCACAGACACCTTGGCACGAATCATCGAACGCGAACCGGATTGGCAAGCCCTGCCGCAGGAAACACCTGCAAACATCCAGGTCCTTCTCCGCCGCTGTTTGGAGAAGGACCCTGACCAACGGCTTGGAGACATTGGAGATGCAGCAATCGAAATCAGCGAAGCGCTGATCAGACCAGCGGCGCCAGTCCGAACCCGCTGGCGGTGGGCAATGGCGATAGGGCTTGTTGCCGGAGCAATCGTGGTGTTGCTAACGGTGGTGGCACTGAATATAGGCCGGTGGCGTGAGTCCGCCAACGGCGGACTGGGCGGGGCCAGCGCCGGCCGAATCGAGTCGCTGGCAGTACTGCCGCTGGAGAACCTGACCGGCGACCCGGAGCAGGAGTACTTCGTCGACGGGATGACCGAGGCGCTGATCGCCAACCTGGGAAAGATCGGGGCGCTGCAGGTCAGATCGCGGACATCCATCATGCAGTACAAGGATGTCAAGAAGCCGCTGCCGGAGATTGCAAGAGAATTGAATGTGGATGCGGTGGTGGAAGGTTCGGTGGTGCGCGTCGCCGAGCAGGTGCGGATCTCGGCCCAGTTAATCCATGCGCCGACAGACACCCACCTCTGGGTTGAAAGCTACGAGCGAGACCTGCGCGACGTCCTGGCCTTGCAAAGCGAGGTGGCTCAGGCCATTGCCCGCCAAATCGAGATTACAGTAACACCCGACCAGGAAGCGCGACTGGCGGCCAGCGCCCGCCCGGTCAACCCCGAGACGTATAAGGCATATCTCAAGGGGATGTTTTACTTGAACCAATTCACACCGGAAGGACGCGATAAGGGTCTGGCATATCTCCACCAGGCAATCGAAAAAGACCCGGCTGACCCTTTGGCGTACGCTGGGCTGGCGGGCGGTTACAGCATCATCGGTCATGGCCCTGCGCCTTCACCGGAGGCCTTGCCACGAGCTGAGGCGGCAGCCCTCAAGGCGTTGGAGCTGGACGACACTCTGGCCGAAGCCCACACCATTTTGGCTGAGGTCAAACTCTACTACGATTGGGACTGGGCAGGTGCGGAACAGGCCTTACAGCGTGCCCTGGAACTTAATCCCAATTTAGCCCTGACTCGTGCCCACTATTCGTGGTATCTCCAGCTCTTCGGACACACGGATGAAGCTTTGGCAGAGATGAAACGAGCCCAGGAGCTGGACCCGCTTGCGCCCATCTACACTGCGTGGCTTGGAGATCAGTATTTGTGGGCGGGGCAATACGACGAGGCGATAGACGAGGCCCGGAAGTCTCTTGAACTGGATTCCGATTTCCCGGTCGGGCTGTATACCCTGGGAAGCATCTATGCAGCAAAGGGGATGTATGAGGAGGCCATCGCCGCCCACCAAAAGGCGGGTGCGGTCGACCCTGATTTGGGATGGGCTCTTGGGCGTACCTATGCGCTGGCTGGCCAGAGGGACGAGGCGCTGAACGTACTGGCTGATTTGGGAAAGGAATACCAGCAAAGGAATGCTTGGGGTGTCGCTGAAATCTATGCAGCCCTGGGGGAAAAGGACGAGGCATTCCGGTGGCTGGAAGCGGGTTACGAGTACCGACATAACTGGATCCCTTGGATGGGGTGGAATCCCAACTACGAGCCCTTGCGGGACGACCCGCGTTTCGGCGACCTGCTGCGCCGCCTGAACTTGCCGGAGTAGATAGGTTCGAGCCCAAAGGCCCGGATTTCAACCACGGGCGGTCAAAAAAAGAGCATTTTTGGCCGTTTTTTTGTTGACATTGTTTGAAACTATGTTAAAATACACCTATGTTGGCCAGCAGGCTAACCTAAACCGCCAGTAGGCGAAGATGACATTTCAGTTTGCATGTCGTAAGCTGCAGCGCAGCAAGGACCTAGAGCCAGCCAGCCCAGCCAATTAACCATTAGTCTTTCGTCTTGAGTTTTGAGTCTATTATGAATCATTCATCATCCATAGTCTTTGGTCCTGTGTCTTTAGTCTGCTGTCTGCAGTCTGTTATCTTTTGTCTTGAGTCTTGTGTCTTTTGTCTGTGGTCTGCCAACGGCACCTCTACATCTGTAGAGAACCCTCTACAAATCGACCTTTTTATGCAAAACAAACCCAAAGTCAAGAGCGCCCAAATCAACGTAAGCTCTTTTATAACAAGTAAATATGTGAAAGTGGACACTTGGTGAAATCAGAAAAACAAACCCAAAACAAAGCCAATCTTGTCCGCCGCAGGCGGATTGCAAATGAACTTAAAATCGCTTGCCAAAAAATCTGGCCACCATTTAAACAAACCAAAAAAAATTTATGGACAATCCCGAAACGAACGATTACAATTATAAGTTCGTATAGACTGTCAATTTCAGATTTATAGTTAGAGGTATCTAATTATGGCACATAAAAAGGGACAAGGCTCTTCGAGGAACGGCAGAGACAGCAATCCGCAATACAGAGGCGTAAAGCTGTTCGGCGGCCAGAAGGTTTCCGCCGGCTCAATCATCGTCCGCCAGTGCGGAACAAAGTTCTTCCCCGGCTGTAATGTTGGTATGGGCAGAGATTTTACGTTATTCGCCACCTCAGATGGGACAATCCGTTTCCAGGGCCGAAGAGTGCACGTCGTCTGACAAAAACCTAAAAATACCTGGTAAAGCAAGTAGGATGGTTTTGCGCCATCCTTTTTTTATATACAATACGCTAAAGACAGAAATCTCTATACACTAAACACTTATATTATGTTTATCGACGAGGCTCAAATCCAGACTAAGGCGGGCGACGGCGGCCACGGGTGCATCAGCTTCCGCCGTGAAAAGTACATCCCCAAAGGCGGCCCCGACGGCGGCGATGGGGGCAGAGGGGGCGACGTCTATTTCCAGGCCGTCAAAAATCTCGATACATTAATAGACTTCGCCGGCAAACACCACTGGAAGGCCGAGAACGGCCAGCCCGGCTCAGGCAACAACAAACACGGAGCGAACGGCCGGGACCTGATAATCAAAGTTCCGCCGGGCACACTAATTTACGATACCGACCTGAGTTTGCTTCTCAAAGACCTTGACGAGGTTAGGCTGAAAGTACGTGTCTGTCGCGGCGGAAAAGGCGGAAGAGGCAATAAGGCCTTTGCTACGGCGACAAATCAGACACCAAGAAATGCCGAAGCCGGCAAAAAAGGCCAGGAAAGAAATATTCGGCTGGAATTAAAACTCATCGCCGACGTGGGCTTAGTCGGTATGCCGAACGCCGGCAAAAGCACGCTTATCTCCCGCTGCTCAGCGGCCAGGCCGAAAATCGCCGATTATCCTTTTACCACAATCGAGCCGGTGCTCGGCATTGTCGAGTTGAGCGATTTCCGCCGGTTCGTAATGGCCGACATCCCCGGCCTTATCGAAGACGCCCACAGCGGAGCAGGGCTCGGCTACGCATTCCTGAAACATATTGAAAGAACTACAATAATAGCTCACATTCTTGATATTATTCCGATGGACAGCTCGGACCCGGTGGAAAATTACAATGCAATACGTCACGAATTAGAGCAGTACAGCAAGGTCCTGGCTCAAAAAGTTGAAGTTATAATTGCCAATAAGATAGACCTCGACCCGGATGGGAAAGTCGTAAAAGATTTGAGAGAAAAGCTAAATAAAGAGGTTCACCCAATTTCAGCGGTTACCGGCTCCGGAACAAAGGAGCTAAGCGAATTCTTATGGCAAAAGGTCAAAGAACTAAAAAGTTTATCCTGAGCGAAAAAAGCCTGCCCTGAATTAGCCGCAGCCCTGAGCGGAGTCGAAGGGGCAGCCGAAGGGTCGAAGGGCTAATTTTCTCCCCAAGGCGAACAAAAAAGGCCGAGCCAAAGTAAGCCCGCCCTGTTTGTTATTCCAATTGCACCTTTTCAAGTTCAGCCAAGCTTTCGGCAGTAACCTTTTCGGCAGTTAAATCTCCGAAGATTACCCTATACTCGTCATCCGATATCTTCCATCGAATCAACACCGCATTGGCATCCTCAGCGGTAACCGTATCACCATAGTACGCAGGATCTTTGTCTTCTTTGACTAATTCACCGTAGAACATGCAAGAAGATTGTACTATACTTAAAAGTTGCATCTTCGCATTCTTCTTCATCTCATTTTTTACCTTTTCGATTTCTTTTTGTTCTTCCAAATTTGACTGCTTACCTTGGTCCTCGCGAATACGTTCCTTTATTGCACTAATACGTCTGTCCAGTACTTTCCTCATTGCCTTACTGTATTCATAGGTAACGGTCATGAAGGCCAAGCTGCTTGGATATTTTCCATCAGCAGCTTCGGCAAACATACGCAGGCCTTGGATTGCTATTTCCTCATCTTTATTATCCAGCGTTTCTTCTATTTCTGCCACACGGGTATAATCTGTAGGAATATTCGGCTCAAAATCATGGGCGTCAAGCTCTATATCCCATTGAAACTCATCTACAACAGTTTGTACCTGCATTGCCCCACCACTCGCAACTCCATCTAACTTTATCCGCACAGGCAATCTGGTCTCTACATCAACCCAAAGACACGCTACGAGACTCTCATATACTCCGGGCTCAAATTTCGGATCATTAACCTCAATACCTTCAACGTCTATACCATTAATTTGATCACGTCCTATTTCCTTATATTTAAATTCAAGGAACTTTTTTACAACCTTCCTTGGATTATTACTTTCCATATATTTTTTAATTTGTTCCTCACTCCACAATGTACGCATATACTCTTTCTCATGGGGGAAAACAGAGATAATGCCATTCCCAGTTAGTGGCATGTAGTTTGTAGATATTATTTTCCCGTTTACATATGAATCTCCCCGCATTCCATGCTCCAGCGAGTTGTACATCACAATCTCCAGTTCTATTTTTTCTTTTAGCGTTCCCGATATGCGTAACTTTATTCGGTATGAAAACATCTGAATTTCTTCAACTTTCCTAGCTACTTCCCCCCAGGCAACACCTGCTATATCAAGTGAGCCATCGAAGTAATTCAAACCAATAAGCAATGCTATGATTATTACCGCTGCTGCGGCTAACTTTGTTATTCTAATTTTCATAGTGGCACCTCCAATAAATAGTTGTATGAGGTTAATCAATCTATTGCATTTGCGTTTTCCCCAATGAGGGGACAGGGATGCCATAAGCGTTTCTCGAAGATGGTCGTGATTTTGATTAAACGACTCATACACTTTATTCAAATCATTATCCAATGGCGTCTTCATCGGATATCCTCCTGTTCTCCGGACATTAACTTTTCCAGGCGTTTGCGTGCCCTATCAAGGACGCGGTAAAATCCTGACCTTGACAGCCCCAATATCCTGCGGGCGGCCTCGGCCGAGCTGCCCTGCAGATAGAACGCATGCAAAGCCAATCTTTCCTTTTCCGGAAGCGTTCTAATCATTTCTCGAAGCAGCTCTATCCGACTATCATCCGGCGGGTCAGGAGTTACCGCCTGGTAATTTTTAAGCTCGACATTCTTGTTCTGGCTTCGTAATCTCTGGCGTTTCCATTCCTTACATCGCAGCCGGGCAATTCCAATAATCCACTTTCCAAAACTTTCCGAATTGCGCAAATGCTCCAATTTCTCGTATGCCCGCATAAACACGTCCTGGGCCAGGTCCTGGGCGTCGGCAAGATTGCCGGTTGTATCATAACAGACAGCCCGAACCAGCGGCGCGTAGCTGTCATACAATTTCTCATAGGCTTCCTTTTCGCCGGCAAACACAGACCGAATTAATGTTTCATCACTTGGCGTTGTCAACTCGGGGCCCTCAAGTATTGACATACTCTATAAACATAGTGACCGAGTGAGGCGATTTGTCTACCGGAATTTTACAAAATTTTTGGATTTACAGTTGAATCAGGTCTTATAGTTGGTAATGCTGTAAGTAATCCAGGTTTCTGGAGGTGGATGGCGAAATGCCATCGGGCTCAAAAGGCCCTTTTTTATTTGGCTGGTTCAAGCTCGAATGATATCGGTAATTTTCATCAGGCGAGATATGTTGTCTCGTTCGGCCTCGGCTAATTTGTCGAAAATGAACCGGATGGTCTCGTGTAATTCGGGTATAACCACGTGCTCCAATACGTTGACCCTTCGTCGAGTCATCTGAAGCTCGATAGCAAGGAGGCGGGCCTGCTTTTCCTTTTCAGCTAACTCAATCAAATTGTCGAAAGCGCGTTCAAGGGCAAGTAATGCAACATCCATCTCGCCGGAAGTCGTTGCAAAGCCGTAGCAGATAATTTCACCCTCCATCTCCTTGGCCAGATGCGGCACCCTTACATTCATTATATTTGCGAAAGTTACAGCTAAGCTGAATTTTTTTGTAGGAACTTCAAGAGCAGCCTTGGTGGCTTCCGGCTCCATCGTCGCACGGGCTAACATAAACCGCCGGCACGTTTCCAACAGTTCAGCTTCAACACGTTTGCGCAGTGGCTGAATCTCTCTGGCAATCTGAATTAACTGGCGGGAAATCTCATCTCTTTTTTCGCTGAGCAGACGATGCCCGCGACTGGCAAGCGCCACCCGCTTACGCAGTCTCAATAGCTCCATTCGTGTCGCATTAACGTTAGCTAACATAATTCGTCATTAACTTTCTTTCTTGCGAAACCGTGGCATATACTTTTCTATAAGTTTCACGTCGATACGCTTTAGCTCGACGTTCTCGAACATGCTGAGCAGCTCCCAGCCGAGGTCGAGGGTCGTTTCAACCGAGCGATTTTCATAATAATCCTGTGAGACGTATCTGTCCTCGAAGTTGTTGGCAAATTCCATATACTTTTTATCTTCTTCCGAGAGGGCGGCTTCGCCCATAATGGTCGCCAGCTCCTGGCATTCTTTGCCGCGGGCATAAGCGGCGTAAAGCTGATTGTAAAGGTCGGCGTGGTCTTCGCGGGTCTTGCCTTCGCCGATACCTTTGTCTTTGAGCCGCGACAGGCTCGGCAAAACATCGACCGGCGGCGAGACGGCCTTTCTGTGTAACGGGCGGGACAGGATTATCTGGCCCTCGGTAATATAGCCGGTCAGGTCCGGCACCGGATGGGTCTTGTCATCCTCAGGCATTGTCAATACCGGCACCATCGTAATAGAGCCTTTTTTTCCTTTGATTCGTCCGGCCCTTTCATAAACGGTCGCCAGGTCAGTGTACAGATAACCCGGATACCCTCTTCGGCCGGGGACCTCTTTTCTGGCTGCGCTGATTTCGCGAAGCGCCTCGCAGTAGTTGGTCATATCATTCAGGATTACCAGCACGTGCATATCCAGCTCGTAGGCGAGGTACTCGGCGGCGGTGAGCGCGAATCTCGGCGTCGCTATCCGCTCAATCGCGGGGTCGTTTGCAAGATTTACGAACATCACCGCACGTTCTATGGCCCCGGTCTGGTGCAGGTCGTCGATAAAGAATTGCGCCGCCTCGAATGTGATTCCCATTGCTGCGAATACGACAGCGAAGTCTTCGCCCTCTCCGAGAATCGTTGCCTGCCGGGCTATCTGAGCGGTTATCTGGTCGTGGGGCAGGCCGGCACCTGAGAATACGGGCAGCTTCTGGCCCCGCACGAGGGGATTCAAGCCGTCAATTGTTGATATGCCGGTCTGGATAAATTCGTTCGGATAATCGCGGGCATAAGGATTAATCGGCTTGCTGTTAATGTCCAGCCGTTTATCGGGGATGATGGCGGGGCCATCGTCTTTCGGCTCACCAAGGCCGCTGAAAACCCTGCCTAAAATATCGGGCGAGACGCCCAGCTCCAATGGCTTGGCCAAGAACCGAACGGTGCTTTTGTTAACATCAATACCTCGCGTGCCCTCGAAGACCTGGACGAGGACTTTATCGTTCTCGACCTGCAGAATCTGGCCGTGACGTATCGAGCCGTCACCGAGCTCGATATCGACGATGTGCCCGTACTTGGCTTCATCAACCATCTCGACCAGCATTAACGGGCCGGAGATGTCTATTACTGTTTGGTACTCTTTTATAGCCGGCATTTCAAACCCTCGTAATTGATTATTGACTATCTTCTATTGACTATTGGGTTTTGTTTTTCTTATCCTTAAAACCTTATTTATACAGTTGACGGATGTAATTGTTTTATGTGCTCGTCAATCGTGTCCCTTATTTCGGCGACTTTGGTTACGAATTCATGCGGGATATATTTAGCCCTTGCGATTTCCTCACGGACCGGCAATTTGAAGATGTCGGCGGTTTCAACTCCGGTCTCAATGGCAGACAGGGCCTGTTTGTGGAAATGCAGGACTGTTTTCAGCATTTCGTATTGTTTGTCCATCGAAGTGTAGGTATCAACCTCATGGAAGGCGTTCTGGTGCAGGAAATCCTCTCGGATGGACCTGGATGTCTCAAGCGAGAGCCGGTCTTGCGGTGACAGGGCTTCTGCGCCGACCAGCCGGACAATCTCAAGAAGCTCGGCCTCCTGTTCGAGCAAGCTCATCGCCTGGACAGCCAGCTGCTCCATCTCCTCGCCCTGTTCTTTATTCTCGAAACACTCCCTGAGATATTGCTTATAGAAGGAATATGAGGTGAGCCAGTCTATCGCTGGAAAGTGTCTCTGATAAGCAAGCTCACCTTTCAATGACCAGAATACCTTGACCACGTGAAGTGTGGCCTGCACGACGGAGTCGGACAGGTCTCCACCGGGTGGGCTTACCGCGCCGATAATCGATAAAGCTGCCTCCCGTTCGGGGTTGCCGCAGCACTGGACCCGGCCGGACCTTTCATAAAACGCTGCAATTCGCGCCGCCAGATAGGCGGGATAACCTTCCTCGGCGGGCATCTCTTCCAGACGGGTGGAAATCTCCCGCATCGCTTCGGCCCATCGGCTTGTGCTGTCGGCCATTAAGGCCACGACATAACCCATATCGCGGAAGTACTCGGCTATGGTAATGCCCGTATAAACGGAGGCCTCTCTTGCAGCGACGGGCATATTCGATGTGTTTGCAATCAGGACAGAGCGCTGCATTAAGGGCTCGCCGCTGCGTGGGTCCTTTAATTCCGGAAATTCCGTTAAAACATCGGTCATTTCATTGCCGCGTTCGCCACAGCCGACGTAAACCACTATATCGGCATCGACCCATTTGGCCAACTGGTGCTGGACGACTGTTTTGCCGGTTCCGAAGGGCCCGGGCACACAGGCGGTTCCGCCCTTGGTGGTTGGGAAAAAGGTGTCGATAACCCGCTGACCCGTAACAAGAACGCTATTCGGAGCGAGCCGTTTTATTGTCTGCCTGGCATTGCGGACAGGCCATTCCTGCATCAATTTCAGCTCGGTTTCGGTTCCATCGTCCGCAACGACGACGCCTATCGTTTCAACGATAGTGTATTCACCTTCATTTATTCTTTGAATAGTACCCTCAACGCCAAACGGCACCATAATTTTATGCTCAACAAGCGTAGTTTCCTGGACCTCGCCTATGATATCCCCTGGACCGACCTTCGTTCCCTCAGTTACTGTCGGTATGAAGTGCCATTTCTTTTCCCTGTTCAGGCCGGGCAGCGCACTGCCTCTGCTCATAAACTCACCTTCGACATCTACAAGCAAGTTCAGGGGTCTTTGGATACCATCGTAAATGCTTTCAATCAGGCCGGGGCCCAGCTCGACACTTAAAGGTGCCTCGGTGTCAACAACGGGTTCGCCCGGGCCTATGCCGGTGGTCTCTTCATAGACCTGAATTGAGGCCCGGTCGCTGTGCAACTCCACGATTTCGCCTATAAGGTTTAATTTGCCTACGCGGACGACATCGTACATTCGCGCACCGGCCATACCTTCGGCTACAACAACAGGGCCAGCGACTTTGACTATTCTGCCTTGTTTCTTTTCACTCATTATCAAAACCTTCTTTAACTGTTCTGCAAAATGTTAATACCCGTAGCTATTTTGAGCACTTCTCCGAGGGCCTGGGTTGCAAAACCCTCGGATTCGGTGGTAAACGGCACAACCATAATACAAGGGGTCGGCATGTTCTCGTAATCCGAGAAAACTTCTTCAGCCGCCGGTGCTATATTTTCGGCGACTACTACGAGCACATACTTTTCACTGATTATCTTCTTTGTACTCTCGGCAATGTCACCAGCTACCTGGCCTACCGGGTACGTATCTACGCCAAGTGCCGAAAACGGCATAACAAAATCAGTACCACCTAAAACTGCGATTTTACCTTCCATGCGAGTTAGTTAATTGGTTAATTAGTTAATTGGTTATTCTTTCGCTCCGTGCTTTCGTAACAGCTCAATGATTTCCGTATTTCCTTCATCTTTCGCCCAATCCAGCGGCGTTTCGCCATCTTTGCTTTCTGCGTTGACATCGGCACCTTTGGCGATAAGGCGTTCTGCGAGGTTCTTGTGGCCGTGAACAGCCGTAAGGTGCAGTGGCGTCTGGCCGTAATTATCCCTTGCGTTGACATTGGCATCTTTAGCAATAAGCAGCTCGGCAACATTTCTTTGGCTGTGAACGATCGCGAAGAACAGCGGCGCCCAGCCATTTTCGTCTTTTGCGTTGACATCAGCACCTTTAACGATAAGGTATTCGGCAATGTCCTTGTGTCCCTTTTCGGCCACTATGTGCAGAGGCCTCTGGTTCGAGTCATTCGTTGAGTTGATATCAGCCCCTTTATCAATAAGCAGCTCTATAATGTCCTTTATGCCTTCACCGACAGCAATGTGGAGAACGGGCCAGCCGAGATTGTTCTTCGCATTGACATCAGCTCCCTCGGCAATGAGCAGTTTGGCCACATCCCTCCGGCCTTCGTGGACGGCCTCAAGCAGCGGCGTATGGCCATAGTAATTCTTTGCATTAACATCGGCATCTTTGACAATCAGCAGCTCTACAATATTTTTATGACCTTTCTCGGCCGCGAGGTGCAAAGGTGACCGGCCGTACACGTCCTTGGCATTGATATCAACACCTTTTACCAAGTTCAACTGGATCTCGACAAAATCGCCGTCTGCAGCAGCCTGGTGAAGGGATTTGGTGGGTTCAGAAGGTTTAGGCGGACTTTCAATGACTACGGATTCTGCTTGCGGAAGAGAACCAAGTTCTTTTTGCTTACACCCGACAGAGATACAAATTAATACCAAAACCAAGCAGATTAGTTTTATCGATTTCATACTTAAACCTCGATTCTTCCGCCTTCGCCGTCCTTCTTCGCCAAGGCTACGAAAGAACCAGCTTCGGCGGACAAGCGATTCTTGATGCTCGACTCCGCATATATGGTTTTTGGATTCCTGCTTTCGCAGGAATGACAGAAAAAGACTTTTATATTAAGCACTTTATTCATTACCCGAGGCGGTCCAGGATAAGTTTTGTATCCAGGAAATTCTTTTTAGCCGTCAATATCAATCTGACTGTTCGGATCTCATTTTCTTTCATTAACAAAAAAGCAATAATCGGCTGAGGGCCGGCGGTAATCTGAATGGTCGATTTCAAAAATCCCGTTAAATGCTCATCGCACTGCTGCTCAATCCTTAAAAAAGATTTATTGGACGCCAAGTAGCTCGCGCTCGTATCAACAATTCGATGGTACGGGGTTACAAAGAACAACGGCCCCAACGCTTCGTAGCCGAGCTCGGCGCCGTGCCTGATTCGCTCCAATTCAATAAAACCGCCTTCCAAAAAGACGTTATCCCGCACCAAAAAAGTTTCTGATTCCGCCGTTTTGGCGCGGGACTCGGATTCAATGAACTTGAGCCGAAGCATTGTGCGAATGTTGGTCAGGTCAATCTGTATCCTAAAAAGCCCGAGCAAAAAAACACTTTTTAATCGGCGGGCCTGCTCTAAATTATACTGTGCCTGGACTCTGTCGATTGCGAAATCGACCTGGCGAATGTCTTTGTTTTGATAATATCCCAGCACCGCCTGCTCTACCGCCTGCCGGATGTAATCAGGGAATACCGGCTTGCTGAACTCGTCCTCCTCGGAAAAAATCTGCTCAATCATCTCCGGCTGGACGTTGCCGTGGCTGCTGTAATCTGTGCCCAATTCTTTTTCGGTTAAAGTCCTCCTGACCGCCAGCCGTAGATTTGCAAAATCATCGCGCGTCCTGAACAGCTCAACGCGCGGCTTATCAAGCATTAAAACCGAGAAAAGCTCGCGCACCGCAGTTCTTCGCTGCTGGAGGATTTCCTCCACTTCGGCAAAATCCCTGCCGCCCCGTGGAAGGGCATATTCGGTTCCACTCAATAAATCCACAGCCTGCTCGAAGCTCCCGGCGTTGGCCATATCGAGTAAAGCAGCTCTGCTGAGCATCTGCATCTCGAGCACGCGGACCTGGGCCGTCTGGAACGTATATCGCCAGTCATCGCCGCCGATGGGCGGGTATGTGTAGAAATCAATAACGGGTTGTTTAAGTTTTGCAGTTGGCATTATTTTAGGTTATCAGAGTAGTAGGTTATCAGGTAGTGGGTATCAGATTACCAGGTTATCAGGATAAATTTGTCTTTTTCTGATTTCAGTCTTGCCTGTTATTCTGAAACCCAGATGTTTTACATACTGGTTTTCTGAAGACCTGATTTCCTTTATTATTCACTAAACAGCTCCTTCGCTAAATCGATTTCCAGCTCCTTTCGTGCCTGATCCAGAAGCACACCAATAGAGACGTTGGTTTTTATCTTGCCGCGTTTTAAGATAAAGCCAGCCCCGATGTCCTGTTTTTGGCCGGACAACTTTAAGTTACCTTTTTTACCGGAGCCCAGCTCGTTGTTTATTTTCTTTATAAATTCCCGGTCGATGCGTTTTTCTTTTGTATCAACTACCACCTCTTCATCGCCGGTCTCTACGGCATCGAGTATTAGTTTTTTAATCAGAGCGCGATATTCCTCATCAGGCAAATTTTGTAGCTGCTGATGCGCCTGTTCAAAGATCTCGTTGAGTATCTTCCTTTTCTCTGCGAGAAACTCCTTGGCAATATCCATTCTTGCCGCTGCAAGGATGTGCGATTTTTCGTCTTCGCCGGCCTTTTTAGCGAGGAGCTCTGTCTGTTTTTTGTATTCTTTTAGCTGCTCGTTGAGCTTGGCCTGTTCAGCAGCTTCTTTTTCTTCGGCTTCTTTCTTTATTTTGTCCGCCTCAGCATTGGCGTCGGCTAATATCTTCTCTACTACCTGTCCAGCTTCCATAATTTCGTATCTCTTTTGATTTTTTTTTAGGATTAGGTCGGCCAGTTAATACCGAACAGCAACATAAACATAGTAACCAGAAGCCCCAGGACCGCATAGACTTCGACCATAACCGCATAGACAACACCGGCCTTGAAGGCCATTTCCGGTTTTTTGGCGGCCATTAGGATACCGCCTGAGCAGACCTTACCCTGAAAGACGGCACTTACCAGACCGGCAAATGCGATGGGCAGACAAGCAATTAACACCTGCAGCCCAAGTGTTGTGCTCAATTCGGGAACACCCTGTCCTCCGAAAAAATTAAGATTGAGCATCACCAGGAACGCAGCCAAAAAGCCGTAGAATCCCTGGGTACCGGGCAGGACAACCATAATAAACATCTGCCCGTATCGTTCGGGCTTTTCACTCAGCACGCCGGTGGCACTTCTGCCGGCGATACCGATGCCGATAGCCGAGCCGATACCGGCCAATAAGGCCGCCAAACCTGCGCCAATTAAAGCCAACGTCATTCCGTCCATTTCCAAACCTCACTTTCTTTAATTACCAGTTAAATTCAAAAATCCTTTTTGATGTAAATATGTTTATATTGTTTGCTCAGAGGCTGAAATTGTTTTCCGCCGCCTACAAAGAACTTGGGGAAGAACTCGACATACTGCAGCCGGAGCGTATGCACAAAGGCGCCAAGAGCGTTGATGGCCAGATTGAATGTGTGGGCTCCTATAAATACGAGCACGGCGATTAGAATACCTACATAGGGAATCTTGCCGCAGATTATCACTATAACGTTTATGGCCATTGCCAGTCCTGCTGTTACCATACCCAGTGCCATCAATCGCAGATAGCTAAGTACGTCTCCCATATAGAATATAGTGCTGAACAGGTTATATAAACCCATTCCTATCCGGCCGGCCCAGCCCCCTTCGCGCTGGCTGAATAATAATATAATTGCCGCCGGCACCAGGGCTATAATCCCGAAGATATTGGCAATATGAACTGGGACTACACGGAACTTACCGGCGAGGAAAAGCACAATCGAATTTATCATTACCAGCCAGCTTAGATAATCGCAAATTGCTGATATATAATCACGCCGCTTAAGACTGTGTCCGAAGCCGATACAAAGGCCTGCCATAATCTGGAAGTAGCCGAGCCCCAGGGCCAAAATAAAGAACGTCATTGGTTTGTCCAGGGGGTCAAACCACATCATTTTTGCCCGAAGAGGCTTCAATGCGGGCACGAACTGCTGCACCCCGTCGCCGAACCACCCGCCGGTAAGCGCCCCGGCCACCACGGTCGCAGCGGCACAAATTCCCAACATCCACATCAGCTTTTTGTCGCACTGCATCTTCTTTATGAAAAAGACCATCAGAGCGATAATAAGTATTCCGTAACCCGCATCAGTCAGACATAATCCGAAAAACAGAGCAAAAAACGGCGCCAGAAAAACCGTAGGGTCCACTTCGAAATGCCGCGGCATGCCGTAAAGGCGGGTTATCACCTCAAAAGGCTTTACGGCTCTCTTGTTCTCAATCTCAACCGGTATCTCTTCATCCTCGGACGGTTCGATTTGTGTAAGACTCGAGGCCTCGAAGCCCGATACTATCTTCTTAAGGCGGGGGAAATCTTTTTTCTTTACCCATCCTTCCAGAAGGACGGTATGCTCGGTGGCCGGGGCGGTGCCCCTGGCCTGCTCTCTGTTGAGGAGATTTTGATAATGGTCGTAAAGAATCTCTAAATTAAGCAGATTTTCGGACAATGTTGCCGAGCTATCCGTTTGGTTTTGTAATTGTTTTTGGGCCTGTTTGAGTTTTTTGCTGTGCTCTTTAATAAGTTTCGATACGGTACCGGTCATCGGCTCGAAGCCGACCGGCTCGAACTCGGCCGACCGCAGCAGCTTTTGAGCCTGGTCGGCATTTTCCTTCAAGGCAACTATAAGACAAGCACACTTATTACCGTCGGTTCCTATTTGTTGGATTGCCGCACCGGATTCACTTAGCTTTTCTTGGGTCTGCTCAAACTGCTGTAGCGGCAGCAATCCGGCCCAGCAGGTAGCCTGGCGAAGTCGGCCGATTTCTTCAACGGGCGTTTCGAGGGAGGCCCAGGGGTTGAGCATCTCCAGGGTACCTTGGAGGCTTTCAATTTCGCTCTTTGTTTTCTCCATTGATGCTTCGAGCTGCTCGGACTTCTCGATAGTCTTTAAGATTTGGCGGTCTGAAACGACCTTTTGATACGATTGCACATCGACGACGGTGCGTGGTGAGAGGACGCCGGCGAGGCCCTTTTGGGCCTGGGCGTAATTTTTAAGAAATGTGATGCTTTTTTCCAGGCGATTTAACAGCCCTTCAATATCTTTAGGCCGTTCGGCCAGGGTACCAAGCTCAGGGAAATCTCTGCTGAGAATCGCCTCGTCTGCGTTGAGTATATGACAAATGCCCTCGTGTTGCAGGGCTTCGAGAAGCTCGGAGGCCTGCGAGCGATGACTGACAATTATGACTTTTGCCATCTGCGCAATGGCCATAGTTAGCCTCTTAAGTAATCCATTACTTTTGCGGCCGCTGTGGCCATTTTATCAGCAGTTTTGTCGCGCAATTGCCGGCGGTGGTCTTCGGCCTGGGCTTTAAGCTGCTCAACTTCCGCGTTTGCTTGTGACCGCGCTTTAGCAACGGCGGCCTCGGTAGCTTTTTTCCGCTGCTGCTCGGCTTCGGTCATGGCTGCGAGGCGATTTTCTCTGGCCTTTTCAGCCCGGTTTGCCGCCTTAGCCCTGGCCTGTTCGATAATTTCCTGGGCCTGTGCCTCGGACTGCTTAATTTTCTTTATCAATTCCATATCTATCCTTGATATATAAATCGCGTGTATAGAAGGCAATAAATTATAGTATTATTCGATAAATGGCAAGAAATAGCCAAAAGAAAATTTTCAACTTTGCCACGTCGCAGTAACTGCCTTTACCGATGAATCCTTCGGCGAGGGGAACATTTAAGTAAATATTAAGTTTTCGGCCTGTTCGCCGTGGCCGCGACACTGTGAACAAGAAAAGAATTAAGAATCTTTGTCCGGGTCTGGTATGAATCCCTCTTCCATAAGCATTTTAGTTTCTTCTCTTGCCTTTTTTATTATTGATTCGGCTGTTTTGTACAGCTCTTGTCGCGTCATTACCTTTTCAGCTATTCCCTGCTCGATGGCCTTGGAGCCGACGGCGGCGGCCTCGCGCGGAAACACTTCCCATTCATCCATTGAGGGAATTATGTAGTCTTCACTTAGTCCTTTGTCTTCGGCGGTTCTTGCCAATTCCATTGCCGCTTCGATACACATTTCGTCGGTTATTGTTTTGGCCCTGACATCGAGAGTTCCCCTGAAGATGCCGGGGAAGCCGAGGGAATTATTTACCTGGTTTGGGAAGTCGCTGCGTCCGGTTGCGACGATTCTGGCACCTGCTTTTTTTGCCTCCCACGGCCAAATTTCGGGCACCGGATTGGCGCATACGAAGACAATAGAGTCTTTTGCCATTTTTGAAATCCACTGGCCTTTAACAGAATTCGGCCCGGGTTTTGAAAGTGCAATCAACACATCCGCCCCCTGCAGTGCCTCGGCGATTGGACCCTCGAAGCCAAGCTCATTGGTAATCTGGCAGATATTTAATTTTTCCTTTAGAGAAGGATTGTCCCTTATGTCAGAGCGATTCTTGTGAAGCGGGCCTTTGCTGTCATACATAATACACTTTTTTGCATCGGCACCGGCCTGAAAAATAATATCCGAAATCCTTATATTTGATGCGCCCGCCCCCATAAAAACGATTTTTACATCCTCAATATTCTTACCAACCACTTTCAGGGCATTAACAAGGCCGGCCAGGGTGACTGTTGCGGTGCCCTGCTGATCGTCGTGCCATACCGGTATGGGGCTTTCCTTTCTTAATCTGTCGAGTATGTAAAAGCACTTGGGCTGAGCAATATCTTCAAGATTAATCCCTCCAAAAGAAGGATGTAATAACAGGACAGTCTCTATAAACTTATCGGGGTCTTTGGTGTCAAGGCATACCGGAAAGGCATCAACGCCGCCGAGATATTTGTAGATAAGGGCCTTTCCCTCCATAACGGGAAGGGCCGCCTGGGGTCCGATGTCTCCAAGGCCTAAGACCCTGGTGCCGTCACTTACAACGGCAACAGTGTTCCATTTACTGGTCAGCTCGTAAACCATTTGGGGATTTTTAACAATGTCTCTGCACGGCGATGAGACACCGGGGGTGTACCATATGTCAAAATCGTGCAAGTCTTTCACGCGGCACTTGGGTGTTACAGCTATCTTGCCTTTGTAATATGAATGAAGCTCTGAAGCTATTTCCAATGGTTTTTTTGCTCTTGCCAAAAGCTCTTCTTCGCTGTATTCCATAATGTCAACACTTCTTCCTGTTTCCTTATATAATTCTGTGATTTCCTAACAAGCTGCTTTAAGCTTTACAAAAAACGGCTATGTTATTCCTATCATTTTTCTGTGTCAATACACCATTCGAGGATATCTCCATAATAGTTCGGCCGCAACGGTTACTCCGGGCGCGATGAGGTATCAGGCGTAGACTTCGGCGGCGGCTCCCACTCGTGGGCATCGGAGCCGGTGCCGATGGTCGGGAAGGCAGAAATGCGTAACCGGGCACAGCCCATCGGGACCAGCGTTACGGTCTCGGTCAGCTCGTCGGATTTGGCAGGGCTTTGCTGGAGCTTGCCTACCAGGCCGAGGTGGTCTTTCTGCCAGGCGGGAATCCTTTTGGCTTTGGCACGTAATTCAATTGGTGCATCAATAGCTTCAAAAGGCTGGTTATTATCGGGCCAAGCCTTGTACACGACCCGAAAAGACGAGGCCGGGTCCTTTTCGTCTAACACAAGCCCGTAATTCCACGGGGTAGTCGGATGTATTTCCCAGGCGGGCCATTTGTCGGTGCCTCCGGCTCTGACGTATTTTTCGCCAATCTTCAATGAATAGGTTAATGGGCCGCGGTTGACAGAGACACTGTTTTTATTTTTCGTCCACTTCGTGAGTGTGATTTTCATTGGTAAATTAAGACTTATCCTGTCACCATCTATCCACTTGCGGTCAATAAGGATGTACGCTCCGGGACGGGCTTTGACCTCTTCTTTTTTGCCGTTGATTATCAGCTTTGGCTTTTCGCACCAGCCGGGTATGCGCAGATAAAGCGGGAAGATGACCGGCTTTGCGGTTGTGATAGTCAGCTGGATGCTTTCGCCGAATGGGTAGCGTGTCCTCTCTGTGATCGTAACCTTAGTGCCGTCGCCGAGTTTTGCCGTAACCTGAGAAGGTGCATAGAGGACGGCGGCCAGGCCGTTGCCGCCGGTGGCCATCCAGAGGTGCTCGGCATAATAAGGCCAGCCGTGCCCGGTGTTATGCTGACAGCAGCGGTGAATGTGCGGATTGAAAAGTAACATGGGCCCTTTGTTTTGCAGGCCCGGGGATTTGTTGTTCTTGTCGCATAATATCATATTTGGGGCGGTCAGATAATGCAGGGCCTTGAGGTCGGGGGTAAATGCCGCGGGCAGCGAGTTGAATGTCACATCCTCGCAGCGGTCCGCCCATTTCGTCTCACCGGTAATCATAAGCAGAATCTCGTGTGAGAGCATCATCTCGACCATGCCGCAGGTCTCCACTGCCTGCCTGGGGTCGGTAAAGCCGGGGCGGCAGTTCTCATCGCCGCCGAACATCCCACCCGGCACCTGGCCGTACATATCCCGAATCTTGCTCCAATTCCGCTCGGCGGCCAAGAGGTGATTCGGGTCCTTCGACTGCATATAGTACGTGGCCGGCTGGCCGAAACCCTGCGACATATTCACGTTGTGCCAGTTGATTACATCCTTTTCCCATTCGGCGGTGCGCCGGTGGACCTTCTTGGCCAGGTCCAGCAGAAATTCATCTCCGGTCCGGTTGTACAGCCAATATACGCTATAAAGTAAATCGCCTCCCCGCATCCGCGGCCAATAGCCCACTAAGAACCGCTCTTCGGGGACGGTCACCAGATACTTCATATAGTTGGTCATCAACTCGATGACACGCTCATCGCCGGTGAACTCGTAGTAGTTCTGCAGGCAGAAGAGCATAATCATATTGGGCCAGAGGTCTTCACGTCCCTCCAGGCGGGTTGCGGCGCCTTTGCGCCCTTTGTCCGGTCCGAACCAGCCGTCGGGCTTCTGACTTTGAAGCGCCGCCTCGAGCCAGATTTTGGATTCCTTAATCATGCGCTCATCGCCANNAGTTGCTGAATCCCTTGAGCCAGTACACCGGTTCCTCCCAGCCGTGCAGCCCTTCGCCATCAGGATTAAGCCACGCATTTTTTTCCTTCTTGAGGAAATTGCTGATTTCGGTCAGGTGTCCGTGGAAACCATCGGCCTGCAGCTCGATCTGCCTGCGGACCCAGCCTTGCGATTCAATCGCGCCTATCGGCAGCTTTATCAAAGGGCTTGGCAGCAGCGGCGGGCGGTTGCCAACGTAGAAATCGTTTTTCAATTCTGTACTCGGCAGTTTGACAGCGCTGAGGTCTGCATTGGCAGGGCAAACAAAGGCAGAGAGCAAAATAGTCAGCGTTATACATAATAGTTTATTTTTAGACATTATTAATTCCCTCAAACTCAGATAGTCAAAAGAACTTCTGGCAATGGTTCTCACTAAGCCAAAAATGGCGAACGGAAGTCTGATTATATGCAAACCCCGTTAGAAGTCAACGGCCTACTTCTAACGGGGCAAAAAACTGGATATTACTAACGAAAAATACGCCATAGGGGCATAAATCAGGGTACATCCGAAAAAAAATCAAAAAAATTTTATTTTTTTATTGACGTTATGTGTTACATATGTAACAATTGTAAATGTTACAGATGTAATAGTTGTGGAGACCAGCATGAAAAAGACACCCAGAATCTCAGAAGCCGAGTGGGAAGTTATGAAAGTGCTGTGGGGCACTTCGCCGGCGACCGCCAATGATATTGTGAAGAGACTGTCCGGAAAGACCCGTTGGAAACGAGAGACTATAAGGACTCTGATTAATCGGCTGGTTCAGAAAAAGGCCGTGGGCTTCGAGAAAAAGGGCAGACAGTACCATTACTATCCTTTAGTTACCGAGGCCGAGTGTGTAAAGGCTGAAACAAAGTCATTTCTCAAGAGATTCGGCAAAAGCTCGGTTGAGCCGATGTTGGCGGCTTTTGTCGAAGAGGAGAATCTTTCCCCGGAACGACTCGGGCGGCTTCGGCGAATCCTGAAAGAGGCCGCCGAGAAGAATAAAAAGAAGTAATCACAATAACGAAAGGGCTTAAAAATGGAGGCCTTAAATACACAGTTATTGCAATTCTTCGATTGGCTCTTGTGGGTGAGCATACAGGGCAGCGTGCTGATTATTTTGATTGTATTGCTTCAGAAAGTCCTGCGAGGCAGGTTAGGGATTCGCTGGCCCTATTTGCTCTGGCTGTTGCTGTTGATACGGCTTGCGATACCGTGGCTGCCGGAGAGCAGGATAAGTGTTTTTAACCTGCTCCCAAAATCCATTCAGCAGGGAAGGATAATAGAGGCTTTCTCGGAACCTCAACGTGCTCGTGGTATGGGCTTTTATTTATACGATGAATCTGCAGACGAGCAGAAGGCAAAGCCGGAAGGTGACTCTAAGGCTGTCTTTATTAGATTTGTGCGTACGTTACCTCTACTCTGGCTGTTCGGAGTTGTGGTTATGGCCGGCTATGTTTGTGCACGAAATGTGAGTTTGTGGCNNCTGTTGGAAGACTGCAAGATGGAGATGGGCGTCCAGACAATCATAGGTGTGATTGTAAGCGATAAAATAAAAAGTCCTGCCCTTTTCGGTTTTATTCGGCCCCGGCTGCTGCTGCCGCAGGGCATGCTCGAAACCTATGGCCTTGAAGAGCTGCGCTACGTTTTTATCCACGAATTGGCCCATCTTAAACAGCGTGATATCTATTTCGGCTGGCTGATGGCGCTGCTGCAGATTGCGCACTGGTTTAATCCGCTGATGTGGTTTGCATTCGGGCGGATGCGGGCGGACCGTGAATTGGCCTGCGATGGACTGGCGATTTCGATGATGGATGCAGATGAGCCGCCCAGATATGGCCAGACTATTGTTAATCTTTTAGAGAATTTCTCTCAGGTGCGTTATGTGCCCTCAGTGGCGGGCATATTAGAAGATAAATCACAAATTGAAAGGAGGATTAAAATGATTGCTAAATTCAAAAAGACCTCACGCACAAGATGGGCCGGGGCAATGCTGCTTCTTGCAGTATTAGCCTGCGTAGTCCTGACCAATGCCTATATAGCGAAGGCGGACATCATCCTCAGCAATCCGATTAATCTTGGGCCGGTGCTCAATGACGATAAGGATGTTCAGGAGTGCGACTTTTCACATGATGGATTGGAGTTGTACTTTGCATCCGCACGGGCCGACGGGTATGGTCGTTGGGACATCTGGGTATCAAAGAGAGAAACGCTCAATAGTCCCTGGCAAGAGCCAGTCAATCTTGGGCCAGCCGTCAACAGTTCAGCAGGCGAGGTTGAGCCGGCCATCTCACCCGATGGACTGGAACTGTACTTCCGATTGTGGGACGACTGGAATCTACGCGTGTGCACACGCCCGTCCAAAGACGACCCCTGGAGTAGCCCGGTAAAGGTTGGACCGCCGGTAGGCTCGAATGAGCCAAATCCACCAGAAGGATCAAATGACGTTTTTGAACCGGATATATCGGCAGACGGTCTTTCGCTGTACTTCTGCTCCACTCGCGTCGGTGGGTATGGTGACAGCGATATCTGGGTGGCGACACGGGCCACCACACACGACGAGTGGGAAGAGCCGGTGAATCTCGGGCCGAGTGTGAATGGACCCGGTGGAGATTATGGTCCCAGCATTTCAAATGACGGCTTAGCGCTCGTCTACTATCGGTTCGGACCCGCGAGATTCTTTTTAACGACGCGGAAATCAATAGATGATGACTGGGAGCCCGCCGTGGACCTCGGTATCAATAATCCTTGGACTATTTATGGCCCGGCGCTCTCGCCCGATGGTTCAACCATATACTTTGATGCCAACTCTAAAGGAGATGGATATGGAAGTAACGACATATGGCAAGTGAAAATCCTGCCAGTTGT
>JABAOH010003502.1_pt1 | contig 25905 bp, 24 predicted proteins | sample 7062181 | NCBI WGS metagenome assembly JABAOH01 (sample SAMN14538630, study PRJNA623070) | marine sediment metagenome | biome: marine biome [ENVO:00000428]; feature: marine pelagic biome [ENVO:01000023]; material: deep marine sediment [ENVO:00002113]; isolation source: pool of 5 deep marine... | reverse complement strand
TGGGACACAGTGATGGGGAGAGGTGTTTAGAGGCCCCTTCTCTGAGGTCACCCTATTCTCGTCTTAGACGGAGAAGAACCTGAGATTTGAGGTCGAGAGTCTCATATTCGATTCGGCCATTTATCCAGCCAATCACCCCTGAGCACTCGGCCGGGGCATCGATCGGCTCTCTGGAAGCACCATCCCAGATGATCTGTGCCAGGCATTGGTCGGGTGAAATAAGGGCGTCCTCCTCAATGCCGTCTTCCCATTTTATGTTCAAGACCTCTTCATCTCTCCCTGCGAAATAGTCTCTCACCGTTCGGAGCTCTCGGTTCGCCGAATCGTATACCACCGGGGTGTCGCTGGGATTCCTGGGCATCTCCGTCTACTCCTTCGGAAAAATGATGAACAAGTCGTCTCCCAGAGGTTTCCGGAAGTGAACTGAGTCATATTTGCTCGCCCAAAGTGCCTGGCTGAGCCGGAATTTTCGGCGTTTCTCGTCGTCTGACAGTGGCCGCTCTCGCTCGAAACGATTCAGCTCGACGAGGAATTCGATCTTTTTTTGAAGCCGTCGATCTTCCACAATGCGGCCGATTTCTTCGAGTACGAGGTCATCGCTCGTGCAACAGGACGGCCAGAACGAGGCCTCCTCAGCAGCGTCCCCCGCTGTCGGATTGAGCTGGAGCAGTCGGCCATGCGTGGCTAGAAGGACGTTCTTCAGTCGGATCTCCGTGTCATGAGCGCTCAGATCTTTGAGATCGTCGTGGCCAAGGTAGTAATCCGCGTCTTCTGGCTTGGCTTCCCATTCTTCGTCATTTCTGGGCACGTCCTCGAACTCCTGAAGCCAATCATGCATCGTGTACCGGGGACTTCGAAGGAGCAAACGGCCCCCGTCATCGGTTTTCAAGAGCTGAAATGGACGAAATTCCAGTGACCAGTCGAGGATCGACCCCACGTTGAGTTCCAACCAGTTGTCCCCACTCGTGTTCTGACCGTGAACAATGAACTGGCCGGCATGGGTGTGAGCGGATATGTAGAGATTCGTTCTGGCGAGCTTTCTCAGGCCGTCAAGAGCCTTCTGTGTATTTTCAGTCAGGCTGTCAAATGGATGGTGGCCAATCAAAAACCAGAACCGCTCCTCATGGGAACCTGACTCGATCCAGGATTCTGCGATGGCGAACTGGTCCAGGAGAAACTCGCCCGTTACACCCGCATTCCGGGAAAGAGGAAGCAGAGCCGGTTTCTCCTCATACTGCGCCGTGTCCAAGAGAATTGCCCGAACCTGAACAGGAACCTCCGAGACTTCACGTGACAAATCCACTTCCTGAATCACAAAGGATCGCCACGGATGATCGCCGTCAATTCTCCAAGAAACGGCAAGGAGAAATCGATAGTCTCCTCGTGACCCTCCGCTATACCTCCAATCTCCCTGGGCCGGAATCAGCGGGGCGATCTGCTCAACATCTGTGGGGCCGAACTGGTCAAGACCCAAGTGGCGGGCAAGGGCCTGGTACCCGGGCCCTTTTTGCAGAACCAGGGCCGCCAGGTAGAACCGCACAAAGCCGTCCTTCGTCATGGGCTCGCCAGCATTGCTGCACGCAGCCCGCCAGTCGCCCCGGTCGACCTCGGCATGGACATTGCCAAAAAAGTATCCATCGTGGTTTCCCGGTGCCATGACCCAGCCCTTTCTGGCATGATTCATGATTTCGTTGAACCTCTCGAATTCTCCGGTGCACGAGAAGTCTGAGGCATCACCGATGTGAACGAACCGTGAGCGTCTCCCCCGGTTCGCCACCAGCCACTCCAGGAAATCCTGGCCATAGAAATCGAGCTGGACCGGGCGGATCGCCGATTGTACGAGTTTGTTAGCAAACTCGGTGCGCAACAGGGGAATCGGGTTGTTGTAGAGGTTATGAAGCTGATTATCCGCGACGAGGTAAATTCGCTTGGAGATGGGCGTCGAAGGGGGTTCACGCTGGGGAATCAAATAGCCCCCGGGAAGGGACGGAGACGGGGAGAACAGGGAACACCCCCCAACGAGCAACACCCACGCGGCCAGCCAACACTGCAACCAAAAAGCATTCATCCTACGACCTTTTTCGGAAGATCCTGACCGCGAACGTGAGAATTCGTCAGACTGGGGGTGATCTCGCTACACAGAATCCACCGGCGTCATCGAGCTCACGGCTCGTTCAATCTCTTCGGGTGAAACCCGCTGAACTTCCTCAGGTCGCTCAGTTTCTACGGTGACTCGCAACGCCTTGAGCCCATGAACGCCCTGGAGGTCCTCCAGGTCGAAATTCTCCAGGTCCTGAGTCAAATACCCGGAAGCCTGAAGGTAGTCGATGTATTCCCGGTACTCCAGGGCCTCCCGTCGGTGGGAGTATACGATGGCGATCTTGCCCGGCTGGGTGAGCCGCTCGGGCTTCCCCTTGATCATGCCCTTGTCGATCCGCTTTTTGATGATCTCGTGACGGATGTCGTAAGCCCCATCTACGTCGAATCGTCTCTCGTCGGATCGAAATCGGATCGAAAGCGGGTTGCTTTGAACAAGGATTAAATGGCTGCATTCCAGGGGTAGCTTCAGGTGCGGTTTGAGGAACTCGGTCTCCCTCACAATCCCGCACATCACCATGAGTTGCCATAACCGGAGATTTTTGAGATAGAGGGGGTCGAACTTCCCGTCCTCAACCATCGAGGCGCCGATGTAGATACTGTGATCGACCCCATCGGTCTTCAGCTTCTCAAAATAATGGGGGAAAAAGCTCTGGGCTTTTTCTTCCTCCTTGTCGAGATAGGCCGAGATCGTCTCATTGATGATGTTTACGGTCTCCTCGAAATCCTTTCGCTTCTGGTAGATACTTCCGATATTCGGATCGAGAGCGGATCGGTAGGCCTCGATTTTGTCGTGCACGTCGGGGCTGAACTCGTGGACATGGTCGAACACCGGTTCGACGACGTAACGGATAAAGTCGAGTTTGGCGACCTCGTCTCCTGATCCCAGGCTGGCTTCAATCTCCTCGATGTTCTTGTCAATCTGGAAAGCAATCGCATCGAGGATGGGAAGTGGCCGGCGGCGGCCTGCGAGAAGAATGACCTCCTTGGCCAGATGGAGATGGGTGATCAGATCAGCCTGAATCGATGCATTACGCTGGTCACTCGATCCCCTGATATCCGAAACACCATACAGGGGATAGACATCGCGAAAAACGATCGGTTCCAGACCCGTTGTGGTCTCTTCCCCCTTGCCGATGAAGTTGAGGGCGGCGTTTCGAAATCGCCACTCAACCGAAGGATGAATGGCCGTGCATTTCTCTTTGATGATGGCTTGGACCCGATTGTTGAGCTCTTCCATACCCCGTTTGACGGCCATGGAGAACAGGGGGAGAATCTCCCAAAGCTTCATGGCAACGACCTCATTCAAATCGCCAGGGTTTGGCGACTTGAGGTCCAGGGTGCCGAGAAGCTCGTCCTGATAATAGAGGGGCCCAATGAGAATACTTCGGATACCCTCTTGGATGAATGCTTCCTCCAGAGGGGTGCGGTTCGGATATGTTTGCAAATCCTCAATTACCAAGGGCTCGCCCTTCTCGACCACATGGGCGAATGTGGACCCTTGGAATTCACACTTCCTGTGATGGTGAGAGTCTGAGAAGATACAACCTTTCCCGAGTTTGTATTCGGGGTTGAGAATGAAGACCTGCTCTCCCTGGAAGGCGGCGAGGCCAAAAACCAGGTCCGGTTGTCTCAGGAAAGTTCTCAATCGCTCCTGCAGACGTTCAAACCCATTTTTTGAAAAGATCGACTCCTTCTCGATGAGATCCCGCTTCAGCGAGGATAAGACCTCCTGGTCCGTCACATCGACGGCCCTTAAGACGCTAAATCCGTGGAATTCGAAATTCTCGGGCGGGATCGCCTTCATCCAGACCTCAGGATTCCTCACGCTGGCAATGAGACTCTTTTTAGTAGCCTCCGAGAGGGGCTTGAGCTTCCCGATCTTTTTGATTTCCACGAATCGTGGATCTATGTTGATTTTGAAGTGGCGATCTAGACCCGTATCGGGATCTTTGGCTGTGACGATAAACGGGTAGTCGACAGAGAGGTCGACGCCGTAAAACTGCTTCAGGATGGCGAGGTACGCTTTTAGGACTCTCGCTTGAAAGATTTGCGTTTCATCGAAATAGGACCGGCCCGAGAAGTTCCAATTCTCAAACTTCAGCACCCGTTCGAAAGAGGGTGTCGCATAGAAGCTCTTGAGATGTAGAGGAACTAGGGCGGCTGAGTGGTCCTGTTCCCATGTCGAAGGCCGAAAAACAACCGTCATGAGCGCATCCACAAGCTCCCTGTACCGATCGAGGACCGAGAGATCTTCTATCGGCTCGAGCAACTCCGGGGCTTTCTTCAACCTCTCATGAATCGTGTTGCAAAGGGCTGCCGTAACGTTCTGTCCTTTTGAGCTCGCCTGATTCCAGAAGTTTATCAATGGCACCAGACTGAGAACACATTTAAAGGGAAACTCCCCGTTCGCTCGTTTCATGTTACTCCCCCTCCGATGGTCAGGTCGGACCTCGGTTCGGCTTTTTGATAATCCTTTGTCATCCACCCAAAAAGAACCCGCTCATCCTCGAGGGGTCCCCACCGCTTCCGCAACGTCGCCCAGAGACAGCAGGCCTCGTCTAAAACCGGGGAACTTTTCTTCTCTGTTCCTGTTGATTCCCAAAACGTGAAGGCTTCCACTGACAGTTCTTGCGGTTTTTCCTAGACCCAGCCGTCACGGATTTACTTATATTCTAGAGCAGTGAGCAAAATTAGTCAATTTGATTACCCGTTGAACCGGATATGAAGGCTAGATGCCTGTCTCTTCTGGAGTTTCCTCAGTTTTGTGGACGCTCATGTCCCTGAGGGACGTTTGCGGAAGCGGTGGGGACCCCTCGAGGGCGAGCAGGAAGGGGAAAACCCCGCCTTCAGAGCGGGGAAGGGGCAAGTATTCCCCACCTGTGAACCCCGCGAGGGTCAACGCGAGAGCAAGGGAGCGAAGGGATATGAGGGTCCGCTCAAGAGATTCAAAGTTGTCGTGAAACATCAGAAGGTTATAAATTTCTTGTTCTGAAAACTCAGGAAACTCCAGCTGTCTTTTCTCTTGACATGCATTTTTGCGCTGCTAGAATCGAAGTGAGAGACATAACCCAATCGAAGGGAGGTGGTTGATCCAAGAAGGATTTTTCGAATTCCCCCGCGAAATGTGCGAATCTCATCCGGAAAGTATGCTCTGGCAGTCGCTAGAATTCGCCCTCTGACCTCGATTTTCTCCTGAAGGTCTGCCAAGCGAAAAAAAACAAGCCAACGACAAATCTCGTGCCAAAATGTCTGCTAGAATGTGACAAAAAGTTCCTGGCGAGCACACGGAAGGAGGCGAGAAATGGCAAAGGTACTCCGATGTAAAGACGTCGGCATGGATTGCGACTTTGTGGTCCGTGGCGAAACTGAGGAAGAGATTTTGGAGCAAACGGCCCAACATGCTGAGGCGGTGCACGATATGAGGGAGATTCCGGAAGAGGTTCTCGCGAAAGTTCGCGCAGCCATCCATGACGAGTAACGACAAGCGACTAAATCCCGGGCATTAAGAGGTCGAAAACGTTTCGATTTCTGGCAGTAAAGAACGTCCAAATGCCCTGTCAAATCGTTTCTCCAATAACGCCTGCCGTTTTATCCCTGATTAAATGCTCGGGCAGAACATCTCGTCTGAGTACGTCCTCTTCTGTTTCCCTGCGGCGAATGATCGAGGCTTGGTCCCCCGTCACGAGGATAGTGGCCGGTCGGGGCATCGCATTGAAGTTACTCATCGAGACTTCCTGGTACGCACCTGTATCGAGTAAGGCGAGCGTGTCGCCAACTTCCACATTGGGGATCGGTACAGCCGGCATCAGACGATCGCCGTAGCAGCTTCGACCAATGATGTCCGCTTTATCCACCAGCTCTGAGTCCGTTTTGTTGGCAAATACATAATCATGCAGGTGGTGCTCGTAACGGCCCCCTGTGAACCAAAACTCCGTAGTGTCCACGACAACGACATTCCACCTGATCGGAACGGTCATCCGTTTGATGTTTCTCACCGTTGTCAGGTGGATTCCAGCATCTCCGTGGATGGCGCGTCCCGGTTCAATCTGGAGCATCAAACCTTTTGTGTTGATCCTCTCCTGAGCAAGCTCGCGGCGAAGCGTGCCGGTACATGCCGCGGCATATTCTTCGATCGTCGGCGCCGGTGTCTGATTCGGCTTCGTCACGATACCATCAATCAGCCTCGACAGAGCCCGATAGCGTCTGGACGAGCCCAGCACCTTCAGTGCCTTGGACAATGCGTAGAGTGCCCCTAACTGTATGGGTTCACTGTAATCCGTTACAGCATTGAACGGATCTCTCGGGATGGCAAAGCCTCCACCAATATCGATCTCCTGAGGTTGAAACCCGCCCAAGGCCTGGCACACCCTGCCCATCTCTTTTGCAAATGCCTTCATCTGCGCTTCCCAGTAGCGCGTTGAGCGATCATGCCGACCGTGATGTTCGTGGAAACCCACCAATTCCACTTCCTTCATTTTGAGGATCCGCGGCCCGACCGCCATGATCTGCTCAAAAGACAGCCCGCCCTTGTATACCATGGCGGCGATATCGGTCGGAACCAGGCCTTCTGCGACAAAATCACTGTGATCGACAAAGTCAGAGATCGCCGGTTTTAGACGGAGGCGCACCTTGGCCACCTGACCGAGTTCACGCGCCGCCTTCTCAATGGCATCAACCTCTTCAACGCTGTCGATGGTGATGCGTACCCCCGCTTGGATGCTTCTGAATATATGGTCTTCGTCCTTGGGGACCCCATTGACCGAAACAAACTGAGGGTCAAAACCGGCATTTAATGCGACTGTAAGCTCTCCAGGGGAATAGATATCACAGCCGCACCCTTCATCGGCTAGGATTCGCTGTATTGCCGGGATCCAATTGGCCTTTGCCGCCGGGAGAACCTTCATCGGGCCATCCGGCCAGCCTCGCTTGAATGCTTTTTCGAAACGACGCACGTTTCGTCGGAGTTGATCTTCTGAATAGACAAACAGGGGCGACCCAAATCGTCGAATCAGATCGATGGTGTCGCACTCCTCGATGAAGAGACACCCATTTCGCGTGGACAGACAGTCGTCAATGCGGCTGACACGGGCCATCTATCCGTCCCCCTTTTCGGTTGTGCTCATTACCTCCAATCCAACCCTTGCACAACACTGTCGCGGCCATTAAATGCCAATACCCGGGCAAAGTCAACAGAAATCAAAAGAGGAGTTTCCTGAGTTTTCAAAGCAAGGAATTTCTAACCTTCTGATGTTTCACGGCAATTTTGAATCCTTAGATGGGACCTTCTATATCTCTTCGGTCCCCCCTTCCCGCCGTTGGCGGCTCAGATGGGGACGGGTTGTTGCCCAAATTCCTTTGGACCACTTGTGTCGAAGTCATTTCCAGAGTATTTCACCAGAAAGTGGGAAGGGAAGCTCTGAGCGCGAGTCAAGATTTTTTCGCTCACAATTCTTAGTGAGGCGTAACGGCCGCAAATCCAACTGTCTGAACCGCCGCAGGCGGAGAGTTTTGGATTTGCAGTGGAGCCGAGCTTTAGAATTGTCGAAGAAAGATTTCGGAGCAGCGAAGAGCGCTCCCTTTCCACTTTCATCAGACAAAAGTCGAGAAAAGGGATTTCGGAACGGCCCGGGGAATGCTAACACCCTTCTACTGCAAACGTGCCTCAGGGACATGAGCGGCCACAAAACCGAGGAAATTCTACATTGGCAAGAGACTTGCTAGCCCTTTTGGCGGTTCTAACATCGAGGACCAAATCAATTCGGAGGCACCCGGAAGTGTGTTCGGTGCTGCAATGAAAGGGTTCTGTAGCGCATCGGTTGTATCTTCTCTCGGCACGATCCTGCTTCTTTCAGGATGTATGGGTATCAAACCGCCCAAATTACCCAAAATGGTTTCCTACGAGATGGTGGTCACTGAACGGGTCAAGCGCCGAGACCTTGAAAAAGAAAACGAGAAACTGAAAGACGCCCTGATAAAGCAAAACGCTGCCTATCAAGAACTAGAACGGAAAATCGCCAAGGCTCAGCTACAACTCCTGAAAAGGGAAATCCAGAATGGAGATCCAGCCGGGGAACAGGATTTACTTCGGAAAAAGCTCGACGAAGCCATTCGCGAGGTCGTGCGCACTAAGGCGAAATTGCGCAGCCTCGAAAGTAAGGCAGAGGCGGCCTCGAGCCTAGCTGAAGCAGAAATTGCCTTGAACACGACGAAATCAGCAGAACCAGATGAGGCGAAAGATCCGGAAATCATCCAAGCCGAACAACTACTGAAAATGAGCGCACTTGAGTTTAAGAACCAGAATTACAGCGGCACCCTCTACCTCACAAGCCAGGCAAAAGGTCTCATCCAGATGGCCAAAGAGCGATCGGTGATCCGAGAAAAGATACGGGTGGAAGAAGCCCCGGCCTCCTTTGTTTTGCCGGTGTCCCTCTACGTCCTAAAGCAAAGCAACGTCAGAGAAGGACCAGGTTTAGATTTCAAGGTCATTTACACACTGGAGAAGAACAGCAAGGTTGTAGGGCATTCCTACAAGGACCAATGGGTGCGGGTGACAACAGAGGATGGCCGAGACGGCTGGATCTTTCACGCTCTGCTGGATGGCCGCTAAAGGGCAGGATCATCATTTCTCGGCCAAGCCACGACTCATCGCAAGCATCCCTCCATCTAATTTCTCCTGATGGCGAGCGGAAACGACTCGGTTCCGCCCTCCTCGCTTTGCCTGATAAAGGGCTTCATCGGCGCTCGCGACGACGGATTCCAGCGTGTCTCCGTTCTCAGGAAATCCGGCGACACCGATACTGATCGTCGTTGAATGCGTTTCGTCACTATCAATCATGGTCTCTCCGACGACTCGGGTGCGAATGCGTTCAGCAGCCGATATGGCCTCCCTTGATCCAGTCTCCGGTAACATAACCACGAACTCCTCGCCACCATAACGCGCAACATAATCAATGCTGCGGATGGATTCTTTGAAGATCCTCGCCATTTTGGCCAGCAAACGGTCTCCGGCCAGGTGCCCAAAGGTGTCGTTATACTTCTTGAAGTGATCGATGTCGATCATCAGTACCGATAGAGAGTGGTCATACCGCTGGCCACGGGTCACCTCGTGGGCGAGAGTCTCCATCAGATGCTTACGGTTGTAAAGCCCGGTCAGGCTGTCTGTTACAGAGATCGTTTCCAGCTCCTTGTTCTTCTCCTGGAGCGTTCTGTTGATGGTTGCCAACTCGTCCCGCCCCTGACGCAAGCGGGCGACCATGTTGTTGAAGACCCGAGTCATATAACCGACCTCGCCACGGCTGAAAATGGGAAGATCGACCTCCAGATCGCCCTCTGCCACCTTTGCCGCGCCATTGGTCAGGCGATCGAGGGGACTAACGATGCTCACTCCCAGGACATAGGCGATCAGCCCCACGCCCAGAAGGAGCACCGAGACGATCACCACGGTCAAACCCTGTAACCGGACAATCTGTGCGTATGCCTCGTCCCTCTCCATCGCTGCCACAACTCCCCAATCCAAAGGGGGTAGCCTTTCGAGATTTCCCACAACCGCTCTGCCAAGGTAGTCCGTATATTCAAGTGAGGAAGCTTGTTTGGCAAACAGGGCCTGAGTCTTTTCAGGCGCCAGTGCAGTCGTCATGAATGGCAAGGGAAGGGGCTCGGGAGCGATGATCAATAAGCCATCTCTGTCGACGAGATAGAGCCTTCCCGTCTCTCCGAACGAGAATCTTCTGAGGATTTCATCGATCCTGCGGAAGTTAGCTTTCGCTGCAAAAACGCCGAGAAAATGGCCATCTGCAGTTTTGATCGTTTCAGCAATCATGACCACGGGTTTTTTGAGGGCTTTGTCCCAATATGCGTCACTCACGATGGCCTTGTCGTTTATCGCTCGCTCCAGCCAATCCGGGGGTAGGTTCACGGCACCGACCTGATCCGCACTCGTCGCCACCACCTCTCCGTCCGGATCAACGACCATAAACTCCTCGTAGTCCGTGAATCTCTTCTGGACCGACTTGAGGTAGTCCCTTAGGCGGGATAGTGTCGGCGTCTCCTCCATCGAAGCACGGGGCGCAGGGGGAATCTTTTCCATGTTTTCTGAGACCTCGTAGGAGCTCGAGAAAACACGGACGTCGTAAAAACGTTCCTTGAACCATAATTGAAGCTCCTGGGCGGTGTGGGAGGTGGCATTCCTCATTTCCTGGGTGATTTTTTCCTGCAGAAAACGCTTGTTGTAAGCATAGGATAGCCAACCCATGGTCAGACATGGTATGAGGGTAGCAAACAGTGCAAATGCCAGGATCTTACTCTTGATACGGTCCAGGCGAAACGTGTGGAGAAAACTCGATATCCTCTTTTCCCAGGAGACCAAGGAACCCTCCCTTCGAGTCCTGTGTCTAACCTAAGCAAAATTGGTTCCAGAAAAGAGCACGAGGAGATCGTTATTTGAAAGACGTGTCCTCAAATTAAGGGTAGGAGTGAATCCTAAAGGGCAAACAAGTTATGTTAGAGTTTATAACAGGATCGGAGCCGTGGTTTGAACCGGGTGCGGGGGTTTAACCACACATTAGGGGAGATCAGGCCTCATGGATCTTTCTGGGCCGCAATCCAATAAAGGTGAGATTCGACCAGCGTCAAACACGTCGAAGGAAGCCAGATTCGCGGGAAGGTGGGTCCTGGCAGCAACCATCATCGGCTCGAGCATGGCCTTTATCGATGGCACAGCTGTCACCGTGGTGCTCCCAGTGCTTCAGACAGAGTTGAACGCGACTGTCGTCGGCGTTCAGTGGGTCATCGAAGCGTACACGCTTTTTCTCGCGGCCCTCATTCTGGTCGGAGGTGCGATGGGGGATCAGTTCGGACGGCGGCGCATTTTTGCTATTGGTGTCGCCCTTTTCGCAGCGGCTTCTGTCTGGTGCGGTCTTGCTGCAGGGGTACGTCAACTGATTGTCGCCCGAGCGGTTCAGGGAGTTGGTGGCGCCCTGCTCGTCCCGGGCAGTCTGGCGATCATTAGCGCCTCATTCGATGAGGCACGACATGGACGGGCCTTTGGCACGTGGTCGGGATTCACGGCGATCACCGCAGCTCTCGGACCAGTTTTGGGCGGCTGGTTGGTGGAGAATTTTTCCTGGCGATGGATTTTCTTTATCAACGCACCCCTTGCGCTTATCGTCATTGCCATTCTGTTCTGGCGCGTACCGGAGAGCCGGAATGAAGAGGCTCACAGGCGTTTGGACTGGCAGGGGGCCACACTGGCAACGATCGGTCTCGGGACTATCGTCTATGGGCTGATCGAATCAGCCAACCTGGGTTTGAAACATCCTGTCGTTCTTGGCGCCCTCGCGATCGGGGTATTTGGGCTGATTGCCTTTATCCGAGTCGAGGCCCGGAGCAGGGAGGCCATGATGCCTCTGGATCTGTTCCGATCCAGGACTTTCAGCGGGGCAAACCTCCTGACACTCTTTCTATATTCTGCTCTAGGCGCTTCCATGTTCTTCTTTCCCTTCAATCTCATACAGGTGCAAGGCTATTCCCCTACCGCGGCAGGCGCAGCCTTTCTGCCCTTAATCCTTATCATTTTCCTGCTATCGCGCTGGGCCGGGGGGCTGGTTGATCGTTACGGCGCCAGGCTTCCACTGGTGGTCGGTCCTGTCATTGCGGCGGCCGGGTATATCCTACTTGCTGGGCCCGGTATCGGCGGTAGTTACTGGATGACCTTCTTCCCAGGTGTAGTTGTCCTCGGCCTGGGCATGGCGATTAGCATCACGCCTCTCACAGCGGCGGTGATGGGGGCGGTGCAATTGCGCCAGGCCGGCCTGGCCTCGGGCATCAACAACGCGGTGGCCCGAACGGCGTGGCTCCTATCCATCGCGGTGATGGGCATCCTTGTTTTGCAAATCTTCAACATCGGTCTCGACAACCGCCTGGCAACACTTGAAATACCGATGGAGACGCGACAGACTCTTGATGGTCAGCGAATCAAACTGGCCGCCGCAGAGATCCCTCCCGGCATTAACAACAAATTGAGGGCGGCTCTCCAGCATGCGGTCGCCGAATCATTCGTAACGAGTTTTCGTTGGGTGATGTTTATCTCTGCCGCCTTAACGTTGGCGAGTGCATTCAGCGCATTGCTCACAATCGAGGGGAAAAGAAAGGAGAGATGACAGGAGGTTCATTGACACCTTCATTGACCTTACATTAGAATCAAAGAAGTGAAACCCCTGTTCAGGAAGCTTCCATGGAACCGCAGGCCGTTCAACGAAAGCTCACCGCCATTCTCAGTGCGGATGTCAAGGGTTACAGCCGTCTAATGGGTGAGGACGAGGTGGCAACCATTCGCACCTTGACCTCCTATCGCGAGGTGATGTCCACGCTCATCCAGCAGCACCGAGGCCGGGTGGTCGACTCCCCTGGTGATAATCTCCTGGCAGAGTTTGCCAGCGTTGTGGATGCGGTTCAGTGCGCCGTGGAGGTTCAGCGGGAGTTCAAAGCCAAGAACGCTGAATTGAGCCAAAGCCGCAGAATGGAGTTTCGAATCGGCGTCAACCTGGGGGATGTGGTTGTTGAGGGTGAGCGGATCTACGGTGACGGAGTCAACATAGCGGCCCGAATTGAGGGACTCGCCGACGGTGGTGGCATCTGCATTTCGGGAACCGTTCACGACCATATCGAGAATAAGCTCGATTTGGCGTATGACTACCTGGGAGAGAAGACCGTCAAAAATATCCAAAAGCCGGTGCGGGTATACCGGGTCCGTATGGAGGCCCACACCACCTTCCCTGAGGCTCGCGAGGAGCTCGAGCTCCCCGATAAGCCATCAATCGCGGTTTTGCCTTTTGCCAACATGAGTCAAGACCCCGAGCAGGAGTATTTTAGTGATGGGATCACCGAAGACCTCATTACGGACCTATCGAAGATCTCAGGGTTGTTTGTGATTGCCCGGAACTCTGTCTTTACGTACAAGGGGAAGGCGGTAAAAGTCGACCAAGTGAGTCAGGAGCTTGGGGTTCGTTATATACTGGAAGGAAGCGTTCGCAAGGCTGGAAACCGAATGCGTATCACTGCGCAAATGGTCGATGCCACGACGGGTTATCACTTATGGGCGGAGCGGTACGACCGGGAGGTGCAGAACATCTTTGCCCTTCAAGATGAGGTGACGCAGAAAATTGTGGCTGCCTTGGAGGTGAAGTTGAAGAAAGACGAGGAGAAGCGCCTGGTCCATAAGGAAACTGATAATCCTCAGGCTTATGACCACTATTTGCGGGGTTTGGAGAACCTAAACCGCTTCACACGGGCAGCAAATTCTCAGGCTCGCGAGATGTTTGAGCGATCGATCGATCTGGATCAGAACTTTGCACTCGCCCATGCAGGCCTGGGTTGGACCTATTTCAATGACTGGACCCGGGGGTGGAGCCAAGATCCTGAGTCTCTAAACGAGTCCCTGGAACTCGCGAAAAAGGCCATATCCCTCAATGATTCTCTCCCTCAAGCCCACTACCTGTTGGGGTTCGTCCATCTCTGGAAAAGGCAGCACGAGCTTGCCATCGAGGAGCTGGAAAGGGTCATCGCTCTCGACCCCAATGGCGCTGACGGTCACGCAGGCCTGGCGGAAGTCCTGACGTGGGTCGGAAGGCATGAGGAAGCTATCGGCCGGGTGAAGGAGGCGATGCGTCTCAACCCCCATTATCCGGTCTGGTACTTGGTTATTTTAGGTTGGGCCTACTCAGTTATGGAACAATTTGAACAGGCAATCGAGGCACTTGAGCGGGCTCGCATCCGCGACCCCGACCTATTTTCTACCCACATCATACTGGCTACGGTTTACAGCAGGACGGAACGCATGGATGAGGCCCGATCTGAGGTCGAAGAAATCATGAGGATAAGCCCCGAGTTTTCTCTCGATATGTTACGGGATAGAGTCCCCTTTATCGATCAAGCCACGTTTGAGGCGTCTGTCGAAGCTCTTCGGAAGGCAGGATTGAGTTGAGCGGCATGTTTTATCTCTCTGACCTTCAAATTGCCCTTCAGGGTCAGAGGTTCCATCAATTCACACTCTTTGTGCTCTCAAAGCCATCACACCCGAGTTTCTAGCTAACCGGGTAATTGCTCTGATTCGCCCTCGAAATCTCAATGCCACCCAAGTAAAACTGCGCGAACAATCACTGGCGTACGGCCGGAATTGGCATGTGATTTCAATAGGTTCCAATTAATCAAGAAAAGCCCATTCCATCATTGAAATGGGCTTTTCTTTCGGCTTTCTCGAGACCAATGCTCGACCTCAGTGGGTCGAGAGGTATTTCTTCATCTCTTCGGACTTAGCGACCATGGTATCCTGCCCCTCTTCCCAGTCGACCGGACAGACATGGCCATCGTGACGGGTGACAAACTGAAAGGCCTTCAGCACCCGCTTCGCCTCACTGACCGAACGGCCCACAGAGAGGTTGTTGATCGTGCTGTGCATGACGATCCCATCGGGATCGATCAAAAAGAGACCTCGCAGTGCAACACCCGTGTCTTCCATGAGGATCCCGTAATCCTGGGCGGTCTGCTTGTTCAGATCCGACAGGAGCGGATAATTGAGGCTCCCACCGAGCCCCCCCTCTTCACGCTTCGTATCCACCCAAGCCTTGTGAACATACTGGGAGTCCACCGAGATACCGAAAATCTGACACCTGAGACTGCTCAGTTCCTCTGCCGCTTCGGAGAATTTCAGCACCTCCGTGGGACACACAAAGGTGAAGTCGAGGGGATAGAAGAGGAGGATGACCTATTTCCCGGTATAATCTGACAACTTGTACCTGGCCATTGAGCCATTGAAATAACCCTCGAGATCGAAATCAGGGGCTTGCTTCCCCACCAAACTCATCGCTGCACCTCCTTTTTTTCTGACCCCTTTCTTTTGAAAACGAAACAACTTTGTTGAAGAGGATAAATGGACATCGGCCATTCTGTCAACCTGGATTTCTTATGCGGAGTTTTCTCAGTTTTGTGGAGGCTCACGTCCCTGAGGGACGTTTGCGCAAGCGTTGGGGGACCCAGATAGGTTAAAGGATAAAGGTTAAAGGCCAAAGGTTTGTTGGGAGTGGTTCTCCTTGAACCTTTTGCCTTTTTCCTTTGTCCTGCGACAGCAAAATCTGCGAGCCCCGCGGGGATCAACACGAGAGCAAGGGAGCGAAGGGATATGAGGGTTCCATCGAAATATTCAAAATTGTATTGAATATCAGTAGGTTACAAACTTCTTGCTTTGAAAAATCAGGAAACTCAAGGGATTTCTTATCTCAAGTGTTTGCGTGTGTGAAAACCCAATTGAAGGAGTTGCGCCACAAGGATAGGACTTCCTATATTCTAATAGGACGAACGGTACATTTACGGACGAAGCAAGGGGGTGAAAAATGGTGGACCCTATCCGTGTGTCTCCTGAGGAAACAAGGCGAAAGGTGGATTCGGGGACCGCACTCCTCGTCTGTGGCTATGAAGATGATGAGAAATTCAAGCTCGTTCATCTGGAAGGTGCGATTTCTCTGACCGAATTCAAATCGAGACTCTCTTCGCTGGGTAAAGACCAGGAGATCATCTTCTACTGTACCTGACCCCAGGAGGGCACGGCTGCCGGTCAGGCTGTCAAATACATAGAAGCGGGATATACAAACGTAAAGGTCCTCGGTGGGGGCGTCGACGGATGGAAGAAAACAGGGCTTTCCATCATTGCATGAAGTTGACGTTTCTCCTCATCCGCAATGGGAGGGTATGGGGATTGAACAGATCGGATCCCTGGGTCTCCCCTGGAAGAGAGGCAAAAAAGGAAGAAATTCCGTCTCGCAAGGGTTGATTTTTGGCACTTACGGCGATTAAGATTAGAACCAGCCGGCCACACGAGACCCGCGACGTGGCAAATTGGCCTGGCGAGTGAGGTGAGATATGGCAAAAAGGAAGAGATCAAAGAACCGATCAGGATCTTCGCGACAGCAGAAAAGTAAGAGACGAGGCTTTTTTCTCCTCGTTGGAGCCGTTGTCGCAGCCGCCATCGTCTTCATAGCCATATCCGGCCGCGTGCCATTTATCGGTAAAGAAGCCAAGAAAGGAAAATCTTTCTATGTCCAGGGAGGTGAGAAACGTCCCGTTCTCGATCCCTTCCTGTTTACAGGTTTGGTCCGGAAAGCTTATGCTGCGGCCGAGAAATATCCAGAAGTGATGGATCAGGTCTTCTGTTACTGCAAATGCGATGAACCTCCTTTCTACCACAAAAGCCTTTTGAGTTGCTTCGTCGATAAACACGGCGCGGGCTGACTGCTTTGCCAGAAGGAGGCCCTGCGGGCCGCCCAACTGCACGAGGCAGGAAAGCCAATCGAAGAGATTAAGATGGCTATTGATAAGGAGTTTGGTAGCTGAGCCTAATCGCCCTCTGCCATCTCTTCCTCAACCGATTCCGATTTGAAGATCCGACACAAGTGGTAACCCCCATGCCCCATCGTACTGTTCGATCATGAGTCCATCCCCCATAAAGAGCTGGAAAGATGTCGTTACGCTCCTGGTGCTCCTTGCCGTGGTGGTGGGCCTCTATTTTTTCGTCGTCAGGGGTCCGGGCTTTGTGCCAGAGTTGGCCAAGGTCGGGGAGCCAGCACCGGAGTTTACCCTTCCCACCTTGGACGGCAAATCGGCTCGGTTGGCCGACTACCGGGGAAAGGTGGTTTTGTTGAACTTTTGGGCGACCTGGTGCCCCCCGTGTATCTGGGAAATGCCTTCCATGGAATCCCTATATCAGAGATTCAAAGGTCGAGAATTCGAGATTCTTGGGGTGAGTATCGATGCCAAAGGAGAATCAGTCGTGCGACCCTTTGTCGACGACCACGGTATCACGTTTCCTGTGCTTCTCGACCCCGATAGCCAGGTTTACAAGCGCTACGGTGTTACGGGAGTGCCCGAGAGTTTCATTATCGACAAAGATGGCAAAGTCGCTTCAAAGATCGTAGGGGCCCGAAACTGGATGGAAAAGGAGTGGCTTGATTATTTCGATCGACTGATTGGCAAAACCGGAACGGGATGAAATCGGTGAAAAACGGATGTCATTAACGAGTCTCATTCGCGCCTCGGATTCTCGGAGAATCCCGTGTAAGCATCAAAAGCTGAAACTGTAGCCCAGGCTTGCAACATACTGGGTATCGGCATTTTTCCTTCCCGGTGCTGGCTGACGATCGTAGGAATAGATCACTTCAAAACTGGCGAAGAAGTTGCGGAACAGGGTAAAGCGCAATCCTTGATTTGCTAAGAAGTAGTACTCGACGGAATCTTCCAAGCTCCGGTAAAACTCGTGGAGAAGGAAAAAATTAACCCGGTCAGGCACAATCGCATAGTTGAGACCTAGGGATCCGCGACCCGATCCGTAGCTCTCGTCTTCAGCCGTCTCAAAATCCTTGTTAAAATAAGAGACACCAGCCTCGAAAAATAGGCTTGTCCGCTCGGTATCAAAGATCTGATAGCCGAGCCCCGCCCCCATTGCGCTCCGCAGGTTTAGGTCCTGGAAATCATCACTTTCGAACAGGGCCTGCGCGTATGCATAAACCGCTTTTGTGATGAAGAAGTCGTACTTGATTCTCCCCAGGGCGTTTCGCCTCGTAATCTCGTTGTCGGTTTCACCATAGTTGTATCTACCTCCCAATGTGAAGCGGTGACGTTTGGACCGGGCCTGGAAGTCGGCGGATAAGGATGCATAGGCGTCATCCGTGTTGCCATCGGTTAGGCTACCGCCGCCGGCAACATTTCCGGTGTATGTTATGGCAGGAGGCGGTGGGGACGGGTTGATGGCTTCGAGTTCCTCGAGTGGGATTTCAGCCGATTCGCCGACTCTTACCCCCACGATCTGGACCTGGCCGTCCCCTGGACAGACAGCCCGGCCGATGAGGACCTCCTTGTTTTTTAGCCGAAGGGTAAGCTCTTTATCCGATGAAACGCAGAGGACATCCTGCCAGGTGATTTTCATCTCTCCTGCATAGGAGGTCTTCAATGTGAGAGATTCTTTTTCCATCGTCAGAATCTCACCCGTCAGCCGATCACCGTTTTTGAGGCGAACCTCGTCGGCGATAGCTGTCGAGAGCAGAAAGGACAGAGCAAAAAAACCAGTCCATGCTATGTTACAAATCCCTCTTCTTAGGACAAACCGTAAGATTTCCATCGATTCCTCCCTTTGATTCAGTGTATCGTCGATGTCGGCGGCTTGTATCAGATTGAGAGAGTCGCTTGCTGTTCCCGCGAAGGCTGGCTCGTTAACCGGCGTTTGGCCGGACTCTATGACGTCGTATCGCCCTAGCGCGCAAGCGCCTTCGCTACGCTGTCTGCACCTCTGAGGTGCAAAAGGCACAGCGCGTTGCCTTGATCGATATAGTCGACAGACAGTGTGGGCACTCTTTGGTCGTTGGCTCTTCGGGTGGAGCTTCCTCTTCTCGCTTGAGCTTGGTGAGACCGCGGATCATTAGAAACAGGGCAAAGGCGATGATGATGAAATTGATCACTGTATTGATGAAGAGCCCGTAGTTGATTGTAACCGCACCCAATTTCTGAGCGTCAGCAAGCGCGGCATAGGGTCCAGCCGTTGTGCCTTCTTTCAAGATAGCGAAAAGATTGGAGAAATCGACATTCCCCAACAATAACCCGATAGGCGGCATAATGATGTCGGACACGAGGGATTTGATGATGGCACCAAAGGCGACCCCGATGATGATTCCCACGGCCATGTCGATTACGTTTCCCCGCATAGCAAATTCTTTGAAGTCTTTCAGCATTTTTTGTCTCTCCTTTCAAAGATTCCCTTAAGTGACATCAAACATGAGAAACTCCTCTATATGAAACGCCACGAGATCCACTTCCGAATGAGCTCGCCGGTGATTTGTCCCATCCGCCAGCAAACGCCTTTTTGCAGAAAAGAAAGTCAGCCCAGTACCGTGAAGCGTGTGCTTCTATGAGGGGAGTGGTGAAGCTGGGAAGGACAATAGCCATCGGACGCCGAGGTGTCATTGAGGGGAGAAAAACAAGCGATGGTTGGTTCTTTCTTTTTGGGAGATTTAAACTGAATCAGTTAACCCGTGTCAAGGGGATTCCTAATCTTCCAGGACCGATCCGTTGGACGCAAAGACACGGTGAAGGGGTGAATACCCATCAAAGTCTGGGGGTGAGCGATGTCGGTTTTTTATGAGAGTCGTGTAAAGGTTTGAGCCAGAAACGCGCTTCCCTGACACTGTTTCGAGAATATTAGGCTTTCTAAGCCAAGCTGCCACCCCCCGAGACCTGCTCCCGAATTCCTGAGGTGTGATTTAACAGGGAGAGACTATAGACCACTTGAGAGTCTCGAAAGCTTCTCTCTGGCCGCGATGAGATCGCTTTCGAATCGCCTCATATCAGACAGAATCCGTCTTCTCTCTTCGGATTCCCGCGTTGCCTCGCTCCTGGGAACAGCGGACCAGCTTTGGGTAGTCCATATGGCGTTCGGTTCTCTGTAGGTTGCTCTAGCCTTTTTTCCTGTGTTTGGATCGATGACAAACCAATACCCTCTGCGATCGGTCAATGGAACGAGTTTCAGCGCTCGCCTGGCTGCTGACAGGTTCTGCTCGAGCGTTGAAATCTCCTGCTCCAGCATGTTTCTGTCTTCCAGATCCTCAGCCGGCTCTTTCAGCTTGGCTCCTACCGGAAGAAGTTCCACACCTTCACCGGTAGCCATGGTAGAACCTTCCTCGGAGGCTGGCGATTCGGGTGGCTCCTCCGTGGTCATGACCTTTTGAAATTGGCCTTGAGACCCATTTGGAAGATTTCTCGGATCGTCTGTGAGCCAGACTGTCCCGTTCTCATCGACCCACTTGTAAAAGTCGGCGTACCCTGTGGAGACCGAGAGTGATAGACACGCACAAACCACCAAACCCATTGCAAATAGAAACTGAGAGATTTTCATTTCCTTCCCCCCTTTCACCCATTTATTATAGCATAGAAGGCGAAAAAATGGGCCCATCAACACAGAATGAGGGCTAACCCGGTTTACGAGAGCAGGGCTATCGAAGAAGCTTTAGGGGTGTTTACAGATCAGATTGAGTACTGCCTGACGTCCATCTTCTCGAACGGCCTTCACAGCCCGTTCGAGGGCAGGCCTGACTTCAGACGCCTTTTCCACACGCTCGCCGTAACCTCCACTGGCCGCAGCCACAACTTCAAATTGAGGAGAAGGCTTCAGGTCACTCAAAGGGAAGCTTTTGGTACGCGCCGCCCACCCTTCGGGATACATCCTCAGGTTGGCACGACGTACGGCATTCCAGCCCCCGTTGTTAAAGATGACGGTGAGGGTGGGTAAGCCCTCTGCCTGTGACACGAAATGACAGGCCGTAGGATTGCCGAAAATGTAGCTCCCATCGCCCAGGACAGAAATCACCAACCTATCTGGGGCACCCAGCTTAGCACCAATGGAGGCCCCCAGACCCCAGCCCAAACCGCCAGCGGCTATGCTTCCAAAGAAAGTGCCTGGTCGTTTGAATTCCACTTGGGTCAATGTGAGATCATACTCATTGACAATGATGGTCTCATCATCCTTGATCTCATTGATACAATGTGAAATCCAGATGGGATCCAACGGAGAATCTTCCTTTACGCGCTCCAGCGCCCCCCTCCAGGCGGCCCGCTTCTCATCGTGGATAGCTTTCACCCTCTTGAAACACTCCTCTATTCGCCTCTGGGCTTGTTTGGGATAGGAGGAAAGCGCTTCGGTTAAAATGGGGATGGCCACGCTGGAATCAGATCTGATGGCGACGTCATATGGGAAAGTACGAATCGGGTAGTTCGCGTAAATCGGGTCAATGCCCATCTGAATAACCTTGCAGTTATCGTGAGGCTTTTTCACACTCGGATACCAGGGGACTTCACTATCGATGACCAGGATGGTGTCAGCCTTTTCGAGAAATGGGTTGGGATTAAAGCCCAGATGCATCGGATGATCGGTGGGAAAACACATGTACCGCTGATTGAACGTGACGACTGGAATCGCGAAGCTCTCGGCCAGAGTCACGAGATGTTTTACAGCCTCGAGGTTGCGCCCCACACTCGTTGTGATGATCAGCGGATTCTGTGCCGCTGAGAGCATCGTTGCCGCCGCTTCGATCGCCGCCGGGTCTGGGTGGATCCGACTCGTCAGGTCGCGCCGCGATGTGGATGACATGGTGAACTCGGTTTGTGGTTCAGCCAGAACCTCACGGGGAAGTGTCAGGTAGACAGGGCCCTGTGGTTGAGTCATCGCAATCTCCAGGGCCCGATCGACCACCGTCTCGAGTTGGGTCACATTCCGCAGCTCATAATCCCACTTTACATACTCCCTCAACATGCCAGCTTGGTCGAAGGTTTCCTGCCCCCAGTGGATATAGAGATCACGAGTTCCAGGGAGGCCTTCCTCGGTGATTGGCGTACGCCCGGCAGTAAACAGGATGGGAACATTATCGCGCGCAGCGTTAATGATCCCATTCGCCGCATTTGCTGTTCCGACATTGACGTGAACCATCACGACTTGGGGTTTTCCCGTGACCATGTAATACCCGTGTGCCATCGCAACGGCTGCGTTCTCATGGGGCACAGTGATGGGTTTGGGGAAACTTCTCCCCTCTTCGGTTTGGCGCGCAAAGGCATCGATCAAGGGGGCGAAGTCCGTGCCTGCATTGGCGAAAAAATATTCAATCCCTCGCTGGTTCAAGAGCTCCAGGTATGCCTGTGCTGTCGTCTCCACTTTGACTGTATTACGGTCCATTCGTGCATTCTCCTTTTCCAGAGCGGGTTCCAGAAGGCGCTTGGGCCAGATCACTGAAGCGATTGATCGTGGGAAAATCTCGAACAGATCTCTCGAGTCAGGAACGTTATTGCCAAATCGGTTCGCGCTTCTCTAGGTAGGCGCGTTTCGCCTCTTATGCGTCAACACTGCATTGGGCACGCTCCTGGAGTTCGAAATAATACGGCAATATGGCGTCGTAATCCATGTCGAAAGCTTTGTTTAAGAGCAGTTTGCTCATTCGCGTCCCTGCAGAGCAAACCTTTAGGTATTCTTTCGCCACGTCGTCGAGATGAGAAAAGAACTGATCTTTTGGTACCACATGGTCTACCAAACCGATTTTCAGTGCCTCCTCACCACTGATATTCTTTCCTCCAAGGACTAGCCTTTTCGCTATCCCCCAGCCAACATATTTGGGCAAACGCCAGGTGCTCAACCCAGGAATCAGAGACTCTTTAACGGCGGGGAGGCCGATCTGACAATCAGGGGTGCTCACACGAATATCGCAGGCCAAGGCCAGTTGCAAAGCTCCACCCAGACAGTAGCCGTGCATACCGGCGATCGCAATCTTCTCCATCGTCTCAAGAATCCGGAGCATCCGTTCCCACCGATGGTGATAGACCATTTCGATCCTGTCAGTCGCCACCTCCTTGAGATCAATGCCAGTCGAAAAAGCGCGTCCCTCTCCTCGGATAATTATGACCCGCACATCAGGGTCATCACGTAACGCCGCAGCCACTTGATTGAGTTGAACGTTGGCGTCGTTGCTCACAGCGTTCAGGTAACCCTCCCGGGTGAGTGTCACCCATGCTAGTTTGTCTTCTTTTTCCAACCGCATGAATTCGAATTCAAGCAGGGTATCCATCGCTTTCTCCTTTCTATTCTATCCACCGGAGCGTTTGAGAAGCTCGTTGCGGATTCTCACCATGGCGAGTGTATCTTGGCGACAATACTCCAAGAGCGCTTTTCGGATCCTTTCTTTCTCTCGGGCTGGCGTTTCCGGATCGATCATCTGGAGATACGCCAGGCCTGCCTGCACTCCCTCGTGAATAGTCAGAACATCGTAGGACATCGAGGGCACAAGAACAGGGAGAATATCCTTTATTGAAAAGGATCCATGGAATTCAGGATGGTAATAGCCTCTGCGTATCTCCGTGTGGAGGTCGCGACACCGCGTTGTCGTTGCCTCCAATTGATCTCGATATTGCGGAAGATGATCCCTCAGATCGGCTATTACCTGCGTCTCGTAGTTGCTAAAAGTGCAAATGGTCCCCTCCTCCCCCAGGGCCTCCAAAAGCGTTCGAGCCACTTCCTCTCTCGGATCTCTGTCTTCCCGGCACAGATAGGCTCTGTGGGTGAGTACACCATCCTCGGAGAGAATGTGGTCGGACCACTGAAAGGGCAACATTTGAAACGGATGGGTGTTTGCATATCGGGGAATCGCAGGAGCAACGGTCTCGAAGTCTAAGAAATGAATCGGATATTCGTAATCGCTCAGGACCCTTCCGAGGTCGGCCTCTACGTGCTCGGCATTCTTGATAACACACTCCCTTATCCGGGCTTGGAGCGCTGACATCTCCAGGGATTTAGGGACATCTCGAATGTCGAGGATCCCCATCATGGCGAGTTTGTCAAGTTGGTCTTGCCGAAGTCCCCAAAGTTCCTGAACCCAGTGATCGGGCATCGGCTTTCTGCAGTGGTCAAAGAATTCGCATATATAGGGTTTACGGCAATGCCTCGATGCATCGATTGGTGGTGGAGTCGCCTGACTCAGCGTGGCTCTGAAATCTCGGATCTCGGATGCGATTTCGGGTTGCATCTCGGCAATACGCTCTCTAAGGTCGGTGAAAGTGAATAGTCCACCCAAATCGAGTTCACGCCCGTCATACAGGTATTCGCGGTTCAAGTGAAGGATCCCCGCCCGATCTACCTCAAGACCAATCCCGGTCAACACGTAGTACTGAACGGCCACATCGTAGACGTTCTCCTCCTTTACGGATGTACCCGATTTAACCTCAACGAGGTTCCACAATTTACCCTTGGACCTTTCCAGGATGTCGGCTCGGATTCGAACCTCATCGAAAGTGAAAGCCGCTTCATAGATTACAAAAGTGCTTGGGGTATTGAGGGCCTCTCGTGTCGATCGCACGGCCTTCTCATGGTGAAGGTGATTCTCTCGAATCAAAACTCCCCCAGGATACCGGTCCCTGGCCAGCTCCCCTACCCTCTGACCCATGGCGAGTATGGCCCTCTGGCTGAGTGAGAGCGGAGAGGCCAGATCCGGCTCATGACACGCATACCACAGGCGCAGGGGACACTGAAGCCCCGCCAGAAATTTCGATTTGGAAAGAGGAGGAACCATCATTTGATGGGGATTTCCTATGGACCCGAACGACGGTAACCATAGTAAGGATCTTCAATGGTCACCATGATTCTTTTCTCATCTGCAGTAACTGCATAGTTCAGAAGATTCGACATTCCGAGATAGGCCCTCGGTTTTCCATCCCGATCACTGATCGTTACGATTCGGTGGCTTTTGGTCCGGGCCTGGAGTTCATTGAGGTACTCTCGGGATGAGTCCAACCCGGTCTTCTCGAAGAAAATGCTGTATTTCATGGACACAGCGATGCCGTCGTTGGGGATGTCCAAGAGTATAGCGTAGGATTCGGCTATAGGGCCATCGTAGACCGTAATTTCGTATGTTTCGTCTGGAATGGATGATGGTCCGACAAATGTATACACTTGAGGGCTCTGACATCCCCCCAGGACGACTCCGATTGCCATGATGGGAACTAGCAGAGAATTCCTTTTCATTGGTTTTCCTTCTGTCCTGCCATCTCCCGGTCCTAAGCCCTCTCGCCCAGGGCTTTGTCGAGATTGTAGGCAGCACTGATCAGGCCCAGGTGGGTAAAAGCCTGGGGGAAATTCCCTAAGGCTTCTCCACGCCGGCCGGTCTCCTCGGCATAGAGTCCCAGATGATTGGCGTAGCCCAGCATCTGTTCAAACATGAGCCTCGCCTCGTGAAGCCGCGCAGAATCAATCTGACCCGCCCGCGTCAGAGCCTCGACGAGCCAGAAAGTACAGATATTAAAGGTTCCCTCTTCCCCACCCACGCCATCGAGAGTATCCTGAGGATTGTAGCGATAGACCAAACTGTTGGAGACGAGACCGCCCCTCTCAGGTGACCGATTGATGGCATCGAGGGTCTTAAGCATTCTCGGGTCCGTCGGAGACAGGAAGAAAACGAGCGGCATCATCAGGTTTGCCGCGTCCAAAGATTCGCTCCCATAGTACTGGACGAAGGCCTGGCGTTTCGAATTCCATCCCTTGGCCATGATCTCCTCGTAGATTTGATCCCGGGCTTTCAACCATCGGTCTCGATCCCCTGGAAAGGAGCGCTTGTCTGCAAGCCGTATGGCGCGGTCAAGGGCAACCCAGCACATCAATTTCGAGTAGACGAAATGTTGCTGCCCACCGCGGACTTCCCAAATGCCTTCGTCTCGCTTCTGCCAATTGTCAGACACCCAATTGATCAGCCGCCTCAGGTGCGTCCAGAGTTCGTACGAAATAGGGCTCCCGTACTTGTTGTAGAGGTACACCGAATCCATCAACTCGCCATAGATGTCCAGCTGGAGCTGGTCATAGGCGCCGTTGCCAATTCGTACCGGGCGAGACCCCTTGTAGCCCTCGAGGTGGTCCAAGTTCTCCTCGGAAAGGGTGTGTTCTCCCTCAATGCCGTACATGATTTGGAGCGATCCATCTGGATTGAGCTCATGACAGCGAGCCTCGAGCCACTGCATAAACCCAGCGGCCTCATCGGCTAGGCCGATGCGAAGGAGCCCGTATAGGGTGAAGGCGGCATCCCGGATCCAAGTGTAGCGGTAATCCCAGTTCCGCTGGCCGCCCACGGCCTCCGGAAGGCTACACGTCGGAGCCGCAACGATTGCCCCTGTCGGCTCATATGTGAGGAGCTTGAGCGCCAAAGCAGAACGGTGAACCACCTCCCGCCACCGACCCGTGTAGGTGCA
>JABAOH010031169.1_pt1 | contig 25916 bp, 30 predicted proteins | sample 7062181 | NCBI WGS metagenome assembly JABAOH01 (sample SAMN14538630, study PRJNA623070) | marine sediment metagenome | biome: marine biome [ENVO:00000428]; feature: marine pelagic biome [ENVO:01000023]; material: deep marine sediment [ENVO:00002113]; isolation source: pool of 5 deep marine... | reverse complement strand
CGCTGACCGTCGGAGATGACATCTAGCCTCCCCTTCAGCAGTATCGTGACTCCCAGCCTGGCCGCGAAGGTCTTCACCTGATCGATTCGCTTCTCCAGATCTCGGGCGAGCTTGATCCCGCTAAGCCGGCGGAACTCGTCCTCATGCGGGGTAACGACGCCCTTCTTCCCCTCGATGCACGATGGGTCATCGGCCAAAGCGGTTATCCCATCCGCGTCGACGACGAGGGGCTTATCCAGGTTCTTGACGAGGTTCTGGATCGCCACCAGGGTACGGGAGTCCCTTCCCAATCCGGGTCCGATGACCACGGCGTCCTTCCCCTCGGCCAACTCCACTATGGCGGGAATATTGTCGGGCAGCAGCTTCTCCCCCGGATAACGATGAACGATGAGGGTCGGGCTAAAGGAGGCCACGACGGGATGGGCCAGGGCGGGAGTGGCTATGTGGACCACGTCCGTCCCTATCCTGTATGCTGCCATGCCAGTGAGGGCTGGTGCACCAGTGTAGGGGCCGCCGGCTACCACGAGGACCCGCCCGCTGTCGCCTTTGTGAGCATCCAAAGGAGGACGGGGATAGAGGAGGAACTCTCCCGGACCCACCAGTCTCTCCAACTCCTTGCCGATCCCTATGTCCACCACAACGACCTCGCCGGCGGTCTTCTCGTCCATCCCTTCCTTGACAGCATGGAGAGCCACCGACACGTTGGGACGGACGACGGTATCGGATCCCATTCCGCTGGGGAGATCGATGGAGAGGGTCGGCTTCTTGGAGGCATTCATGGCTTCGACGATGGATCGGTAGGGCTCCCTGAGCTTTCCCTCGATGCCCGTCCCCATGAGGCCGTCCACCAGGATGTCCGCCTCTTTGGCCAGGGCCTTGAGGTCCTGGGGAGGCTCCAGGACCCGCACCCCCTCAGGGATGCGCTCGAAGTTCACCCTTGCGGGACCTTTCGAGATCTCCATCGAGGGCTTCGCCAGAGTCACGGTGACATCGGCCACCTTCTCGAGGTAGCGAGCGGCCACGAAGCCGTCCCCGGCGTTGTTCCCGGTCCCGGAGAAGAAAAAAACCCTCTTCCCCTTGGCCTTGAGCTTGTCCAGTAGGACCTCGGCGACGCCCTTCCCGGCCTTCTCCATGAGTTCCTCGATGGAGACGCCGTAGTGCTCCAAGTTGGTGTCGAGAACACGCATCTCCACAAGGGGGATCACAGCCTCCCAATAGGGATAGGAGTTTTCAAGATTGTGGGGCTATCGTCCCAAAAACGGGAGGGCCACAGGTTTATAACGGCGTAGTCACCTAGCCTGCGCCATGGGCATCGACCCGGAGTTCATGAACACCAGGGAGGTTGCCGATAAGCACTTCGACCACGATGTTTGGGGTCCAGTGGAAGAGCCAGATAAGCTGGGCATTCACGGCACTCACGTGGCGGTGGACTTCGACCTTTGCATTGCGGATGGCGCCTGTATCCCGGTATGCCCTGTGGAGGTCTTCGAATGGGTCGATACCCCGGGCCACTCCGCGTCGGACAAGAAGGCCGATCCGATCAGGGAGGACGACTGCATCGATTGCATGGCCTGCGAGGCGGTCTGTCCTGTAGAGGCCATCAAGATCACTGAAGCTTAGGTGATCCCGCGGCCCAAGGACTCGGGTCTCCTCCTTCTGATATGATAACGCGGTCCACTGGTGGCTGATCCGCTGATAGGCGACACGTTAAATCCTCGGAAGATTGAGGGGAGCCTCATCAGCCGGCACAGTTATCCTCATAAGTGGAGGGTCGGATGAGTAACCCAGGCCGAGCGGGACGCCTCACAGCGGGAATCTCCTTCAACGTGCTACTCCTGGGACTCATCAGCTTCCTGACAGACTTCAGCAGCGAGATGGTCTTCCCGCTGATACCGTTCTTCATAACCGCCGAACTCGGCGCCACCACCCTGATCTTCGGGATCTTCGAGGGATCCCGAGAGAGCACCTCCAGCATCCTGAAAGTCTTCTCCGGTCACTGGTCTGACACCCTGGGCCGACGGAAGGAGATCGTGGTGGCGGGATACGGCCTCTCGGGCGTCATGAAGACCTTGATACCTTTCGTTGGATCCTGGCCACAGCTCCTGGGTGTCGGCATCGGAGAGCGGGTGGGCAAGGGACTGAGGGATGCGCCCAGAGACGCCCTGCTGGCGGAGGTCTCCCCCACCGCCCATAGGGGAAAGATATTCGGCTTTCATAGGTTGGCGGATACCCTCGGCGCCGTCCTCGGGCCACTCGTCGCCTTCATCCTTCTGGAGTTCTACGGCCTCCCCTTCCGAGAAATATTCCTCTGGGCGGTAGCGCCGGCCCTCCTCTCCGCCCTCTTGACACTCTTCATCCGAGAGCGTCGGGCGCGCAGGGAGGGGCGACGTCGTTTTCGGCTGAGTCTGGCCCCCCTCGGCAGGGACCTGCGAACCTTCATCGTCATCACGACCCTCTACTCCCTCGGCAGCTTCTCAGTGCTCTTCCTCCTTCTCCGGGCTGTAGGCGTCGGCCTGACGGAGGGTACCGGGCTTCTCTTCTACCTGGGATTCAACCTGGTCTATGCCGGCAGCGCCTTACCGACGGGGATCCTCTCGGATCGCATCGGTCGCGCTCCCGTAATCTTGGTCGGTTACCTGCTCTTCGCGGTCATGTGCGCTGGCTTCATCCTCTTCTCCCTCCCGTGGCAGGTCTTCGTCCTCTTCCTCGTATTCGGCCTCTCCTTTGCCTTCGTAGATGGAGTGGAGAGGGCTCTGGTGGCCGACCTAGCACCCACAGACCTGAAGGCGACTGCCCTCGGGACGTACCACACCCTTTCGGGTCTGGCCAAGTTCCCCGCCAGCGCCATCGCGGGCCTCCTCTGGATATTCAGTCCCGCCTGGACCTTCTCCTACGGCCTCGCCCTCTCCCTGATTGCATCGGTGGCCTTGGCCACGTTCCTAATGAGGCGGGGACGGGGGCGAAGGCCTCTTTAGCAGTCTGAGGATTCCCTCCCTATGACCGCGGAGGAGAGGAAGAGGGTCTACGAGTACATCGACTCACGCTTCGAGGAGTTCCTTACAGACCTGAAGGAGTACTGCAGCGTTCCCACCATCAGCGCCTTGGGGGAGAAGTTCAGGGAGGGGGCAGACGCGACCCGGAAGCTCCTGGAGAAGTACTCCGTCAAGACTCGGGAGCTGCCCGTGCAGGATGGCCCTCCCTTTGTGGTGGGCGATGTCGCCGGTGAGAGTGACTCACTTCTCCTCCTCTACAACCACTACGACGTCCAGCCGGTGGACCCCCTCGACGAGTGGGAGTCGGACCCCTTCGAGCCCGTCGTGAAGGAAGGCGGCCTGTACGCGCGCGGCGTGGCGGACACGAAGGGGAACGTCGCCGCTCAAGCCCTGGCCCAGGCAGCCATCCGGGAGGTGACGGGTGCCCTACCCTTGAACATCAGGTTCATGGTGGAAGGAGAGGAGGAGCTGGGGAGCCCCCACTTCATACCTTTCTGGAAGGCGCATGAGGATTTGTTCAAGGGCGATGGCGCTACCATCGAGGGGGCGGCTCACGCCAACGATGGCACCCCCACGGTCCAACTGGGAAGCAAGGGTATTCTGTACGTCGAGCTTTTCGTACGAACGGCGGCCATCGATCAACACTCCTCCCTGGCGGCGGCGCTGCCCAACCCCGCTTGGCGCCTAATTGCGGCCCTCAACACGCTGAGGGATGGGAAGGGACACATCCTGATCCCAGGGTTCTACGATAAGGCCCAGGAGGCTAGTGAGGAGGAGCTGGCCTACCTGAAGAAGAACAAGTTCGACCCCGTACAGTACAAGGAGACCTACGGTGCCACGGAGGTCCTGGGAGGGGACACGTCCCTCGCCAGGCTAACTCAGCTGATGTACGGAACGACCTGCAACATAGACGGCTTCTACTCCGGGTACATCGGCGAGGGGTCCAAGACAGTGAACCCCGCCTATGCGAAGGTCAAGCTGGATTTCAGACTCATCCCCGAGCAGAGGCCCGGTGAGGTGCTGGAGCGCCTGAGGAAGCATCTCAAAGACAAGGGCTTCGGAGACATCGAGGTGAAGGATCTTGGGTCCTTCGAGCCCGCGGGAACACCCCTTTCCTCGAGGATCGGACAATCCCTTGTGTCGGCCTACAAGGATGTGTATGGAAAGGAACCCAACATCCTGCCCTGGTCGGCGGGATCCTCCTCCACATGGTACTACACGAGTGTCGGGACGCCAGCAGCGGCCGGCCCCGGGGTAGGATATCAAGGCAGCAAGGTCCATGCGCCCAACGAGCATGTTCGCCTCGAGGATGCAAGGCGGGCCATCAAGGCGGTGGCCGCCATGATGATGGAGTTCCCTGGGGCCTAGGTGCGGTGCCAGAGTACTTGGGTGGTGACGCTGGAGCGACACGATTCGCAGTATCCCGGCCCCTTGCGGTCTGTGTCCGCCAGAGTGTTGGAGAAGTGCATGACACACTCCTCGCTGTCACAGTGACCCAGACCCGCCGCGTGACCCAGCTCGTGTAACGCCTCCTTCAGAGCCCTCTGGACAAAGGTGCCGTGGTCCGCAGATCGCAGCCTCTTCAGCGAGATGACGGCGCTCCGGCCACCCATCTCCGCCTGTCCGAAGACGAAGTTAAGGGGCTCGGCGTAGAGGTCCACGCTCGTCACGACTAGCACGTACTCGTCATCGTATCGGCCCGCCAGCTCGAGGAAGGACGAAGCTCGATACTGTCCCCTGCTCCGGTTGAATGCACGCTGAGGAATGTTTGCAGGCTGGAGAGGACTCACCTCCAGGCCGCCACCCCTCAACTCGATCACCAGGTCTCGGAGGAAGTCTGAGTCCAAGGACCCGACCGGTAAGACCGATACCCGCATGTCTCCTCGCTTGCGGTTTCGATGTACGAGTGCTAGCCCTTCATCACGCCGAAGGGTCTGAGCTTAACCACGATATCTGAGATCCCGGCACCCTGGCAGACCTCCACGACACTCTCCACATCCTTGTAGGCCCCAGGGGCCTCTTCGACGAGACCCTTCCAGCTGGCGGAGTGTGCATAGATCCCTTGCCCTGCAAGGTTCTCCTTGACTTCGTCGGCTCTCCACTTCCTGGTCGCGGCCTTCCTTGACATCCTTCGACCAGCCCCGTGGCAGGTGGAGCCGAAGGTCTCGTCCATGGCCCGCTCGGTTCCTACCAAGACGAAGGAGCTAGTACCCATGCTCCCTGGAATGAGGACGGGCTGACCCACTGAGTGGTACCTGCTCGGTATCTCAGGATGGCCGGGCGGAAAGGCCCGGGTTGCGCCTTTGCGATGGACGTATACCTTCCTCCTCTCGCCGTTGACACGATGCTCCTCCAGCTTGGCCATGTTGTGGCATACGTCGTAGACTATCTCCATGCCCAAGTCCTGTGCAGACTGGCCCAGGACCTTTTCGAAGGACTCCCGAGCCCAATGTGTGATCAATTGGCGGTTGGCAAAGGCGAAGTTGGCGGCAGCGTACATCGCCTGAAAGTAATCCTGGCCCTCGGGCGAGCTCGCGGGAGCACAGGCCAGCTGTCGGTCCGGAAGCCAGATGTTGTACTTCCGCACCGCCTCCTGGTGAAGACGGATGTAGTCCGTGGCGATCTGGTGACCGCAGCCCCTGGATCCGGTGTGAATCATCACGCAGACCTGGTCCTTCTGGTCGATCCCCAAGGCCTTGGCCGCCTCAGGGTTTCTCACTTCTTCCACGTACTGGACCTCAACGAAGTGGTTTCCCGCCCCAAGGCTTCCGAGCTGTGGCCTCCCTCGGTCCATGGCCTTGGGACTCACCTTGTCGGAGTTGGCCTGGTTGAAGGAGCCTCCCTGCTCGATCATCTCCGCGTCCTCATCCCAGCCGTAACCGTGCTCGATAGCCCAAGGCGCACCCGTGTCAAGGACCTCACGGAGTTCCTGGTGTGTGAGGCGGACCTTCCCCTTCGATCCGACGCCGCTCGGGACGTTCTCGAAGAGGGTGTCGACGAGGGGTCGTATCTTGCCCTGAACCTCGTCCTTGGTGAGGTCCGTTTTCAACAGGCGCACCCCGCAGTTGATATCGAAGCCGACCGCGCCGGGCGAAAGCACCCCCTCACTCTCATCGAAAGCTGCGACCCCGCCGATCGGAAAGCCGTAACCCCAATGGATGTCGGGCATCGCCATGGAGGCCCTCTGGATGCCTGGAAGAGTGGCGACGTTGGCAACCTGCTCTGGAGCGAAGTCTTGGACGACGTTCTTGATCATCTTCGCGTCGGCGTAGATGATTCCGGGGGCCCTCATCTCCTTCTTGTATGACTTCGGAATCTCGTAACGGTACTCGTCGAGCTTCTTGAGAGGTCCCTTCCAATCCTGGGGCATTCCAGTCCCTACTAAGAGCGAGGGGCGCATATAATTGTCTATCTGGGTGAATAGCGAAGCGGTCCGATAGTCTCGACGCATAACCCGTCGTCTGTGGATATCGACAAGTACTCTATATTCTTAAATAAGTACTAGTGCATTCACAGCCAGGGAGGGGAATAGATACCCAAATACCTGGCCGTGCACACGATGCCCGGCCCCACGACGACTGAGGACGTAGCCCCGCTGGTCAAGGAGCTGGTAAAGGGGGAGACTGTGAACGCCTACTGGGTACGCGCATGGGGACAGAACGACGAAGAGGGGAAGTTCCTCAAGTTCTTCTGTGAGTGGAACGCCGAGAACGAGAAGGCTGTTCGCGACGTCTTCTCGAAGGTCCCCGACTTCCCACTCGATGGCGTCTACCCGATGACTAAGATCGACTCCGAGGACTTCCGAGAGTAGGCAGCTCCCAGGATCCTTCGGCCTCTTGAGTGCGGAGCTTGGCCCGATGTGATCTCAGCGGGAGCTATGTTACTTTCAATACTCACCCAGGTTTCCCGCTGCCCTGGCCTTCCTCTCTATCCACTTGTAGAGGAGGTACCCGACGGGCGGGGTGATGACCCCGAAGAGGAAGACTATGAGGAACTCCTGGCCTACGGGGAGGAGCTCGGGGAACCCCGCTGGCGTGCCCATGAGGAGGGAACGGAACAGGTCGACGGAGTAGCTGACGGGAATCCAGCGGCTCACGTAGTCCAGCATGACGTCTGGCAGCACTCTAAAGGGGAAGAACATCGCGCAGAAGATGATGAAGAAGAACTGGAAGAAGTTCACCAGGAACTGGGCGCTCTCCTTCAAGCGTATGGTGATGGCGGCGAAGAGGAAGCCGATGCCGAGGAAGCCCAGGATGCTGAGGAGCAGGACGGCCAGGGCGAGGCCCACGTTCTCAGCCGGCAGTCCTCCCGCCACCAGGGCCACCAAGACGATGGCCACTACCGACATCGCTGCCGTCCACAGCAGGATGGCGAAGATGCGGGAGATGAGGTTCCAGAACTTGCTCGCGGGAGAGAGGTAGAGGGACTCGAGGGTCCCGCGGAACTGCTCCTCCCGGATGGAGAAGCCGACCTCCCAGAGGATGAATGTGACGAAGAGGTTCATGATGAGGCCGTACACCATCACCGACGCGATCTGCTGGCCCTGCTGGAAGCCCAGGCCCGGGGTGGTGAAGGCGAGGGCGGCGAAGAGGAACATGAAGATGATCAGGAATATCTGGGTGAACATGGCGATGAAGGCCACGGGGTAGCGGGAGAACTCCACCAGGGTCTTCTTCGACATGCTGAGGAAGGTCGCGAAGGTCTGCCAGCGGCTGAACCTCCCGAGGCCGAAGCCCCGATGGGCCATCAATACTGCCCCACCCCCTCCTTCCGCTTCATCCTCCGCTCGGTCCAGAGGAAGACCGCATACCCGAGGAGCGGGACCACTAGGGCGAAGGCGAACATGACGGCCAAGTGTATGTAGACGCTGCCGAAGAAGTAGGAGAGGTCCAGGAGGGAGGCCCGCACGCCTTCATTCATCCAGGTGGGTGGGAAGCTCAGGGCCACCCAACGGAGGAGGGCAGGGAAAGCCGCCAGCGGGAAGAAGACTCCCATGAGGAAGGAGACCACCCACTGGAGGCTGTTGATGAGGCTGTTCGCCTCCTTGACCTTGAGGATGATCGCTCCGAAGAGGAAGGCGATGCCCCATAGGGGCAGGAACCCCAAGAAGAGGAAGCCGATGGCGACCCCGATCTCTGCCGTAAAGGGGTTGACCTGGAAGACCAGGGACCCGATGATCAGGCCCGCGGTGAAGGCGATCATGGCCCGAATGAACGCGTAGCTGGCGATACCTGAGACGATGTGGATCCGCTTGGCGGGGGCCAGGTAGTTGGACTCCAGGGTGCCCATCTCCATCTCTCGCCGCAGCCAGAAACCGACGATCCAGAGCATGGTGGAGACAACCATGAAGGTGCACGCGCCGAGGAGCATGTAGAGGCGGTAGTTCGAGGTGCCCACGTTCGCCTCGAAGTTTGCCGCAGCGTTGGCGTCCCCGCCGGCGACGGCCACTCCGATGAGGATGGGCATCGCGGCGAAGACAAGGGGGAGAACGCTCTCGAGGAAGAGGGAGCCCTTGTAGCGGGAGATGATCAGGACTCGGGCCTTTAGGACGCTGCCGACGATCCCCAGGCTGGAGCGGGCCGACATCCGGGCGAGGCCCAGGGCCTTATGCTCCACCCGAAGCCTCCTCGCCGCCGATGACCCGCGTGTCCACGCTCAGGGACCGCCCGGTCTTGGCGATGAAGACGTCCTCCAGAGTGACCTCATGAGGCTTGATGTGGTCCACGCTGGCGCCGTTCCCGACCACCGCCTCGATGATCTTCGGCAACCGTCGGCGGCTGTTGTCGACGATGACGGAGACCGCCATCCTTCCTTCCGATTCGGAGGTGACGGTGGCGGCGTTGACGCCCTCCAGCCGCCGGAGTTTCTCGACGACGACGGTGTCGATAACGCCCTCCAAGGTGATGACGTCCTCGCGCCTCAGCGAGGTCTTCAGCTCGGCGGGGGTGCCCAGGTCGATGATCTCCCCGCGGTCGATGATGGCGACCCGGTCACAGAGCTCTTCGGCTTCCTGCATCAGGTGCGTCGTGTAGAAGATGGTGTGCCCGTCATCGTTGAGCTGCTGGACGATCCTGCGGAGCTTCCGGGCGGTGGGAACGTCCATGGTGACGGTAGGCTCGTCGAGGAAGAGGATGGGAGCGTCGTTTATCAGGGCCTTGGCGAAGGCCAGGAGCATCTTCTGGCCCGAGGAGTAGGTCTCCACTGTCCGGTTGAGGAACTCGCCCAGGTCCAGTAGCTCTGTCAGCTCCTCAATCCTGCGACGTCGGACGCCTTTGGGGACGTGGTAAAGGGCCCCGAAGTAGTCGAGGTTCTCCCTACCCGTCAGCTTCCAGTAGAGGCCCCGCTCCCCCATGAGCATGCAGCCTATGGAGGCCCGAACGAGGTTGTCCTGGGTGAGGGCGTTGTAGCCGTTGACCCAGGCGGATCCGCTGGAGGGGATCAGGAGAGTGGTTAGGCACTTGATGAGGGTGGTCTTACCGGCGCCGTTGGGGCCTAGGAGGCCGAAGATCTCGCCGTCGTAGATCTCGAGGTCTACACTCTTGAGGGCCTCGACCACCCGCTTAGTGCTCCGAAGGCCCCTTCTGTCTTTGCTGACGAAGGTCTTCGATAGCGCCTCGGTCTTCACAATGACGTCCTGCATGGTCCACGAACCTGCCCGCTTCTAGCCCGTCCACCCACTTAAACAAAGTGGGCACAGGTGACCATCAGGCGTTCTCGCCGTCTCCGGAGAGGTCCTGCTGGAGCTGCTCCTTCAGCTTGGCGATCTTCTTGGCCGTGTTCTGGACCTTGTCAACTAGGTCGCTACGGGCATCTAGCCCCGCGTGGATGAGGAAGGCTGCGCACTCCGAACGGCTCTCGAAGAGCCCTGCGTCCACTAGGAGGTCCAGCCTCTCTAGGTCCTCGTCCTTGACGCGGGTCATGACGGTGTTCGCCCTGCCCCGCAGCTCCTTCTTGAGGCCGTTGATGTCGAAGGGGACGGCACCCGCGGCGCCCCGGAAGGCGTCGGCGATCTGATGTCGGATGCGATGCATCTCGCCGGCCATGGCGTGACGGAAGTGCCGGCCTCTGCCCTTCATGTGGCCGAACTCCCGGAGGGCGTCATCCACAGTCTTGTGGAGAGATTCACGGAGGGACTCCCAGGAGCGCGGCGTCTCCTCCACCTCGACTTCGACCTCGTCCTCTTCAGGTTCCTTCTCTTCGTCTTCTTCGCCGGAAGGTGTCATAGTTGCATGTAATACAGTTACACGTATTAATACGTTTGCTCTCAGGGTCGATATCCGGGAACAAAGCTTCATAACCAGACAACGAGCCTGTGAACCGTGGCCCAGGGGGAAGTTGCGGAGAGGATCTACGCCCTCGAGAAGGATCTTAACCGTCTCGAGGGACGGCTCGAGAAACTCCTCCTGAAGCTGGAGAAGCAGGACAGCACGCTTCGGGAACTGTCCAAGGAGAAGGAGAGCAGGGACAAGGCGGAAGCGGTTCTCAGGGCGGCGCTGGGCCTAGGAGCTGACGCCGCCGTCGGAGATCGGGGCACGCTGGATGACATGGATGACTCCATCCTGAGGCTGGAGGACTACCTCCTGGCCCTGGGGGAGAGGGTCCAGAAGATGCTCACCATGCTCCAGGACCACAAGGAGCTCCTGGACGACGTGCAGAGGAGCGTCCTGGGTAAGGGTCGGCGGGACAGGATGAGGCTCGAGCTCGACATCATGATGAACAGCATCTCCATCCTAGCCATGGCCGGGATAGAGATCGACCCCTCCATCCCCGCGGAGCTTGACGAGCTGCGCAGGTCGGTCCTCGACAGCAAGGAGGAGATCGAAGGCCTCCGGAGAAGGCAGCGAGAGCTGAACAGGCGGCTGGAGGGGGATATCAAGAAGTACGACCTGGACAAGCTCTACTCCCGAAGGAAGCAGATACCGGGCTACGGGTGAGACGGCTCCGGCCTACACCCTGCCGGCCTTGTAGAGCACGGCGATGAGCTCTCGGACGAGGCGGGCTCCTAGCGTTGCCGTAACGCCTTCGTCCCACGGTGGACTGACCTCCGTCACGTCGAAGCCAACAATCCTCTCTCCAAGGGCGCCGATGATCTGCTTGATGTGGAATGGGGTCAGGCCGAAGGGCTCGGGGTTGCCAACGGCGGGGGCATAGGCAGGATCCACCACATCCATGTCTACGCTGAGGTACACCTCCTCGGGCAGCTCCTCTAGGGCCTCGAGAGCGTCCTCCAGGCCGTCCTCCAGGATCTCGTAGGAGCTGAAGTATCTCAGCTCCATGTCCTCGATGTCGTCCGACTCCTCCTTGGAGTAGGATCGCACGCCTATGAAGGCGGCACGGTGGGTTCCGACGTGCTCCACCACCCTCCTACTCACACACGCATGGCTATTGCTGTCACCGAGGTAGGTCTCCCTGAAGTCCATGTGGGCGTCCAGGACCACGTAGCCGGGGCGGCCGTGGGCCCTGACGCAGGGGGCCGTGATGGAGTGCTCACCCCCGAGCATGACGGTGACGACGTTGCCGGCAGCCAAGGGCCTGGTGAACTCTCCGACTTCTCTCACCATAACGTCGGACCTCACCATCTCCTCCAGGTTCCCCAGGTCACAGAAGTGGGCCTCCTGCAGGTCGACGCCGAGGTCCATGTGGTAGGCCTCGAAGTTGTAGGAGGCCTGCCTCATGGCGTTAGGGGCGAATCGAGACCCCGGTCGATAGGTTGAGGTGCCGTCGAAGGGAACTCCGAAGATGGTCAGAGGGCAGTCCTGCTGGTCTGAGGAGGCGTCGGCGAAAAGGAGGGAGTCTACCGGCATGGATCTCTAGGGCCTCGTCAGCTTTCGCCGGTCCATGGCAACGAGGTAGTACACGTCCTTCCCGGGCTCAAGGACGACGTCCAGGTCGCTGGGGATGGGGAGGTGGAAGGTCTCGTAGTTCTCTAGGTCCATGAGCTGGACCTCGTTCCCGGCGATGGTGAGGACCTGGGCCTTCCGGCGGTCGATGATGGGGACGCGGACCTTGTGGGTCACGGGGTGGACGATGCTCCTCTTCTGGCCGTCGAAGAGGCCGAAGGCCTCGATCCTGGCCTTGGCCTCACCGTGCTTCCCTGGCTTGCTGGTGGTGATGTTGATGATCCGGCACGGCTCGTCCCCGATCATGACGTAGCGGTTGGGCTTCAGTGAGCGGACCTCCGCCTGTTCCCAAGCCATGGTTATCGCCTGACAAAGGTACCCTCGATATAAGCATTCTGAGTCTGGTTACTCCAGCCACCTCGATATCGATAACCACCCCCAAACGTTTATGAGCGGTCCAGAAGAGCCTGAAATGAGCTGTTATGAAGGAGCTGCGAGCCCGCATCAGCTTCAAGACTGGCCTCTTCATCACGATGCTGGGATTCCTCTTCGCCGTCGGCGGGACCGTTGCGGCGACGCTAACGGCCCTCCCGGACATCTACCAGGCCCTCTTCGCCCTGACCATGGGGGATGCGGTGCAGCGCGCCTTCTTCCTCAGCGGGTCCATCGCGACGGTTGTCATCGGCCTCCTCCTGTTCTACATCGGCTACGACAAGATCCGTCAGAAGCAGTTTATGGAGGTCGTCCGCAGAGAAGTGACACGACCTCAACCGCCTGAACCTCGCTACCCTGAAGAGGGGTGGCGCCTCGAGCGCTCCGACGACTAGTCGGAATCGACCGCGTCAGAACCCGGAGTTGGCACGGCCTGAGCGATCTTCTCCTCCGGGTAGCCACGGAAGAAGTACCACAACGCTCCCGTTCCTACCGCGTAGAACACGGTGGTGGCGTAGAAGGGTAGAGACAGGTTGATGTTCAGAAGGTAGGCCCCTGGGATGGTGCTTGCCGCGTGGGGAGCTCGGAAGGCGACGCCGGTGACTGCACTGGCGGTGGCCCGGTCATCTGGATGCACCGCTCCCATCAGAAAGTACGAGAGAACTGGCCAAGCCATGTTCATCAGTGCGTTGCGGGCAACGAACAAACCGGCCGCCGTGGCAAGGCCCAACGACCCTAAGAGCGGCGAGAAGGGCATGGAGAAGAGCAGGACCGTCGCGGTAACCTGGACCGTCACCACGCTCCTGATGATCCCCACGCGACGGGCGAGAGTGGGGGCCACGAGGAAGGCGAAGGCATTGACTATGCTGGATACGGCGTAAAGGGGTCCAGTGAAGGTCTCGCCGACTCCAAACTGGCGCAGGAACCAGGCGGGGAAGAGGGGGATGAGGAGACCTGCTCCGAAGCCAACCAGCATATTCGCGAGGAAGAACCGTCCCAGTATTCCGCGAGAGCGCTTTGGCAGGAGAGAGGGAGGCGCGACGCTTCCCACTCTCTTGGTCCTCAGGAAGAAGACCAGGGGAGGTACAGGGAAGAACACGAATGATAGGGCGAGGAGGAGCGGCTGATATGCCTCCTGCGGCGTAGCGCCGAGAACGACGGCTTGATCGGCCAACCAGCCGACGAGGCTACCGACGGCCGCGGCGATGCCGGCAGCGAAGAAGCTCAAGCCGAAGACCAGTGACCTAGTTTCGGGAGCACTAGAGTCGGCGAGGAGGGCGTTCCACGTGGAGAAGTAGAAGGCCTCGGCGAGTCCGAAGACGGCGGCACCCAGCATAATCCCCTCGAAGGCGTCGGTGTTGGCGATGATGATGAATGCGCCAGCGCCAGCCACGCCTCCGAGGGCCAGCATCAGTCGTCTCCCGAATCGATCCGCCAGGATTCCGAAGGGAATCATGAAGATGACAGCGACGAGCCCCACGGTGGCGAGGGGATAGCCAATCAGCTCCAGAGGGATGTGAGGGAGGCGGTCGAGGTATACGGGGAAGGTAACGAAGTAGAATCCGATGGGGACGTTGACGAGAGAGCCCCCGGCTATCAGGAGGGCGATATCTCTATTCCAGGCCCTACGCAAATTTCCCAAAAGGCGGCCCAGCTGCCCCTCCGGCCTGTATGGAGGCTCCATCTTTCGGGGCTGACACTAGGCTTTCTAAAGAACGTTGGGATTGACGGAAGGACTTGGACCACTCTCACAGCCTTGATTTCCTCGGGTCCTACCAAGGCCATCAGAGTCAATCTCTCAACAACTGTTAAGAGCCTCGCCCCAATCCCAGTCTAGGAGGGGTTTACACATGGAGAAGCTTTGGATGAAATCCTGGCCCGAGGGGGTCCCTCAGACGCTCGAGTATCCTGAGGTGCCGCTCTACAACCTTCTGACAGAGTCGGCCGCCAAGTACCCTGAGAGGATTGCCACCCTCTTCTTCAACAGGCCATTGAGCTACAGGGATTTGGATGCCTTATCGGACCGGATGGCCTCCGCTCTCGTGAAGCTGGGCGTGGAGAAGGGGGATAGAGTGGCCCTCTACCTAGCCAACTCTCCCCAGTTCCTTATCAGTCACTTCGGAGTCCAGAAAGCGGGGGGCATCACTGTCCCTTTCAACCCCACGTACAAGGAGCGTGAGATCAGATACCAGCTCAAGGATTGTGGTGCCCGCATCATGATCGCCTTGGACATGATGTACCAGCCCGTCCACAATGTCAGGAGTGAAACACCCCTCGAGGACGTGATCCTCACGGCCATCGGAGACTATATGCCACCGCTCCTGGCGAGGTTGGCGTTCCTCAAAAAAGCACAGGCCCGGCGGTATCCCAACACCCTTAGGCTGCCGAATGTCCTTGCTGCTGAGGATAGGGCGCCGCCGAGGCCCTCTATCGATCCCAGGGAGGACGTCTCCCTCATCCTCTACACCGGAGGTACCACAGGGGTGCCCAAGGGAGTAATGTTGACCCACTACAACCTGGTGGCCAATGCTGTCCAGGCGGTCAACTTCGGCTACCTGCACGGAGATGTCGTGGTACTGGCCGTCCTCCCCTACTTCCACGTCTACGGGATGACCGTGGCGATGAACGCGCCGCTGCGGGCAGGGGCCACCATCGTCCTGCTCCCGAAGTTCGGGAAAAAGGACACCCTGAAGGCGATCCAGAAGCACAGACCGACCCACTTCCCAGGAGTGCCCACCATGTACGTGGCCCTCCTCTCGGAGCCCAGCCTCAGGAAGTACGACCTTACGTCGATCAAGTTCTGCGTCTCCGGAGCCGCTCCCCTGCCGGCCGAGGTAGCCAAGGCGTGGAAGGATGTGACTGGTTCCATGATCGTTGAGGGCTACGGTCTGACTGAGACCAGTCCACTCACCCATGCTAACCCCATGGACTCCTGGGAGAAGGTCCGCTTCGGCTCCATAGGCATCCCGGTGCCGGACACCATGATCAAGATCGTCGATCTGGAGACGGGGGAGAAAGAGCTTCCGCCTGGGGAGATCGGGGAGCTGTGCGTCCATGGTCCGCAGGTCATGAAGGGCTACTGGAACAACAAGGAAGAGACCGACAACGTCATCCGGGACGGCTGGTTCCACACGGGGGACATTGCCAAGATGGACGAGGATGGATACTTCGCCATCGTCGACCGGAAGACTGACATAATCATCGTGGGGGGGCTCAACGTCTACCCCAGGGACGTGGAGGAGGTGCTCTTCGAGCACGAAGGGGTGCAGATGGCTGCCGTCATAGGGGTGCCCGACGAGTTCTTCGGAGAGGTGCCCAAGGCCTACGTCATGCCGAAGGAGGGTTACAAGGGTAAGCTCTCGGAGGAGGAGCTGATAGAATTCTGTAAGGAGCGCCTGTCCAAACACAAGGTGCCCCGCTTCGTTGAGTTCCGGGACGAACTGCCGACTACCCTCGTGGGGAAGGTCCTTCGCAAGGAGTTGCGGACCGGCACCGCGGGTGAGTGATCGAGGCAGGGTCGGAGTGTTGGGCCTCAGCTAGAGGTCACAACGCTCCCGGAATGTCGCCCCCGCCTCAGAGGATGCCCTTGAGGGAGCCCTCGATCCTGGACCTGGGCACGACGCCCACGATCCTCTCGACTAGCTCACCGTCCCTGAAGAAGAGCAGGGTCGGCACCCCCATGATCCCGAATTTCCCCGGGGACCTGGGGTTCTCGTCGATGTTCAGCTTGGCGAAGGCTACTCCGCTGCTGTCCTCCTCTGCCAGCTCCTCCACGATGGGGGAGATGACCTTGCAGGGCTGACACCATGGCGCCCAGAAGTCGACGACGACGCGGCTCTCTTTCCTCAGCATCTTCTCGAGTTCAGCGTCGGTGACGTCAACGGGCTTGGGCGACATGGGAGGGGGTAGGCCAAGGGGGGTTAAGACGGTAACTATCTGCGTCCGCGTCCTTTACTCCGCGGACGCGGCCTCGGGCGCTTCTTCGGGGGCTCCCGGTGGCTCTCTGCCACCTTGGCGACTAGCTTTTCCACCTGCTCCCTCAGCTCCTCGGCCACAAACCGCTTCGAGTAGGCATCGGCCCGCGCAGCAATGGCCAACTTGGACGCCAGGCCCCTGGCAATGGCTCCCCTCTGCCAGTAGGGAGCCTGATGGACCCAGGGGTGCTGCAGCAGGACGCCGTGCTTCGGTGGCTTCGTTCCCTTGCGGAGGTGTCGGAACAGGGCCTTCTCGGCGCCCAAGAGCTGTATGGTGCTAGCGGGGAGCTTCGCCAGCTCCTCCAGCCCGCCAGCGAGGGAGATCAATCTCGCGCCGAGCACCGGTCCCGCCAGGTGGGTCACGTTGGGGGCAAGCTCCGTCATCTTCGTTTCCAGGTACTCGCTCAAGGACGACCTTCTGCGATTGAGACTTCGGGTGAGACGAGCAAGGTCCTGAACGATTTCCAAATCCTCACCTCCCAGCTCGGCCCCCACCGACTCGACGACCTCCAGAGGCATCTCATCCCTCCTCCCGTGGTCGGCAATGAGCTCCAGGTATCTCTCTGGATTCACCATCCTAGCTAGCTCTGGGAAGTGGAGGGCGTACCAGTCGCGAAGCCTTTCCATGACCAGGTTGGCGCTTTGGTTCAAATCATCCAGAGACCTCACCGCCTGAATGATGTGATCCGCTGGCTGAACGGCCCTCCTGAGCTGCATCTTGCCGAGAACAATCATCGTCTCTCGGAGGACCGCACCGTCGAATCCGCTGTCCTCTGGCCGCAAGAAGGGCGGTTGCTCTTCCACGAAGTCGCCGCCGATCTTCTCCAGTCGCCTCTCCGTGACGAGGAAGTCGTCTAGACCGCGCGCCATCTCCTTCTCCTCATCGAGGACCTCTCCCTCTTCCACCCGCAGCATCCTGCTCGCCAGCTCTTCGGGATCTTTGGGGAAGAGTTTGGCCTTCACGACCTCCTCCCCGTCGAGGAGGAAGGTGCCGAACCATGTGGAGAGTAGAAGCACGCACACCCATGAGGTCGGGGAGGTTAAAACATGTTCCCGCTCGCAACTCAACGAACACCGGGGATCCTACTCTCCCGGCCCACTCGGCTGGTGAACCCATAGGAGGTTTCCCTCCCCGTCCTCCAGGGCCAGGACCTTCCCGATAAAGTCCATGTCGAGGACCTTGGAGTCCACGCCCTCTTTCCGGAGGTACTCATGGAACCTCTCGATTCCCCTCTCCATCCTGAAGGTCACGACGGGGGATGCATTCCCGGCACCCTTCACCTCGTAGAGGCCGAGGGTGAGGTTGCCTGCGTCAAACCTCGCGGCCCCTTTCCGCGACTCCAGGAGCCGAAGCCCCAATACGTCGCCGAAGAAGTGGATAGACCGGTCCAAGTCCTCGACGAAGAACCAGATGTGGCTCACCACGCTACTGGTAAGGACCATCTGCAAATCCCCCGCCCGCTCAACCCGTATGGTGGGCCTCCTTCCTTAGGCGCTCCAGCTCCCCCGGCTTGAGGATGCCTATCTCGGTGATGTAGCCGGAGATGTACCTCGAAGGTGTCACGTCGAAGGCGGGGTTTCGGACGCGGCTGCCGACGGGCGAGATGACCTCGTTCCCTACCCGGCTCACCTCCTCATGGTCCCTCTCCTCGATGGGTATCTCGTCGCCGCTGGATATTGAGAAGTCGAAGGTGCTCACGGGAGCTGCCACGTAGAAGGGGACTCCGTTCTCCTTCGCCAGGACGGCCTTCTCGTAGGTCCCAATTTTGTTGGCTACATCGCCGTTGCTGGCGATACGATCTGCACCGACGATGACGAGGTCGACCTCTCCTCGGGCCATGAGGAGACCCGCCGCGTTGTCGGCGATGACTGTGTGCTCGATCCCTTCCTGGGCCAGCTCCCAGGCCGTGAGCTTCGCACCCTGCAGACGGGGTCGTGTCTCATCCACCAGGACGGACACGCTACGGCCTGCGTCCCTGGCCGCCCGGATCGGGGCCAAGGCGGTGCCGTAGTCCACCGTGGCTAGGGCACCAGCGTTGCAGTGGGTCAACACTCGCGACCCCTCAGGCACGACTCCCAGGCCGTGGGCGCCCATAGCCCGACATCTCTGGACGCTGTCCTCAGCGTACTCCTCCGCGACCTTCAGTAGGTCCTTCCCCTCCTTCGCCGCCTCCAGCATCTTCTCGATGGCGTAGAACAGATCGTGACCGGTCGGGCGGGTGGAACGCAGGTGGCGGACCACCTCCTCCAGGTCCCTTCCCTGGAGGTGGGCCTGGGCCATGCCATAGGCTGCGGTGGCACCTATCGCGGGCGCCCCGCGGACTACCATCTCGGAGATGGCGTAGCCAACCTCCTTGAAGTCCTTAGCCTCAAAGATCTCGAATCGGCCAGGGAGCAGACGCTGATCTATGAGCTTGACGATGCCCTCCTCCATCCAGACCGTGCGTACGTCCACGGCGCCCCCACCTGTAACCATCCTCATGGCGGAAGCACCATAAAAGAGTGGAGTTCAGCCCCTACGCCAGGACTGGAGGAGGCGGGAGAGCTTCGGCGGGTCGAGGGTCTTCTTCATATCCTTAGTGAGGGAGCCGTAGTAGGCGACCTGCTCCTCCACCTTGTCCAGCTCTTCCATGACGTAGGACTCCTCCTTCTCGATGGCCTGGAGGGACCTCTCCAGTTCGTGTTTGAGGTTGAGCCACTTCCTCAGGTCTCCCCAGATGGATCCTTCGTCTGCCGTGGCAATCACCCAATCCGGAAGGGGGGCTGTCTGAAGGTTGTCTCGGAGGTTTCGGTGGGTTTGAACAGGACATCCTTCAGGGAGGCAACTTCCCTCTTCGTCTTCTCCAGCTTCGCCTGAATCTCTGCGCGCCGCTTCCGCAGGTCCACCAGCTCCTCTTCAAGCCTGGCCCTCCGGGAGCGCCATCTCTCGAGTTCCTCGAGAGCTACGAGCACGCTAGAAGATTCCATTCTTCCCCTGCTCGAAGGATTTGCATCGTATAAATACATGCCCCATGGACGTCTGGCCTGGGTGCCCGGCCCTCGTCCGAGAGCTCACTCCCTCTTGGCCCCGAGGCGGTCCAAAATCTTTATGACCAGCTTCAGCAGGTCCTCTTCAGACATCTTGAAGTCGACCTTCAGTCCGTCTCCTTCAGGCTCGGTCGATCCTACCAAGCTGAATACGGACTCACCCTTCTCATCATCCATTAGCTCGAGGGTCGTAGTGGTTGCCTTTTTCCGCTCTGCCCTCGTTAGATACAGCGTATGGCCGAGACCTTGGAGGAGTCTGCGCTTCTCTCCTTTGCCCGCTGGTTGGTTTTCGGAGGCCTTGCCCATGGTCAAAGGAGACATAGGGCGGACATTGATAAAGCCTTCAGGTTGGCGGGCCAGGAAACTTGAGGCCCAACAGGAAAACAGACTTAATCCCGCTGGGCTTTCGGAATGGTGGAAGGGCTCATAGTCTAGCGGTTATGACGTCGCCCTCACACGGCGAAGGTCGCCGGTTCGAATCCGGCTGAGCCCATTTCTCCTCCCCTCCTTCCAGTGAGTTGACCGGACAGACCGCAATCGGCCGACAACCTGTGCTCCGCGGCGTCTCCCTCCGGCGTGAGGGCCTGCCCGGTCATTCATCAACTTAGAGCCAACGGCTCCGCCCATCTATGGCAACTGGTATGTGGCCTCTCGACTCGCGGGCCAGGTAACCCACTTTCAGAGGATATCCAGGAAGCGATCGAGCTCCCAGTCCGTTACCTGAGTTCTGTACTCGTCCCACTCCTGGCCTTTGATGTACAGGAAGTGGGTCCAGATGTGGGCGCCGAGAGTCTCGCGGATGAGCTCACTACCCCTCATCTCGTTCAGGGCCTCCTCAAGGCTGCCGGGCAAGGAGAGGATCCCCATCTTCTGCTTCTCCGCGCTTGTCAGTCGATAGATGTCTGTCTCCACAGGACCTTCGGGCTCTATCCGTTCCTGGACTCCGTGAAGGCCAGCCGCAAGCATAGCGCTGTACTGCAGATAGGGATTGCCGGCGGGATCGGGATTTCGGACCTCGATCCTCGTCTTCATGCCCCTTCCGGAGGGCACCCTGACGAGGGCACTCCGGTTGAGGTTCGCCCACGAGATGTAGACGGGAGCTTCGAAGCCAGGGACGAGGCGCTTGTAGGAGTTCACCCATGAAGCGAGGACGGCACAGGTTTCCCGCGCGTGGTGTAGGATACCGCCCATGAACCAACGGCAGACATCCGACAGCTCGTACTCCCCGGTTGGCTCGAAGAAGGCGTTCTTCCCGTCGGGAGTTGTCAGGGACTGGTGCACGTGCATTCCGCTTCCGTTCTGCCCGTACTTTGGCTTGGGCATGAAGGTGGCGTGCAGTCCATGCTCCAGGGCCACCGTCTTGAGACCGTGCTTGATCACCAGCACACGGTCCGCGGACGTAAGGGCGTCGGCATACTTCAGGTCAATCTCGTGCTGACCAGGGGCAACCTCGTGGTGGCTCGCCTCCACCTCGAAGCTCATGGCGTCGAAGTAGATGGTGGCCTTCTTCCGGACTATCTCGCCCGGGCTCAACGGAAGCTCGTCGAAGTAGTGACCCGCATCTGAGGGGCTGTTGGTAGGCGTACCGCTCTCGTCGAGCCTGAACAGGAAGAACTCATACTCCGGACCGGTATTGTAGACATAGCCCATCTGACGGGCCCGTTCCATCTGCCTCTCCAGGACGTAACGGGGGTCCCCGGAGAACCTCTCGCCGCGGTGATCGTAGATGCTGCACACCATGCCCGCAGTCTTCAGTTCCCCTGAGGTCCAGGGGAAGATCTTGAACGTGCGGAAGTCTGGACGGGCCCTCAGATCGCTCTCCTCGATGGTCGCATAGCCCACTATGGAGGAACCGTCGAAGAGAACCCCTTCATCCAACGCCTTTTCCAGCTGCGTCGAGGGGATGGTGACCGTCTTCACGGTTCCCAGGATGTCCATGAACTGCATCTGGACAAACTGGATCTTCTCTGACTTCGCCTTCTCCAAGACCGCCGTCTTTGGGTCTTCACCAGCCATTTACACCCCCGTGGCTCATTGAAAAAGAAGTCTTAAACTTTCGTGAACTCTTGGGAGGAGGCGGGCATTGGGAGCCCCTTGGGCCCCGCGATGACCTTCCCGCCCAGCTCGACGCACTTGGCGATGCTCTTGTCAAGGTCGGCTACGGTGATGTAGATGAGCCATTGCGAGGGCAGATCCTTGTTGACACCGCGGGCGTGACAGACACCCGCAGCGGGAGTTCCCTCCTCCGGCAGGTTCATGTTATAGTCTTGGTAGCCGCCCATGTCAACGTCGGACGGCTTCCACCCTATCACGTCTAGATAGAAGTCGCGGACCGTCTCCGTATCTCGCACCGTGAGGTCCACCCAGCTAATCGAGCCTATCTTCAACTCTTCCTTCACCATGGGACCACCGGACTGCCCAAGTCCTTCCCTCTGGTGAGGCGGCCGAGGAAGAAAAAGGCGAGCCGGTGGCCAGGTCCACCTTGTTTGTGCTTTGGATAGAACCCTGACCTCTAGCTAAACCCTAAGAACGGCCGTTGCCTTGCCTCCGACAGAGGAGAGTAAGACTGATGAAGCGCGAAGCAAGTGCGAAGTGGACTGGAGGCCTCAAGGACGGTAGCGGCGCGGTCACAACGGAAAGCGGCATGATCATGAACCTGGCCTACACGGCCGCCACACGATTCGAAGACGAGCCTGGAACCAACCCGGAGGAGTTGGTATCGGCGGCCCATGCAGGCTGCTTCTCCATGGCCCTCTCCGCGGAGCTAGGACGGGCCGGCTTCACCCCTGAGAGTATCGAGACCACCGCCACCATGGACTTCGGAAAGACCGAGGCCGGTTGGACGGCCAAATCCATCCACCTCGACACGAGGGCGAAGGTGCCCAAGGTGGACGAAGCGACCTTCCAGAAGGCCGCCGAGGCGGCAAAGAAGGGGTGTCCGATCTCCAGACTCCTGAATACGGAGATCACGCTCAGCGCGAAGCTGATGTAGCCCGCAGTGGTCCCATGGTCCAGGAAGGAAGGGACATCGCCACCCTGGCGGGCGGGTGTTTCTGGTGCCTGCAACCGATCTTCCAATCCCTCCGAGGTGTGGAGAGGGTGGATGTGGGCTACTCCGGCGGCCACGTCCCCGACCCCACATACCAAGAGGTCTGCGCGGGGACTACTGGCCACGCGGAGGCAATCCAACTGACCTTCGACCCGAAGCTCATCCCCTTCGAGGACGTCCTAGGGGTCTTTTTCTCGGTTCACGATCCGACCACCCTGAACCGCCAGGGGCCCGATGTGGGCACCCAGTACCGATCTGCCGTATTCTACCACACGCCCGAGCAAAAGGCGACGGCGGAGCGCGCCATCGCGTTCCTCGAGGAGACGGGAGTCTGGAAGTCTATCGTTACCGAGGTGGCGCCCTACGAGGAGTTCTACCGCGCTGAGGAGTACCACCAGGACTACTTTGTGAAGAACCCCAACCAGGGCTATTGCAGGGCCATCGTGGCGCCGAAGGTGGCCAAGTTCCGGAAGACGTTTGAGAGCAGGCTGAAGGCCTGACCTGCGCTGACCGCCAATCACTCCCGAAGGTACTTGTCAACCTCTTCGAGGTGCTCCTGCTCTTCTGCCACGAGCGCCTCAAGCATCGTCCGTAGTGCGATGTCATCCCCAGCTTGCTTGAGGCGTGCCTGGTATCCCTTGAGGGCCGCCTTTTCGACCTCTCGGTTCTCCTTCAGTAGATCCCGGATGCTCTTCGGCCTCCCGCTGATGGATTGGGCCATGATGGTAGGGACACCACCTAGCGCGGTGATCTTCTCCCCTATGCGAATCGCGTGTCCCATGGATTCCATGGCCTCCTTCCGGAAGAATTCTATCACACCGTGACGGTTCAGTCCAAACACGAGGAACGACTTATGCAGGTAACTCAGCAGTGCGTGGACCTCTCGGTTGAAGTCCTCGTTCAGACCGTCCAACAGCTCCTTTGATACCATTGTTTACCTCTTCCGTCGGCAAGCATTACTGTGATAAGTTGTTTTGCGGTAGGCCCATCATCCCATTGCCAACGTGGGTGGGTAGCGTGACTGAAGCGGACTTCGGAGTGACTGAGGCGGTGAGATCCCTCATGCAGTGGTATAATCGTCCTTGGTACATCGCCGGCGGTTGGGCCATCGATCTCTTCTTGAACCGGAGGACTCGCGAACACGAGGACGTGGAAGTGGCCACGCTGAGGGATGACCAGCGGGAGCTGAGGACTCACCTGACTGGTTGGCAGTTCAGCAAGGCCTTGCCCGGGAAGGGGGGACTGCAGACATGGGAGGAGGGGGAGTGGCTTGAGCTACCCGTTCACGAGATCCACGCTCGCCGGGAAGGAGGAGAGCCTTCCTCTCTGGAGATCCTCCTTAACGAATCGGAGGGCGATGTCTGGAGGTATCGACGTAATCCTGCGGTGACGCGGTACCTTGCGGACATCGGTATGACTTCCTCCCACGGCATCCCCTTTCTGAGGCCCGAGATCGTCCTCCTCTACAAGGCAAAGCGACCTCGAGCCAGGGATGAGGAGGACTTCAGCAACGTGTTGGAGTCCTTGGCAACCGAAGCGCGAGGTTGGCTCCGTCGTGCGGTGGAGCTCTGCCATCCGGGGCACGCGTGGCTCAGGGAGCTCTGATCCGAGATGCACACCGCCGCAGTCATTCGTTAACTAGATAGCCCTGTGGGGTTTACGTCTCGTCCCGGCGTCAGCCAGGGGGGGGGGGGGGAGTGTAGGATGAGCGAGGCCACATCTGCCAGATTACCCACCACGGTCCGTCCCGAGAGGTACCTGCTGTCCTTGAGGCCAAACCTAGAAGAGTTCACCTTCGAGGGAGAGGAGGAGGTCGAGATCACTGTTGAGGAGGAGGTCTCCGAGGTCGTGCTGAATGCCGCCGAGCTGGATATCACCTCCGCGGAGCTGATGTCCCACGACGGCGTGGTCGTCCCGGCCCAGAACATAGAGCTGGACGAGACCTCAGAGAGGGCCACGCTGTCCTTCGAGCGTCCAGTTTCGAAGGGGCCGATCACCCTCTCCCTTCGCTTCAAGGGCGTCCTGAACGATCAGTTGAGGGGCTTCTATCGGAGCGTACACAAGACCCCGGAGGGCGAGGAGAGCCGTATGGCGGCCACCCAGTTCGAGGCCACGGACGCCAGGCGGGCCTTCCCCTGCTGGGACGAACCCTCCCTCAAGGCGGTCTTCGACGTCAACCTCGTGATTCCGGAAGGGCTGGTGGCCATCTCAAACACTCCCATCGAGGCAGAGGAGGTCCAGGGAAACGGTATGAAGGTAGTCCGGTTCGCCGAGACCCCGCGGATGTCGACCTACCTTCTGGCCATCGTCGTGGGCGACCTGGCCTCGGTGGAGGCCAAGGCCGGCGACGGGACCCTGACAAGGGTCTGGACGACGCCCGATAAGGTCGAGCACGGAAGGTTCGCGGTGGAGACCTCCGTCCGTGTCCTCGACTACATGAACGACTACTTCGGCATCCCCTACCCGCTGGAGAAGCTGGACCACATAGCCCTCCCGGACTTCGCGTCTGGCGCCATGGAGAACTGGGGGGCCATCACATATCGCGAGCGGGTCCTGCTCTTCGATCCTGCCAGCTCCACAGCGGCCACCAAGCAGGCCATCGCCGAGGTCATGGCCCACGAGATTGCCCACATGTGGTTCGGGGACCTGGTAACTATGGAGTGGTGGGACAACCTATGGCTCAACGAGAGCTTCGCCTCATGGATGGGCAACAAGGCCGTGGCTGAGCTGTTCCCCGAATGGAGCATGTGGAGCCAGTTCCTCCTCCAGGAGACCATGGGAGGGCTGAACCTCGACGGCCTCAGGAGCTCCCACCCGGTGGAGGTGCCCGTAGGACACCCTGACGAGATTGAGGAGATCTTCGACGCTATCAGCTACAACAAGGGAGCGGCGATACTGTGGATGCTCGAGCAGTACCTGGGGGAGGAGGTCTTCCAGCGGGGCATGCACCTCTACTTCACCAGTCACGAGTACGGCAACGCGCGGACCGAGGACCTGTGGAAGGCCCTGGGTGAGGCCGCGGGTCAGGATGTGGTCGAGCTGATGAGGAACTGGGTGAGACAGACCGGCTTCCCGCTGCTGACCGCGGAGATCGAGCGTGGAGGCGACGGTGTCGGCCTGCACCTCTCCCAATCCCGCTTCCTGTACGAGCACTTGCAGGGGGCAACGGAGGAGGAGTCAAGGTGGCAGGTGCCAGTGCAGGTTCTCAGGTCCGGTGAGGCGCGACCCACGCCTCTTCTGATGAGCGGCGGCGCGATGCGTCACGACCTGGGCCCCGCTCGCGGGAAGGAAGCCGATGACTGGGTGAAGGTAAACGCAGGCCAGTCCGGGTTCTACCGCGCGAATTACCCCGAGGAGGAGTGGAAACGGCTGGCCCACGCTGTGAATGCCCTCGAGATTCCCGTGAGGGATAGGTTAGGCCTTCAGAGCGATGCCTATGCACTCATGCGAGCTGGCTTCATCCCCGCCACACTCTACCTGTCCGTCACGGAGGCATACAGCAAGGAGCAGGACGCAAACGTCTGGAGGGTCGTCGCTAGCAACCTTAGGAGCTTCGAGATGGCCATCATGGACGAATCCTTCCTGGACCACTACCTCGGCT
>JABAOH010001056.1_pt2 | contig 25916 bp, 19 predicted proteins | sample 7062181 | NCBI WGS metagenome assembly JABAOH01 (sample SAMN14538630, study PRJNA623070) | marine sediment metagenome | biome: marine biome [ENVO:00000428]; feature: marine pelagic biome [ENVO:01000023]; material: deep marine sediment [ENVO:00002113]; isolation source: pool of 5 deep marine... | reverse complement strand
CTCCTTTTTGTAGCTTACAAAATAACACAAAGTGTCCAGGAGGGTCTGACATACCTACAACCAAGAAATTAACAATTTTATAAAGATTATAAAAAAAGCACTGATGAAAGGTTGGTTTGACGTAGTTATAATTCCAGAGGATTTTGAGCAAGAAAAGGAAATTCCTAGGAATTAGCGTTGCGAATTTTTGGCCTCACTTAAACCGATACACAAACGTGATTTGGTGTGTAACGAGTGGTATCTTGTCAATCACGAGGCTTCCCGATGGCGCAATGAGATAGTCGTTTGCTCTGGCACTCGAAGCGAACGTATCCATCCAGGGTCCATTGATTCCGACCATTCCATTTCCTAAAACCACTTGAAGTGTATACATGAGTTCGACGTTTGAAAATTTAAAGTTCAGTCCGCCGCTCAATGTCGCTTCGAGCCAATCTTGACTGACAAACCTTGACGTTCGTATGATGTTTTGGTGTTGATTGAGATCGTACTTGTAGAAATGAAGTTGGACACCTAATCTGTGTTCAAGCCAATCGCAATTGGTCTTCGACTGAAGTCCGACCCTCAAAATATGATTGGAGAAATCGAAGAAGTTTTCCACTGTTTTAAAATCTGCTGGTAATGGCTGGGAGCCAGAAGTGCTGCCGTCTTCTCCTGCTTCTGCCCATGTGTAGCTTGTGATCGGTTCGTAAATGTATTCAAATCCCCACGTTGACCTCTGTCCATAGTTTGCTACACCGATACCGATATTGTAGGCGATTGATGTGCCGGGGTCACGAGGGATGCTGGCCAAGTCATAATTCGGGATTTTAGGATGATCTTTCCAATTCGCGGTAACAATTGCGCCGATTTTCCATCTGTCATCAATTCGTCTTTTGTAACCTCCGTGCAATATCCAGCCTTTGCTTTCATCGCGGTTAAGTTCAGAGCGGGTTTGAGTAACGGGCGCAGGCTCAATTAAATAACTGAGAATTGGATATGTCACCTCATGGCTTGCCTTGAAAACATCCCGAGCCGCAACAAATTCAAGTTGATCCATGTCAGTCAATTCAGCCAAAATGCCCAACTTATACTCGCGAAACCAACCGGATTGTTTAATATTGTAACTTCCCGGATAGAGCAGATTGACTCCGTCAAGCGCATTATAATCAGCCCAGGAGACACTTCCAGCGATTGAGACTTTAGATTCAGGGAATTTTATCCCGAACAATCCAAAGACATAGGTGTTGCTCCCGATATCATTGCGAATCGCTGGAGAAGAAATTTCCCATCCAGGGAGTGGTGTTGAACGTTTGGAAGAATATCCTTGATAGGCTACCAGTCCACCAGCGTATGCTTTCCCCATATTAAAAAATCCACCGAACGGAATAGAGCTCATTGAGGTTCCTAGGTATTTCGATGAGCCCGAAGATGTGAACACAGGGCGACCATTTTCATTGCTCCAGTTATTTCGTGTCGGGGAGGAGAAAATGGTAACTCCCTGAATCCGTGAAGCCTTTGCGGGATTGATGAATGGATCGCCAAGCGGATCATCGAAAGCAATCGAGAGATTACCCATCCCCCGTGCGAGCGACAGATAAAACTCGGCTTGGTTAGCAGTGATGACCGGGATTGTTCGTATATGAATTCCTTGTGCGAAGAGCAGCGAAGTAAACATAAAGATGAAAATTATTAAAAAAAACAATTTTGATTTCAAGTGATCCTCCACTTTTTGCCTAACTTATAATAATTTAATACACCCTTCAAATAAAGTCAAGAACAGATTAGATGGGAGTTATCATCTTTATTGAAGAGCGTAAGGTCATCGACAAGATCATCCTCCACATCAAGCTCACCTTCATCCACTCACTCGACTCTTCAGCTCTCTTTGCATGACAGGAGGGGCAGAATCCTGGTGTTTAGATCAATGAGCTGATATTGACATCATAGGAAGACAACATAAAAGGATCAAATTTACTTTGATGAGAGGGCCATCGAATTTGAGGCGGACGATCGCCTCTCCCACTTTCAGCAGATTGTGAAATTGCGCCAGTGTAACTAGGTCGTTTTTGCTGGTATGGGAATCAGAAGAGCTGGTTGCCCGGCGGATGTTGCGGCCTTGATTAGCAGCTCAAAGAATTATCTTCCTTGCTTATTGTAGGGGTTTGATTCATCAAACCCACCTTATATTTATCTAAGAGGGATTTTTTTATTTGTAGGGGCTTGATTTATCAAGCCCACCTTTTTCTTATCTTTAGGGATTTATTTTGTTTGTATCGGATCAATTTGAAATTTTTGGGGGGCTCTATAGACCTTAGGTACCATACCTAAAATGTAACTTTTTCCCTATTATTTTCGTATACATATATAGAAGTGGAGAGCAGAGAATGAGGTTAAAAAATGAGATTAAGAACGAAAATCGAAATATTTCTCATGGCTATAGTTTTAACCTTTTTTCTGTTCAACATGATGATTCCTCCCTCTGCCGTTGAGCTCCTTAAGATTGGAAAACAAGCTGGCTATGAAATTATAGCAAACGTACTGCCTTGAGAGCTGGAACAGACTCCTTTCATATTCTTCGGGATATTATCTAATACAGCTTTTCTATCTCTTCTGTATCAAGATGGAGGTGTCCTTTACGTTTTTCCCCCCTGAGAGGTCCTTCAAACCAGGCGATGGTCACCAGGCTGAGGGCTTCTATCCTGTGGGTTTCTCCCATGGGAGTGAATACCATATCACCTGGACCTGCCTCGAAAGAATCAGCTGGACCAGTAACAAGCGCACGGCCATTGATGATTATCCACCATTCATCACAATCATGGTAATGCAGATCTGAAGATGCTCCCTCGGATAAAGTGTCGACGCCATAATCACAAATTAACGAATCCTCTGGCATGGGATCGATAGGTGAGATTTTAGACATAATAAAAGCAGGAGGATTCTCGTATTGTTTTGCACGGATATGTCGCATGAGACTTTCTCCTATGTATTAAATTCCCGAACAATCTTATGAATAAATAGCAATCTTATAAATAAATAAATGCAGCCTCATTAACCCAACCTGAAGATTCAGTTTCCGCCCTTCCTTCATAATCTAAAGAAATCAAAATCCGATAACGAAAAGATTCAAAGATATAGAAACATAAAAATGTGTCGTCTGTCAATAAACATATCCTATCTTATTGAAAATCTAAGCTGAAGCATTTTGCTTAATTTATATTGTTGCTTTTTGGCTAACTTTAAATTAAGAAGAAGGAAAACCAACGTTAATTTTCCAAGATGCATGCATTGCCCGCGAACAATGAAAATGAATATAGTCTATAGTTTCTTGTATTCACTATAGGTGGGCTTGATAAATCAAGCCCCTACGCAAGATAAATCAAGCTTCTGCAGAGTTGACTATTTTAAAGGTTATTGTTATTCTTTTGCCACTCGCGCAGAAGGAATGAAAGGATATGCAAGGCCTTTGTATTCTGAAATCATAAGCCTAAGCGAAGACAAAAAGTTTCGTATAATAAGGGAAAGAAATAGCAAACTAGACACAATAGGTGCCGAGGTATAGCGCCTAAGATAATCATAGATGAGAGGGGAGGGATGAGCCATGTTTGCTAGGCAAACCACATTTCATTATAAGATAAACGAGTTAGATAAGGCCGTAAACATAGTAAAAGATAGTATTGTCCCTGCCGCTAAATCGCAGGAGGGTTATCGTGGATTCTATTTCATGATAGACCGCAAAACAGGCAAAGCTGTTGCCATCGTCCTGTGGAATAGTGAGGAGGACGCTATAGCTAACGAAAAGAGTCACTTTTACCAAGAACAATTAGTCAAGACCATGCATTTCTACAGAGAACCGCCTATTCGTGAAGGATACGATGTTGTTGTTCAAGAATAAATAAAACCCCTCTACAGCCCCTTGAATTTTATTCAAATACCTGCTTGAAGATGTCAACCAGGTCAAGTGCATATTCAATCTGGGTCAGAGGGGTTCCCTTTTCTTTAGCTATAGTATCAAACCGCCCGTCCTTGTTCCCATCTCCTGTTACTATAAGATAGTCTGCGAAGGGAGCAACTACGTCTATCATTCTTTCGTTGTCACTCCCAGGAGCACCTCTTTTTGAACTGCCTCCTACGTGCACGCCGATGATGAAGATCTTTTTTTTCTTACAATTATCAATGATATTTTTCAATCGGCTCACTTCCCTTTCTACAGTGAGACCCGAGGCTCCCATGCCTTTCAGGCTGGCTCCGATAGCTATAATCACTGTTTTATAAGGAGTGCCTTCAGGGAATTTTTCCTTATCTGTATAAACCTCAACATGAAAGCCTGGACCGGACTCTTTTCCTGCAAGACCTACCCCCGCATTCACAATTTCAACCGAAGGCACATCACAGTAATCGTATTTTATTCCTGCCTCTTCGAGAACGATGTTTACCGTTGTGACATCTGGGCTTTGACCGGCAGATGTGGTGAGCACAGGCAATTTAGCCTTGGGGATCTCTGTCTCTGAAATACCAGGCATCGTTAGGCCGAGGAAAAGAACGAAAGAGAGGAGCAAAGCTAAACCTAATATCTTTAAATTTTTCATTTTAAACACCATCTCCTTTTATGTATTTAATACAAAAGCATTTAATTCATTGTTACATTGTCATGGCTAGCGACTGAATAGTGCGAAATTACTTCTCTTCCTTTTTTTTAGCCGGTTCCTGTGGTACCAGTTTATCATATTTGACAAGTTCCCTGAGCCACCATTCAGGATATTGCAATCTATTCGTTTTTCTTGTTTCAATGTCATATAGCCATAAATGATTGTATTTAATGAGCAATTGGTCGCCAAGCTCCCACCAGGCATCAATTGCTCTGTTTGCATTATTTACGCAGTAGTCGGTTAAAAATTCTTTTGCTTCGGCTGGATCCTTCTTGTAGAGCTCATGAGCGAATTTATCGATAGTGGGCGTCTTAGCTACCGCGCTCCCTTCCCACTTTTCCTGAGCTTTTCTTACATCTTTAATGGCATGCGAGTAAACAACCTGGGCATGAAAATCCGCATAATCAAATGCCCAGCGCGCAGACTTTCTGTCGAATACCCAGTGGTCTCCAATCTTAAAGGACTCTGGTATTTTGGTAATGCCAGCATAAAGAGGCATGAAACAGGATGTGTCCTGAGCGCCGAATGCCAGCCATACTATACCTCCGATTATATTCGGCAACCAGTCCCTGCACTGAGTGACGGTCACGTATTCTGCTCTGTTCACACTTATGAATCGTGTTGTATTATAAGTCAGATCATCAAGCTTAAAAGGCCGGGGAAGGTAGTTCGGATTCTTGAATGGTCCGCCTTGAAGACCTCTAACCGGGTCAAATGGGGTTCCTTCACACTTGTCCCTGGTGATGTTCATCACATCCTGTACCGAGAGTTTCTTGTCCGGCTTTGCCGAGAAAGGAAGTTCCATGTTAGGTGTATCCGGGCTAATTTTACGGGAGGGAGCCACAATATCAAAAAATCGCCACAGGCGAACGCGAGTTCCCCTTGAGCTGCTCGCGCTGTATTCGCTTGGAGAGTAGGCTTTCTTCCAGTTGAAGGGCTCACCACTTTTTGGGTCATAATAGCCGTTCTCTACAGCATAAGAGATGACATTCGGGGAAGCCATGAAGTAGTCCTTGTTCTTGAGGTCGATTTCGCCTATTCTTGATTCATTCGGGCAGACACTGACGTGGTCATCCGGCACTCTCTGGGCGCACCATATCGAGCCCGGCTTTCCGCTTTTCGGGGTCCATAAGGGCCCGACGGGCATGATCTCAAAAATCCAGGCTTCGTTCGGATCAGCTACTGCAAGCATCTCTCCATCGTCATGAAATCCATATCCATGCTTTTCTGTTAATTTCCCCATGAACTTGATGGCCTCGCGTGCTGTCTTGCATCTCTCCACGGCAAGAAGTGTCAGCATTGACAGGTCAATTTTGGCAGCGGGAGTGGGATTTTTCATCTTATCGCGGCAGCCGATAGTTGATTCTCCTATAGCCAGTTGCTGGTCATTCATGTACCCGAACATGCCGTGAAGATAGGCATAAGTATGCGGTATTTGAGGAATTTCAAGACCGGTAAAATTATCTGTATACGTTTCCCATTTAAGCCCTTCCTCTGGGGGCCTGGTTTCATACTGCGATATGTGATAGATCTTACGCGTCGAGCCAGGCTCGTAATCTGCTGCGGGAACGTATCGCCACGTCCAATCACAAAAACTGCAATCGCAGGTATGGGTGGTTATCACCGAGCCATCCACCGAGGCATCTTTCCCGACAATGATTACCGTACAGCTATCTGGCGAAAATTCTGCCAGGTCTGAATCACAATTTTCACATTCTGGCGGTGTAGATACCTGAGAACTGAGTAAGATCCCTGCAGCAAACAATATCCCCACGATTAAAAATAACTTTTTTAAATTCACTTTTTTCCTCCTTAAAAGCCCTTAATTTTTTAAATTATGCCCGCAGAAAGAAGCATATTATTAATAACCCCTAGATTTCAGCTCCTAACTCGTGCAAATTAAGAAAAATTATATAATTTTTCGGCGCAATGCCAAAGTTATATAAAAATATATATCAAGCAATAATTATTGCTGGATAAGTTTTGACGTTCGAACTTTTCATCTTTTTGCTGGTTCTTGCGGTTCCAGGTTGTGATACTTAATAACCTCTTTGAACCACGATTCATGATAAGTCAAATTAGTCCGTTTTCTATTCGTTGTGTCATAAATGCTCAGGTGATTGTATTTGACGAGCAAGTGGTCGCCCAGCTCCCACCAGGCATCGATAACCTTTTCGGCGTTATTCACACAATAATCAGTTAAATATTCGATTGCAAGCGCGGGATTCTGTGCGTAAAGTCCTTTAGCGGTTATATCGATGGCAGGCACTCTTTCTATTGCTGTCTTTTCCCATTCTTCCTGTGCCTTTTTGACATCTTTGATAGCGTGGGAGTATGCCACCAAAGTATGGAAATCAACATAATCAAACGCCCATCTAGCAGATTCCCTGTTGAAGACCCAATGATCTCCGATGCTAAAGGACTCAGGGATTGCTGTTATCCCGGCATACAGGGGCATGTAACATGATGTGTCCTGAGCGCCGAAGGATAGCCAGACGATCCCTCCGATTGGATTTGGTAACCAGTCTCTGCATTGGGTAACAGTCGTGTACTCCGCACGGTTGACACTGATTGTTCGGGGGGTATTGTAAGTTTTACCCTCAACTTTAACTGGTCTGGGATGATAGTTCGGGTTATTGAAAGGCCCTCCTCTGAGTCCTTCTGCTGGATCAAAAGGAGTTCCCTGGTATTTATCTCGTGTGATGTCTATAACATCTTGCAGCGATAGTTTTTTGTCTGGTTTCACCGAGAAGGGGAATTCCATGTTGGGTGTTTCAGGGCTAAAGTTCCGGGAGGGAGCGACAAGGTCAAAAAAACGCCAGAGGCGAGCTCTTGTCCCTCTGCTATTAGCGGCGCTGGCCTCAGTAGGGGAGTACGCCTTCTTCCAGTTAAACGGCTTACCGCTCTTGGGATCATAGTAACCATTCTCTACTGCATAAGAAATAACATTCGGAGAAGCCAAGAAATAGTCCTTATTGTCTAGATCAATCTCCCCGATTCTTGATTCATTCGGACAGACACTGACCTCATCATCCGGCACCCGTTGGGCACACCATACAGTACCCAGCTTCCCGCTCTTTGGGGTCCACAAGGGTCCGACTGGCATAATCTCGAACACCCAGACTTCATCAGGATCAGCCACTGCGAGCATCTCTCCTGAGTCATGAAAACCGTATCCATGCTTTTCAGCCAGTGAGCCCATGGTCTTGATGGCCTCCTGCGCAGTTTTGCATCTCTCCATGGCGATCAGTGTTAGAGTTGTTATATCAAATACGCCAGATGGTGTAGGATTTCGCATCTTGCGGCGACAGCCGATTGTAGATTCTGCTATAGCCAGTTGATGTTCGTTCATGTAGCCGAATACTCCATGGTGATAAGCGTAAGTATGAGCAACTTGAGGGATTTCAACACCGGTAAAGTTTTCCTTGTACATATCCCATTTTTGGCCCACATCTGGCGGCCATGTCTTAATCTGCGAGATATGGTAGATTTTGCGCTTCGAGCCAGGCTTATGATCTGCTGCCTTAACATGACGCCAGGTCCAGTCACAAATACTGCAGTCAGCAGTATGCGTGGTCATTACAGAACTGTCGGCAGAGGCATTTTTCCCGGCCATAACCACGGTACAGCCTTCTTTTATCGGTTCCAATAGGAGGGATTCACCCTGGTCGTCCCCGGGTGTAATAATCATAAAAACGATTGCCACTAGCGCCAGGATCGTAAGAAGCAAACCAAATATTAGGAATGATTTTTTTAGACTCACCTTTTATCTCCCTTTAGAAATTATTGCTCTTATTATTAAGAATGAATTATATAATTTTTCTTATGTAACACGATTCGGGATATACTACCTCATACCTGATTTGTCAAGTTGCTATAAACCATGCTAGCAATATAGCTTTAATTTAATGCGCTTTTGAATTAACGACCAAAAATGTGCATTTATTGAATCAAACATCTTCATCAGATTAATCGTGAGCTTAAAATAAATTATTTTATGATTAAAAATGTGGGCTTGATAAATCAACCCCTACACAAGCAAAATCAAATCCCTACAGAATTGACTATATTTCCATAAATTGTTATTCTTTTCGCAACTCGTAATGGGGACAATAGATCATGAAATGTCCTAAATGCGATTTTGAAAATCCTGAGGAAACCCGTTTTTGTGGTAATTGTGCGGAACCCCTTCATCCGTCAGAGGAGACTGCCGTGCCTCACACGGAGACCTACCAAGCACCTCAGGATGAATTGACCACGGGCAGTACCTTTGCGGGGAGGTACCAGGTTATTGAGGAGCTGGGGAAAGGCGGTATGGGGAAAGTCTACAAGGTTTTCGATAAAGAAATAAAGGAGAAGGTTGCCTTAAAACTTCTAAAGCCTGAAATAGGGTCGGATGAGAAAATAATAGAGCGCTTCCGAAACGAGCTTAAATCTGCACGCAAGATATCGCACAGGAATGTCTGTCGTATGTATGACCTTGGTAAAGAAAAACAAACCCATTATATCACTATGGAATATGTGTCTGGTGAAGATTTGAATAGCTTAATCAGCAGGATAGGGCAGCTCACTATAGGGAAAGTGGTTCTTATAGCCATTCAGATAGGCGAAGGGCTTGCTGAAGCCCACAGATTGGGAGTTGTGCACAGGGACCTAAAGCCACGGAACATCATGATTGACCGGGAGGGGAATGCCCGGATTATGGATTTTGGGATAGCTCAATCTTTCAAGGCTGAAGGGATAACAGATACGGGGGTATTGGTTGGGACCCCCAAATATATGTCTCCCGAGCAGGTGGAAGGGCAGAAAATAGACCAGCGCTCTGATATATATTCCTTTGGAATAATCCTTTATGAGATGGTAACGGGGCAAGTGCCATTTGAAGGAGAAACTCCCTTAACCATCGCTCTGAAGCAAAAGAGCAAATCACCTAAAGATCCCGTAGAACTCAATGCTCAGGTACCTTCGAACCTCAGCCGGGTGATACTTAAATGCTTAGCGAAGAATAAAGAAAAGAGGTATCAGAGGATAGAGGAGCTTCTTTCTGAATTAAGCGAGATTGAAGAAGAAATAACCACAACAGATAGAATTCTTCCCAAAAGAAAGCTTGAACCTATAGCTCTAAGAAAGCATTTTCCGGCATTTATGGTGCCGGCAATTATTCTTTTCGCGGCTTTAATCTTGATCGGTGGCTATTTTTTCTTTTTTAGAAACATCCTGAAAGAAAAGCCTGAAACAGTAGCAATCAGTGGAATGACTTGGAAAAACTCTATTGCTGTCCTGCCTTTCGAAGATTTAAGCCTGCAAAAAGATCAGGAACCCTTTTGCACTGGGATGACCGAGGCAATTATCACAAAGCTTACCAGTATCAATGAGCTGAGAGTAATTCCTTACCGTACGGTGAGTCGCTATAAGGATACAGATAAAAGTCTCAAAGAGATTGGAGAGGAGTTGGGCGTTGCGGCGATTCTGGTCCCCCACCTAAAAAAAGAGGGAAATAGAATCCGCGTCAGTGCCCAATTGACCAATGTAAAGGAGAACTTTATCATCGAGTCCTATATTTTCGAGGAAGAGTTAAACAGCGTTTTTGAAGTTGAGGATAACATATCCAAGTCCATTGCTAAGGCCTTGGAAGTTCGACTCGTAGAAGAGAGGTTCGAGGATATTAAAAAGAGAGAGCCGAAAAATATTGACGCTTATGAAAACTACATGATGGGGATTCATTTTGAAAGAAAATATCGAAAGTCTGATAAACAAGAAGATTTTGAAGCTGCGGTTAAGAATTATGAAAAAGCAATTAAGCTTGATCCAAATTATGCTTTGGCCTATTTCGGCTTGGGCAATGTCTACGAAGCATATTATGTCCTTAAGGGGAAAAAGAAAGATCTTGAAGCGATGCTAAATAATTATATGCAAGCTTATAAAATAAATCCGGAATTAGCAGAGGCAAATGCGGGTCTGGGATGGGCTTATTTTCATAAAGAAGATATGGACAAGGCATATCGGTTTTTTAAAAGAGCATTCGAGATCAATCCGAATACTGCTGAGATTAATTATAATATAGGTGGTTTCTTAAGAAGCGTTGGTTTATATCGAAAGGCGATTGAATTTTACTCCAGAGCGATTGCTCTTGATCCTGTACCCATAATTTACCGCAGGCTTTGTGCCACATGTTATTCGTCCATCGGTGAATATGATCAAGCTTTAAGCATCCTTAAGGTGGCATTAGAGTTTGAGCCAGATAATGTTGAGCTTAGTCTTTTTTACGCCCGGCAGTTTATTTGGATGAAAAAATATGATGAGGCTGAAGAAGAAATAGCTAGAGCAGAGAAAATTAGTCCGAGTCATCCCGATATTCAATATACTCGGGCAATGATATTTGCAGCAAGGGGAGAAAAAGAAAAGGCATTGCCAATTATTTCAGGTATAAATCCATATTATTTTAGCTATCTTATATCCAGCGTTTATTCTGCTCTGGGAATGAAAGATGAGGCGATTGAGAATATTAAAGAAGTGATTGAAAGAGGGTTTTATGAAATATATACATATTCTTACGCATATCCGTTTTTAATAAGTAATCATTTTTATGATAGTATGCGTGATGATCCTGAATTCAAAGAGATTGTAAAAAAGCAGAAGAAAACGTATGAAGAAAGATTAAAGAAGTATGGCGATCTATAGAATAAGGAATGCTTTAGTGTTATTTCCTTTTCTTAATTTGATGTCTATCTAATTCTCTCTTAGCCGTTTCTGCATTCTGTTTGGCTTCCTGAAGCTTCTGAAATGTTTCGAAAATTTCTCTCTGCATCTCAGCTCTGTCATACCAGTTCTCGAAGCTGAAGAATCTCTGCTGCAGTTCGTTCATCCTCAAGGTTAATAAATCAACACGTTCATTTGCCATGTTCCAATTCGCTTCAAGTTTTTTTTGCTCTTCAGTATCTTCCTGCTCTATTTCTTCAATCGGAAGTGATAAGCTTTCCTCATCAAATGCAGGCTCGATAATAGACACAGCTTCCTGTCTTTTAAGATTCCTAAGATCAGCGTTGGTCACAACAACGGCTGCCTTCCCTTTAAGCTTTGCCCTTCTTTCTTTTTCCCTTTTGGCTAGTTCGACTAAGCTTTGAGAAAAAAGAAAATTTACGAATAACATCAATGATAAGATTATTGTGATGATTTTTTTCATACCCGTCTTCCCTTTTACTATTCTATAGATTTTGATTTCTCAAGTCAATATTATCAATTAGAGTACACATCAGCCTTGTCAGCTTTATCAGGGTCGTGATAATAATGACCGACACCATTTTTCACTACGTCTGCGTAGCGCGGCACATTCTGGAGGTTGATTGCCCTGTCCGGTAATTTTCTTGAGAATTGACGAATTATCTCGAGGACAACCGAACAGTGCTGCCCAACTCTTTTTTCCATCGGCCATCCCGTCTCATCATAGGGCACAAACAATTTCTTTTTCTTTGAGAGGCTCAGTAAAAAAGGATCCTTCCCATCCAAGAGTAAATCCACAGTTTTTGGGCCGGTCGGCTGGTCTAAGAAGGGGAGAGGTGCTTCTAGAAGAAAAGGCAAAGTATCAGAATAATCTCCTATCTCCCTATGAGAAAGCCCGCGGAATCCGGATGGAGATGGCTCAACATGGTTGTCAAATCTCTCTCTGGCCTTCACGGTAAGAGATGTCATCGTTGCTATTCTCATAGATTTTTCAGGAGCCACGATACAATTCGTAACCGGGAACATCGTCTCAGCTCCATGAATGTCAACAGCAATATCCACCTTCTCTTCCTTCATGATCTGCATCGCTCCGTAGGTGACCCGCTCCATGAGAGGCCCATCAGGCCTGCCGGGCCATGTCCTGTTTGTGTTCCTGACATCGAGAAAAGACAGCAACTGTTTATCAGGATAATGAACATAAACATCCGGGTCCGGCCATTGGTCTAATGGGGAAGCATCACGGTTTCCCATCCTGAATTTTTTACTGCCCCAATCTGTGGGAATTTCGAAATAAAGGGGATAGCCATCTCCCGGTCTGGTATTGCGCCCTGCGCTGTTGTTGAACTCGGGAATTATAATGAGTGTTCCCTTATCGACAACTGCGTTTTCTATAAATATGAGGGCAGTCAGTATCGATGCTGGCTCGTTGGAATGGGTGTTAGCCATGATGAACACCTTTCCACCTTCCTCTTTTCCTTCAAGATAAAACACGTTAGTATCCGCTACAGTTCCTTTCAAGCCATCAGCATAATCACTCAGTTTTACAACTTTCGTTACCCCTGGCCCAGCCACTACTGGCATCCTGAAGTGCCTATGCTTATAAAGCTGCACCCCGGCAACCACCATCAAAGCTATTATGATCAAAAGAAGTATTGATTTTATTATCCACACGCGAGACATATTTTTCTCCATTCTCAGTACCGTCCTACTTTACACGAAAGATCCTCAGAATAAGCGGGATCAAGACCAATAAATAGAGGAGCATATCGTTTATGCTCCTCTTTTCTCTGATAAAATTCCAGACCAACATGACCGCTAGATAAGCACTAATGATGTAGTATAAGATCATTATCAAAGGCATTCATAGCCTCCTGAGCTTATTTACATGCTCCATCGCACAAGAAACTCTAAATCTGCACTGAATCTAACCATGAGAATTCCTACTATGGTAATGATGATCCAGGGTAACCAGGTAGCCTTTAAGAATGTCCAGTATGAATCTTTATAATCCGTAACCATCACACTGAGTCTTCCAATGAGAGCAGTGGGGGGAAGACCATCCCCCAACGGCCAAAGCAAACTCAGCCCAGCAATAGCCACAGTTGCATGCAAACCTATGGAATCTAAGAACCAGATTAGAGGAATTCCGATAATCGCTGCGCCGCCATAGGTCAAGACACCTTCTGATACAGGGATAATAACGGCCAAAAGTATAAACAGTAAGATAATGGGTGTGCTTATAACAGCGAAAGATAGCAGACCCCGTACTCCGGTTGCTGTCATTACCTGCTGCAGCATGCCCACGACCACCATAGTTGCCAGTAGGGGTAGTAGCCGCTTCATGGTGTCCCTTGATAACGCAAGGATTTTGATCTTCTTGGGGCTTATCAGAAGCGCCACCAAGGCAGCTATGACAAACTCAAGGGGTAATCCAAGTATTGGAGTGGAGAAAGGCAAGGCGCGGGAAGCCTCAACCAACCCGAAAAAGACCATGAAAGGCAAAAGAACTCTCCACCATCTCATACGCGCCGGCACTTCGGGCATCTCTTTCAAGGCCTCTTCTAGATCCATCTTTCTCTCTCTCCTCCATCCAAGAAAAAGGACAGTAAAAGTCCCAAGGAGAAGAACAGGAATTCCAAGAGGAAGCTCAAAGCCCACATAAGGTATGGCCGTACCAGCGGATAATATCATAGCCCAGATATTAACCGGAGGTGCCGCTGCGCTTAATCCAGCCACTATAAAAAGAATAGCAGCAACCCTTCTCTTTGATATCCCAAGGTAGCCGAGCGCTAAGGCAACAGGTGCTCCCACAACAAGCAAAGACACACTGCCTGCTCCTGTGAGGGCTCCAGGTATTAGAACGATTATCATCAAGAGAATAAGGGCTATAGTGCGTAAGTTATAAAAATATTTTATCGCGCTTCTTACAACGTAATTCACGCCCCCTGATTCCCTGACTATAGCCATAAATATGGTAGCCGTTGAAAATACAAGAATGACATCCAAATAAGTAAATGCTCCCTCTACTAGGTGACGGGCCAGCTGGCCTATGGGTGGCGTGCTTACGAATGCGCCAGCTATTCCTCCCCAAACTGCAGCGGAAAGCATGCTTAGCTCCACCGATAATTTCTTCCATTTCGCCAAAGCATAAGCAGCCACCATTATTGCCAGAATAATTCCGATTTGGAGATACATGCTCTAAACCCTACGCAATTTTACATTTCAGATTTCACCTTAGTCAAGCAATCTTATTTTCTGCAAGCCTTTGTTCTTCTTGTAAAGATTTGATTCTCTTATGTAAGGGCTTGATTCATCAAACCCACCTTATTTATTTCGTGATATTTGATGTTCTTGTGTAGGGGCTTGATTTATCAAGCCCACCTTATTTATTCTGTGATATTTGATGTTCTTGTGTAGGGGCTTGATTTATCAAGCCCACCTTGTTTATTTTATAGATGATTTGGACTACTTAGTTTAAGCATAAAAATTAAGATAAAATTATTCGAAAGGCCTCATATTTTTTCTTGTTAAAATCAACTTTTGAAATAAAACGATTTATAATTAATTTAATCTGGTTTATTCTTTTATTTTCTCAAAATCTAAAGGAAGGAGGATAAGCAAGAAATGAAATTTAAAATATCAATTTTATTAGTAGGAATTGTTTTCGTCACTTTTATATTGTTAGCACTTTTTGCATCGAACGAAGAGCTAGGGGGAGAAAAGGAAACCTGTACATATTTTTCTGGTGACTCCTGCACTGATATCATTGTGGGAAAGGATGCTTCTGTAGATGGATCTGTTATAACATCCCATACAGGTGCTTGCCCCGAATGCCGGGTCCACGTGGTTCCCGCCCAGACTTTTAAGAAAGGTGCCATGGCCCCGGTTTATTATGGGCTTCAAGATGTAAGGAAGCCTTTGCATAACTACGGCAAAATAATAGGCTACATACCCCAGGTAGAAAAAACTTATGCCTATTTTCATACGGGATATCCTCAGATGAACGAGCATCAGTTGGCCATCGGAGAGAGCACTCTCAGTCAGAAGGATGAATTAAAAACCGACATCAATATAGGAAAGCAGATAATGACCATTGAGCAGGCCCAGTTGTTCGCGCTTCAGAGGTGCAAAACAGCGCGAGAGGCGATTAAACTCATAACATCTCTAGTAGAAAAATACGGTTTTCTACCCTCCTGTGAGCTTGGATCAGAAGCGTTATGTATTGCTGACCCGAACGAAGCCTGGGTATTAGAAGTATTCAGCGTAGGCCCTGATTGGGATCCTGAGAGCGGAAAGCTTGGCGCGATTTGGGCTGCTCAGAGAGTTCCGGATGACCATGTAGCGATTGTTCCCAATTGGAGCATAATAAAAGAAATCGACCTTGATAATCCCGAATACTTTATGGCGTCAAAGAATTACAAGCAAGTGGCTGTAGATCATGGTTGGTATGATCCTGCGAGTGGAAAGCCATTTATCTGGCAGGAAGCTTACTCGCCCATACTGAGAGAGTGGGGGTTAAGCCGCTTATGGCTTTTTTACAGCACAGTTGCTCCGTCGCTCAAGGAATGGCCCAAGAAAAAGCTCGCATCAGCTTTCAGCGGATACAACGCCTACCATCAGTATCTTGAGCCCATATCATACTACCCTTTCTCAGCCAAGCCAGAAAAGAAGCTATCCGTCCAAGATGTGATTGCCTTCCAGCGTTCTGTTTTTGAGGGAACAATCTATGACATGACAGCAGACACTGACTGGCTTGTACCAGATGGGAGGGGCGGCCTGGTTAAAAGCCCTTTGACTACTCCGTTTCCCACCCAAGATATGAGGGAATTACTGGATATTACCTGGCGGCGCAACGTATCTAGGGGAGGGTACGGAATGGTTGCCCAATTAAGAGGGTGGCTGCCTGCTCCTGTAGGCGGGGTTTATTGGTTTTACCTCGACAATCAACATGTCAGCACCTATGTCCCTATCTATGCTGGGGTTCAAAAGATTTCTCCTTTGTATAAAACATACAATCCGGATAAATTTAGCGAGGACTCTGCTCGGTGGGCAATTGATTTTGTTGATAATCTTCTTTATCTGAGGTGGCAAGAAGCAATAAAAGATCTACGCGCGGTTCGCGATCCATTGGAAGCGGAGTTTTTTGAAAAAATGTCGTCCATCGATAAAAAAGCCCTTGAATTGTACAAGAAGAATCCAAAACAAGCTAAAAAATTCCTGACTGATTACACGAGGCTGAGCATGGAAAAGACTGTGAAAATGTACCGCGACCTGCGCAAATTACTTATTACAAAATATACGAATAATAATTTAGGCCTTTGACCTTGGTTTTAACCTTATAATATGGATAGTGAATGAGATGGATGCGGAGTGTAGGGAAATTCCTTATTCATATTGTAGGGGCTTTATTAATATTTTGTAGGGGCTTGATTTATCAAGCCCACCTTTTTTGTAAAAAAAGCTTGAAATAAACGAATATGATAAAGTAATACATAAATAAATGTTAATGTGTATAATCCGCAAATCAAATTAAACTCGGAGATTAAAAATGGCTAAATTTTTACTCTGGCTAATTTTATTAGTAATATGCTGGCCTCTTGCTCTTCTGGCGCTCTTACTTTATCCTATTGTTTGGGTCCTTCTTATTCCTTTCAGACTTGTTGGCATCACAGTAACTGCTGTGCTAGATTTATTTAAAGCAGTCATTACTCTTCCCGCCAGGGTTTTGAGAGGTGGGAGAAAGTAATAGCACTAATTCTAGTAGGAATTTTCCGATGCGGCAGGGCACAAAGATAAAGCTAAAGCTGAAGGCACCCAGCAAAAAAAAGCATGTTGAACCGGACAAATCTATCCCGGATGAGCTCTCCCTTTCAGGAATGAAAGAGAGACAACTCTCTCCGCTTAATGCTAAGGTTTGGCGTTTTGTTCTACTTGTTGCGGCCGGCTGTGTTGTTACCTGGATTCTTCAGATTTTGTTTGGCTTATACCGTCCTTTTGTCGTCTGGATTGTGGCTCTTGTAGCCGGTGCATCTTGGATTGTAGCCATCAGGATGCTTCTCCTTGAGTCGAGGCTTAAGAAATTCTGGATCGTGTGGCTTTCAGGCGGTATCCTTTTTATTCTTTTTTTATGGTCCGCCGATGGGATTTGGATTGTCTCCCTTTCTTTTGCCTTCGTTTTCCTCCTTCTCCGCCGTTACAAGCCCTATCTGCATCTGACATCGCGCCGCCGCAGCGGCTTATTCTTGATTGCATTTGTCATACTTATTCTGCTTATTTCGGGGTGGATATTAGCTAAGCAGGAAACTCCTATCCAGCCAGAACCTGCAGATCCTGCTTCAATCTCTGAAAAACCAAGTAGCTTTGTCGTTCTTGGACATAACCTTGCTAAATATTCGCTGTGGTCGCTTCAGCTTTTCTGGCTTTTCAGCCTTCTTCATCTTTTCTTCTCCATACGGCTTCATTTCATGAAACTGAAGCCAAAACTGGCTGTAAGCGCCTTCCTGATTGCGGTTGTCCCTCTTTTTCTCGTCTTTATCATGGGCCTTCTCACCTTATACAGTTTCCTGGGGGAAAGCCGGGCTGCTCGAGCCATAACAATCATGGAAGACTGGGCAAATCTAGCAGCGCTGGACGAGAACTTCATCCAGACAATCTCTGAGCGGTTTTTTATTCATGATATTGACGGAAAGAAAATTCAGGGCAGGGGAGATGAGCCTGCCTGGCTGCCCGGATTTCTCTCATTTTTGAAAAAGGAAGACTCCCCATATAGAGAATGGGCTGCAGCAGAAAGGGCCACGTATTTCTGGATTGGTTCTGAATTATGGCTTGTAAATTTAGCCAGTTCCGGAGAACCTACAGCACACATCAAAGGCTGCATAGTAGATAACACCATGATGAACCGGCTAGCTGCAATCCTAAAATGCAATATAAAACTCTCCTATGCTGGTTCAATAATAAGCGGTGAAGGTGGAAACATCCAGGTCCGTGAAAACGGTTCGAAACCCGATTTAAAAGAGATTTCTGGAACTTTTCTTCCTGAAGATGCAAAAAAACAAGAACCAGAGCAAACTCCGACCTCATTCTGGACACGCTTACTCTACTTTGGCGTTACCCATCTGGACGTCATTTTTTTCGACGTAAACCAGTTTGAGAAACAAACGATTCTCGTTACGATTCAAGTGAATATCTTCACCATGCTCCGTGAGCTTTTCTCTGAGAAGAATCCTTTAAGCATAGTTGTGATGGCCTCCCTTGTTTCCCTTGCTTTATTGATGTTTTTCCTGGAAGCCTTTGTTCTTATCTTCGGAGTCAGAATCACCACCGGCATAACATCTGCTGTGAAGGCCCTGCACCGTGGGACGCGGCGCATTGCCGCAGGTGACTTAGATACAAAGATAGTCATACCCAGCGAGGACGAATTGGGCGACCTGGCTAAATCATTCAACGTAATGGCTCGTGCAGTGAAAAAGGGTCGTGAGGAAGCGGTAAAACGCGAGCGCCTCGAACGAGAACTTGAGACAGCACGACAAATCCAGGAAAAGTTGTTACCTCACGAGATGCCTCAATTGCCAGGCTTCGAGATTGCGGGAACAAGTCTTCCCAGTCAACAGGTAGGAGGGGATTACTTCGATTTCCTTGATATGGGAACAGGGCAGCTTGGAATAGCCATAGCCGATGTTTCTGGAAAGGGCATCCCTGCTGCTCTTCTCATGGCAAACCTCCAGGCAAGCCTGCACGCCCAGGTTATAAAAAAGGCCACTGTCGCCGAAGTCGCCTCGCGAATGAATAATCTTCTTGTCAAATCCACAGATACGCACATGTTCGCCACCTTTTTCTACGGTATTTTGGACCAGGTAAAATCGACTTTCACTTCCACGAATGCAGGCCATAATCCACCCATCTTGTTCCGTGCCCAGGGCAAAACCAAGCGTCTTGAAGCAGGAGGGCTCGTCCTCGGGTTCCTGCCTAATCAGAAATATACGCAGCAAACCGTGAGAATAAAACAAGGAGAGGTTCTCGTTCTTTTTACAGATGGCATCACTGAAGCTGCAGGTCCGTCATCAGAGAAGATTTCAGAGAAACTTTTTGGAGAGGAGCGGTTAATAGAAGTCGTCCGCGCCAGCTCAGCAAAGTCAGCCGCAGAGATTCAGGCCGCCATTCTTCAGGCCATTTCAAACCATATAGCCAATGCCCCTCAGTACGACGACATCACGCTCGTAGTCATCAAACGCAAGAAACAGAAGATTTAGCACTGTGCCAATAGAAATGGCTCTATAAAAAACTGGGATTCAAATTTTTTTTATTGGGAGATATTTTCTAGTTTAATAAGAAGCTTCATCTAATGTTCTTATTTGACATTAGTCTTTACGAGTGATAAGAGCGATATTTCCTATTTGACATAGATCTTTTCGAGTGATAAAAGCCATAGATGGAATCAGTTGATAAAATTCAGACATAAAATTAACTAAACGGTTGTAAGGCTGCTTATTTAAAAAAATTAAAAGAAGGAGGAATTAATGAAAAGTCTAAAAAGGCAGGGATGGCCTAAACGCACAATATTCGGTTTTGCCGTAGTTTCACTCGTATTGTTGATTGGCTCAGGATTTACAGCTTGCAAAATGGCAACTGAAATGCCTGAGCCTCCGGTTGCGGAAAAGATTCCAAAGGAATTAACCATTCACGGGGATACGCGGGTGGATAATTACTACTGGCTCAACGAGAGGGATAATCCTAAGGTCATTGATTACCTAACGGCAGAGAATGCCTACAAAGATGCTGTGATGAATCATACGGAGTCTTTTCAGAAAAAACTCTATGATGAAATTGTGGGAAGGATAAAAAAGACAGATATGTCTGTTCCCTATAAGGAGAGCGGTTATTACTACTATTCACGCTACGAGGAAGAGGGAGAATACCCGATTTACTGCCGGAAAAAAGGGACGATGGAAGCAGAAGAAGAAATATTATTGAACGTCAATGAAATGGCTAAAGGGCATGCTTATTATAGCGTTGCGGGTTTTTCATGTAGCACCAATAACAATCTTATAGCTTTCGGTGTTGATACGGTGAGCAGAAGAAAATATACGATTCATTTTAAGAACCTGAAAACAGGAGAAATACTCCCAGACAAAATTCCAGTTACATCAGGAAGAGCTGCTTGGGCAAATGATAATAAAACTGTTTTCTATACTCTCAAAGATAATGAGACACTCCGCTCTTATAAAATCCTGAAGCACGTACTCGGAACTGATCCATCTTCTGATAAAGAAGTCTTTGAGGAAAAAGATGAAACATTCAGTACTTTCGTCTATAAATCTAAATCAAAAAAATACCTGATTATCGGTTCAGGCAGCACTCTGTCTGACGAGTTCCGCTTCCTGGATGCAGACAATCCTGATGGAAGATTTAAGATAATACAGCCACGGGAGAAAGATCTTTTATACGGTGTGGATCATTACAAAGACAAATTTTACATCCGGACAAATTATAAAGCGAAGAATTTTAGATTGATGGCGACACCTGTAAACAGAACTACCAAAGGCTACTGGAAAGAGGTCATTCCTCACCGTGATGATGTTTTACTCCAGGGATTTGAAGTCTTTAAGGACTTCCTTGTTGTCAATGAGCGGATAAACGGCTTACCTAACCTCAGGATAATGAGGTGGGATAAGAAAGGCGAACATTATCTTGATTTTGGGGAAGAAGCATACTCAGCATATATCGCCTACAATCCCGAATTTGATACAGACGTGCTGCGTTACGGGTATACATCTATGACCACTCCCAGGTCTGTTTTCGATTACAACATGAACACCAAGGAAAAAACGCTATTAAAGCAGCAGGAAGTAGTTGGTGATTTTGATTCAAACAATTATCATGCAGAAAGACTCTATGCTACAGCCAGAGATGGCACAAAAGTACCCATATCTTTGGTGTATCGAAAAGGACTAGAGAAAAACGGAGACAATCCTCTCCTTCTTTATGGCTATGGTTCGTACGGCGCCAGCATGAATGCCGGCTTCAGTTCGGTTAGGCTGAGTCTCCTGGATAGAGGTTTTGTTTATGCCATTGCCCACATTCGCGGTGGGCAGGAAATGGGCCGATACTGGTATGAAGAAGGTAAACTCCTCAAGAAGAAAAATACGTTTACAGATTTTATTGATTGTGCGGAACATCTGATCGCTGAAAAATTCACTAATCCTGATAAGCTTTTTGCCCAAGGAGGCAGCGCTGGCGGCTTGCTGATGGGTGCTGTGGTTAATATGCGGCCTGACCTTTTTAAAGGTGTAATCGCTGCCGTTCCCTGGGTAGATGTCATAACCACAATGCTCGACCCGAGTGTTCCACTGACAACCAGCGAATATGACGAGTGGGGTGATCCAAATAAGAAGGAATACTACGATTACATGCTATCCTATTCTCCCTACGATAATGTGGAAGCTAAAGATTATCCGGCGATGCTGGTCACAACCGGACTACATGATTCTCAAGTTCAATACTTTGAACCGGCCAAGTGGGTGGCTAAGCTCAGGGCCTTGAAAACAGATAATAACATTTTAATACTTGATACGGACATGGAAAGCGGACATGGTGGAGCTTCAGGCCGTTTTAGGCGGTATAAGAGAACTGCACTACAATATGCATTTATTTTGGACCTGGTTGGAATCAAAAAATAATATAATCGTTCTGAGCCAGGTCTAAATCAAAAAATAATCTGAACGGAATAAAAAAATAACATTGTCATTGTGAGTGACCAAAGGGAGCGTGGCAATCTCCTAAGATGTAAGAGTTTGATTCGTTAAACATACTTCTTTTTAATAAAAAGATCCCCATAAAAGCCGTCTGGCTAGATTATGGAGGAAATAGAAAATGAGATCTGAAAATTGAACGAGGAAAATTGAGGGATGCCCCAATTTTTTAGACAGAATAGACAAATATTTTAAATAAGATTATACTCATTGGATTAAAATGATGAAAGCTTTTTCTTGAAATAGTGGATTGAAGAGTATGACCTATGCCTAAAGATCTTATTGTTGGCAGTATTGTTGTTATTCTCTCACTGGGATTCATGACATACATTGTATTCTGGAGCCGAAAGACGATTGAGAAAATAAAAAGAAAAAAGCTTCATTCTGCCCGCGAAATAATCAAGGGAATGAATGAGAGAAGATAAAACTCATATTTCCGCAGAACTTTCCCGCGAGCTCTCGCTCTTTCATATTACCATGATGGGTCTGGGAATGATGATTGGTGCTGGAGTCTTTATAGGCATCGGCAACGCAATCTATTTTGCTGGGCCAGGCGGTGTTCTCCTCACGTTTGCCCTCAACGGAGTGATAGCGTTATTAACAGCGCTTTCATACGCTGAGCTAAGTTCAGCAATCCCTCGTTGCGGTGGTGCCTATAATTTTGCTCGCCTGAGTTTTGGGCGAGGGACAAGCTTCACCGCAGGCTGGATGGAGTGGTTTGCTTCATGTGTTGCAGGAAGCTTATATGCTGTTACGTTTGCTATTTACACAGTACGATATTTAGAAGGTCTTGGCTTACTCAAATGGTTTCCTTTTTCCACCCATACTTCTGAAAGGGTTGTTGCTTTTCTTATTGCTTCTTTCTTCCTTTACATAAATTATAGAGGGGCCTCGGAAATGGGCAAAACCGGGGCTTTTTTTACGCTTGGCCAGACTATTTTTCTCATTTTTATTGGAGCTGCAGGATTTATTGTAGTGCTCATTGATCCCTCGCGGCTTCAAAACCTGACACCCTACCTTCCTTTTGGTTGGTCAAAGATCCTCATCACGATGGGTTTTACGTACGTCGCTTTTGAAGGATATGAAGTTATTGCCCAAGCAGGCGATGAAGCAATTGATCCAAAACGTAATCTCCCTAAAGCAATGTTATATTCAGTTTTCATTGTGACTTTGATTTATGTTGCAGTTGCTTTTGCTTCGATCGTCTCAGTAAAGGCAGGATCTCCTGGAGTTGTGGGTTCCCCCTGGGAATGGATTGGATCTTTTAAGGAAAGAGGGTTTGGTGAATCAATCTCTCGCCTTATGCCATTTGGCAATTTTCTTTTGACATTGGCGGTTATATTTGCCTCTATTTCTGCTTTAAACGCAACAATATATTCGGCAACAAGAGCATCATACGCGCTTGGTCGTGATCGAATGCTGCCGCGTTTCTTTGCAAGCATTTCCCGAAAACGTAAGACTCCCTGGATAGCACTGATATTCACGGGATGTATTGTCATAAGCGTGGCCGTAGTTCTTCCGACAATGGATGTTGCCTCTAGCGCAAGTATTATGTTCCTTTTTCTCTTTTTTCTTGTAAATGTAAGTGTGATTAAAATACGTCTGGACATGGGTGATGAATTATCCTACGGCTTCATTATGCCATTTTTTCCCGTGCTTCCGCTGGTTGCCATTATTTGTCAAGGCATACTTGCCGTATGGCTCGTGAATATGAGCCTGATAGCGTGGATTATAGCTCCAGTCTGGATAATCTCAGGAATAGGAATATATTATTTCTATTCGAGATCACGCACCATAACCACCGAGGATGAAATTTGTGTCATTGAAGAAGAAGAGATAGCTCCTGAGAGCGAACAGTACAGTATAATGGTTGCCGTGGCAAATCCCCATAACGCTCTAGAGATGATACGCACCACTTGTTTGCTCAGCGAGGCTAAAAATGCCAATGTTAAACTTCTTCATATGGTCCCTGTTCCAGAACAAGTTCCTTTAGCGGATGCAGAGAAGTTCATGATGGAAGGGAAAGAAGGAATAGTGGAGGCCATGCTTTATCTTCTCAAATTTCCGATTACCACAACCATACGCTATTGCCGGAATATTGCCCGTGGCATTATAAGTGCATTGAAAGAAAAGAAAATTGATATGATTATTATGGGATGGCACGGTCAGCCCAGAAGCCGCCTCTTCAGACTAGGCAGCACTGTGGATGTCGTCATTGAAAGAGCGCCATGTAATGTAGTTATCCTAAAAGGCATTGGAAATCGTGAATTCAAGCGCATACTCGTGCCTTTAAGAAGAGGCCCTAGTAGTGCTTTAGCTCTGGAACTTGCAAGTATTCTGGCGGAAAAATATGATGCTGAAATAGTCGCTTTTATCGTGAGTGAAAAAAATAGGAAAATTGATAAAGCTAAACTTTCTGAGATTCTTAGCCAGAGGCCTAATATAAATCATATGCGTATAAAGACGAAATCTGTGGATTCTCACAACACGGTTGACGCCATTCTAGAAGAAGCTGAGAAGTACGATCTTTTGGTTCTTGGTACAACACGAGAACCATTGATTCGCCAGATCACGAGAGATTCTGTTTCCTATGCTGTGGCCCGAGAATGTAAGAAACCCATGATTATCGTAAAATCATCGGGTGGTATAGGATCCTGGATCAAAAGATGGTTTTAAGCAAGTCATGACTGACTTAGCCATCCTTGTTGTCTCGGCCACCCTCCTTGAATGAGCATGCAACTTCTCTAAAAAAGCGCTGAAATCCGGATAAAAAAGCTGAGAAAAAGATGAAATCTACTTTTTATCGAATCTAAGGCTTTTAACCCGTCCGGCATTCAGAATAAATCCGGTTATTTTTTTCTCCTCTTCACGCATAAAGTTAATTCTATATCCCCTTACAGTAAACTTATCTTTAACCGTAGGCTGCAGCTGGCTTTCAGGAGCATTTTTATGGACAAAATGAAGTTTCTCTTCCTTAAGAGCTAATCTGAATGTTACCTGGAGTTCATCACTGTAATAATCTCCCGTATATTCTTTAAGCTGCTCAGAAGTTGGCTTCACTGGCTTGAAAGATTCGTAAGTAGCAGATTTTTCCCCGTCTTGGTATATGTGCATTAGCATTTGTTTCCCTTTGTCCTGCTTTTCAAACTTAATCACCGTGTCGACAGGTGCTTTCAGTACTTCGAATTCTGTCTCGCTTTTCACCGCTAGGGTAAACCTTTGGCCAAACGCTTCGAGGATTAGTGTTTTTCCTCTTAGACCCAGCCTTATGACTGCCCCGTCTTTTAGATCTATATAAGCGCCCATTTTTCCTTGTAGCTTTTTCTTCGGGGGCGTAATGAATTTGACCTTCTCTGCTGGCTTCGCTTCAGGCATTTCCTTTTCTTCTGTGAATTGATCTGCGAGATAAATATCAGCCACTTGCCGGGCAAGCCTTGTTGGGTTAAAAGAGCTTAAGTTGGAAAGGCAGATAACAGAGAAATTTTGCTCTGGAAACCGAACAATGGCTGATCTGTAGCCTCCTAGAGCTCCGCCATGACTAACAATTTTTAATCCTTTATATTTGCCTATGCTCAGAGCAAAGGCATAATCAAGGTCTTTGCCGCTGTTTAGTTTTCCTTTGGTATGCATGAGGTCGATTAAATCTTTCCCTCCAACCTTGTAGTGATAGAAGTTTTGATCCCAAAGAAAAAGGTCTTCCACAGAAGTGAATAAACCGCCGGATCCAACACAGTCAAAAGTGGATATAAAATTTCTATATTTTCCCTTTTCAGCAGGGAAATAACCAGAAGCCCGGTTTTTTATGAGCATCCTGTAGTCATCA
>JABAOH010143870.1_pt2 | contig 25929 bp, 22 predicted proteins | sample 7062181 | NCBI WGS metagenome assembly JABAOH01 (sample SAMN14538630, study PRJNA623070) | marine sediment metagenome | biome: marine biome [ENVO:00000428]; feature: marine pelagic biome [ENVO:01000023]; material: deep marine sediment [ENVO:00002113]; isolation source: pool of 5 deep marine... | reverse complement strand
CGTAGCGAAGAGCTTCCGCCCCCGTACTGCATAGGGTCACGGCCCCATGATGGGTCGTCCGCGGCTGCTGGCGGGAAGGGACTCGAGGGGCAGAGCGGGCCTGTCTGGACGGAATACTGGCCTCGGAAAACTATTTATATAAACACTTTACTTACCCGCTTGCCCTACCTTCCAGGCATCTGTTTGGACGGTAGCTGGCACAATTGGGAGGAAAGAAGAATGAGATCTAAAACGATCGCCACAGCAACCATAGTCATTGCCCTAACGCTCAGCGCTTTCATAGCGCTACCAGGCAGGACAAGTGCGCAGGCGGTTCCGCATGGGCCATGGGTCGACCAGCTCTTCTGGTCGGAACAGCCCGACGCCGCCATCGCTCTGGAACAGATCAAGGCTGACAATGCTGACTTCTTCATGTTCAGTCTCCAGGGTGGAGCTCAGAAGGAGGATGCTTTTCAGTCGCCTAACGTCCTAACGTCATCCACCTTCGGTTCTGTCAATGGCTTGCTCTTCAACCCGAATGATCAGCAACCAGGACTCCCCTGGAACCCCTTCACGGACGCGTTGCTCCGCGAGGCCATGCAGTGGCTCATTGACCGTGAGTTCCTGGGCCTCGAGGTCCTAGATGGATTCGCAGCTTCGTTCTATGGGCCATTCCATCCGAAGGCAGCTGACACTGTCCGAGAGCTCACCTTGTACAACCAGTTGGCCGACACGTACAAGGCCGACTTCACCAAGGCGGAAGCCACTATCAACGCCCGCATGGCGGCCAATGGCGCGACCATAGGCGGCTCCGGGTTCTGGGAGGACTCCAGCGGCAATGTAATCGACCTCCAGATAATCGCCCGAATAGAGGACGAGAGGCTGGATATCGGTAACTACGTCGCGGAGCAGCTGGAGGATGTCGGCTTCATGGTGACGGTGAACCCGTCTCCTTCGTCGGATGCAATTCCTCTGGTGTACGCAGGGCCTCCGGACATAGGAGCCTGGCACATCTACACCGAGGGGTGGGCCTTCACTGCGAACGTCGGTTGGAATGATGGCATGATCTTCGACTATCACGCCTGTTCCTGGGAGCCCTTCTGTACGCCTGATAGGGGAGGCGGTGCAGCCGGAACTTTCGAAGTCTCACAGGCCACCTACGACATGGCACAGGGTCTGGCTACCGGCCAGTACACCAGCTTGGCCGAGAGGCAGAGCTGGATTCAGACGCTAATGCCCTTGGGCTTCACCGAGGGTAACTACCGCATGTGGATTCAGGCCGAGGAGGCTGTATTCCCAGTCAACGACCGCGTCGAGGGTGTTGTCATGGACGGTTTCGGCGGTCCTTGGACGTACTTCACCCTGAAGTCAGCGAAACTGTTGACGGGTGAGGCCGGCGTCGACCCCGTGACGGGCGTTGGTGGTGACGTAAGGGTTCTGAACCTGATCGCCTTCAACGACAACTGGAACCCCTGGCAGTTCGATACCTGGCTGTACGACGGCATCCAGCGGCGAGCTATCTACGACTCCTGTATGTGGCTACACCCACAGGCAGGCGAGTGGATGGACTACCGCTGTAACACATCCGTCGAGACCGCTGGACCCACCGGCACCATGGCCGTTCCATCCACCGCGCAGGTGTGGAACGTCACCAGGGCTACATACCCAGGTGGGAGCATCACCAGTCAGGGCTTCGTCGACGTTGGCTCTGGAGTCACTGCCGTCAGCAAGGTGACGGTTGACTACGAGCCGTTCGGGTCTTGGCACACTGGTCAGGCGCTAACCATCGACGACGTCATCTACAGCATCTCTCTCGCCTACAGGCGGGCCATCGGAGACGTCTTCGACCATGATCCCCTGGCTGCCTCCACCAGCCTCAAGTTCTTCCTCAGTGACATCCTGAAGGGTATCGAGTTCGTAGACGACCACACCATCGCCTTCTACATCGACTTCTGGCACGTCTCAGAAACGCAGATTGCGGCCGCCGGCTACCTGTACCTTGGTACAGACGGCCTGGGTGACGCTGGTGTCCCGTGGGAGATTCAGGAAGCCTCCGTCCGGACGGTCCTCAACGACCAGTCCGCAATCAGAGACACGACCGCTGAAGCAAAGGGCGTCCCGAGCCTCGACCTGGCGAGGAACCCCAGCACCATTGCGCTCGTCGACACGGCATTCGCAAGCCTCACCTCCGCGAACACAATCCCCGTAGGGATGAGCAGCTGGATCACCTCGGCAGAGGCGACGGCTCGCTACGCGGCGTCCCAGGACTTCAGAGACACCTACGAGCACTGGTACGCGAGTCAGGGACCCTTCATCCTGAGGAGCCTTGACCCAACCTTCAGACAGACAGTCATGACCGCCTTCCGAGAGGGGTACCCGTTCGAGGCTGGCCACTTTGACGCCCTCGCTGCCCGAGAAGTGCCGGACGTGGCCTTCGGTAGCTTCCCGACCACACTCCTCGCCGGAACCGGCGCGACACTGCCGTTCGCCACGACCATCGAGGGCGACCCAGTCGACCCGAAGGCTTCACGGTGGTTCGTGCGCAACGTCGGTACGGGAGTCATCCCACTGGCGGGCGCAGCCACCAGGGTGGGCATCGGCGAGTACGAGGTGCAGCTCTTCTCGACCCTCACGGTCGGGCTGGAGACCGGCGCCTACGAGCTCGTCGTTGTTGTCTCTGGAACCGGTGCATCAGAGGTCAGATCGTACGCATTCACAGTCACGTCACAGCTAGACTTCTTCAGCGCATTGATCGATGAGCTGGAGAACAGGATAGACACACTCACCGACACCACCTCCGGCCTCGATGACAGCGTCCAGGGCGTCCAGGGATCGACCAACAACCTGCAGACATTGGTGCTAGGAGTCCTGATCCTAGCCATCATCGCCATCGTCGTGCCTGTGGTCCTGTCCCTCCTCATCCTCAGGCGGATCCCGCCTGGAGGATAGGGCGACAACCACTGCTGAGCAACGCAAGTTGGACACCGGTTCGCCGGTGTCCCCCTCTACTATTTTCTTTTGATTCCCCTTCCGAGGAGCTACCGCTCCATCCAGCCCAGGATAACATGCTGGAGGACGAGGAGCGCCAGGGCCGGTCCAGCGACTATTAGGAGGACCGTAGCGGGCAGCCCGAGGAGGGCGAGGGGGCGCGTCACCTCGAAGAGAGTGAGTTCGAAGGCCCACGATGAGGCGTTCAGACGCTGGTTCTCTACGAGCACTGCGGAGACGGAGCCGGGCAGAGTCGCTGTGGCTCTTTCGCAATGGAGAAGGGGCTGTCCCAGATTTCCCGTCGCCTGATAGTCCCTCCACTCCGGCTCCGTGAGGAAGTGGATGCCCACACCGCACTGCAAGACGAGAGCCCGAGCCTCTGCGAAGCCGAAGTCTGAATAGATCGCCTCGGGTACCAGTTGGGCAGTCTCGTCACCGACGAGGGGCGGCACCACTCCCTCGATGGTTTGCTCCTCCATGGACGCAACCTCCGTCGTACTGGCAATGGCGACCAGTACGAATCCAGTGATGACCAGTGCCACGAGGAGAATCGCGACGATTATGGGCCTGTTCCGGAAGGTTTCCCGGACGATCCTGAGCGGCTCGGGCAGCGACATAGTACACCCGATAATCCGTGTGGACGCCTAAATACCAACGGGGTGAGCGCATCACAACTCTTAAGAGTCCCACGGGGGTGTGATAAAGCCGTGCTGGTGGCCTTAACGGGGACCCCAGGGACGGGGAAGTCATCCATCGCTCCCCTCCTCGAGGGGAGGGGTTACGATATCATCGATCTCTTCCAACTCGCCAGAGACAGCAACGCTATGGGGAGCTACGATGCTAGGGCGGACAGCTGGGAGGTGGACCTCGCACTCCTCGAGGGGGCGTTGCCGCGTCGGCGGTCTCTAATCATCGTTGGGCACCTATCTCATCGCCTCTCGGTTGACATGGCCATCGTTTTGAGGTGCCACCCCGAGGTGCTCAGGGAGCGATTGCTCGCCAGAGGTTGGCGGGTCGCCAAGGTCCGAGAGAACGTCGAGGCGGAGGCCATCGGTGTCATCACCGCCGAACTCATCGACAGAGACTCGAGCTTCGAGGTTGACACGACCCACGCCTCTCCTGAGGAGACCGTCGAGGCACTCCTCACCATCCTTGCCGGTAAGGGTGATAAGTACAGGGCGGGATGGGTGGATTGGAGCGAGGTGATTCTCGGTTGGTACTAGACTCGTATCGGAAGGCCGCCGACCGGGTTCTGATGCCCATCGCTCGCCGACTCCGAAACGTCTCCCCCAACCTGCTCTCCTGGATCTCCCTCATCGCCGCTGGGCTGGTGGGCCTGCTCCTCTTCCTGGCTGGTTACATCGACCACCGCATCGCCCTGTACGCAGCCCTCGTGCTACTCATCCTCAGCTCTCTCCTTGATGCCCTCGACGGCAAGGTGGCGAGGCTCAGGGGAGCCGACTCGGTTCGTGGAGACTTCGTGGATCACGTCTTCGACAGGTATGCGGATGTCCTCATCCTTGCGGGTATCTTTTTCAGCATCTACTCCAGGGAGTGGATTGCCCTCTTCGGACTTCTAGGGGTGCTCCTAACCAGCTACATGGGGACCCAGGCCCAGGCCCTGGGCGTGGGACGAATCTACGGCGGTACCCTGGGAAGAGCGGACAGACTTGTCATACTGGTCGTGGTCATCGCCCTCCACGCAGTGCTGGATCCCGGGGCCACCGCCTTCGGGTACGGCGTGCTGAGCTTCACCATGATGGAGTATGCCCTCCTCCTGTTCGGCATTCTGGGCAACATCACGGCCCTTCAGAGGGCCCTCGCGATCTGGAGGCGGCTGACGGCGGAGAAGTGAGGCATCATCGACCTCAGGACGTTCATGTCTCTTCCTTGGAGCCGCTCCTAGTGCGCCTCACTGCACTGCGGTTTTTGATCCGATAGTAGTTGAGGGGGTGGGTAATCCTCTGGCAAAGTCTATCGGGACCCGGGCATATGCCGTAGGACTTCATGGTGCTGCACTCCGGTGCCGTGTAGACCGTCCCGGATATCTGACCAGTGATGTGCTCTATCTGATACCTCGTCACACTCTCCCGGAAGTCGGGCACGGAGGCAAAGATCTGGTAGATCTCCTCGAATCCCAGGCCCAGGTTGTTCAGGAAGGATACCAGGGCAAAGCGACCCGGATGGGGCACATTCTCACTCGCAAGCACGGCGCCGATGAGTTTCTGCATACATGGGGGAAGGCTTGTGACCCTCAGGCGGCCGAGGTCTGCATGCGTGAGACTTGGCTTCCTCTCGGCGAGTTTCTTGCTGAGGGATGTCACGTCTTCAGAGAAGGCGTCGAGGAGTAGGTCGTTGACCTCCATCGGTAGCTCCTCTCGGAACCGGTTCCGCAGGTACCCCTCCAGTACTCTCAGGAAACGGCGCCTCCCCAAGAGCACGTAGCCGTTCCTGACAGGATGGTTCACGAGCTTCCACTCCTTCCCTCGTAGCCTTCGGGTGGCCCTGAGGAAATCTGTGAAACGGAGATGGAACTGGCCTTGGAGGAAACAGTCGATCTGCAGCGACTGACAGGCCTGGATGATGAAGGTATCATCCTCCCTAGAGAGTCTTCTTCTTGCGAGGTCCGCCTCAGCCAGCGCGAATCTCCGAATGAGGAACGGGTCACCAACACACGATACGAGGATCCGTGCCAAGGGGTAGGCGTAGAGCGCAGTCAGGTAGTCAGCCGGCGACATGAGGGCAGTGTCGGGCAGGGCTCCGCTCTCCAACGCCGTGTGGACTCTCTCCCGGGCCAACTGGCGAGCGGCGGCGAAGGCCCGATGCTTCAGTACCTCTTCCAGGGGTGGTCCCTGTTCTCGTACGTATCTGGAGGCTGGGGGGAGGAAAGGATACATGGCCAGCAACTTGAGACCTGGGCCCTCCCGATTCCAGCTCGGCGGCGCCGCAGTGCCAGGGAGGGGGGAGGGGATGGTCGACGTATCGTCTGCGTCTGACGATGAAGAGAGTCCTCCGCCCATTACACCTAGTGATGGCGCCGCGCATTTATAAACACTGGAGGGGGTCGGGTGAAAGCTCTGTCTTGCCAATCTTCGCTATCCTTTGCGTCGTCGACGAAGCACGAGGAAGACTGCTACAGTGACCACCCCAGCCGCTGCCAGCGCACCGACAACGGGGGGCGAGAGTAAGATGTCGGCTAGCGAGGCGGGGATGACCACCGTCACCAGGATGCTCGTCGAGGCGACGTTGCCTGAAATGTCGATGGCTCGGGCGTGAATTGTGGTTTGGCCTTCCCCAAGATCGAGGGTTCCCGACCATGACGACCCCGTCATGGAGGCCGCCTCCCAGTTGGTCTCGTTGGTGCGAATTTCAACCCTCTCCAGAGCGACATCGTCGGAAGCGGTCCCCGTGACGGTCACTGTAGGGGAGTCCAGGGTCGCGCCGTCAGCAGGGAAGATGATTTGGATCGAAGGGTCGGTCGTGTCCGGTGTGCTGGAAACGAAAACCTGCCTAGAAGTGCTGGCCATCAGCCCGTCATCATCTGTCACGACTAGCGTAACTGTGTAAATGTCCTCAGCGGTGTACGCGTGCTCGACCGTAATGCCTTCCGCCGTCGCGTCGTCTCCGTAGTTCCAGGCGAAGGACACGATAGTCCCGTCGGGATCGGATGACATCGAGCCGTCAAAGGTCACCGTCTGTCCAGGGGCCGGGTTAGAAGGCGTGAAGGTGAAGGCGGCCACCGGAGGCGAAGGCGCCAGTGCGATCCGAAGCGTGTTCACATTAGTCATCCGGAGGTGGGAGACAGTTCCCCCGCTGCTCCCATCGCCATCTGAATCAGTCGTCACGAAGAAGTTGTAGGTCGTCATACCATCGGCTTGATAGGATAGGTCTTGCGAGTCGTCGCTGTTGAGCGGCCGTTTCCACTCCGCCGTGAAAGCATACGGGGCCTCGGTTCCGGTGGTGCCCATGAAGCCGACGCAGTCTTGAGAGACGTCCCTACTCGGTGGCCTCCCGAAGCCATTTGTGTCGGCGGCAGTCGGCTCTTGTGCGTAGTATGGATGACCGAAGAATACCCCGTCCCATGGGCCGCCGCCATGGTGGGAAGTTCCTGTCGGGGATACCACGAATCCCAGCCAGAAGTGATGGTCGGTGGTGCTTACCCAAGCGACGTCGATGAAGCCATCGATTCGGAAGTACAGGTCGCTGCCGTCGTGCTTCGCATGGAGTGTCGCGGTCCCGTATGGAGGGCCGGCGGCGTTCTCCAAAGGAACGACAACAGAAAGGGCGTCATCCCAGACCCCGGTGGCCGGATCACCATCGAGATCGGTGTCGGAGACGGGCGTGAAGGAGAAAGGCACAGTAATGGACACGGGTGCTGCAAGGGACGCCAGGCTACCGAACGCAGCCAGGATCAGCATTCCTCCGGCGACGATTAGAAGTACCCTCCTCCCGGCAGTCTCTCCCCTAGTGGTCTTTGGCTTATCTAGGAAGATCCAAGGTCTCGCTACCTCTAGGGGCTGCCTCGGCATTCTCATAACTCCCTCGTCAAATATGGCGCCTAGGCCCCGTGCGGCACCTCAGTATCCCTGTGGCCAGTGCCACATCCCCCCTCATACAAACCCTGGGCACTTCTACGGCGCCCCTCCTCAGCGCAATACCGCGCATGGGCATGAAAGCTATAAATACACTCTGAAGGGCGATTTAGGTATCTGGGAGGGGGTGATTTCCGGCAACTCCCGTGAGCAAGGAGCTTTATCGCCTCTTCTCTCGCCGCAGCCTTGTCAGAGAGTGAATCGCGGAAGCCGGCAAGCGTTTTTGTCATCCTATGGGTCATCCAACGACAGAGACCCCACGTTTCAGAAGCCGTTGCCGGGAGACCAAGAAGAGGCTAGAATCCTAGAGCGGTGCATCCTCCCCAAAGCGTCGTTTCACCGCAGCCGCGTTTAGTGTGACACGAGCCGTTCCGTTGGTATTCGAGTGCGGACCACTGATTTCCTAGGTTTCTGCGGTGCCTTCCTCTCTGCACCATCTCACCCGGAGTGCGGGTCTCGGATTCAATCAGTTGCTCCGGGGGGGGCGAAGGTCCGCCACGGCTGAATCCTTGACCAAGGGAGAGCATCTCATCGCGGAGAGGAGGACCACCGGTCTCCGCTCTCCCGAAGGCAGATATAGCCGCTCAGGTTTGGGTCGCGCATGGGCTCCACGGAGCGACAGAGGATTATTGCGGCCTCTCCCATCTCCTTCGGGTACCTGAAGCGCTTTAACATCGCCGCTGGAACTCTTCACCTGATAAATGGCATCATCATGCTGGCCCTGGGTCTCTTGCTAGACTGGACGAGGGACGTCTACACGTTCTACGTGAAGATTGGTATCATCAGCCCGGGACCTCCACCTGTGTTCGAGGTGGTTCCCGATCCTCAGCTTCTGTTTACCATCAGTTTCCTGGGCGTGATTCTGGCGTCGTTCCCCCTGATGTCAGCGATTGCACACTTCACCGTCGCGTTTCCCAAATCACAGCGGTACAACGCGTTCCTGAAGAATGGGATGAATCCTTACCGATGGTATGAGTACGCCTTCTCCTCCTCGGTGATGATCTTCGTCATTGCGCTGTTTCTGATATGGGACTTCTGGTCCCTCGTAATGATATTCGTTCTGAACGCGGTGACCATGATGCTCGGATATCAAATGGAGCTCCTGAATCAGAAGACGGAGAAGACCCGCTGGTCGCCCTTTCTGCTTGGCACCGTGACCGGTTTCACCCCCTGGGTCATCATCTTCGCCTACTTCATCGCTGCCATCAACTCCACAGGAGCCGAACCCCCGACGTTTGTGTACCTGATCCTCATCATCTACTTCGTGCTGTTCAACGTGTTCGCGCTCAACATGGTCCTGCAGTACAAGGGCGTTGGGAAATGGAAGGACTACCTCTACGGAGAGCGGATCTACATCGTCCTAAGTTTCGTGGCGAAGACCGCCCTCGCATGGATCGTCTTCGCAGGCGTGTTCGCTCCGTTTTAGAAGGAACGGAGTAGACGGCATCGAGCCTGACGTGCAGCCCGAGCAGTGGACGATCCTCGATGTGGGTTGGTTCGATTTGCGGAATGATGCGGAGTGGGGGGCTGAGATTCTCGAGGATCCCCTCATATGATGAACTGGTCGAGATCCGGCGTGTCCTGGGCTACGCCCACATGTGGCTCAGAAAGGGGAAAGTGGGGCCCTTCCCGACCCCAAGATCGCGCACCGACCGGACGTAAGTAGAATCCCTCTCCGTAAGGGGGCTTACTGCCGTCACCTGGCACATGACCCCCCTACTATTCGTCGGGGACGGATTCATGCTAACCACCGGAGCGCATTGGGGCGGATCCGATTCCCCGGACCGAACGACCTACCAGTATACTAGGTCCTGTGGATTGAGGCACGCCTCACCCCTGTCGTGTCGACGAAGAAGAGCTGCAGAGCCAGGTCCGTTGGATGCGTCGGGCGAGGGAAAGCCACCGAACATCCGAGCCGGATGGCTCCGCCAGTCCTAGTGCTAGATCTGGAGGACCGGTCCTCCTCGCAACTAGCACCCGTTGTGGTGCTGCTCCTCCGCCGCGACGCTCTACCGTATACGCTCGGTCCTGTTGAGTCAGCGCGCTTCACTGGCTACGGGACCACGCAGAACTCGTCGCCCTTTTCGACCTGCACCGTCTCAGTCGAGAGATTAATCACAGTGACATGATGCGACCTGAACTTGGCACCGGACTCGTGCGTGAGCATATCGTTAAGCGTGAACGTCTCGATCTTTCCGTTGATGACTTGAGTGAGGTCCCCTCGCCCCTCGAACCCGTCACTCGTCGTGATTGTCCTGGGAATGCGGATGACAAAGCGGCCATTATGCTCATGGATGATGAGCTCGCCGATCATTGTGACCGTGACCTCATCGCCTGTGCAAGGGTTCACGTCCGTGAATTCAATGAAGAACGGAATAGTGGTGGGTCGGTCCGCGGCGGCGAAACCTGACAGCCCGCCGAACGTGAGTCCCGCCACGGCTGCAACGAGGAGCACCCGACTAAGCGACCTTCTCCGCGATTCGCTAATCCTAATCGGAAATCACCTCCCCTCGGTTCGCGAGCCCTGGGTACTTCTACCGCGCCCCTCCTCGGCGCCCCCGTGGGACCTGATAGCAAGTTACATGATAAGCCTATCGACATTCTGTTTCTTGATAATACGTGCAGTTGCACCCCGCGTTCGAATGCATGGGACGCCCAGGGTGATGTCTAGCGCCTACCGATAAGCGGAGTTCATCAGCTGGTGACCGATTGGGGTGCCAGACATAGCCAGAAGGGGGCTTACTGCCGTGACCTGGCCCCGCTTACTGTTAATCGGGCCGGATTATTGTTCGTTGCATAGCCAGATCTGGGGATCAGAGTGCCCGGCGCTGGACGATTCCATGAGCGCTGCACTGCCAGCCAGAGGGAGACCCGGTAGGCGCAAGGCTATGCCTTTCGCGTGAAGGAAGGTTGCCAGATCCCGAGGAGGTAGGTCCACCTACTGCCTCCCTATCGGAGGTGGGCGCACAGGAGATCAGGATTGTGCAAGGCCTCCTGGTGTCCGGCCTCGAAGATGAGGCCTTCGGTGAAGCTGAAGACCACCCGGCCCGTGTCCTGGATGACGATCCCCTCGCCCTGGATGACCACGTTGAAGACGGCTCCCACGGTGGTTTCCGTCTCCTCTACCATGTCGACGAAGACGGAAACGGCGGGATGCTCTACCGAGCTCGCTCCCGAGTCCAGGTTCGTGCGCACAACCGTTCCGTGAACATGGAGTTGGATGTCGGTCAGCTCGCCCTCCCCGTCGAAGAAGAGGAGCACCAAGACGTCCAGGACGCGATCCTCCCGCAGGGTGTAATCCCCGCAATCGAGATCGACGATTTCCTCGATGACGAAGCGTTCCGTCACGGGCTTTGCGGCGGTTGCTGGCATGACGGTCAAGGCCAACAGGAGCAAGCCGAGTCCTCCAGCCATCAGCGGTGCGAACTTCATCACTCTGTATTCACCTCCTCCCCTGGCGGGGTCTTGGGCATTTGTACCGCGCCCCTCCTCGGCGCTGCAACGTCGCGCGACCTCCACCCAGATAAGTGACCCTTAGGAATCCCACTGGGACTCCTATCCTATTCGAAGGACTGTGCGTAACATTCTTACCGTCACACTTCGTTGAACACGCGGGAGGGGGTTCGGCGCAACTCACCGTGAAGGAGCGGACACTCCTTTACCTGCTGGACCTCATGAAGCACTCGGATTCCTTCGAGGTCCCGCCCGAGATGACGCAGCAGGGCATCTCGCGCGCCGCATGGTTCGACCTCCGCCACTTCTCTCAGTACATTCGCCCCCTTCTAGACGACGGACTCGTGAGCGAGCGGAGGTCACACGTTGTGGGAATCCGCCAGCGACGGAAGGTCTACGACCTCACGGAGCGGGGGAAACTCAAAGCCGTCCAGATGCGGGAGAGGCTGAAGGCGGAGACGGTACAGGTGCAGGGGGCCTCGGGCCTTCGGGAGACAACCGTGGGCGAGGTCCTCGAGGACGCACGCGGTCGCGCGTCAATCCTCGACATCCTTCGCCAGTCCCTGGAGACTGGAATCGTCGAACCAGCTGCCTGGGGACCTCCGGAAGCGGGCTTCTTGGAGATGGTTTCCGAGGCGCCGCGGGTCGGACGATTCATCGGGCGGGAGACCGAGCTTGAGGAGTTGACGAGGGGGGAGGGAAAGCCTCGCATTTTCATCGTGCGCGGAATAGCTGGCATTGGGAAAACCTGGTTGGCGACGAAGGCGTGCGAGATTCTCCGCGGTCACCAAAACATCCTGTGGCACCGGGTGCGACCCTGGGATCGTCCTGAATCGATCCTCGCTAGGCTCGCCACCTTCCTGGCCGCCCTCGGGAAGCCTGGCCTGCGCTCCGTCCTTTCCCGGGGCGAGGTCGGCCTGGCACGACGTGTCCTGCGGAAGGATCTTGCGACGACCGAGTCCATGCTGGTGTTCGACGACGTGCACGTGGCCTCACCCGAAGTTCTGTCACTCTTCGGGTACCTGAAGGAGGTGATCGCAGATTCGTCTGGAGTCCGGATGCTCGTCCTCAGCCGAACGAGGCTTCCGTTCTACGACCGAAGTGACGTAGTGCTCAAGGGCCGGGTTGCAGAAATCGAGCTTGCTGGTTTGAAAACATCCGAAATCCAGACCTTCTTGGGTAGGGAGGTGAGGTCCCTTCCCCTCTTGAACGTCGGCCGACTGCTCGGGGGGCACCCGCTTCTGTTGGAGCTTGCTCGCGCGGCGAATCGCGCCTCCTCCGACCCCGAGTACTTCAGGGACGCCCGTCTCTTCCTTGAGGAGCAGGTGTACAACGAGCTGTCTGGACGCGAGCGGATGGCGATGAAACTCGCCTCCCTGTACTCCGTCCCAGTGCCCCGCGCGGCCCTCTTCGTGTCGCCCGATGTCTCCCAAGACCTCGTCCTGTCCCTCCGGGACAAATCACTACTGCGGGACGTAGGAGAGAATCGGTTCGAGGTACATGACACAATCCGCGAGTTCTTCGTAGGAACGCTGACTCCCAACGAGCGACGACGGTTGAGTGCTTCTGCCGTGGACTACCTTCGCTCTTGGGCGGCGGAGTTGGAGGAATCTCGGGATTTTCAGGATCGCGTGAAGTGTCTTTCAAATGCTCTCGAAATAGCGCCGCCTGAGTCGCGGCCCGAACTCTTCGAGGACGTCGGCGATGCCAACCTCCAGCTGGGGGATCTCCCGTCCGCCGTGGTTGCATACAAGGAGGCCCTGACGCGAGCAGGAGAGGCTGAATTCGTGGCTCGGCTGCATCGAAAGACGGCTTCAGCCCTCGGGCGCCGAGGGGATGTCACTCCAGCGTTGGAGGAAGCGGAACGAGGACTCGCTGCGGTTGGAGGACACATCTCGGCCGAGGAAGGCTGGCTCGCTCTACTCAAGGCCCGCTTTCTAATGGATCAAGGTCGCGGATGGCAGGAGGCCAGACCCTTGACCGAGTCTGCTCTCACTGTCTTCCGAAAGCTTGAGGAGCGGCGCGGTCAGGTGGAGGCTCTCGTTCAACTCGCATTGTTCGTGGTGCACTCCTTTCATCTCAATCCTGAAGGAGAGCACGAAGAGTCATCCATTGCCGAACGGCTAATACAGGAAGCATCCGGCATTTCGGAGGAACTCGGGGATGAGGGGCTCTCCCTTGAGGTTCGTCTCATGCTTGTGCACTACTACACGCAGCACACTGCGGGCGAGGCACACCGAGCGGAAGAACACATTGCGGCCATTGAGCGCGTTGGGACGACGACGAAGGAACCCACTGTTCTGCTAATGGCCCTCCTGCTCAGGGGGTGGTACGAGCTCGAATTCCGGGCGGAGTGTGCAGTTGTCAACACCCTCTTTCAGGATGCGATTGCCCTTGCCCGCAAGACACACGACGTGGCGGCGCTTGCGTCGGCTACTGCAGGCCTCGCGCTTCTATCGTTCTTCCAGGGGCGAATCGCGGAATGCCGTACGGCGTTGTGGCGGTGGCTTCATGCAACCCACCGGCTGGGTGTGAGGAACTTGATCGGCGTACCCGGCCGCTTGACTACCCCCGACGAAGCCCAATGGCATATAGCGGAGTGCTCTCTCCTTCTGGAGGACCTGGCAGGATTCCATGGCGTGGAGAGGTTCTTCAGGGAATCCAAACCGGTGCTCAACTTCGTAAATGCGGTCCGAGCCATCGGACTTCTGCTCGCGGGTCACCTCACCGAGTCCTTACGACTGTTTGAGGAAGCGGAACGATACTCGGAACGACAGTGGCGCGTTGCTCCCGGTTCCCATCTGTACGCGCATGTGGTTTACTTCTACCATGGCGTTGTGCTCTTGGCCGTGGGCCATACTCGGGAAGGAGCTGAGCGAATCTCCCGTGCTAGACAGATTCTCTCCGATTGCGGCCTTAAGGCCCATTTGGCCGTCTTGCCGGAACACGAACGGCGGCTTGGTGAGGTGTTCCGGAAGCACCTGCAGGGTCGAGCAGCCCCTTAAGGGAAGATCTCCGTTCGGCACCGGCCAGAGGAGTGAGCGAAGGAATGCCCAGGTCAACGGGAAGATTCAGGCTTTCTCAGATGGCCGACCCGTTGATGAGCATAGTTCATCAAAGAGCCCATCTTCCGGTCCATGGGACTACCAGAAGGGGGCTTACGGCCGTGACCTGTCACACGATGCCCTTTACCTAGCAGCCCCTGCCCAGAGCGAGGAAGTAGTGGACCCACCGGGAGTCGTCCCCGGGGCTTCCGCCTATTTCGAGAGACACTAGGTGTCCCGCCTTGCGAAGGCCGCGACTTCCGCTGATCTATCGGCGCATATAGCTCTCTCATTCCCATGATGTCCATCCTGCAAGGGAAGCCCTAGGTCTGTGGGCTTGGTTCCCAGACTCTAAGCCGAGAGAGGAAGCCGTTGGGGGGATTCGAACCCCCGGCCTACGCCTTCCTGGGGGAGAGGGGCTACGTCTAAAGAACCTGACACTCTCCCTCTCGCCTTACCAAGGCGTCGCTCTACCGGCTGAGCCACAACGGCATGCACAAGACCTCATCAAACAAGCCCTCTCCTTATAGATTTGCCGAGGAGGGTCTGGCCTGCCTACAGTTAAGTAAGGGCACCATTCATTATCGGACCATGAAGGAGGCCCTGACGAGCTTCGACATCCGAGTCCTCTCAAGGGAACTCTCCGAGATCCAGGGAGCCTACTTAGACAAAGTCTACCAGAGGGGCTCCTCCTTCGTACTGAAGTTCAACCTCCCCAGAGTCGGGCGACGAGAGGTTTACATAGAGCCTGGAAAGTGGCTGTACGTCGGGAAAGATCTGGAGAAGGGGCCAGAACCGCCCGCTCTGGCGCAGAGCCTGCGGAAGGTCCTGAGCAACGCAGTTCTCCGAGAGGTCACCCAGCGGGGATTCGACAGGATAGTCTCACTCCGGTTCGAACGGGAAGCGGAGTACACCCTCGTCCTTGAGATGTTCGGGAGCGGAAACCTCGTCCTCTTGAGGGACACCGAGGTGATGCACGCCTTCCGATACGGCAAGTGGAAGACCCGAGAGGTCCGGAGAGGGCGTACCTATCTCCCCCCACCCGCCTTCACCGATCCTACTGACCTGGATCTGGAACACTTCAAGGAGATTCTTGGAGACCGCCAAGGTGCCCTGGTGAGAGTTCTTGCATCGGGATTGGGACTGGGAGGACTCTACGCTGAGGAGACCTGCTTGAGGGCTGGCGTCTCGAAGGAGACCCCGGTACGGCGACTCGGAACAGATGAGATTGAGGCCGTTTTCGAGGCAATATCCGGGCTGCTGGATCAACTGGAGAGCCCCCAGCCTCAGGTCGTCCTGGAGGGAACGCCCGTGGACGTGATCCCCTTCCCTCTGCACGTCTATGAGGGTCGTGAGAGCAAGGAGTTCTCCACCATGAGCGAGGCGATAAAGCTGTTCGTTGAGTCATTAGGGCGGGAGAAGCCCGTTGATGAGACTGCGGAGAAGCTGGGGAGGCGCATCAGGAGGCAAGAGGCCGCCTTGCGGGACATGGAGGCCGAGATCGAGAGACTTGGGATGGCGGCCGACTACCTCTACGGCGACTACCAGAAGGTGGACAGGCTCCTGAGGTCTGCCCGAGAGGGGACACTCCTTGACGGGGTGGACAGGGTTAAGAGAGTACTTCGAATCGAGTCGCAGGACGTCGAATTGGAGCTCGACTACGAGCTGGATGTGGATCAGAACGCCAAGCTCCTCTACGAGACGAGAAAGGTCCTTATGAACAAAGTCGTCGGCGTGCGAAGGGCCCTAGAGGAGAGTCGTGAAGGCCTGGACAGGGCGCAGACTGCAGGCCCGCGGTTGGTGGAGAAGCCACGCTTCAGGACCCCCAAGAGGTTCTGGTTTGATGCCTATCGTTGGAGCCTCACCAGCGGGGGCTACCTAATCCTCGGGGGCCGCGATGCCCGGTCCAATGAGAAGCTCGTCAGGAAACATCTGGAACCCGGGGACAGATACTGCCATGCAGATCTAACCGGAGCCCCCAGCGTCATCCTCAAGGACGGATCGAAGGCGAGTGAGGAGGACCTGAAGGAAGCGTGTCGGTTCGCACTCGTCTTCTCGAAGGCTTGGAAGGCAGGTGTGGGGTCCGGGAGCGCCTACTGGGTTACGCCGGAACAGGTGAGCAAGACAGCGCAGAGCGGAGAGTACCTGCGGACAGGATCCTTCGTCATCCGCGGCCGGCGTAACTACTTCCACAATCTCTCCCTGGCACTGGGGGTCGGTCTCGTCGAACGAGAGGGGGTCCAGAGAGTCATCTCAGCCGACCCCTCGACCATGAAGAAGTTGGCGGACTCCTACGTTGTCTTGGAGCCGGCCGGGGTCCTCGGACGTGCTATCTTGGTCCGGCACTTGTCCGAGGCCTTCCAGGTACCGCCGGAGGAGGTGGACAGGGTCCTCCCTGCCGGCGAGTTTGTGCTTCGCCTGTCGCGGGGCCTGGAACTCCGTCTCGGTGAGAAGGATTAAGGCGGGTTCCCCCTAGGCCAGACTAGGGAAGGAGGGAGGTCCGATGACCCTATGACGAGCTTGACACAGAGATCATACGGCATCTCAACCAGAGTGGCAGGATGAGCTTCAGGGACATGGCGCATCAGCTGGGAGTCTCCACCAGCACAATCTCCTCCCGCGTGAAGCACATGGAGGATGACGGAGTCATCAGGGGTTACGCCCCTCTGGTGGACCAGCAGAAGGTGGGATTCGACCTTCCCGTCGTCGTCGGCCTCCGCATTTCCAAGGGGAAGCTGCTCTAGGTTCAACGCGCCATCGCCAGGGACCCGCGGGTGTACGGTGTGTACGACGTGACGGGGGAATGGGACTCCATCGTCATGGCGAGGTTTCGGAACACATCTGAGCTTGACGAATTCATCAAGGGAGTCCTCTCTCAGCAGTACGTGGAGAGGACCTACACTCAGGTGGTCCTCAACACCGTGAAAGACGAGAAGAGGGTGCTGCTCTAGGACTCCTCGTCCTCCTTTGACCGAGGACTATCGGGTGGCGGGATCTCCTCCGGAGTAATTCGCGTCTCCTTCTCTGCGGCCTCCAGCACCTTCTCGAGTTCCGCCCGTTCGGGCAGAGGGCCCAGGACATCCTCGGCCTTGCCGAGGACCTTCTCTAGGTCCTTGAAGGTCGCAATTTCCCTCTCCGGGACCTCCTTCGTTATCCCCAGGTACTCGGAGATTCCGTCGACCATCCGCGAGATCTCGAAGGGGAAGATAATCTTCGTGGACTGGCCATCGCCCACGGACTTGAGGGTATCCATGGCGAGAACGGCTATGGACTTCGTGTCCAGGGAGGAGGCTCCCAACGAGAGGATCCGAAGCTTCTGAGCCTCTCCCTGCCATGCGAGAATGGTTGCCAGCCTCTGGCCCTCAGCCTCTAGGACCCTAGCCTGGCGCAATCCCTCGGCTTCCAGGATCCTGGCCCGCTTCTGTCCCTCGGCCACCAGGATGGCGGAGCGCTTCTCGCCGTCGGCCCTGAGGATGGCCGCCCGCCGCTCCCTCTCCGCCGCCGTCTGCTCCTCCATGGCGGCCTTGACGGGGCGCGCCGGGTCGACCTCCCGAATCTCCACGGCCTCCACACGGACGCCCCAGGCATCGGTGGCCGTGTCGAGGAGATCCCTGAGCTTGAGGTTAATCGAGTGCCTGTTGTACAGGACCTCATCGAGTTCCATGTCTCCGATGATGGACCTCAGAGTGGTCTGGGCGAGAGCCACCGTGGCCGTTCTGTAGTTCGTGACCTCGAAGTAGGCCTTCGCGGGGTCGATGACCTTGATGTAGATGATGGCATCCACGTTGGTTGGGGAGTTGTCCTTGGTGATGACCTCCTGGCGCGGAACGTCGAGGACTTGGGTCCTCAGATCGAGCTTCGTGACTTGTGTGACGAGGGGCGCGACAAGGTTGAACCCTGGGTTCAGGGGCGGGGGCTTGTACTTCCCCAGGACCACCTTGAGGCCCTGCTCGTAAGGTTGGATAATCCTAACGGCCAGCATGAACAGAACTACGACAACGAAAAGTATCAGGATGGCGAGGAAGAGGATCACCTCGCCGGGAATCTGAGCCGAGATGTCAATCAAGAGGCTCGAGGTCAGTGCAGCCGTAGCCCAGGCTTCAATCTTCTTTCCAAACATTCTTTCACTTCTCCTCCCCTGCGGATTCAGACTCACCTTCTGCCGGTTGCTCCCCAACCTTCTCAACTGTGACGTGGACCCCTCTACTGCCTACGACTTGGACCTTTGTCCCCTCGGGAATGGGGGAAAGGGCGGTGGCACTCCACACCTGATTCTCGATATTCACCTTGCCCTCTATAGAGTCCGGCACTACCCTCCTGACCACGACCCCCCTCCTGCCGACGAGGGATCCTCCAACCGTAGTTACAGGAGGAGAGGGCGGGGCCAATCTCTGGTACAGCAGGATGACGACGTAGGTGAGAGGGGCGCCAACAGCGATCGCAATTATCGGAGCTAACGGAGTGAAGAAGAAGTTGGGTACGAAGAGGCCAAGAACTCCCAGGATGATCAGGACGGTGGCAGGGATGCCGATGAAGAAGCCGGGGGCTGCGGCCTCAACCAGGAGTAGCACGATGCCGACTACGAGAAAGGTGAGCGCCAAGACAAGGTCTGCCTCGACCATCCCCTGGTGTAACGGGGGAGGTCTTAAAAGTGTTGCTTGACGACTACCCCAAATCCATGACAACGACGTCTCGAATGGCCTTCATTCCCTGAAAAGGTAGGAGGATTCTCCCTTTGGGGTCGAGGCGGTAGGCCCTGTGATCGACGTCCTCGGATGGGGTCACTAGGACATCCTGGACGTGTCCGTTCCTAGTGTCCACAACGAAGTTCTCGATGACACCCAGGATCCGTCCGTCGTTGGTCATGACGGTCTTTCCAGTAAGTTCTGTAACGAACCTCTTCATCCCATCACCTTCTGAGGGAGGCAACATCCACTATCCCATATATTAGCCTGCCGGGAACGGGCCCTACTCGCTGGTTCCGTACTCCTCCGCGCCCATGAGGTGGAGAGACACGTAGGGCTCATCGCCCACAACCCAGCTATCGTGACCCGGTGGCACCCAGAACACGTCTCCGGCGCTCACCTCGATGCGACTCCCATCGTCCATGGCAATCATCGCCCGGCCCGAGAGAACTAGGCCCACGTGCTCCACCCGACAGCTCTTTTCTCCCTTGGCTGCCCCTACGTGCTCCGACCACTTCCAGCCCGGGGCGTAGCTCGCTCGACCCAGGGTCAGTCCCCCGATGTGTACCACCTCGAACCTCCCTTGGTCGAACTCTCGCACCTCATCCGGCTTCTCAAAGCGCTTGATCTGAAATTCCACTCAGGACCCCCGTCCTTGGAACGGGACGGTTGTATTAATCAACGTCCGAGAGGAGGGAGAACCCCGGAACTAGGGGTCGGTTCCGAGCCTTGAGGGCGGTTACCTGTAGTATCCGAGGACCTCTTCCCTTGGCTTTCGTGCGGCCCGTTTCTGCAGGTCCTCACCTATCTGCTCATACAGCTTGACGGTGTCCTCGTCAACGGAGGGGAAGACGGTGCCTCTAGCACTGCTGAAGTGTTTGGCCTGTACCAAGACGGCGTCGCGGTTCTCGCGGAGCGCGTGCATGGCTGCCTCTCTGCACAGTGCAGCGAGGTCAGCTCCCACATATCCCTCGAGCTCTGTGGCGAGTTCCTCGAGCTTCACGTCGGTATCCAGAGGCATGTTCCTCGTGTGGACACCAAGAATCTCAAGCCTCGCCTCCTCGTCGGGGACTGGAATCATAACCAGTCTATCGAAGCGACCTGGCCTGAGAAGGGCGGGGTCGAGCATGTCTGGTCGGTTCGTCGCACCGATGGTGACCACACCCTCCATAGTCTCCAGACCGTCCAGCGAGGTTAGGAGCTGGTTCACCAGGCGCTCGCTGACCCCGGAGTCACCCATGACAGCACCGCGTCGGGGCGTCAGAGCGTCGATCTCGTCCAGAAACACCACGCAGGGAGCGACCTGCTTCGCCTTCTTGAAGATCTGACGGATCGCCTTCTCACTCTCTCCGACCCACTTGGACATTACCTCCGGGCCCTTGATAGAGATGAAGTTGGCCTCAGACTCCGTGGCGACCGCTTTAGCTAGGAGCGTCTTTCCAGTCCCGGGAGGTCCGTAAAGGAGGATCCCCCGCGGAGGTGTGATTCCCATGCGCCGGAAGGAGTCGGGATCCTTGATCGGCATCTCCACCGCCTCGACCAGCTGGTTCTTGACGTCGTGAAGGCCGCCAACATCCTCCCAGCCCACTCTGGGTATCTCCACGAGGACCTCCCTGAGAGCGCTGGGCTCGACCTCCTTGAGGGCCTCCCTAAAGTCCTCCTTGATGACCCTCATCTTCTCTAGGATCTCGGCGGGGATTGGCTGGTCCAGGTCGATCTCCGGCAGGTAGCGTCGAAGGGCCTTCATGGCGGCCTCCCTAGCCAGGGCGGCTAGGTCGGCCCCGACGAAGCCATGGGTGATGTTGGCCAACCCCTCCAAGAGGGCATCCCTGTCCTCCTCGCTGCCCTCGAAGGGCATGCCTCGCGTGTGAATCTGAAGGATCTCCTTTCGGCCTTCTCTATCGGGCACTCCTATCTCAATCTCCCTGTCGAAGCGTCCAGGCCTCCGGAGGGCTGGGTCGATGGCATCCTCTCTGTTGGTGGCACCGATGACGATGACCTGACCCCTGCCGCTGAGACCGTCCATGAGGGTCAAGAGCTGTGCCACCACGCGCCTCTCGACCTCCCCAGTCACCTCCTCCCTACGGGGGGCGATAGAATCCAGCTCATCAATGAACAGCACGGAGGGGGCGTTCTTCTGGGCCTCCTCAAACTTCTCCCGGAGACGCTCCTCGGACTGGCCGTAGTACTTCGACATTATCTCGGGGCCCTGGATGGAGTAGAAGTTTGCCCCCGCCTCGTTGGCCACCGCCTTGGCGATGAGGGTCTTCCCCGTTCCTGGCGGGCCGTACAGCAGGACCCCCTTGGGGGGATCTATGCCCAGGCGCTCGAAAAGTTCTGGGTGTTTCAGCGGGAGTTCGATCATCTCCCGGACCCTCATCAGCTCCTCGTGGAGGCCTCCGATGTCCTCATACGTGATCGTCGGAGCGAGGACCTCGCCCTCCTTGATCGGCTCCTCTTTCATCTCAATGAGGGACTCCTCGGAGACCTGGACGATGCCTCGGGGCGTCGTTCGAATGACCATAAAGGGCAAGGCACCCCCCATGAGGGCGATACCCGGGACGATGACCACATCTCCCTTGACCACCGGGCGCTTCAGCAACCCCCGCTTCACGAAGTTCTCGATGCCCTGGCCGAAACTCACCTTGTGGCCCTCGCTGATGATCGGTGCTATCGTAACCCGCTGGGCGGCCTGTACCTCCGCCTTCTTCACCTCTACTTTGTCGCCGATGGAGACGCCGAGGTTCCGGCGCACCAGGCCGTCCACCCTTATGATGCCCTTCCCCTCGTCCTCCTGCATGGTTCGGAATAGTTTGGCGGCAGTGCTCTTCTTGCCAACTATCTCGATGATCTCCCCAACGTCGACGCCCAGGGCCATCCTGGTCCGAGTGTCTACACGGCCCCTGCCGAGTCCAACGTCCGACTGAGGCGCTTCGGCTACTTTGAGAATGACCCTGTCAGGCATTGCCCTGCACTAGCTTTCAGGCCATATATGACGATTTGGGTCACCTCTGCGTAACTGATAATGCTCAAGCGGTGGTGGTGCTGGAGTCCTGTTCCTCCAAGGCCTCGGACAGGGTCATCTCGCCTCGGGCAACCCTCTTGGCCAGCTCCTTGGATATGGTCAGCTTCCCTCCTGAACGGATCCTGCTCCTCTTCTGTATGTTTCTCAGCTCGCCATCGGTGGGGAAGATGTCATACCTGGTCTCGGCCTCCACTCCTCTAGCCGTGGCGATGTTCGTGGCGGACTCAATGTTGCGAGCGTCGTCCCTTCGCCTGTCCCTGCGGGTGGTCCCCCTCTCGTCCACTATCTCCGCCCTGACCCCAGTCTCGGACAGGGCGTTGAGTATCCTGTTCCTGTTGGTTGGGTCGCCGTGGCCGATGCGTACGGTGAAGACCTCTCCGTCGTAGTTCCTCAGCACTCCCAGAAGGATGTCCCGGACGGCCTCCGGTGAGGAAGCCGTGCGACTCTCAATCACCTCACCGTCTCCGAGAATCGCAACGCCGGGCCTGGGGCCGGGATCCACCCCGACGATGACCTCTCGGTACGAGGTAACTCCTCGCAGGATCTGGAGGGCCTGGGAAACCGCATCCTCCACATCGTCGCACTGGACCCGGGGTTCGAAGTCGATCTGGTGGGCCTCCTCAGGCGAGGTCAGCACTACGGCGACCTCCGCTGGCACCGGCTCGTTGAAGGACAGGCTCGCGAAGGGGATGTCTCTCTCCTTGAGGACCGAGACCAGGTCGTGGTAGAGCCGGAAGTCGGTAGTCAGGAGCCCCAGCATGCTTCCCATCCGGTCCTGGAGAGGGCGTTCACCCATAAAGGTTTGAACATGGTGACACCCTACGGAGGGCTCTTCTTGCTGCCAGTATAGTCTCCGAGAGAATCACCTAGCTTCCTCAACAGCTTCTTCTCCTCCGACGACAGCTTTTCCGGAGTCGCCACAAGAATCCTAACGAGCTGGTCCCCTCGGCCGCTCGCTTCCAGGTCCGGGAGGCCCTTCCCGCGGAGGCGGAAGACGGTGTGGCTCTGGGTCCCCGGAGGTATCTTCAGGGTGGCGGTCCCTGTGAGGGTAGGGACGCTGATCTCTGCCCCGAGGGAAGCCTGCGTGTAGGTGATGGGCACATCCACCAGAAGGTCTCTCCCACTCCGCTGAAAGGTCTCGTGCTTCTCGAGGTGGAGGACAATGTAGAGGTCACCAGCCGGTCCACCACGCTCCCCCGCCTCTCCCTTCCCCGGTATCCTAAGGCTGAGGCCGTCATAGGCCCCCCGGGGGATGACCACCGCCACCTTGGAGGTCTTCTGCAATAGGCCGCTCCCCCCGCACGTCTCGCACGGAGTTGTCGGCCACTCACCACGACCTCCGCACTTGGAGCAGGGCGTTATAGTAATCATCTGGCTGAAGCCCCTACGCCGGATGTCGCGATACTCTCCAGTCCCGTTGCACTGAGGGCAGGTAGTCATGTCGCCACCCTCAGCACCCGATCCGTCGCAGGCGTGGCATGTGACCTCTCGTGGAACATCCACGACCTGCTTGCTGCCCTTAACGACATCCTCTAGGCTCACCGTCACGTCCATCCTCAGGTCCCTGCCGCGGGCACGACGATAGCCCCCGCTAGACCTGCGGAAGAATTCCTCGAAAAGGCTGCCTCCCGAGCGGCCGCCGAAGTTGCGGAAGAGGTCCCTGAAAATGGTGTTGCCGAAGATGTCCTCTATGTCGCCGAAGTGGGTGAAGTCGGACCAGTTGAAGCCACCGCCGCCGAAGGTGGTCCCCAGTCCATCGTGGCCGAAGCGATCGTACATCGACCGCTTCTCGTTGTCCATCATCACCTCGTAGGCCTCGGAGAGCTCCTTGAACTTCCCCTCCGCCTCCTTCGGGTTGTCCTTGTTGAGGTCGGGATGGTACTTCTTCGCCAGTCGGCGATACGCGCGCTTAATCTCGTCCTTGGATGCTTTCCGTGGCACTCCTAGGACGTCGTAGTAGTCCCTCTTCGCCATGCAGCCCCATTGAATCTAGGCACGCCGGAATAAAAGTTTCCTACTCCTTCTCGTCACTTACATCCTCGAACTCGGCGTCCACCACGTCTTCCTTGGACGCCTCCTCCTGCCCCTCTGCCTCTTCAGCCTTCTCCGCCTGGGCCTTCTGATAGACCTCCACCCCCACCTTCTGGGCCTCCTCACTCAGCGATTCGAGGGCCTCCTTGAGCTTCTGTATGTCGTCGGTCTCCATGGCCTTCTTTAGCTCCTCAAGCTTCTCCTCTACTCCCCTCTTCGTAGCCTCGGTGACCTTGTCGCCCATCTCCTTCAGCATCTTCTCAGTGCTGTAGACCATGGCGTCGGCCTGGTTCCTGGTATCGGCCAGCTCTCGCCTCCTTCTGTCCTGTTCGGCGTACTTCTCGGCGTCCTTCATCATACGGTCCTTCTCTTCGTCCGAGAGGCGCTGCGGGGCCGTGATAGTCAGCTTCTCCTCCTTTCCCGTACCAAGGTCTTTGGCAGAGACGTGGAGGATCCCACTGGCGTCGATGTCATAGGTGACCTCGATCTGAGGCACCCCCCTTGGCGCAGGAGGAATGCCCGTCAGGTGGAACCTACCCAGCGAGATGTTGTCCCCTGCCATGGGCCTTTCACCCTGAAGGACGTGAATCTCCACCGTCGTCTGGCCGTCCTGGGCCGTCGTGAAGACCTGGTTCTTCTTCACTGGGATGGTAGTGTTCCGGTCGATGAGCCTGGTGAAGACCGCACCAAGCGTCTCTACGCCCAGGCTCAGGGGGGTCACATCCAGAAGAAGGATGTCCTTTACATCGCCCGCGAGGACTCCTCCCTGAATGGCGGCTCCCATGGCGACGCACTGCATGGGATCCACCCCTCGCTCGGCCTTCCTGCCTATGAGCTTCTCGAAGTGGTCCCTTACCACGGGCATCCGAGTGGGACCGCCGACGAGGATCACGTGTTGCACGTCCTGGTACTTCCACTTGGCGTCCTTGAACGCCTGCTCGATGGGGCCCACGGTCTTGGTGAGGACCGGCTCCACCAGTTGCTCCAGCTTCGCCCGGGTCAGCTCTATCTCAAGATGGACCGGCTTCTCTCCCCTCTGGGCTATGAAGGGCAGGTTGATACTGGTGGTGGTCGTTCCGGAGAGCTCTATCTTCGCCTTCTCGGCGGCATCCCTGACCCGCTGCATGGCGTTGTTGTCGCCTTTGAGGTCCACGCCCTCTTTCTTCTTGAATCCGGCAATAACGTACTCGATGATGGCGGTGTCCATGTCCAGGCCGCCGAGGCGGGTGTCCCCGTTGGTGCTCACGACCTCGAAGACGCCCTCCCCAATCTCCATCAGCGTGACGTCGAAGGTCCCGCCCCCCAGGTCCAGGACCGCGACCTTTGCCTCGCCCTCCTTGTCAAGCCCGTAGGCGAAGGCGGCGGCCGTGGGCTCGTTGATTAGGCGTTGGACCTCCAGGCCGGCTATGGCTCCAGCATCCTTGGTAGCCTGTCTCTGATTGTCGTTGAAATAAGCGGGAACCGTTATGACGGCTTGTTTCACCTCGTCACCGAGGAAGGCCTCGGCATCGGTCTTAATCTTCCTCAGGATCATGGAAGAGATCTCCTGGGGCGTGTACTTCTTCCCGTCAACCTGCACCGTGGCGTCCGTGCCCATCTTCCGTTTTATCTGCAGGATGGTCCCATCGGGGTTGAGGACGGCCTGTCTCTTGGCAGGCTCTCCGGCAAGGACGTCACCCTCTTTGGTGAAAGCAACGACCGATGGGAACATCTTGCCCCCGTAGGTGCTGCCTTCGGCACTGGGTATGATGACGGGTCGGTCGCCGCGCATGACGGCCGCCTCTGAGTTCGTTGTCCCCAGATCTATCCCAATAATCTTAGCCACTCTCTTCACCTCCACCTCTGCTGACCAACACCTGGGAGGGGCGCAGTATCCTGTCCTGCAGACGGTAGCCCTTCTGGAGGACCTCCATCACACGTCCCTCCTTCTCCTTACCTTCCACGTAGCCAACGGCCTCGTGGAGGTAGGGGTCGAACATCCCTTCCATGGCCCCAATCTCCTCCAGGCCTTCCGCCTCGAGGGCCTTCATGAGGTTGTCGTAGACCATTCTCACGCCGTTGACGAAGTCATCGTCTCTATCCTTCATAGACGTTAACGCCAGCTCGAGCTCATCCACGACCGGAAGGAGCCT
>JABAOH010150735.1_pt1 | contig 25956 bp, 21 predicted proteins | sample 7062181 | NCBI WGS metagenome assembly JABAOH01 (sample SAMN14538630, study PRJNA623070) | marine sediment metagenome | biome: marine biome [ENVO:00000428]; feature: marine pelagic biome [ENVO:01000023]; material: deep marine sediment [ENVO:00002113]; isolation source: pool of 5 deep marine... | reverse complement strand
GACAACAGCTTGAGACTCAATGCCAGCTGCCGGTGCAGTTCGAGTTCTCCCATCGTCTGCTTTGGCGTTGCCAGCAGCGAGTAAGCGAGCAGGCTGATCGGCGTGACGGCCGCGGCGGCGTTGATGCCTCCCATGATCGCGTCGCCCAGTTCATCGATGATGTCGCTAACCCAGGGTGGTCTTTCCGTTTCGTAGGACGATGATTCGCGCCAGTCGGGTTTGGCGGCGTCGAGAATCGGCTCCAGCGGTATCGGCTCGCCGATGTTGACGTAGACCTTGCCGAAGTTCTCGCGCAGGTCCTTGACCGAACTGATGAGACCGAACAGCGTTTCCTTCTGTTTCTGTGCGCCGCCCAGCTCGCTGATGAACGAGTCGCCCTCGATCAGCTTTTCATAGCCGAAGTACACCGGAACGAAAACGACGGGCAAACGTGGCTGGCTCATATATGAACTGACGGTCATCGCCAACATGCCGCCTTTCGGTGATAGCAGGCGCCCGGTTCGACTGCGCCCGCCTTCGACGAAATATTCGATCGAATGGCCGCGCACGAGAATTTGTCGGAGATAAGCGTTGAACACGGCCGTATACAGCCGATTGCCTTTGAACGTGCGGCGCAGATAGAACGCACCGCCGCGGCGCAGGATCGCGCCCACGATCGGGATATTGAGGTTGATGCCGGCGGCCACGTGCGGCAGGCTCAGGCCTTCCTGGTAGACGATGTAACTCAACAACAGGTAATCGAAGTGACTCCTGTGGCACGGCACGTAGACGACCTCGTGATCGCGCGCAATGTCATGCAGACGGTCCACGTGAGCCAGTTCAATGCCGTCGTAAATGCGATTCCACACCCAACTTAGCAGCCTTTCCACGACCCGGACGGTCGGGTAAGAGATGTGTGCGGCAATTTCCTGGGCATACGTGCGCGCTTTCTGCGTGGCCCGTTCCCTTTTCGTGCGGCTGTCGCCCGCTTCCGCGTCGATCACGGCGCGCACGCCAGGATCATGCACGACGACATTGACCAGCGTGCGACGGTGTGACAGGTCGGGCCCGACGGTGGCGATGCGCCGTTGCCGGAAATGCACACGCAGTATGCGCGATACCTTCCTGTAGGCGACTTCGGGCTCCATGCCTTCCTGCAGGATGGAACTTAATGGCAGCGGGTCGCTGAATCGAAGCAGCGTGTTCCGTCCCTGGAAAATCGTGGCAAAGAACTTTCGTGTTCGTCCCGCGACGTCCCAATGTTCGGTGAACAGTAATTTAAACCACGCGTGCTGCTTGTCGGGAAACTTGCCCCAGTAAATCGCTACGGGCACGAGCAGTAATTCCTGGACGCCTGCTTCGATGCTGGCTTCGACCAGGCGCTTCAACCTTTGCGAGCCTTTCTTGCTATGACGGCGCAGGATAAATCCGGTCAATGGCCGAAGTACGATATTACGCCCGCTTTCCTGAGTGCCGGCGAACTGCAAATCGCCCAACGGCGACGGCAAATCGTGAATCTGGCACAGACGCTCGAGCGCGAGCGTATCCGCAAGGCCACCAGTCTCGAGGACGTAACAGACCGGAGCATGCTTGCCGGCCAAAAGTTCGGCCGGATCTTCCGGTTGCACGGCGGGCCGTACCCAGGTGCCAAAAATCCTGGCAGCGACGCGGTACCACGGGCGAAAGATTATTTCGGCAAGTCTCATGAGCGGCCAATATTACAGCTTTCCGCAAACCCATAATGTATTGATTTTTATCAAGAGCTCGTGAATGCTGCCGGAATGGCCGAAACTACTTCCATTGCAGATTCCTGGTTGATAGCCGACGTCGGCGCTACGTCCAGCCGCTGCGCAATATTGGCGGCGGATTCAAAAAGCCCGTCGAACGTCCGCGTTTATCGAAACGAAAATTTCCCGGCACTTGCCAGCCTGCTCGCCGATTATCTCGATACCTGCAACATCAAGCCGCAGTCGATGGCACTCGCGGTAGCGGCACCTGTATACGGCGACGACGTGCAGATGATCAATCGTGACTGGTCGTTCAGCCGCAAATCGCTTTCGCGTGAGCTAGGTCTCGGTTACACCACGATCATCAACGACTTTCATGCGATCGCCTACGCGCTGCCGACACTCGATGACGCATCACGCGTGGAAATCGGCAAGGCCAGCGAATACCGTGGCGGCAACATGGCTGTGCTCGGTCCCGGTAGCGGTCTCGGCATGGCGGCATGGATAAGCAATGACGCCGGCGGCTCTGCGATGACCGGTGAAGGTGGCCATATTTCCCTGTCGGGTCGCGACGAAGAGGAGGACGGAATCATCGCGTGGTTTCGCGAGCGTTACGGCCATTGCTCCGCGGAGCGCATCCTCTCCGGGCCTGGTCTGGTCGCGCTCCACGAAGCCTTGCATGGCGTCAAAATCGACAGCCCTGAGGCAATAACGGCAGACCCCGATGACGACGCCTGCACGGCAACCATGAATCGGTTTTTCAGTTTCCTCGGCAGCGCTGCGGCAGATCTCGCTTTAATCACCGGCTCGTTCGGTGGCCTGCATATCGCCGGTGGCATCGTACCGTCACATATCGATCTGCTTCGCAAGTCACCGTTTCGTGATCGCTTCGTCGATAAGTATCGTTATCGCGACTACATGAATAGGATCCCGACCTACGTTATCACCGATCCCTATCCTGGGCTGAGCGGGCTCGTGGCAATGGTTTATCGCGGCTTAAGCCGCGACTCTTGATTATTGACCTTCAGCTGCGTCGAGCGCCTCGTCGATCTTATGCTTCTGTTGCATTGCCTGATCTTCCACGGCGCGCGCCTTGTCCAGCTGCCGGTTGTAGTCGTCGGCGATTTCCTTGCCGACCGTCGGCTCGCGTTTGGCGGGTTCAGTCAATTCTTTCGAGCCGCACGCCGCAAGCGCCAGTGCAATAGCAACGCTAGTCAGGAATTTCATGCGAGCCTTCTGCGTCATTTCGCTTCCAGGTTCTCGATAAACCTGGCCAGGAGTTCATTAATATCGTCGATATTGGCCGTCAGTCGGTGATCGCCGTCGAGAACATGCAAACTGCCGTTGCATTCCCGCGCGAATCGGATGCTGTTGTCGACCGGCACGACGTCGTCATTCCAGCCATGCACGATGGCGATCGGCATGTCCGGTGGCGGTGGCGTAAGCGACTCGTAGCCCGGCATGTAATAGGCAGGCGCCAGCACGAAGATGCCGATTGCCCCCACCTTTTCGGCAGCCGCCGTCGCGACGTGGCCACCCATACTCGAGCCCACCAGGACCAGCGGCTCGGCTACGCCCGAGCATTCCTCGATCAGCTTGTCGACGCGCTCCGTCGGATCCGCGATGCCCTGGTAGTCGACGCTGACGACGCGGCAACCCAGTTTCTCGACGGTCGCGGCCATCGATTTGATCTTGCTGCCCCAGGGACCGCTTTCCTGCCCGTGCGAAAAGTAGACGGCCGGCATCGTCATATCATGATGCCCTCGCCGCCGTGACACATGTCTTCTATCTTCCTCGCCAGCAGCCAGTCCCGGTCCTGGCCCCATAATGCGACATCACCGATCTTGAAACTCGGCACGCCCCACAGTCCGATCTCTGTCAGCGCTTCGCGATTCGCTTCTGCTTTCGGGCGCCAGTCGTCCTTTTCCATCGCCTCTTTCAATTCCGGCCAGAACAGCCCGCAGCGTTTGGCCACGATCTGCATGCCTTCGTCCTCGGCGACGTCGATCGCCTTGGACCATATCGCCTGGCCGACGGTGTACAGGAAGTCTCGTTCCTTGCCCTGCGCCTCGGCGTAATAAAAAGCGGCGATGCACCGTTCGGCGCCGGTGCCAACCGAATCCGCGATCCTGCCGAACGGCACTTTCAGTCGCTTTGCCTCCCGGTTCGCATCGTTCACGATATAAAGGATCTTCGACTTCGGCACCGACAGGCCGCGCATGACCATCGGCAGGACCGGACGTACCTGCAACTTGAGTCCGAAGGCATCCGCAATCTTGAACATGCGCGTCAGTGAAAGATAGGAATAAGGACTGCGGAAGGAGTGATACATCTCGAGCGTCGGCAGGCTCTCCGCCTTGGCCGGCACGGTTGCCGGCAGGTTCAGCTGCATCGCCTGCTCGAGCGAACGCAGCTCGGGGATCGGCTCCTGGAATCGATTCAGGCCTTCTTCCTCGAACCGCCGGACGAGGTAAAGCAACCGGTCGACACCCCAGTACCACTCGCCGCCGTAATGCATCGTTGCGCAGTTGTAATGCCCCATCTTTCTCATCAGGAGCTGGTTCTGGCCGATCAGCACATTGGTCGAGTCCTGTTCACCCTGCGATCTACCGATCAGTTTCGCGGCGCCTTCGGCGTCGCCTCGCCAGTAGACGGCCAGCGCTTTCGCCAGCGTCTTCGGAAAATCCTCGTCGTCGTGCTCGCCGGCGAGAAAATCCAGCAGCGGACGCCGGTACTCGACGGCGGGAGCTTCGCCGACATCGAGAAACGGTACCCCGAACTCCTGTGCGAGCAGCCTGCAATCTTTGACCGCATATTCTGCGAGCATCTCCGGCTGTGGCATGTACTCGCCGCGCAGCGCCTGGCACAGGTAATACGTAAATTCGACCTTGTTGTAGCGCGTTGCGACGTGCTCGAGGTAATGGCTCAGGAGATAGGAATACGGATCGTCGATCTGCAGGAACACGTGCACGACACGTTTCCTGAACAGTAATCGCCTGCCAAGCTCGGTCAAAAATCTATTGAAGCGCATGAATCGCGGATCGAGCATGGCCGTGAGAATGAGCGAACGAAGCTTGCGATTCATCTATTCGCCATCCCAGGCAGCGCTCGGCTTCCACAGCAGCTCATCGAGATCCGGTTGCCAGCGATATTTCTGCATATCGATGCGCCCGTTGAGAATGACGACGTCTTCCATCATAAGGCGTTTCGCCTGCTCTTTGTATGCGCGGCTGCCCTTTTCGAAAGCGATTCTGCCGGACGATCGAATCACCCGGTGCCATGGAACATCGTGTCCTTTCGGCAAATGCCGAAGCGCATACCCGACCTGCCGTGCTCCGCGCGGCACCCCGGCAATTTCTGCGACCTGCCCGTAGCTTGCGACGCTGCCCGGGGGAATGTCCCGTATTGTCGCCCAGATTCGCTCGTTGCGCTTCTCGGTGGACACATTCATTTGCCAGAAATCATACCGAAACAAACCCATCGGATCGCTACGTCAATGCGTCGGGTATAGAATCGACGACAGCATTGAGGGAGTGGCCATGGAGATTCTGGTTCAGGGAATATCGATCGGTGTCATCGCAACGATCGGCATGGACATCTGGTCGATCGTTGCAAAATATGTACTCAAGTGGCCGACGGCGAACTGGGCTCATGTGGGTCGCTGGTTCGGCCATTTTCCTCGGGGCGTTTTTGTCCATCAGTCGATCGACGAATCTGCCCCAATTCCGAATGAACTGGCAATCGGCTGGGTGGCTCACTACATGACCGGCATTGCTTACGGGCTGCTATATATGGCAGTCGTAAGAGGCCTGCTTTCAAGTGACCCTACATTTCTGTCTGCATTGGTTTTCGGATTGGTCACGCTGGTCGCACCGTGGTTGCTGATGCAGCCCTGCATGGGAGCAGGGGCATTTGCTTCTCGAACACCGCAGCCCGGATTGACGCGATTAATCAACCTGTCAATGCACGTCGTATTTGGTGTCTTCCTCTACGTCGGTTGGCTCATATTGCCCTAGATCATGCCTCAGACGGCGAGCGATTGATGTTCGATTATTTAATCGACATCGAGCTCCGTCCAGGTGACGACAATAGTCTGATCTATCGTGCCATCCCGGTCCAGGTCGATTTCGAGTTGCACGCTCAGATTGTCGAGCACCGTAACCAGGACACTCGAGTTGGCGTCAGCGATCAACATCTGACCCGAAGATGGATTGTCATCACCGAAAATCACGAAATCCTGCTGCGTTTCGAACGAGACGCTGCCCTCGAGCTCCGTGCTGGTCAAGGTGCCGTCGGCGCTAATCCTCTGCTCCGAGGTGCTCACATTAATCAACTGGGTCAGCAGATAATCGGACAGAGTCACGCTCATGCCCGAGTCCTGTGCCGTTAACGCAGGGGTACTGACCGACAGCTCAATGACTACGTTGTCGTCACTGGCAATATCGACATTCAAGCTGCCGTCTATAATCGACGTGCCCGAACTGTCCATGCCGGTCAAGTTGTCGAAACTGAACGTCATTGCAAGACGCCATGGTGTGACGAATTCAGGTTCGCCGACAACAACTATGTTCGTGAATGAGACCGCTCCATCGAGCGTCGTTCCCGAATCTGCCAAGAAACACATGTCGAAGTCGGCATCGAGCGTGTCGCCGGTGCTCAATTCCAGATTGTCATCCGCATCGTTCCAGGTAACGGTTACCTCACCCGTGTCGCAAGACGTGATTTGAATATAAATGTCCCTGACCGTGAGCTTCGCGATGCCCTGATTCGAGCTGCCCAACGCGGGTAGACCGACGACATCGGCGAAATCGACGATATCAATTGTCGCGATGACTGATTCCAGAACGACCTCGGTGATGTCCTGAGCATTATCGGCGGTGATCGGCAAGGCCATCGGATTCGGCGGTGGGGTTGGGGTTGGTGCCGGCGCGGCTCCGCCGCCACCGCCACCTCCGCAAGAGGCGCACAAGACCAGGCCCATGCTGACGATGAGCACGGAGATTTTGCGAGTAAACATGGTTTTTCTCCTTCCCGGCTGGGCGGTCCTTTCTTGATGAGTCGCTCAGCGGGTCTACGAACAAACTAGGCTACCGCCGCCCGGAATGGCCTGCAATCGTGGATATCCGCATGCGCTTTCGTAGCCAATGCGGCTGATCGGCCCACCACTACTGGACTTTGGCAAGCGATTGCGGCCGAATGGCATAAAACAAAACGACAACGTTACTGGGAAGCACAATAGGGCTGAAAGAAGCGAGGCCAGGCATGCAGAACAAAGTGGCAATAGTCACCGGGGCCAGCTCGGGAATCGGTACGGCAATCGTTATGCATCTTGCAGACGATGATTTCGTTGTCATGGCAGCAGGGCGAGATAAGACGCGAACAGAGCTGCTTCGTGATGAAAGCGACAACATTGAGACCTGGACGGGCGATCTTTCTTCTCCAGAAATGTGTGCCGAATTGGTCGCAACTTGCATTGACGCGAATGGCCGGCTTGACCTGCTCGTCAACAACGCAGGCATTTACGAGTCCGCAGACGCAGAACACACTACGGATGAGAACTGGTCGGAAACAATGGCAATCAATTTGGATGCGCCATTCTATTTGAGTCGCGAGGCCATGCCGCATCTTCGGAGGACACAAGGCGTCATTGTGAACGTGGCATCAGATTGGGGGCTCGTCGGCGGCAGGAAGGCAGTTGCCTACTGCGCCAGCAAGGGTGGCCTGGTGCTGATGACCAAGGCGATGGCACTCGATCATGCGGACGAGGGTGTGCGGATAAATGCGGTCTGCCCGGGTGACGTTGAGACGCCGATGTTGTATGCGGAGGGCGCGGAGCGCGGACTCAGTGCTGATGAGGCGGTCCGCGAAGCCGCCAAGTTAAGTCCAACCGGCAGGGTAACGACCCCTGAAGAGGTCGCGGCACTGGTTGCATTTCTTGCTTCTGACGCCGCTGCACAAATTACCGGTGCTGCCATTCCCATTGATGGCGGCAATACCGCGTGATGTCTGCCGTGCTGTTCATCAATAAATCTTTCAGACGACATCAAGAGTAATTCGGTCGCTTCGAGTCTCGGGGTCGGGGACAGGAACGCCGAAAATGAGGGTGTCTATCCTGATATTGACATGCAGCTCGTGTCGCATGGTAAAGGTGGTCGCGTGTTCACGCGTCGCGATGGTAAGCCGTACAACAAGGATTAATGCCTTCTATTAACTGAGGCCAAGTCGCGCCTGGATCTCTTTCCTCGCCTCGCTGAGGACGGTATCCCTGTCGAGGCTGTCGAGGATCTTCTGCACGACGGCTTTCGGCCCGCCCTCGCCCCAGGACTTGCCTTTAGCAAGGTAGTCACCGGCGATTTGCCCGACGACATAGGTGCTGTAATAGGCGATTGCGCCCTGCGCGCCGGCGGTGACGACGGTAGAGAGTCCGGCGGTGCCGGCTTTCAAGGCGCTGGACACAAAGTGCAGTGCCCAGACCGTTCCCATCAGCGCTGCGGCCTCGGCGACGATGATGCTGACGAGTGAGCCGGCTTCCTTGCGGCTGACAGGCAGGTCATACACGTTCGAGAGATGCATGACCATGCCGACGTCGATGAACGCGGCCGCGAAAAGGTCGGCTACGGGCACCGGGTTGAATGCAACAGCGACACCCTTGGCGACGCAGTAGGTCCTGACGAGCTTGTCGCCGATTTCTTTGCGTGCGTTCAGGATGCGCCTGCCGACCTGGTCCGAGAGATCGGCCGCGAACAGGCTCGCGTTCAGCGCAGCGAGCGTCTTGCCTTCGGCTTCGAAGATTTCCCAAAGGCGCAGGCGTAAGGGCGCTACGTCGGGAAGCCGTTCACGCATGGTTGAAACTTCGTTGCCCTGTTCGTCGATCTCGACGACTTCCTGCGGTCGGGGTTGAGCGGCGATTGCCAGTACATCATCGGGATGTGCCAGGCCTCTTGTTTTCTCGCGTATGGATTCGAGCAGGGCATTCAGTTCATTCTTCGTGTAAAGGTCCGACTTGTTCAGCGTGACGACGACCGGCCTGCCCTGCGACAACAAGGTGCGGAGCGACTGCAGTTCACTGTCGGTAATGTCGCCGTCGAGAACGAAGATGACGAGATCGGACCGGTTCGCGACTTCCTTGGCCATTTCCTCGCGCGCTTCACCGCCGGCTTCATCCAGGCCGGGCGTGTCGATCAGGAAAACGCCGGCTGCTTCTATTTCTGACCACTGTTCCATCGAGGTCTTCTTCGTCTCGCCATGCAGCGGACTCACCGTGAATTTTTCTTCGCCGATGAGCGTGTTCAGCAACGACGACTTGCCGGTACTGACACGGCCGAAGACGGCGATGTGCAGGTGGCCGTGCTGCAGTTTGTCGAGCATGGCCTGGACGGCTTCGTAGTCGTGGGCGAGGGATTCGCGGATGCCGGGCGGCAGTCGCGAGTCTTCGATGAGTTCTTTCAGGCTTTCGCGGGCGAGACTCAGGTGTGCTTCGCCACCGTCAGCGGTTTCCTCAGGCTTTGTCTTTCTGCTGATCCAGGGCCATCCGGGCAACCTGTCGAACACCCGCTTCAATACGTTCACTAATTCCTTCCTCAAATTCTTTGGCGGCTGTCTCGGGTTCCAGTTGACCGTGCGCCTTCAGCGTTGCCACGAGGCTCCTGCCCAGCGCATCGAAGATCAGTCCGTAGGCTACCGCATGTACGAGGCCGCCGGCGACCGTGCCCGCACCGGGAAAGGCCTTCAGCCCGTTGCCGGCGACGGCGAGCGTCAGCGGCACGGCCTTGCCCGCACGGCTCTGGCTGAGGTTGAGGAATTCCTCGATGTCGATATCACGCGGCGCGGCGCCGTAGAGCGTGCAAAGCTCGCGCGTCATCGCGGAGCCGATGTATCCCTGGATGATGATGTCCGTGCCCGGACTGACTGCGGCGAGTGCACCGATAACGGCTTTCCTGGTCGAGCTGCGGATGATCTGCTCGGCGCGCTGCTCGCGATATTCGAGTTCCGCTTCTTTCAGCTTGTCGGCCGCGAGGCGAAACACGGCGCGGTCACGTTTCAAGTCGAGCTTGGCCGTGTCCTGCTCGAGTAGCCGGTTGATCGCGACGACGAGCACCCCGATGTCCGCGGGACGCTGGCGCCTGACCGTCGTTTCCGAGCCGTCCGCCTCGCGCTCGATAACGTCGACCTCGCCGCCCGCCGATACGGCGACCACTTCGTCCCTGGAAAATTCGCTGCCGAGATCGCTGACGTGATCGAGCAAACGTTCCATCAGCATCGACTGTTCCTCACGCGAGTAGCGATCCGACTTGTTCATGACGAGGATGAGTGGCTTCCCGAGCCCGAGCAGTCGTTTGACGGCATCGCTCTCGGCGCGCGTCAGGTCACCTTCGCAAACGAACAGCACGAGTTGCGAGCGTAATGCTTCTTCCTCCGCGACTTTGTCGAACTCGGCTTCGAGACCGCCTGAGCCTGGTACGTCGGTGAGCAGGATCTGCCTGCCTTTGTCATCACGCCAGCGATAGTGGCGGATGTCGACGGTCGAACCGCCGACGGCGCTTATCTGGACGTCCGCCTCCGGTATCAGCGCTTTAATAAGAGAACTTTTGCCGGTGCTGATTTCACCGAAGAAGCACAAATGGACGGAACCGGTCTCCTGCCTCGCGACGAGTTCCTGCAACTCGGCCTGGGCTTCCTCGACACTCACGCCGGCTCTCTCCGCTTCGCGAAGCCGATCCTTGATGTCTTTCTGTCGCAGTGGTTGTTCAGATGGTTTTTCTTCCGGCCGTTTGCGCCGGACCACGAGACGCAGGATGAGCCAGATTGCAGCAATGAATAATCCGCCGATCGCCGCAAAGTAGCCATACAGCAGGAAACGCGGACCCTCAATGAGCCGGTCCCAGACGTTGAGGGCGGATTCCGTCACGAACAGCAGTGCCGCGATCGCGATGATGAAAACCAGCAGAATCAGCAGGCCGACCGCGAGTCGTATAAAGCGATCCAGCTTCATGGTCGGGAAGACTGCACGGGAATTGCGGGGTTTGCAAAGAAGGTACAAGACGCCTTTCGTGCATGCCGGGTTCTTGGGATACTCAACGGCCACCTGACAAGACTCCGCGGAGGTTGCCTTGTCCCGCCCGCATGACCTTAAGTCATTGTTTTTGATCGCCATTGCCGCCACCGGGTCCGGCGTGCTCGGCGGCTGTGCGGATTCTGCGATCACGCCCGAGGCCAGTGAAATCGGTATGCCAGCCGACTGGGTCCGGGGCGGCGACGAAGGCAGCGTCGACCTCAACTGGCTCGAGAGCTTCGACGACCCGCGACTCACAAGCCTCGTTGGCGACGCAATCGAGAGCAATTTCCTGCAGGAGCAGGAGCGCGCGCGCCTCTATGAAGCGGAACAGGTCGTCGTCATCGTTCGCGCAAATCGTTTTCCGGAACTGGACGTATCACTCGACGCGGCGCGGCGCCCGGGATAGCGCGAATCAGTGCATTACGACGGAATCGTATGGCGCCGAAGTCGGCGCGTTCTGGAAAATCGATTTGTGGGGCCGCCTGAGCAAGCAGCAACAGGCCGCGCAACTGGCGCTCGGTGCACAGGAAGCGAGGTTCGAATCCGTGCAGCGAAACGTCGCCGCAGCAACCACGGCAGCGTATTACCGGGTCATGGAAGCCAGGCAATTACTCGATGTCGGACAGCAACGGCTCGATAACGGCCGAATAACTTACCCGATTCATCCCCGTTCGCGGCTTCCCAGGAATGCGATCGTAATAGCGGCAACGAATGGCAGTATGCGCTCGGCGAAGTCCCCCGGCATATCGGGCAACCAGGAAATCAGGACGGTCAGTCCGAACCCCAATGACATGGCGAAAAACGTGCTCTTCTCCGACACCGAACGGCCGAGAAGCCGCATCATCAGGATCGGTCCGAACGCAGACCCCGCCGCGGACCAGGCGAACAGCACGCGCGAGAAAATATCGGCGCGCCAGCCCAGCGCGAGAATCGTCGCCAATATGAGAATTACGACGACCGTCGTTCGCGAACCGGTGAGACCCGTCCTCTCGCGATGCGATGCAATCTGCCAGTCGTAGGAAACCGCCGACGAAGCGACGAGTAACTGGCTGTCCGCCGTCGACATGATCGCCGACAGCACCGCGGCAAGGATCACGCCGGCAATCACGGCCGGCAGCAGCGTCGCGGCGGCATGGAACAGCACCTGTTCCGAATCGCCGAGATCCGCGAACAGCACTCGCGACGAGAGACCGAGCAACAGCATGCCGGAATAGACGATCACCGCCCATGACAAGGCGATGGTGCGGCCCTGCCTGCGACTTTTGTCGTCCTTCAGCGCCATGAAGCGATTGACGACATGCGGCTGGCCCGGGTAATTGATGCCGATACCGAAAAGCCCAAGCACGAAGTAGATACTCGTCATTGCGCCAAATGCGCCATCACTGATCGGCGATCCCGCATTGCCGATTTGCGCGAGGCCGTCGGCCAGCGGTCCGAATCCGCCGACGGCGAACAAGGCGGTTATGGGAAGAACGATACCGGCCGCTGCCATTAACAATCCTTGCAACGAGTCAGTGACGCTAACGGCCCAGAATCCACCGAGTATCGTGTAAACGAGCACAATGCTGGCGCCGATCAGGATGCTGGTCTGTTTAGGCAGTCCGAACACTGACTCGAACGCCTTGCCCGCGGCCTCGAATTGCGAGGCGATATAAAAGACGAAACAGAAGACGATGATGACCGCGGCGGTGCGCAGGATTAGCTGCCGCATGCTGCCGATATTCGCCGGTGCGATGACCTCACTCAGCGTGACCGCGCCCTCCTCCTTCGAAAGACGTTGCAGGCGCGGCGCGACCCAGACCCAGTTGAGAATGAACCCGCCGACCGTCGCAGGAAATAACCACAACGCGGGCAAACCCCATGCGTAAGCGGCGCCGCTAACGCCGAGCAAAGTCCATGCGGATGAGGAACTCGCCGAGGCACTGATCGCCGCCACCCACGGCCCGAGCCCCCGACCTGCGAGGAAATAATCCGCGACGTCCTTGTTGCGCCCCCTGGCCCAGAGCCCGACGCCAATCAGCGCGACGTTATAAACGACGAGGGTTACGAGTACGGCACCTGTGTTATCCATGAATCAACGACGCAGTGACGTTTATTCGACCAGGCGATTGTGTTTTCGTAGCACGTCGATTAACTGCGAGTGATCGATTGCCTTAACGACATGACCACGGTTGCCGGTCATATTGCGTCCCGCAACGAGTGCATTGACAATAGCCTCTTCGGTCGCCTCGACCGTTGCCGCAAACATCGGGCCGATGTTCTCATTCGCCAGTACCCTGACCTCGACGCCCGGATCTGCCTGGTTTGCACCTTCGTTCGCAGTCGAGAAAGCGATAAAGATATCGCCGGAACCATTGCCGGCCACGCTGCCAATTCGGGCAAGTCCGAGCGCTGCACGCCTCGCGAGTCGCTTCAGCTGATGCGGCAACAATGGCGCATCTGTCGCGACCACAATGATGATTGAGCCGGTTTCCGCGTCAGGTGCAACATCCTCCGTCCAGACCTTGTCCTCACGAAGATGCTGTCCGACAGGCACGCCCGCAACCCGTAACTGTTCCCTGAGACCGTAGTTTGCTTGTACAAGAACACCGACGGTGTAGTCGCCCTCGCTCGTCTTGGCGATCCGCGATGCCGTACCGATACCGCATTTGAATTCGTGACAAATCATGCCTGTACCGCCACCGACATTTCCTTCTGCCAGCGGTCCACCCGTAGCGGCATCGAGGGCGGCTTGTGCGTGCTCTGCTTTGACGTGAAAACCATTAATGTCATTCAGGTATCCATCCCAGGTTTCCGCAACGACGGGTAAAGACCACCAGAAGCCGCTGCTATCGGCCGCGCCCTGATCGATTCGCCATTGGATCGTCGCCTGGTGAACCGTGCCAACACTATGGGTGTTCGTGATCATCACGGGACCTTCGAGAAAACCGGACTCCTCGACCCAGGTCGTACCGGTCATTTCGCCGTTACCGTTCAGCGAGAACCAAGCACCGAAAACAGGCTCATCGTTGCTGGCCTTACCGCGAGGCAAAATAGCAGTAACGCCGGTGCGCGCTGCACGGCCGTCTGGAAAGTCCTCGATGATCGTTTCGTGACCGACGGTAACGCTGGCGACATCAGTAATTGCATTCAACGCACCAGGCGTACCGTCGAAGGGAATACCAAGATCACGGGCACGCGGCGCGGTATTGTCCGCAACCCCTGCGACGGGAACCAAGCACAGAATGAGAATTAGCTTTTTCAATTGTCGTGCCCGTGATCGACGGTCAGCGGGCTCAGGTAATGCGGTTCCGTGAGGCCTCGCTTGCGCATCGCGATGCCGGTCAGGCATTCCTGCAATACACGATCCGCGTTTTGCGCCGAAGTGTAGCCCGGATCGACCAGCGGGTTCAGTTCGACGAGTTCAAAACCCACGACATTCTTCTCCGCGCAAAGCCTGCGCACGATCGGGAACGCCTCGCGCGTCGTCAGACCGCCCGGTTCCGGCGTACCGGTGCCCGGCATGTACGCGGGATCAAGGACATCGACGTCGAACGAGATAAATATATATTCTGGGCCATCCTCCACGGCCTCTTTCAACACCCGGTCCATCGTCGCATCCCATCCGTTCTTCTCGACCTCCGCCATCGGGTGATAACGCAGGCCGTTCTCGCGCATCCACTCGAACGCTTCCGCGTCCGGCCAGTAGCCCCGCAAGCCGACCTGGATGAAATTCTTGCCCGGCACGAGGCCTTCATCGAACAAACGCCTGACCGGCTGGCCATGCGTCAACAGGTGTGGGCTCCCTCGCCCCGCATCGTAGTGCGCATCGAAATGCACGACGCCAACCTTGCCAACGCCGTAGTGCCGCACGACGCCGGCAACATCCGGATACATGAGTGAATGGTCGCCGCCGACGATCATCGGGATTGCGCCAGCGGCCGCAACCTCATGCACTTTCGTGATGATGTGCTCGAGACTGCGTTCGATACTGAATTGGTCGACGGCAATATCGCCGTAGTCGACGATCGTCAGCTCGTTGAACGCGGACACCATTGCGTGCATATTGGGTTCATTGACGAAGCCGGTTCCCAGATAGACGCGTCCAGCCCGTACGGCCAGTGGCCCATACGCGGCTCCGCGAAAACCGGTGCCGGTATCCATGCCGATGCCCATGATGGCCACTTCGACATCGCCCGCCACCAGGTCTTCCGGCGTCAATGCGATCGGCATATTGAAGAATGTCGGGATGCCGAGCTTGTATCCTTCCTGGAGATAACGTTGAACGTTAATCGGGCCCGGCTCGCGCGGCGTACTCAATGCCGCTGGGCGTTCCGTCTTCCAGGCATTGAAATATGGCGATTTCGTATTGAGCGGGATCGACGCCATGTCTCGCTCGGGATCGAATTTCAACAACTCGGTCACGCGCATCATCGCGTCGATATAGGCCTCGATCGCTTCGGGCGACTTACCTTCGAGACGCGCGAACAGAATATCGTGACGCTCGGCGAAATCGAGCGCACCGTCGCCCCTCAGGAAATCGATTTTCTCCTGGTCGAGACCCTGGACCTTCTCGGCCATGCTGTCGGGAAGATCGACCGGTTCGAATTCATCGTTCTGGGCATGGACGACAGTAGCCAGCGCGATTGTCAAAGCCACGGCAACGACTCGGCCAGTGTATTTTCCTGTCATGACTTTCCTCAACAATTGCTTTTGCCGACGATTACTCGCACGCCCATTGACCATCCGTCTTACTGCAGAATGCAGGCGCAACGAAGGCGTCGAGTGCCAGCTCGGCAACCTGGGCCAGCAACCAGCCGACGATCACGTAGGCTATGCCTACGCGAAATACCTTGCGTCTTCTAAGCTCGGTGAGAAACGACATCGTCGGCTACTCACAGACCCACTCGCCGCTCGCCTTGCTGCAATGATCCGGCGGTCCGCGTTTATCCCAAAGGTCGACGATGCTGGACGCTTTAGCCCACGGAACGTATTTTGGATGCTTGGCGTAACCGAGACGACGAAAAATCATGCCCTCGTGTTCCAGTAAGTCTGCGTTCGTCCAACCTGGCACATTGCCGCCCGCCAACGATTCTAATGCCAGCCAATAATCGTCGAGATAGCCGAAATACAAATACCAATTATAGGGTGCACGTTGCTCATCAACATTTGACGCATTCGCGACTTCCGCCTCAATCCATTGATCAAGAAATGCCTTGCCTGTTGCCGGATCACGCACATTTTCAATGAGTGGCCGTACCTCGGCTGGATCACGGCCAATTGCGGAATAGAATTTTTCGTACCAGTCGATCGCCACTTCGTCTTCGCCTTGCGTCAAAAAGGCGGCGCCCAGCAGCCCCAGCCCCGCAAAAAAGTTGTTTCCTAGGTCGATCGCACGTTCGAGATGGGTCTGCGCCTCGCTCCGCCTTCCCATTGCCAGCAACGCGTCTGCTTTTCGCCAATAGCCAAGTGGCGACAGCGGCTCGAGATCGATGATTCTTTGCGCTAACCGCACCGATTCATCGAAATAGCCCACATTAATCATGTCCCAGGTCAAGGCTCCCAAAGCAGCCAAGTCGTTCGGATCAACACGCAAAAGTCGATCCAGAGCCTCGAATTCCATGGTCCAGCTCCAGTCAGGATGCGCCGTCTTGGAAAATGATCTGGCACTATGCAATGTCGGATCCAGTTCCAACGCTTTGCGTGCCGCTTCATATGCCAATCTTTGGCCTAACGGAGCATCGATTAACCAGGCTGACTGGTACCAATAAAAAGTCGCTTTGAGTTCATACGCTTTGGCGAATTGAGGATCGAGTACGATGGCGTCGTCGAGCAGTGCCTGCGCAATAACCAAGTCTTCGCCACTGGAATACGCACGCAATGCCAGGGCCTGCAGATACAGCGTATATGCTTCCGTATTGTTCGTCGGTCTGTCGGAATGGGGAGTCAGGTGCAATTGCAGCGCGTCGGTGATTGCACCGGCAACGTCGTCCTGGATGTCGAAGATATCCGCCATCTGCCGGTCGTAGGTTTCGGACCAGAGATGAAACCCGTCCGCAACGTTGATGAGCTGCGCCGTGACCCGGAGACGGTCGCCGGAGCGTCGCACGGAGCCTTCCAGTACTTTTGTCACATCCAGCGCTTCGCCTATTTCGCGCAGGTCTTCATTCCTGCCCTTGAACGCGAACGACGAGGTGCGCCCGGCGACCTTCAGCTCCGGAATCTTCGCAAGAAGGTTCAAGAGCTCCTCGGAAAGACCATCCGCGAAGTAGTCATTGTCATCGGACATGTTGACGAACGGCAGGACGGCAATTGACTGCGATTCGGTCGCGATGATTTCACTAGTGACTGGAGCCCGCTCGCTTAAAAAGAATTTATCGACGAGCAATAAACCGACTGCTACGACAAGCACGCCGATAATAAGGCGATTGAGTTTGCGGCCAGTTTGAGCGGTGATCGATTGGCTGCGATCGACATCTTTTTCGAGCTTTATGCCTTCGGGTGTCACTTCGAAGGCCCAGGCGAAAAACAGGGCCAGCGGCAATCCCAGGACGAGAACGAACAACACGGATTTGAGGACCCAATCCGGCGCATCAAAAGCATCAAATGCGATCTCGGAAACCTGAGCAAGCAGCCAGCCGATGACAACGTAGGCTATGCCTACGCGAAAAACGTTTCGTCGCTTTAGTTCGGCGAAGAAAGACACTTCTAGTTATTCCGTCCCCCTGACAGGCACATAATACCGGCAAAAAAGGTGTGAATGCCCAATATTTTCGCTAACTTGCGGTTATGACAGGCAAAAGCTGGCAATTCTGGATCGACCGCGGGGGTACCTTTACTGACGTCGTGGCACATCGCCCCGACGGCTCGATCGAAACCGCGAAGCTGCTGTCCGAGAACCCGGAGCAGTACGCCGACGCGGCTGCCGAAGGAATCCGTCGTTATTTCGCGGGGTGGTCTGAGACGGTGCCTATCGAAGCCGTGAAGATGGGCACGACCGTCGCCACCAATGCGCTGCTCGAACGCCAGGGCGCACCAACCGCGCTCGTCGTGACGGAGGGCTTCGCGGATGCGCTTGCCATCGGTTACCAAAACCGGCCGGACATTTTTGCCCTCAACATCGTAAAGCCCACGCCGATCTACGAGCGTGTCATCGAGGTCTCGGAGCGGATGAATGCGGAGGGCGAGGTCATCAAACCACTCAATGAAAAATCTGTATCGGCTGCATTAAAGCGTTGCGTCAGCGAAGGCATCACGTCGGTCGCGATTTGCCTGATCCATGGTTACCGGTATCCGCGGCATGAAAACAGAATTGCGGAAATCGCAACTAACATCGGATTGCGGCAGGTTTCCGTGTCAAACGATGTGGAATCACTGATCAAGTTCGTCAGCCGCGCCGAGACGACGCTCGCCGATGCCTACCTCACCCCGGTGCTCAACAACTATATCGACGGCCTCAGAAATTCCCTGCAAAAGATTGCAGCGCCGAACCGGCTTCTGTTCATGCAAAGTAATGGCGGGCTGGTACTCGCCGACAACTTCCGCGGCAAGAACAGTATCTTGTCCGGGCCGGCCGCCGGCGTTGTCGGCATGGTGGAAACGGCATCGAAACGTGGTTTCGAGAGACTTATCGGTTTCGACATGGGCGGCACCTCGACAGACGTCTCCGCATGGAGCGGCGAATACGAGCGTAGCAACGATTCTCAAGTTGCCGGCGTGCGGCTGCGTGCGCCGATGATGAAGATTCACACGATTGCCGCGGGCGGCGGCTCGATACTCAAGTACCAGGACGAGCGTTACCAGGTCGGGCCCGATTCCGCAGGCGCTGACCCGGGGCCGGCTTGTTATCGCCGTAACGGCCCATTGACCGTGACCGACGCGAACGTACTACTGGGGCGCATCCCGGTAGATCACTTTCCAAGTGTCTTCGGACCGGATGCGGATCAACCGCTTGATGCTGATATTGCGCGAGTTCGGTTTGACGAACTTGCGGAACATATATCAGCGGACTCGGGTTTGTCGGCTACGCCGGAGGCCGTTGCCGAGGGGTTCCTGACCGTTGCTGTCGAAAACATGGCCAACGCCATTCGCAAGATCACGATCGAGCGCGGCGAAGACGTGCGCGACTTCGTGCTGTGCTCTTTTGGTGGCGCGGCCGGCCAGCATGCCTGCAAAGTCGCCGAAGTGCTCGGCATCAGGAAGATCTGGCTGCACCCGATGGCCGGTGTGCTATCCGCCTACGGCATGGGCCTTTCCAACATCCGTGTCGAAAGACAGCAATCCGTCGATGTGGCGTTCAGCAAGAAATCACTGAATGAGCTGGAGCCGGGTCTCGATCGCCTAAGAGCAGACTGTGATACGGCGCTTGCGGAACAGCATGTACCGGAGGAATTTCGCGAGTTTCGTATAACGATTGGCATGCGCATTAAGGGCGCCGATACGATCCTGGATGTGCAATACGGTAGTGCCGATCAAATGATCGATGCGTTTTCGGAGGTCTATCGCCGCCGTTTCGGTGCGGAGCCCGATTCCGACCGCATGTTGATCGCAACCTTGCGCGTCGAAGGCACCGGCATCGAACAGGTTTTCAGCGATCCCGACTTCCGCAAGAAAGAACAAGCAAAACCCGCTGGCGAAGGAAGAATGTGGGCCACGGGCGAATGGCGAGATGTCCCCGTTTACGAACGTGAGCAACTCGGCAGCGGTGCTTTTGTCGATGGACCGGCAATTGTCGCCGAAGCCAACGCGACGACCGTCATCGACGACGGCTGGTCGGGCAGCGTCAATGCCAAAGGGCACCTGGTGCTCGAGCGACACGAGGAATTGATCGAAGAATACAAAGACGAGTCGTCACCCGACCCGGTCAGGCTCGAGGTCTTCAATCGCCTGTTCATGCACATCGCGGAACAGATGGGCACGGTGCTGCAGTACACCGCTTTGTCCGTCAATATTCGCGAGCGTCTCGATTTCTCCTGTGCGCTCTTTGACGGCGAAGGCCGCCTCGTATCAAACGCACCGCATATGCCGGTGCATCTCGGCTCGATGGGCGAGAGCGTGCGCAGCGTCATCGCTGCCAAAGGCGATGAACTCGGACCGGGCGACGCCATCATGCTGAACTCGCCTTACAACGGCGGCACGCACCTTCCCGACATCACCGTCGTCACGCCCTGGTTCGCCGGTTCCGACAAGCCCATGTTCTTCCTCGCATCACGTGCACACCACGCCGACATCGGCGGCATCACGCCGGGCTCGATGCCCTCCGAGAGCCACCACATCGACGAGGAAGGCGTGCTGATCGACAACTTCTGGCTGGTCAAAGATGGTCTGTTCCAGCTGGAAGACGTCGAAAAACTCTTGTCCGGCGCAAAGTATCCGGCGCGCAACCAGAAGCAAAACATCGCCGATCTCAAAGCGCAGCTCGCCGCTAATCAACAGGGCATCCGCCAGCTCGAGAAAGCGATCGAGCGTTACGGCATGGCGACCGTACAGAACTATCTCAGGTTCGTGCGCGAGAACGCCGCGACGAGTGTCCGCCGCTTGCTCGGTAAACTCAAAGACGGTGAGTTCGAATACGAGCTAGACTCCGGCGAAATAATCCGTGCTCGCATTTCCGTCGATCAGGAGAAACGCGAAGCGGCGATAGATTTCACAGGCACGTCTCCGCAGTCGAAGACCAACTTCAATGCACCCGAAGCCGTCACGCGTGCAGCAGTGCTGTACGTGTTCCGCAGCATGATCGAGGAAGAAATCCCGATGAACGAGGGCTGCCTCGAACCGTTGAAGATCAGGATTCCGAAGGACAGCATCCTGAGTCCGTCTTTTCCCGCCGCCGTGGTAGCCGGCAATGTCGAAACCTCGCAGTGCGTGACGGATTGCCTGTACGGCGCCCTTAATGCCCTCGCCGCTTCGCAGGGCACGATGAACAACTTCACCTTCGGCAACGACTACGTCCAGTACTATGAAACTGTATGCGGCGGGGCCGGGGCCGGCCCGGGATTCGACGGCGCCGATGCCGTGCACACGCACATGACGAATTCACGTCTCACCGATCCTGAAGTCTTCGAGCAGAATTTCCCGGTCATCGTCGAGTCGTTTGAAATAAGAAAAGGCTCGGGAGGAAACGGAAAATGGCATGGCGGCGATGGCACCGTTCGACGCATAAGATTCACTGAAGCCGTCGATGCTGCAATTCTCTCGAATCACCGGCGCATCGCGCCATTCGGGATCGATGGCGGGGATGCGGCAAAGACTGGCGTCAACCGAATCATTCGCGCCGACCGGAAAGAAGAGCAGCTTTCCGGAACCGCAACCGTGAAACTCGATGCGGGTGACACCTTCGTCATCGAAACACCAGGCGGAGGCGGCTTCGGTAAAGCCGATTGAAATAGCTTACTCGTCGACTTCCACACCATGCCAGAAGGCGATCCGGCCTTTTATGTGATCGGCAGCTTCTTTTGTTTCCGGGTAATACCAGGCGGCATTCGCATTGCGTTCGCCACTGACGACGACGTCAAAATAACTGGCCGTGCCTTTCCATGGGCAGTACGAATGATGGTCGCTGTCCTGGAAGAATTCCTGATTTATCGTGTCGGGTGGAAAGTAATGGTTGCCTTCGACGACGACCGTGTCGTCGCTTTCGGCAATAACTTGTCCGTTCCAACGAGCTTTCATAGTTAAGTATTCACGGCTCAGGCCGCCCTTTCATTTCCTTTACGAGTCTGCGTGCTGCCGTCGAACACCGGCGCGAAGGCGGTCGTCGCGACGCGGCAGCCCGTTAATGTTTGATGCAATGTCAGCGAAACAGTTTCATCGGATCCAGCCGGATGGAAGATGAGTATGACCGTTACGCCTCGATCCTTGTTGACCGGACTCGAATGCAATCCCGCGTCGCATTGCACCACGAACATGTCGTCCTCGAATGCGCCCTCGGCAGCCAACCCGCTCATGTAGGCATGGACGAGGCTGTTGACCCGCTCGGCGACCGCGGGTGTATTGGCTGCGAACACGGTCCAGCGGGTCGCAAGATCGATGCTGTTAGTGATGTGCAGGCACAAGCGCATGACCGTCAGGCTCGAGAACTTGTGATCAAACTTGCCGCCGCGGGCCAGCGTGACTGAGCCGCAGACAGTGGAACGACCTGCCGTGCGCCCGGCGACGACGTTGATGCCTTCCCTGACGAGCATCTGTGCGTCATCGATCGATATCTTCTCGGCCGGGACGAAGTTACCACGGAGGCCGTAACCGAGCTGGTCCAGGTCCTGCCACGGACCGTGGTGTTTATCCAGCTTGCACAGGAGTCCGGCGATCGCTGCACCGACGACGCGCGGCGGTGAGCGATCCTCGTAGGTGTCGTAGACGCGGGGGTAGTAGGTAAAGATATTCGGGCTCGAATAATCGAATGCGCGCACGCCTTCGATGGCTCTGCGCACGCTCTTCCAGGCACGCGGTGGATCCATGATCAGCATCGCGCCACGTTTGCGGCAGTAAAGCTCGGCTGCAACGATCGCGGCGGGACCCGGGTCCTGGTCGCGGGCCGGGGGCGGCAAATAGAGAAGATCGAAGTGCTCGACCTCGTCCAGCGCAAATATGCCCGTGCTGCGCCAGGCGCAGCCGACGAGATCGTAGTCGGTCAACGGAAAGCCGTCGGTGCCGGGTTGTGCATACTCTATGTATCGCTCGTTCGTTTTCGCGGGCCGGCCTGCCGGCATCGGCATCTGTGCGCGAATCAGGTCCGAGGTCAACAATTCATCTCCGATGAAACCGCTCTCGCCTTCCTCGCAGCTCAGGTCGCGGTAGATCTCCTGGTCGAGCACGAGACCGGAATCCGGGGCGATCCGCTGGATCGTCATGTTGAAACGCTGCTCGTTGATATCGACGCCGTCGTAGTCGATCGAGGCTCGGATGCTCTCGGTCGAGCCGGGCTCGAGCGCGCGCAGCACCAGGAAACCGCCGATCGCCGGCAACGCGATCATCGCGCCGCGTGCGTTGCTCGCAACGCGCACGACATACAGCCGCCTGCCACCATGATCGAAGAACTGTTTGACCGCAGGACCCAGGCTGCTGCGCTGCCAGATGCCGCCGAAGCGACGATGAAACGCACCGAAACTTTCGACGAGCACGGGTCTGTTGAGGGGACCTCGGAGAGCACGGCCAACGAATGCGGCCGTGGAGTCGGTTGGTACGTCGATGGGGCGATCCATCGGCGCGATCTCAGTGACCGTAATGCCCCGGTCTAGAGCATCTGACAACCCTGTCTCCGCGTTAGCCAGTCGGATAACTGTTGAGGCATTCTAAAGTCAGTCCGCGTTAGATGCTAATGTAGCTTTAGTGACGTGATCTGTGCCGATGTCGAATAAGGACTACCTCAAGGAACGATTTCCGACGCTGGGCGAGCGGCTGCCGAGAATACCGCTTGCCAGCCTGCCCACCCCGGTGCGCAACATAGAGTTCGAACTCGACGGCGACAGCCGGAATATTTCAGTGAAATGTGATGACCTTACGGGCGTTATCTATGGCGGCAATAAAGTTCGCAAACTCGAATACATCTTTCCGAGTGCCCGTGAAAAGAACTGCAAGCGCCTCGCGACTTTCGGCGCCGTCGGCTCGAACTCCGCGCTCGCGACTGCCCTGTATGCCCGCCAGGTCGGTTTCGAATGCACCTGTTTCCTGATGCACCAGGCGAAAACCGCGATGATTCCCGCAACTTTGAACATGCATATCCAGAACGGGACCGAGCTGATTCGCTATGGCGGGCCCTATCACAAGCGCATCAAGACGCTGCGCGACAACCTCTGGGGCAGGCATGCCTGGGTCGTGCCGATGGGCGGTTCATCCTGGCGCGGCACCGTGGGATTCGTTGCGGCGGGGCTGGAACTCGCGGAACAAATCGCCAGGGGCGATATCGGGAGACCGGACAGGATTTATGTCGGTACCGGCACCATGGGCACGGCTGTGGGCATGGCGTTAGGGCTCGCGATCGCAGAACTCGACATCGAAGTGCACGCGGTGCGCGCATCGGTGACCGACATCACCAATGAAACATTAATGGACAAGCTTAGCGAGAAAACCGTGACGATGATGCGCCGTCTCGACGATTCGGTGCCGGCGGATCTCGTGAACCGCACCAGAATTGTGCTGCGCCACGGCTTTTTCGGTGAGGGCTACGCGCACTCGACGCCCGAGGCGGACGAGGCGATCGCGTTCGCGAAGGAACAACTCGATATCAGGCTGGAATCGACCTATACCGGCAAGGCAATGGCGGCATTGCTCAATGACTTTAGAGAACCCGGCGCCGAAGCATTGAACGTGCTTTTCTGGAATACCTATTACGCGATGCCGATCACGGTGCCGACAGATCATCCACTGGATGAACAAGCGTTGCCGGAGGAGTTTTTGCGGTATTTCGACTGAAACCCTATTTTGAGTCTTCGTTTTTTCTTTGTTCGTTTGATTGGACTTGCTTGCTCACGCGACGCGCGTGTTCGTCTTCTGCTTCCTTTTGCGCCTGCTTCTTGCGGTCGATCTCCGCGAGCATGAGGTCGAGCCACTCACTCATTGAGATCGACTTCGCTCCCGGCTTCGGGAATTGGTTCCACCGGTATTTCTGATTCGACCGGCTCGTCGAGCAGCGCACGCACCTCGTCGATCGTCGGCATGTTCGGATCCGGTTCGACCGTATTACGCACGACTCGCGCGCGCGCATAGACCTCCCCTATATCCGACTTCAATACGCGAATGGGGACGCCGCTGGCATAACTGGCAACCTCGCGCGCCTCATCCTGTTCCGCCTGTTCGTTGAACGCGCTGGATTCATTGCGTACTTGTTCGAATATCTTTTGCATTCGCTCGCCAGGCATGACGTCGTCGTCCGCGAGCGGCAGATGGCTCTCGAGATACAGTTCGCCATTGCGCCAGCCGGCAAGATAGGGCTCGTTGATGATTGTCACCGGTTCGCCGAGTTCAACCAGCTCGTAAAGCGTCTCGATGTTTTCCGGGTAGAGGCGGACGCAGCCATGGCTGACGCGCATGCCGACGCCATACGGTTGATTGGTGCCGTGAATCAGGTAACCGGGCATCGCGAGTTTCAGCACGCGGTGGCCGAGCGGATTGTCCGGGCCCGGCTGCACGACGGCCGGGTCCGGGTAGCCAAGCTCCCTGTTCTCGCGCCGTACCGAGGCCGGCACGTACCACACCGGGTCTTTTGCTTTGGCGACCACCTCGGTGTCGCCCAATGGTGTCTCCCAACCGACGCGGCCGATGCCGATCGGATAGGTCAGCACTTGCACGGGTTGGCCATCGGCGACTTCCGGGAAATAGAAGAGCCGCTTCGAGGCGATGTTCAGGACGAGCCCGCGTCGCGGAACGTCGGGCAACACGTACTGTGTCGGCAACAGTACCGGCACGTCGGCACCCGGCAGCCATGGGTCGATGTCTGGATTGGCGGCGACCATTTCGTCGAAGCCGAGCCCGTACTCGCGCGCGAGATCGGAGAACGTGTTTTCTTCGCTCGTGTAGACGATCTGCGGTTCGCCGATCACCGATTGCTCGGGGGACTCGAGCACGAAGAAATTTCGGTTCAGGGGTTCCTGCAGATCTGCCTCGGCAGCTTGTGGAATGCGGTCTTGGTAGGAACCGCCGCCCAGCGGTGCCAGGAAGTCCTGGATGGCCGTGCAAGCACCCAGCAATGCGGTCGTCGCCAGGATTGCGACGATTCGATGGATTGATGAACTCTTCAAGATGCCGCCTGGTGCCCTAAACGGAGACAAATTCTCGCAGAATTCGAGGGCGGTCTCTATGTCGCTTTTTGGCAAACTCTGAATATCAGCGGCCAGCGCACGTCACGCATGCCCTCGCCCCACGCCTCCCTTAGTTCCTGCTCGAAAAGCGCGATCGGATCGCTGCCCTTTGCCTTCATGTAGCGCTGCGTCCCCGACCAGGTTCGCATGTAGGCGAGCATCTGATCCACGGTCCAGTCGAGCTGCATTTCGAAGGACTCGACGTCGAGCTCCGGCATCGGGAACGTGAAGTCCCGGTAGTGGTTTTCGACGAACTTTCTTTCGGGCGGCCAGTAGGGCTCGGTCTCGGTATAGGCTTTTTCGATGATGTCCTTGCATTCGGGAGGCAGCCTTGTTCGTTCATAAACCCAAACTGCAAGAATGCCGCCGGGTTTCAGGACGCGGCGGGCCTCGGTGTAGAAACGTTCCCTGTCGAACCAGT
>JABAOH010000237.1_pt2 | contig 25957 bp, 23 predicted proteins | sample 7062181 | NCBI WGS metagenome assembly JABAOH01 (sample SAMN14538630, study PRJNA623070) | marine sediment metagenome | biome: marine biome [ENVO:00000428]; feature: marine pelagic biome [ENVO:01000023]; material: deep marine sediment [ENVO:00002113]; isolation source: pool of 5 deep marine... | reverse complement strand
TAAGGGATTATAGAGATGGTGAATATTATCTCATTGCCTTCAGGGACCCGAAGGGTATAAAGCCTCTGTGTCTAGGGTGTAATGGTGATAAATACATCATAGCATCCGAGAGTAAGATATTCCAGAATATAGATGCTGATTTTGTGAGGGATGTTGAGCCAGGAGAGATGATAGTGGTTTCCAAAAAGGGGATGAAAAACAAAGTCTTGGTGAAACAATATCATGCCCACTGCGCATTCGAATGGGTATACTTTGCAAGCTCTGTTTCTGATATAGAGGGGAAGAATGTCTACCTTGTTAGGAAAAATCTTGGGAAGTTCTTAGCAAAAAGATATCCTGATGTTAACATAGATCAGGTAATATGTTCCCCTGATTCAGGAAGAGGTGTTGCAATCGGCTTTCAACAAGAACTTACCCGTATGAAACTTAAAAAAATTATGGAAAATGCAAGAGGAATGAAAAGTAAGGAAGAAATAATAAAGTACTTAGAATCTGATCTACAGGATGCTTTTGTTCGTTTTGAAGAAGCTGTTGAGAAAAACCCAGCAGCTCCCAGAACATTCCAGATAGAGGAACCACTGCTTAGAGAAATAGCATCACGGACTAAATTTTATTTCAACGAGCATATTTTAAAAGATAAAAAATCTGGTGTAGGTGATGATAGTATTGTAAGGGGAGATGTTTTCAAATATGGTATGGCACCCAAAGCAAAGAGGTTGGGAGCGAAAACCTTTGGTGCCATAATATCTTGTCCCCCACTTAGTCACGCATGTGTCAAAGATCCAGGAGGTAAGACGTTTGCTGCATTGGGTCTCAGGGGGAACGCTGAGGAGATAGGTAAGAGTGTGGCCAAGGACCTGGGATTGGATTTTGTTTTGTATCCAACTGAGAAAGACCTTGACAATTCGATAGGATTTTCAGATACATGCAAGGCATGCTTTAACGGAAAATACCCTATAAGGGAGGAGTTCGTTCCAGAAGGCCAGATGAGATAAGAATTTAAATAGGCTTGTTCTAATAATAACCCAAGTGATTTAGATGAAGGGTGGGCATCGGATCTGAGCTTGAGGATGTTTTTGATAGCCCTGACTTTGTTCTGTTTTCTGTTAGAAATTTGATATATAATGAAGGCCAAATAATAGAATAGAGGTGAGTATGAAACCGTATAATCCGCGCGGGATGGAAGAAGATGTTGTAAGATTTTGGAAAAGTAAGAATATTCAGCAGAAAGCCAGGAATCTTAGAAAGAGAAAGAAGCCTTTCTATTTCATTGATGGTCCGCCATATGCGACGGGTTCTATTCACATGGGAACAGCTTGGAACAAGATAATAAAGGATGTTTATCTCAGGTTCTGGAGGATGCGTGGGTTCAATGTTTGGGACCAGCCGGGTTACGACACGCACGGGACCCCTATAGAGCTGCAGGTAGAGAAGGAGCTGAAGTTCAAGAACAAAAAGGATATTGAAAACTACGGAATCTCTAAGTTCATACAGAAGTGTAGGGAATTCGCCACCAAGTACATAGACGTGATGTCTGGGCAGTTCGCTGATCTCGGGGTTTGGATGGACTGGAAGAACCCCTACCTGACCCTGAAAAACGATTACATCGAGGGCGCATGGTCCACATTCAAGAAAGCACATGGGAGTGGATTCCTTTACAAGGGAGGTTACCCTGTTCATGTCTGTCCGAGATGCGAAACCGTTGTTGCGTACAATGAGGTTGATTACACTAAGCTTACGGATACATCAATATACGTGAAATTCCCTGTTAAGGGAGAGAAAAACAAGTTCCTTGTGATATGGACAACCACACCATGGACCCTTCCTGGGAATACGGGAGTGATGGTTCACCCAAGGTTCAAGTACGTAGAAGTACAGCTCGGTAACGGGGAGACATGGATAATTGCAAAGGAGAGATTCCAAGAACTCATGGAGGCTATAGAAGCTGGATACAAGGTTCTGAGAGAATTCTCGGGAAAGGAACTAGAGGGTATGGGATACTTTGCTCCCTTGGAGAAATACATTGAGTTTCCGAATCTTAAGAAAGCGTACAGGGTTATTCTCTCAGAGAGGTATGTGAACCTTGATGAGGGAACCGGTCTGGTCCACACTGCACCGGGGCATGGTAAGGAGGACTTTGATGAGGGAACAAAGCATGACCTCCCTGTTGTATGCCCTGTTGAGATAAGCGGCCTGATGACGAAGGAGGCTGGCAAATACGCAGGTAAGAGGGCAAGGGAGGTGGATCAGGAGATAGTAAAGGACCTGGAAGATCTTGGCCTTCTGGTTTACAAGCATCCTTACACTCATGATTATCCGATATGTTGGAGATGTGATACTCCGCTGCTAATGATAAACGTTCCGCAGTGGTTCTTCAGGGTAACTGCAATAAGGAAAAAGCTCCTTCAAGAGAACAAAAAGGTAAAGTGGATACCCAAGTGGGCAGGTGAGAGGTTTAAGGACTGGCTTGAAAACCTCTCTGACTGGCCTGTTTCGAGACAGAGGTACTGGGGAATACCTCTTCCAATATGGGAATGTGAATGTGGTGAGAAAGAGGTTATAGGCTCCTTTTCTGAGTTGAAGAAAAAATCCGGTCTCAAAAAGGAGATAGATTTCCACAGACCAGAGATGGACAACGTCAAGATAAGATGCAAATGTGGAAAGGGGATGAGAAGGGTTAAGGATGTTCTGGATGTATGGTTCGATTCCGGTGTTTGTACATGGGCTTCCTTGGGCTATCCAAGGAAGAAGGGTCTTTTCAAAAAGATGTGGCCGTCTGATTTTCAGACTGAGGGACCAGACCAGTTCAGGGGTTGGTGGAACTCCCAGATGATAACATCTGTTTTAACCTTTAACAGGTCCCCATTCAGGAACATCCTTCTACATGGGTTTGTGCTGGATGCCAAGGGACTGAAGATGTCTAAATCCAAAGGGAACGTCGTGACTCCGAAAGAGGTTGTGGATAAATATGGAAGGGATGTTCTCAGATTCTATCTGGTAAGCTCTGCTCTATGGAACGATTTCTATTTCAATTGGGAGGGAGCGAAGGATACTAGCAGGCTCTTCAACATATTCTGGAACGTTTACCAGTTCATTGATACGTATGTCCCTAAAAAACGAGTGAAGAAGCCAGACCTAGAGATGGAGGACAAGTGGATACTTATCAGACTGAACAGTCTTTTGGGTAAAGGAAAAGAGATGGAAGAATACAGGGTGCACAGATTTGCCAAGGAAATTGAGGACTTCATTCTTAACGATTTCTCCAGATGGTACATAAAGATAGTCAGAGATAGGGTTTCTCCCAGTTACGAGGGAGAGGATAAAAAGTCCGCTCAGTACACGCTTATTGAGGTTATGGAGAATCTTCTGAGGGTTCTTGCTCCTGTTTCGCCTTTCATAACAGACTACGTTTACAGGGATATATTTTCCGGAAAATCCGTTCACATGTGCGACTGGCCCAAACCGAACAAGAAGTTAATAAACAAATCGCTTGAGAGAAACATGGAAACTGTGAAGAAGATATTTGAGGCTGCAAGTTCCCTTAGACAAGATAAGAAGATAAAATTGAGGTGGCCTGTAGATAAAATGTTTATAAGAATTGAAAAACCGCTTCGGAATCTAGAAGGTGTTATAAAGAATATATGCAATGTAAGGGAGATTGTCTGGGTAAAGAGGATATCGGGAAAGACTAAGGATTTTGATGGTGGTAAGATCGCTCTAGGGAAGGTCCTCTCGGACGAGAAACTGATAAGGGAATTCAGCAGACGTGTCCAGGTCATGAGGAAGAAAGAGAAGCTTCATGTGAGAGATAAGATAAAGTTGTTTGTGAAATCCAGTAGAGTGATTGAAGATATTTTGAGGGGGAGGGAAAGAGATATTTTGAAAGCTACGGGTTCTGGTTCTCTTGTTCTCGGGGAGATGGAAAGCGAAAGGGGTAAGTTTACTTTTGAAAGGGATAAGATTAAGATAGGTTTCAAAAAGATCAGGTAATTCCCAATCGATTTATTAATATAGAACATGTCTCATATTGTTATTTGGTGATAAAGCTAACAGTAAAAGAGTTATAAAATAAAAGAAAAAAGGGAGGGATTTTAATTAATCCCTATCTTACAGAGGCTTTAGTTTTGGTAATCAAGTGTTCCTTGCATTACCTTGGCTGCCATATTTCTTGTGTCTGCGGCGTTCGTACCTGCGACTACCAATGCCTTCTGACCAGAACCGAATGCATCGGTGAATTCCTTTATTAATCCTTCTGTGATTCCACCGTCGTAGGCCTTCCAGTCATCAAAGCAGGTTGCGCCTGTGGTGTTCATCAATGTTGCCACCAAGGAGTTCGCGCATGGTCCACCAATCAGGATCAAGTCTGATGTTATTCCTGACGGGTCCGATATCTCAGATGCGAACTTTGCAACCGGCTGAGTGATCTTCACTGCCTGTTCAACGGTTCCGCCTGCTGCCTCACCAACCACTATTGATGGGTTTGCTCCGACAGCGACATTGGGGTATGCAGGTCTCTTTCCTGGGTAGTAGACCACAATGTTCTTTATACCTACAGAGTCACCAAGCAAGTCAACGTATGTACCATAGTCTGTTATTGCCTTGTCCTCGAAGGTTGTTCCAACGTCATGAGTTGATATGTTTGTTGTGAACAAAGCACCGTTTGCTGCAGAGTAACTTGCTAGGAAGGATATTGTCTCTCCTGCTGGGTCGTTACCTATCGTGTAAAGCGGTGATTCTGTTACGTTTATGAATGGATTCTCTAGGTCTATCCTTGCCTCTTCCCTCGTGAACATGCTCACTGTTGTGTTGCAAGTGAAGTCTGCACAGACACCGCTAAGGTCAACTGCTACGTTGTGTGTGCTGGAGTCGTAAGTCACGTTGTGTGTCTGTGTACCCAATCTGATGAAAGAGTCAGTCTTGTAGTAGACCTTGTAAATGACTCCGCTTCCTATGTCACTGAACTGTACGTACTCCTTTCCTACAGCTGGGTAGTATGTGTCATACTTCATAATCCTTGTTCTTTTATCCTTGCTGATAACGAAGTAGTCACCTATTGCTACGTTTTGGTAACCTGACCACTCTGAACTGTTGTACTGTGATGTGTGGAAGCTGTGGGTTCCGTCAACTGTTTGTGTGAATGTGCTACCAGAACCGTAAAGTACGTCTACGCCATTCTCGTTACCGTCTCTGTTGGTGAACGTCAACTTCACCCTGTTGCTACCGTCCCTGTCAAGCTTTATTTGCTCTCTGACGTCGCTTGTTGCTCCGGGTGTCATGCCATCTAAGTGCCATTTAAATGTTCCCCAAACTGGATCTGTGAACGAGTCGCCGTCCTTGAGGTTGTTATCCATATCAGGTCCTATCTGAACCTCAAGTTTTATTATCTTTGTAGATGTGTTTTCTATTGCTACTTTTGTGTTTGTCAAGACAACATCGTTCTTGTATACCTGCATTCCGTCTTCGAATACAAGCTTGCTGGTTCCGATGAACAACTGGCACGATCCTGTTACTGTTCCACCCTGTGCACCACCCTGCTGAAGCACTGACACATCGTTTACCAGAACCTTTGTTGTTGTACCAGGTAGTGAGTAGGTTCCACCCTCTAGCCATACAGTTGGGGTTGTTGATGCTCCGTTTATCTTCAACGAAACTCCAAGAGGTGATGTCTGGTAAGCAAACATCTCTATTGTGAATGGAGTTCCTTCAACTGTTACATCCACTGAATCACCAACTGTAAGTGATACAGTCTGTGCTCCCACAGACGAATACAGGGTCAGTTTCTGGAGTCCCTGGGTTTGGGTTGGTCCGAACGTGAAATCGTTGCCGTAAAGCTCTATGCTGTAGTCCGAACCCACCGCACTTGGATCGAGTCCACCAAGGAACAGGACAGTTGTGTTGTAGGTCTTTCCAGAACCGAATGTGCTGTAAAGGTATGGTTCCTGGAAATCAACTGTTGTACCATAGGCAACGGTAAGTCCTGAACCAGGTTCGATCTGCTGCTGGTAGGAAATCTCTGACGTGTTTATATCAACAAATGTACCCGTTGCCAGCAAGACCGGCAACTCGGTGTCTGTTACCGTTGACTTTACCATGTCCCATGTCTTTGTAAGGTAAGTCTTGTTCAGGTCACTGCTAATCAACGCACCATCAGACACTGAAGGTACGCCAGCAGCTCCTGCGACAGTAACCATCTTTGTTGCATATCCTGCGACAGCGACTCCGACGTCAATTCCTCCCAGAACGTCTGCTGCGTTTGGTGCTGCTGTCGGGCTTCCACCAATCACTATCATTGGTGACAAAAGCTGTCCTGTGTCTGTGACTACGTAGTCGCCTAATCCAGCGCCGAGAGCTCCGAAAGCTATTGTTGCTCCTGCTGCTATGGCAGCTAAACCTCCTGCCAAGATTTGTCTTATGTTCATTTTTTCCTCCAATTTTGAAACATCATCCCAAATACCCAGAATACGCCATGGCCATACCTAGGCATCCGAGACGATTGATATACAATTCTTGGTCTCTCTTGGTATATATAACTATAGTGAAACAGTTTCATGAACAGATAATAATAGTATCATAGTCTACCAGGATATTATATAAGATACTATATATTTTTTTAATTGTTCCAAAATCATTTTTAGGACTTATTTTTAATTTTTATAATAAAATAGAAAAATATGCAAAATTGACACCAGACGGGCATTTATTCCAATATTTCCACATCATCTATGATGCCGTCCCCGTTCATATCGTATCCCCTAACAACCTTTGCTATAATCTTTGGGTTGGATTTGTTTCCCTTCATGATTTTTTCCATGTGTTTTACCCACGCTAGGACAGCAGACCTCGTTCCATGGAACCTCTTCCCTGCCAATATCAAGACTTTTCCCTTCTTGTCCCATGGATTGTCCACTATCTCGATCAGACCGCACTCATCATCATTGTAGATTTTTCCAGAAAGTTCTGATCTTATTCTCCTCAGATCCCTCTTTACCTCAAAGAATATGGGAAGTTCCTTGTTTATTTTCCTGGTAACCATGTTAACTGTAGGCCCACCGAAGAGTATCAGATTTCCCTTCAAATCCTTCTCCCTGACCTCGGTATCCAGCTTGTAGTTCGGGACCTGCTTTCCCCTGGTGAATGCCCCGACGAAGAGGGCAAAATCTATCGCACAACAGGAATCTGAAGCTCTTGCTTTCCAGGGACCATGGGGATCAGGTGAACCAACAATAATTTTCGCATTCAGGTCCCCCTCAACTATGAAAGGTTCCAAGGACTTCACATGAACCGGGGAATGGATTTTCAACTCACTCTCTACCGGAACTTTATCCAACCTGAGACCGAATGCGAAATCCTTTATCTGGTAGAACTTTGCGATGGTCCCGTGCCTGGGCTCTGATTTGACTTCCCTTATTAGCTTTGCCTTTTTGAACTTGTTCGTGTAGTAGTAAACCTTTTGTTCATGCACACCCAGCTTCTTTGCAACATCTATGGGGCACGAGGGCTTGTAGAACTCCTGGAAAATCCTCCATCCCAGCTGACTTGAAAAAAGTTTCATGTTCTCTGGTTTCTCGAAAACCCTTATGGGTAACATGGTGTGCTTTTTCCCATTGCTTCTCAGCAAAAAATCCTTTCCCTTTTCCATTGTTTCCCTATTATTTTTATTTTAATATTATAATAAATTTTTTAATAATATTTATAAATATATGCTTTTTTCAGGAATTTTCTACTTCGGGTTTCTGATGATTTTTTCAATAAAGCGTTTATATAGGGTAGGGGAAAACTTAACCAAGTAAACACTACTTCAGTGGGTGATGGCAGAGATAGCGAGTCACACTCGGAGAAGTTAAACCTCCAGCAGGATGATCCATGTGCGGTATTGTTGGCTATATTGGTGACACAGTAGCTGCCCCTGTAATATTTGAATCTCTGAAGAAGCTTGAATACCGGGGATACGATTCATACGGATTCGCGACGCTTCACAACAACGATTTCTTTGTAAAAAAGGATAAGGGAAAGATAAGTGATTTGGAATTCGAAAATATTCCGGAGACCCTGCTCGGTTTCATGGGAGTCGGACACTCCAGGTGGGCAACCCATGGAATACCTTCTGAAGAAAACTCCCATCCCCATCTTGACTGCAAGGGAAACTTCTTGGTTGTCCACAACGGTATAATTGAGAACTATCAGGAGCTGAAAAACGAGCTGAAGCAGAGGGGTCATAGTTTCAGATCCGATACAGACACAGAAATAATTCCTCACTTGATCGAGAATTTTGCAGAGCTGGGTTTTGAGGAAGCGGTCAAGAAAGCAGTAGGGAAACTGAAGGGAAGGTATGCGATAGTCGCTTTGAACAGGGATTCTGATAAAATGATAGGTGTAAGGAGGGGTTCGCCACTTATAGTAGGGGTGAAGAACGGCGTGAAGGATTCTGACAGGAGGGAGTTTTTCCTGGCATCTGATATACCTGCATTCCTGGACCACACCAACAACGTGATGTATCTGGATGATGAGGAGATGGTTGTTATAGACAAAAATAAGAGAAGTATAAAGTTCCACAACCTTGAGAGAAAGGAAGACGTTGAGAAGCGGTTGATAAACATTGGCTGGGACGCCGGTCAGGCAGAGAAGAACGGGTTTGAGCATTTCATGCTTAAGGAGATAATGGAGCAAAAAGATACGATAATGAGGGCACTAAACCAGGATGTGAAAAGCATTGAAAGCATGGCAGATAAAATAAACAACGCCTTCGGGACGTTCTTTACTGGATGCGGGACAGCGGGGAACGTATGCCTGGCAGGGGAATATATATTCTCAAAGGTTGCTGGTAAGCACATCAACTTCATTGTTTCCTCTGAGTTTCCGAACTACCACCACTTTCTGACAGACAAAACCCTGCTCATCGCAATCTCACAGTCAGGAGAAACCGCAGATGTTTTGGAAGCGATAGAAGCAGCAAAGAAGAAAAGAGTAAAGATAATGTCGCTCGTTAACGTGATGGGTTCTTCACTTGATAGAAAGTCTGACTATTCATTCCTTATCAAAGCCGGTCCTGAAAAAGCAGTCGCTTCTACAAAGGCAGCTACCTCTCAGCTTGCCCTCATTACACTCCTTGCATATGCATGCGCAGGGAAACTGAATGAGGGCAGGCGCCTCCTAATAGAAACAGCCTCCAAAGTTAACGACATGTTGAATCCGCGATACGAGAAACATATCAGGAGGCTGGCTGAGAAAATCTACAAAAAGGATAATATGTACATAATAGGCAGATCGCTAAACTACCCAATGGCTCTGGAGTCTGCGATAAAGATTCAGGAGGTAAGCTATATACATGCGCAGGGTTTTGCTGGTGGAGAACTAAAACACGGTCCCCTTGCTCTGATAGACAAGGGAACCCCATGTATCGCATTGATTGCAGAAGACGAAGTAAAGGATGATGTCATAAGCAATGCAATGGAAATAAAATCCAGAGGAGGCTATATCATCGGTGTCGCGCCTGAAAACAACGAGGTTTTTGATTACTGGATCAGGGTCCCGGATGTCGGTGACGCATCACCTATCGTTAACATAATACCCGTCCAGATTCTTGCCTATCATCTGGCAGTCCTGAGGGGGTGCAACCCAGATTATCCAAAGAACCTTGCGAAATCCGTAACAGTTAAATAAGGAGGGGTTAAAAGGATTCTATGCAGGCTGTAATTCTTGCTGCTGGGAAATCAACGAGAACGAATCCGTTGACTTTGACCAGGCCAAAGGTTCTCCTTCCGGTTGCCAACAAAACTATCCTTCAGCATAACCTGGAAAACCTGAAGGGATTTATTGACGAGGCAATAATAATCGTTGGGTACAAGAAAGAGATGATAGAGGAATATTTCGGGAAGAAATTCCAAGGCATCAAGATGACCTACGTTGAACAGAAAGAACAGCTGGGAACAGGTCATGCGGTTCTTCCTGCAGAGGATTACGTAAGCGGCAGGTTCATTGTGATGAACGGGGATGATATATACCACAGGGACAACATAAAGGATATTCTTGATTATGATTATTCGCTTCTGGTTGAGAAGGTTAAAGATCCCTCTAGGTTCGGTATATGGATAGTTGAAGATAACAAAATCAAGGATTTCGCTGAGAAACCAAAGAAATTCATTTCAGATATCGCCAACTGCGGTATGTACATTCTTGATAAGAGAATATTCGACGAGATAAGAAAACTCAAGAAATCAGAAAGGGAAGAATATGAACTGAACGAAGCTGTGAACTCCTTTGCAAAGAAAGTAGAAGTGAAGTACGTGGTTTCCAACGGAAAATGGCTACCCATAGGGTATTCCTGGAACCTCTTGGAGGTAAATGAGATGTTGTTAAAGGAGATGAGAAGTTCCCAGATTGAGGGCGAAGTCGAGCCGAATGCGACCATAAAGGGAAATGTCTCAGTTGGTAAGGGAAGTGTGATAAAGAATGGAGCCTATATCGAGGGTCCTGTTGTGATAGGAGAGAACTGCTCGATTGGGCCGAACTGCTATATAAGGCCTTTCACTTCGATTGGGCCGAACTGCAGAATAGGTAACGCTGTAGAGATAAAGAACTGCATCATCATGGACAACACTAGGATAGGCCACCTCTCCTACTTCGGGGATTCGATAGTGGGTTTTGATGTGAACATTGGGGGAGGAAACATGGCTGCGAACCTGAGGCATGACAGGGAAAACGTGAAAACCCATGTGAAGGATGAACTGGTTGATACTGAGAGGGAGAAATTCGGGACTGTTATAGGTGATGGTGCTCGTACCGGAATAAACACATCTATTTATCCTGGGAGAAAGATCTGGCCTGGGAAAAATACCATGCCTGGGGAAATAATAAAGGAGGACTTAACATAAGAATCCATTTAAAAGAGCAGAGAAACAATAAATAAATATGGTTGACTTTCCATCAAACTTCTTTGACTTGGATGCAATCTACGGTCTCGCAACGTCCCAATCATATACCTACTGGATAGGCCTTGGAATAAACATCATTCTCTCAACCATAATAGGGGGGATAATCCTAATTATAATCCTAGAGATTTTCAGCAAGAAGTTCAAGGAACCCATAAAACCTGGGAACGCATTCCTGGCTGTTCTCGTTGTCAATCTGATAAACATGATAGGGATAATGGGTTTCCTGCTCCCGTATATAGCCCCTATCCCTTACCTGGTTATGATTCTCCCACTACTGATATGGATACTGCTAATCAAGGCATTCTTTGGAGAACTGAGCTTTATACACGCAATAGCAGTTGGGATTATATTCTATTTGATAACAATATTTGTACTACCATATCTTGCAGGATTTGTGATGGGATTCCTACCTAGTTTTGGCTAAACCCTTTTATTTTTGAAAGAAGTAGGTTTATTTCTTTTTGTAGACTATGCTGCAACTTGTGGGGAACTTGGCTGATGCCCTCCTTAGGGCCTCCTTTGCAATTTTCTGCTTCGATTTGTCAATCCTTATTAACATCAGATTCTGACCGGGCCTTACCCTTGCTGCTGTTCCTATAGGTTTTCCAAATGCCTTCCTCATTCCTGTCTGGAACCTATCTGCTCCTGCTCCTGTTGCTAGGGTGTTCTCTCTCAGAACATGATGGGGATAAACAAGAATTTTCAGGAAGTAGTTTTCCTTTCCAATGGTCTTGTCCAGGTACTTATTCGCTGTAACCCTTGCAGCCTCGAGAGCATTGTGCCTCACCTGAACCCCATTATTCGAAACTAGGAACGCCTTCATGGAGAAATCCTTTTCCGCATCTCCCATCTCGAATTTATGTATCTTGGGGTCAGGAACCCCCTTGACATAGCTTCTTCTGGGCTTTCTCCTGCTCTGCCTTGTGTAAGGCCTTTCCAGTTTTTTGTAGCACTTCGCGGGTCTCAATCCCATATCAACCACTTCTATTCATTGGTTAACTATTTGGTTAATTAATATAATAAGTATTTAAAAATGTAGGATATTGGCTCCTAATCTCCTTCTTCATGAATTCTGCTCTGGGAGATTCCTTCCTGTTTCTGATATTTCCATCTTCCATCTGAGCCGTATGGTTTTTCTGCTGGAGAGGATAGTTTGTGAAGAGTTAGCTTGGCAACTCTCATTCCAGGGTATATAGCAACTGGTGCTCTTCCGATGTTGGTTATCTCTAGGACAAAAATTCCCTCCCATCCTGGGTTTATAGAAGCCGATGTTGCATGTATGGCTATCCCCAATCTTCCCAGAGAAGATCTTCCATCAACAGAACCCATTATATCATTTGGTATCTTTATGTACTCCTTCACAGTTCCGAGAACGAACTCACCTGGATGTATGATAAAAGGCTGGTCATCAATGATTTTCACTGTATCAGTGTAGTTCTCTGACTTCTTCTTGGTGTCTATATAGGGAAGTGATGTTGACTTGAATATTCTGAACTCGTTCCCGAGCCTCAGGTCAACTCCCGCTGGCTGTATCTGAACATCTTCATCTATGGGTTTTATGAGTATTCTTCCCTCCCTTAGAAGTTTCCTTATCTCATGGTCTGGTAGTATCATTTTTTCCTCCTAAACTCTAAACCATCTTTGCAGCTTCGTAAACCTCCTGGTACACCTGCATGGCAATGGAGAAGTGTGTGTAGTGTCCGATACCAACCCCTATCTTGTCTGCCATATGCTTCTGCAGAGCAGTGAATGCATAGGCGTTGCCGGGCCAGGCTGAGTAGAGGTCGTTGGTCTTCATGACAACATTGAAGTGGAGTTTTTCCTCAACAAGCTGTGGATGAACCAACACCAGACAGGGTGATGATGTGTCCTTTCTTTCGGGAGTGAACTTTGCTAGGTCTCGCATGGGAATCCAAGTATGCATAACCACTGTCCTCCTTGTCGGGTCCTTCTTGAAGATATCAATCGCTTTCTCCACCTGGTCTATTCTCTGCACAACACATTTACCCTCAGATACCTTTCTCACATAGCTCTTGATTTCGTGCTCATCTGCTACAGCAGGCAGACCCGCCCTTATCAGGCAGTCCGGGTAATGTCTTAGTCTCGAGTAATACGTGTAATCAAAGGAATTCTCTTTCTCCTTCGCCATACCGTTTATCAGATTGTTTGCGTACTCATCCGCCATCTCCTGTGTGAGCGGAGCCTTAGGAGAGAATCTTGGATTTGCGAATGGGTCCAAAACCATTATGAACATTGGGGAATCCTTTGTCCAGGTCTGATATTCAGGCGCTTTAACAAACCTGTCATACCCCTTCTGCATCATTGCCCTTACTGCGTTTTCCCATGCCTCACCTAAGTTCTTTCCTCTGACTATAAGGGGCTGATAAGGGTTCTTTCCGGTGTTAGCATTTTCCATAACATCACCTCTTCTTGATCTCTATTTCAAATCTTTTTTTCCATCTTTCTAAACTCTGCCGCAATCTCCTGCAATTCCGATATATCTATTAGAACACCCTTGACATTCCTCTTTCCCTGAGAAGACCCCTGAACTCATTGTCCTGTCTTGTAAAGTCCTCCAATGCAATTTCTCTTCCTCCCTTGATGTAGGTCAGAAACCTGCCGGTTCCCTTCCTCTCGAGTTTTCTTTCCGGTGGCTTTGGGGGAAGTGGTCTGGAAATTTCTGGTTCTCTGGGAACCACTGCTTCTCTGGTTTGTTCAATATTCGCTTTCATAATTTTTAAATCAGCATCTTGTTCGTAGTCCAGGTTGTTCCTCATTGCAAGCTCCGCCTTTGCAAGTTCCCTTCCAAGGTAGGCTGCGTGGTCGTGCCTGGAAACCAGATTGTTATTTATTATGTGATGGTATATGTCCTCTGCTGATTTCCCAAAGATTCTGCTCTTCGTCTTCCCCTCACTGTCGTGGTGTTCTGCAACTATCTCCTCTCTCTCCACATTCGGGTATATGGTGAAAAAACCCTCTGGGTCCTTCACCCACTCATCTATCGGATGGACTTCTGCTCTTGCCTCCCTTACCTCTTCCTTTATCTCCATAATTCCTCCTTCGAATGGCCCTGGGTTGTTTTCAAAAAGTTCATTAACCCTTGCCAGTATCTTTGCGGTGTCTGCCTCGCCTGACATGTCCACGATTTCTACTTGTTCCCTGAACCTCTCTATCTCACCAATCTCAAGGTTCTTTAGGACAGGCATTCCTCCCTTTGCTCCGATGATCCTCTTCTCTCCATCCACTCCGTTTTCATTCAGGGACTTCATAGCCTGGCCAACGAAGTGTCCGTGCGATTCCTTACCGCAGAATATCAAGTATCTGATTTTGGGGTTTGATATGGTGTTCTTTACTATCTTCTCTATTCCTAGGTTCTCGGTCACACACTTACCAATGATTGCAATCTTGTCCATGGGCATGTCCATCTCGATAGAAGCCATTGTGCACACCGCAATCGGGGAATCCGGGTTCCCAACTTTATATCTCCCCTCTGCAACAGGCCATTCCTTTGATTGGACGGCTTTATCCAACATCTCCAAGCCGTCTTTAGATTCTGACATGGAGAATATTTAGAAACAATAAATTTAAGTTTAATCAGATATGAACGAATTCCTGTTTTAAAACTCAGTTATTTTTCTGCTTCTCCTTTTCTATCATTTTTTCTGCTTGGGGTAACTCTATGCCGAATATCTTGGATTCTCCATCCTCCATCGAGACCCCGTATATCTGATCCGCTTCCCTCACCAGAGTGTCATTATGGGATATGACTATGAACTGTGCAAGATTCGATTGCTTCTTGATCAAATTTACAACCCTTCTGGTGTTCTCCCTGTCAAGGGTTGCATCAGCCTCATCGAGTATGTAGAATGGGGTGGGTTTATGTCTCTGGACAGCAAAAAGAAATGCGAACGCTGTAAGGGTTTTCTCTCCACCCGACATGGAATCTATGTGCAGAAGCTTTTTACCAGGCGGCTGAGCTTTTATCAAAAGGCCTGACTCGAGATTTTCCGGATCTTCCAGTTCCAAACCTGCTTCCCCTTCAGTGAGTTCCAAGTAAACCTCCCTGAAATGATTGGCTATGGAGCTCATGGTGTGTATGAAGGTTTCCTTCCTTTTTTTCTCTATCTTTTTCACGGTATCCATTATAGAATTCTTCTCATCAACTATCTTGTCCACCTTCTCCCTGAAGTCCTCAAACTCAGTTTTAATCATATCGAATTCCTCCAATGCCTTCATGTTGACCGGGCCCAGTGTCTGGATTCCCTCTATCGCATTGGTTTCAAGCTCCCTTAGTTTAGCAACGCTCATGTTTATGTAGTCCTGGATGTCATCCTCTATCTCATCCTTCTCATCCCATTGAAACTTGAGGTCTTCGGATTTTGCCTCAAGCTTCGCCTTCTGTATGTTGAGCTTTGATATGTCCTGCTGCAGCTCAACCCTTCTCTCATATGCTTCCTTTCTCTTCTCCCTGAGTCTATGAAGGGATTCGTCAAGCCTTATCCTCTCCTTTTCCAGGTCAGCTGTCTTGGTTCTTTTTTCCTTTTCAGCCAGAATCTCCAAGTCCTCATTTATGTCTCTTATCTGAATATGCAGGGAATCTATCTCCTTTTCAAGCTTCTTCTTATCCTCAAGATATTTGTTTACCTCATTCAGTGTGCCAGCTCCCTTTTTCCTGTAGAACCCACCAGTGATTGCGCCGGAAGCCTCGAAAAGGTCTCCGTCAAGGGTTACCATCCTCACCCTCTGCCTCTTTGCGATCTCCCCTGCCCTGTCCGCATTCTTGACCAGGGCTGTTGATCCGAATATGTAATTCATAACCGGTCCGTATCTGGATTCATGAGTGATAAGCTCCGATAGCCATTTTATTGCGCCTGGTGGTAGGGGTTTCTTTTCGCTCCTCACCCTGTCCAAGGGAAGGAATCTAGCCCTTCCTATCTTCTTGGCCTTCAGGTACTTTACGCACTTAATTGTGTTTGTTGTGGTGTCAACCACTATATCATTAAGATGTCCTCCGCCAGCGACCTCTACAGCAACCCTGTACTCTGCTGGGACATTTATAAGATTCGAAACCGTTCCGAAGACACCCCGGAGGTTTTCAACAGACTTGAAGGCAGGGCTTATCTTTGTGTCAATCTGACTCAGCCTCTCTATAAGACTCTGCAGCCTATCAATTTCCCTCCTATTGGAACCTATTTTGTCCTGTTTTATCTCAAGTTCTGATCTGAGTTTTGTTATTCTGTTTGACACATCTATCTGCTCTGATGCCTTAAAGACCTGCTTGGTTAGGCCATCAAGCTTCTTCTCCTCCTTCGCAATCTTATCATCATAATCCTTTATGTCCTTCTCAAGTTTCTCCATCAGTTTTTCCCTTTCCTCCAGTTTCTCAGCAGCGTTGCCAAGTCCCCTTTTCGCTCCGGAGAAATCTTTCCATAACAGCGCTGCCCTCACGTCCTTGAGCTCATTATCAAACTTCTTATACCTGAGCGCGGCATCCCTTTCTTTCCTTAGTTTCTCTATCACTTGGTATTTTTCCTGAAGAAGAATCTCTGCCTCCCTTATTCTCACATCGATTTGCTCCAGTTCCTTTTCTGCCTTTCTCTTCTTCTCATCGTACTCTGCTATCCCTGATATCTCATCTATTATCTCCCTTCTCTCCACTGCATCCATCTCCACTATCTGGTTTACATCACCCTGTTGTATTATGTTGTGCCCATCTGGATGGATACCTGCCTGGGAAAAAATATCAATAACCTGCTGTCTAGTTATGACCTTTCCATTCAGTCTGTAGGTGCTTACTCCCTTCTTGTTGATTCTTCTGCTTATCGAGACAGATTCGTCTTCTAATGGAAGAATCTTTTTTGAGTTGTCAAAATAAATCGCTACCTTTGCAAAATCAGAGCCTGACTTTTTCTTACTGCCGTGGAAGATAAGCTCCTGTGTTCTCTTTGCCCTCAGTGTTCTGGATGATGTCCTGCCCAGAACGAACGATATCGCGTCACTCAGGTTGCTCTTACCCGAGCCATTGGGTCCTGTTACAACAGAGAAACCAGTAGGGAGGGGGATAGAAACCTTTCTCTTGAAGGATTTGAAACCTTGAATCACAAGTCTTTGTATCTTGACCATATAATAATATTATTGTTGGTAAATTGTTTTAAATACATTCTTCCAAAAAGACAGGAATAATTTTTCAATACTTATAAAATTTGGATTTTCTATATTATCATGGGCAAGGCTCTGAACTCTAAGCTCAAAATTGATCTAGGTAATCGCACTGTCAAGTGTCCGTTAAGGGGAAGGAGTACGATATACAGATGCATGGAATTGTCACGTACGGGATTTTGCAGGCTTGATGATGATGCTTCTTACAAGCTTCCTATAGATGATGAGGTTTATGAAGCCTTTGACAGGTGGATGCGTAAATGCAAATACTGTATCGAAGTATCAAGAGATAAAAACAACGTGATTAATTCTATATTCTGCAAGGCTGATAGGGTCTCTGAAAATAAATAAAGGACCGAATGCAATAATTAAATATGTTTGAATCACTTCTTGGGTTCAGAGATTTTGACAAGAGACCAGAGCGAATGTTTGTGTGGATGTTTGTGTGGGCCTTGTTGATAACGAGCATAGCCATATTCATAGCCTCCCAGGTCTCGGTGAGGATGGTTATTGGCGGAACCCTCCTTGACACATCAGGAATATTCGCTGTTCTCTTCGTGATCATACCCTCTGCCTACTACATGACTGTCCTCATCAAGAGGGAGGAGAGGGTAGAGGAGAAGAATATAGAGGATTTCAATAAAAAGAGTTTCTGGGAGAAACACCTCATCCACATACTCCTGTTTCTGATATTCTTTGCAGGGGTTACGGTTGCGTTTGCTGTATGGCATTTCTTCCTGGACCCGAATTTTTTCCAGGTGCAGGAAGCGGTGATAAACAGGATACAGGGAATATCGGGTGCATTGACCAAGGGAAGCTTTGTTGACTTTGAAAGGATATTCGCGAACAATTTTCAGGTCATGCTCTTTGCGTTTTTGTTTTCCCTTTTCTTTGGAGCTGGTGCAGTTTTCATCCTAGTATGGAATGCCTCTATACTGGGTATTGCTATAGCCAGGATATCTGAAACTATATGGCACATACCAGGTGCAGGTAGCCTGTTTCTGGCGCACGGGATTCTTGAGATTGGTGGATACATAGTTGCTGGTCTCGCTGGCTCCATAATATCCGCAGCTGTGTTGAGGAAGAACAAAGCTGCTGTTCTGAAGATTATACTTTTCGATTCCTTTAAACTCCTTGCCCTAGCGATATTACTGATTGTTGTAGGAGCCTTTGTTGAGGTCTATCTTTGACTTCGGCAACTTCATAACTTCACAATTAGTTTCATAAGAAATATCGTTCATTGTCGAATAACATTTATAAGCGGCTAGCGACATTATATAAAGTAAGGTGACTCTAAATGTCAGAAAGCGTTGGGAAATGGGCTTTTATACTAGGTGTAGTGATAGCAGTAATAGCAGGTCTAGTCGGTGGATGGGTAACAGGGTATAACCCGTGGATACTTCTGGTACTAGTAATACTGGGACTAATCGTTGGTTTCCTTAACATTAGTGCCAAGGAAGTCAATGATTTCTTGCTTTCAGCAATAGCCTTGATACTAGTGGGAACAATAGCACAGCTTACATCCATAGACACAATAATCCCATTGCTAGGATCGGTATTGCAGGCAATGGTCAACAACATAGCAGCATTCGTTGCACCAGCAGCACTAATAGTTTCACTTAAGGCTGTTTACAACCTAGCAGCAAGGCCCACGGTATAAAACCTTTTGGTTTTTTTAATAAGGGGCGCATTTAATTAGCCCTTTTAACACTTTTTTCTCTTTTTTTATTTTCTAGTCAGGCCTATAATTAGGTATATTAATCTCATATTTTTCACATATGTGAATATTTTTATTTAACTATTTTTCACTTATATAATAATATGAAGGGTAAGTATCTTAGAAGGACTGTTATGGAACTTGTTGAGCACCACTGGCCTGTCCACATAAAGGAACTTGTTAGAAATCTGGGGCTGGAGGTGAACAACAGCAACATCAAGAAAATAAGCTACCACATAAAGGAACTCGAGAAGGCTGAAAAGATAAGGACAAAACGAGTTGGAAAAGCCCTTATTGCCTGGCCCCATGACATGGAAAAGATGAGGGTTATATACGAACTGCTGAGAGAGTAAATGATTGAGCAAAGGGGAGCTTAGTCATATGGTCTATAAAGATAAAGAAAATAAGAATGATTTACAAGATGCCAATTACAGATATTCTTATTCTGAAAACCAAGGCAAAAAAAACAGGTCTATTATGGAAGTCTACAAAGAAATTCGACATCGCTATTTAGATACTTCTGATAAAATAAAGGCCGCAATAAGAATGATGGGGCCTTATAAAAAATGGACGTTTGCTTCACTTAGTGCGATTGTTGGTTATATTATTGGATTAGGTCAAATACCGCTTGGTTTTCAGTGGTTTGATATTATTCTGTTATTTATTTTATTTGGACCAATTTTACAAGGCATTTGCATAAGGTATGTTAATGATATAGGTGATTTGCCAACAGATATTGAAAATGTGAAAGAAATTGATCTGTATAAATCTACAAGGTCAATTGCTCATGGTTTTTTATCAATCAAAGAAACCCTGATTATTGCTATGATAGGGCATATTTTAGCTCTTTCTATTTCATTCTATTTGCTTGGCTGGATGGGTATTGCTATCATATCTTTTTTCTTATTATGTTCGTTCCTATACTCATTCCCTCCTGTTAAATTGAAATCAAAATTTCTTATGGGAAACGTGTTAATAGGAATGAATTATATGAGCCTAGCATTTTTGTTTGGTTGGTTGCTGTTTGGTTCATTAACGAATGCTCCTTGGGGGTTGATAATATTTTTAGGCGTTTATGCACTATTTATAACCGTAATAAAAGATATGTGTGATATAAAGGGGGATAGGGCATCAGGCTTGAAAACATTCCCTATAGTAATAGGCTATCTAAGGTCAGTTAAAATTTATATGATTCTTGTTATAATACCATATATTTTATTGTCAATATTTTTAATTACAGGTTTTATGGAAATATACTATGCACCTTTATGGGTCTTTGGTATATTAAATTTCATATTTAGCTATAAACTGTATAAATATCCCACTGAAAAAAATGCGGTATCTATTCTGGATAATATGATCATGCCAGTAAATATAATTCAAACATTAACAGTATTAATATTGTGGTATCTGTTTCATTAGTTTGGGGTGATATGATGGGAATAGGAACAATATTCAAAAAATTCCTGCTTGCAAGACAAGTCGAAATGGAGAAGGGAAGGATCTCAATAGCAGGGATAAGGTCAGCAAACACATCAGCATTAACCCTGATAAGCGTACAGGAAGAGATTATAAAAACCCTAGGTGATAAGGGGGCTAAACTATTGTATAATGCTGGAAAGATTGGTGGCGTGGAGTTGGCGAAAACTATGGGGAAGGTAATGGGACTTAGTGGACTGAAAATGGCTGAGTCACTGGCAACTGGTTGTACTCAAATGATGGGCTGGGGAATAGTTAGTGTAATAAAATGTGATTTAAAGGCTTGCACAGCATCCTTTAAGGTTGAGGATTCCCCGCTGAGTTTGAAAAGACATAAAAGAGCCTTTTGTCACCTGGAAAGAGGTCAGATTGCTGGGGCAATGGAGGTAATCTTTAATCATAAGGTTGATGGGATTGAGGTAAGATGTAAATCCCTAGGACACCACTTCTGTCAGTTTGAAATAAAACCCACAGAGGAGTTTGATCCGAAAGATAAACTCGTCAGGGAGCAGCTCCCAGTAGATGATATAATAAAGGCAAAAAAGAAAAGGCCTAAGTAGAATGGTTTTTATAAACCAATCATAATAAATATCTAATCCCATTAATTAGTGATATTATGATAGAGACAGATAAGAAGAAGTGTCTGAGGTGCTCTGCGTGTGTGGGGGTTTGTCCTAAGTCAGCCCTAACCCTGAAAGAGCATGGAATAGAATGTGATGGTGAGAACTGCAACAACTGTGGGCTTTGCGAGGCTTTCTGCCCGATGGGTGCGATAAGGATGGTGGAGAAATGAGACCGGAAAAGGAATACGATATAATAGTTATAGGTGCTGGCCCTGGTGGTTCAGGAGCAGCGTTTTCAGCAGCGAAGGAAGGGGTGAGGGTTCTGGTTCTGGAAAAAAGACAGGAAATAGGAGCTCCAAAAAGATGTGGTGAGGGACTGAGCAAATCCACTACCGAAAGGATGGATATTGAAGTGGATAATAGATGGATAAGGAGAGAGATAAAAGGAGCGACTGCCTACTCCCCAAATGGAAGCTGTTTGAGAGTCGACTACAAGGGAGAACCAGAAGGTTATATTATAGAGAGGAAACTTTTTGACAAATGGCTCGCTGAGAAAGCAATATATGCGGGGGCAAATATATTAACAAAGACGGAGGTCCTAAGGCTCCTGAAAGAGAACGGGAAGGTTTGTGGCGTTGAAATTGAATCTCATGGAGAGAGGAAGAAGATAAGGTCAAAGATTGTCATAGCAGCCGATGGTGTTGAGTCAAAAATCGCTAGGGAGATGGGTATGGATACAACACTCAAGCTTATTGATATTGCTTCTAGTGTTCAGTTTGAGATGGTCAATGTTGACATAGATCCTGACAGGATAGAGATGTACTTCGGAAATGAGATCGCTCCTGGAGGTTATGCTTGGATATTCCCAAAGGGAGAGAAAATCGCGAATGTGGGTATTGGGGTGAGGAAACCCTACGCAAAGGAGAGGGCAATAGATTACCTTCAAAGATTTATTGGGAACAAGCCAGGATTAAAGAAGGGTTCTGTGATAGAGGTCAACTCAGGTGGGGTTCCTGTAGGAGGTTTGATGGAAAACATGGTTTCCGATAACTTCATGATTGTTGGTGATGCTGCGCACCAGGTAAATCCTGTCCATGGCGGTGGAATAGGGGAAGCGTGGATTGCTGGTAAGATTGCAGGAGAGGTCGCGGCTGAGGCTATAAAGAGGAAGGACTGCTCAAAGAAATTTCTGAGTAGGTACAACAAGTTATGGTGGGAGAAAAGAGGCAACAAACTGAAGAATCTCGTCAAATTAAGAGAGGTTTTGGAATCTCTATCTGATGATGATCTTAACTGGCTGATTGATTACCTCGAGGGTGAGGACCTGATAGAGTTCGCAAGGTCATCTGGCTTTGGTAAGTTTGCAAAGATCCTTAAGAAGAAACCGAAATTGATAAAGCTTGCTGGGAAACTGATTTAGTTCTCGCGAAAAAGAAAAGAGTGCAGGAAGCGTGTCTATGGTAGACACCATAACACAGACGCAAGTTGTCCAATCTACTTTCTCCACCTCGCGACCCTGTAAGCAGCGCAAACATAGCTTAGGGCTGCTCCCGTCAAGGCCTGACCCGGTTCACCACGAAAACGCTCCTGCAGGACAAGGCTTCTCAGTCAGTAAACTGGCTTACATTTATGTTATGAAACCATCCATAGACTACAGTCGGCCATATAGACCATTTGCCACCCGAAGGTACGGTAGGCCTAACCCCGTGACTGGAGGCTTCCTGCATTAAAGATTTGCAAGAGGTATTTAAAAGTTTTCCCTGAATAAGGAACAATCAGGTCTCTGCTCCCTTCAGACATTGCTGCCTTCGGAGATTCAAAATTTAAACAATATATTTCTTCTCGGGTAATAATGTATAAGGTGTTTCTGTGAAGACTAGAATCCTTGCCCTGATAATAGGATTGGTTATTGGGGCATACATTGGGGGGTTTCTGAGCTCCCAGACAATCTACATTTATGAACACTACCCCTACATATACAAACCTTACGGGGTTCTGGAGGGTTCGAATGTATCGTACGCGTCTGTGATGGTTCCTGCTGTTGACCAGAATGGAAGAGGTGTTGCAACCATACTGGATGTGCAGGCTGTCAGGGGCTATGGGAGAACGTTAACGAACATAGACAAACTCCTCTTCTGGACAGATACCCAGAATTCGATAAGGACAGCGAGATTCGTTGCAGAGAACATCACTGGAGTAAATCTGTCAAATTACGACCTAATCTACACCATAAAAGCGAATGCAACTGTTATTGAGGGAGCATCGGCAGGAGCGGCCCTTACGGTTGCGACGGTTGCAGTGCTGGAGGAGAAGGAGATAAACACCACTGTAATGATGACAGGGACTATCAACCACGACGGAACAGTGGGTCCTGTGAGCGAGATCCTCGCGAAAGCGATGGCTGCAAAAGCGGTTGGTGCGAACCTGTTCATTGTTCCTTTAGCCCAGTCAACCCAGATCACGTATGAATCGGAAAAATACTGTGAACAGATAGGGTGGAGCCAAATCTGCACGATAGAACAGATACCTAAAAAGGTTGACATATCAGAGCAGGCCGACATCGAGATTATAGAGGTCCAAACAATAGAGGAAGCGTTAGAGTATTTTTTGGTTGAAGGATGAAAATACTAATAGGTATTGCTATACTGTTGATAGGAGTGTTGGTTGGAATATACATAGCGGGCTTTAGTCCCATAGGTATGGTTATTTACGAGGGAAAACAGAATCTGACTTACGAGGAGCTGATAAATATACCACAGCTCTCCATTGATGGGTTTTACAGGACCAGCATTGATGTGGATGAAGACAAGATATACCTCTTTTCTGGCTGCAGGAGACTTTCAATGGTTACGAACGAATTACAAGCTAAGTCGATAAAAGATGGTCTCGATGGGGTTATGGGTTTCAGACCAACAACACATGACATTATGAGAAATGTACTCGATGCCTTTGACATGAAACCGATAATGGTAAAGATTACTGATTTAAGGGAGAACGCATACTTTGCAAGACTTTTTGTGGTGCAGGGGAGGAGGATTCTGAATCTTGATTCAAGGCCTAGTGATGCAATCGCCATCGCTGTGAGGACAGCAACCCCTGTCTATGTCAACCAGACCCTTATGGAAGAGCAGGGAGAAAAGGTTTGTTAGAATTCGTAATTACTTTATCATGTCAAGGTTTCCGTTTATCACAACAGGATGATTATGATTGACATACACTGCCACCTTTGCTTTCCAGGAGCGTATAAGAACGTGAATCAAGTAGTTCTGAGAGCAAAAAAAGAAATGGTTGGGATAATCGCGTCTTCTGCAAGATATGATGAGGGTCTGAAGGTCCTGGATCTGGCTGAAAAAAATAAGGATTTCGTTTTTCCAACACTCGGCTATCACCCCACAGAGGGAACAGAGTATGAAGGTGTTTTGAAACTGATCGAGGAAAACCGCGACAAAATAGTTGGGGTTGGGGAGTGTGGACTAGATTACCATTGGGAAAAGGACCCCGGTAAGATAGAAGGGCAGAAGAAAATCTTCCAGAAGTTTATTGACATCGCAAAGAAAACCAATATCCCCCTGGTCATACACTCCTGGGACGCTGAACAAGAGTGTTTTGACATGGTCAGGGATTCCGGTGTCAGATGTGTTTTTCACTGCTATTCCGGGTCAAGGGAGCTAGCACAAGAGATTCTGGACAGCGGATTCTGGATATCTGTTTCAACGCAGGTGTGCTTTTCCAAAAACCACAGAAAACTGGTTAAGCTCATACCATTGGAAAAGATTCTATTGGAAACAGATGCTCCCTGGCTTTCACCGAACAAACCCGAACCCAACTACCCATGGAACATAAAGATATCTGCAGAGAAGATCGCTGATATAAAGAAGGTTTCGAAGGAAGAAGTTCTGGAATATGCTAGAAAAAACGCAATCAAGTTCTTTTCCCTAGACATATAAATTTAATCTCTGGGTACCAATTCTTAACCATGGAGAAAACAGAAATTACGTCTTTGGATTTGAAATTCCTGGTAAAGGAGTTGAGGGAGAAACTGGTAGGAGGAATGTTCAGAAAGATCTATCAATATGGTGGAAAAACAAAGCAGTTCCTCTTTGAGATATTCGTACCTGCAAAGGGAGCTTTCTGGCTCTATGTTGACAACCAGAAGATGTTCCTTACTAAGCGAAAGAAAGCGATACCTCAGGAGCCGCCAAGCTTCTGCATGTTCCTTAGGAAGCATCTGATGGGAAAGAAAATCCTTGATGTTAAACAGCATGATTTTGACAGGATAGTTGAGATATCCACAAAGGAGAGCGTTTTAATTTTTGAACTTCTCTCGCCAGGAAACGTTGTTCTCTGCGATACCTCTTACAAGGTTATAATGCCCCTGCAGGTTCAGAGATGGAAGGATAGGGAGATCAAACCTAAGGGACCTTACAAGTATCCACCAAAACCCTCGAATCCTTTCGAGCTCGACCTGGATTCCCTGAAAAGATCCCTTGCAATAGNNCGATCTTAGTTTCAATGAGATTCTAAAACTGCATGAGGTTATTGTAAGCATTGAAAGTGAAAGGCCGAATCCCGGGGTTTATGATGAAACTGTTTCACCATTCCCGTTGGAGATATTCAAGGAAAGAGAATCAAAACCGTTCGGAAGCTTTTCAGAGGCTTTGGATGAATTCTTCTCCGGGCAGGAAATAGAAACCGTCAAGGAGGAGGTAAAAAAGACTGTAGAGGAGAAAAAGGAGAAGGTGGAGAGGATAGTTGAGCGTCAGGAAGAAGCGCTGGAGAAATGGGAAAGTATTGAGAAGGATTCAAGGGAGTGTGCTGAGAGGATTTATAATAACTACACAATAGTCGAAGGCGTACTGAACGGGATAAGGAAGGCGAAGGATTCTGGGCTTTCCTGGGATGAGATAAAGCAGAGGATAAAGTCTGAAGGGACGCCGGAAGCTGAAGCGATAAAGGAGATAAGGGAGAATGACGGTGTTGTGATACTGGATCTGGGAGGAAAGGATGTTCTGATAGATATAAGGAAGACTCCTGAGGAGAACGCGCAGAAATACTATGAGGATGCCAAGTGGGCAAAGAAAAAATTTGGGGGAACAGAAGAAGCAAAG
>JABAOH010155756.1_pt1 | contig 25993 bp, 24 predicted proteins | sample 7062181 | NCBI WGS metagenome assembly JABAOH01 (sample SAMN14538630, study PRJNA623070) | marine sediment metagenome | biome: marine biome [ENVO:00000428]; feature: marine pelagic biome [ENVO:01000023]; material: deep marine sediment [ENVO:00002113]; isolation source: pool of 5 deep marine... | reverse complement strand
AGAAAATAGGCGCGGGTCAATAATAAGTTAGATGTCCGCTATTGGCCGTAAGCAGCCAGTCAGCTGCTAGACTCAAGAGAGGCCGTTATTGACCCAAAGCGGACATGTCAAATTGGCGTCAGGCCGCGACGACTTTTGCGTAGCTCACACGCAATTAGAGCGAGCAATAGGCGACGTCTCCCTATAGGGAACTGTTATTGGCGCCGGCTATTCGCAGGCCCACATATCACTCACCTTTTCGCAGAAATCTGGCGGCCCGTGTTGCTCCCAAATGTCAATAATACCGAGCGACTCCGCGGCTTCAAGATACCTTGGATGCGTAACAAACCCACTGTGATGAAGGACAGTGCCTCTCCACACATGAAGATCGGCGTCTGTCCAGACTTTAGGAGGCCCCGCTTCAAAAATTAGCTCGTAGTAACGGTCAAGGAATCCGAAATAAAGATACCACGGGGTCAGAATAAACTGCCATTCCGATGCATACTCGTCTGGCATAGACGCGATGATCTCAGGAATACGACGATCCAGGTAAGCCGCACCGTTGACTGAATCACGCGCGCCGAGCACGAGGTCTCTGACCCACAGTGAGTCAGTGATTCCGTCCCGCTCCAATGCTGCTTCGGTTTGCGCAATAGCGCTGTCGTCGTCATTTGCCAGAAAAAGGACTGCTGGAAGAAACCATTTCGCGAATTGATTTTCCATTTCCAGCGCCAACGTCAGTGGTGCAATTGCCTCCGCGGTTTGTCCGGTAGTGTAAAGAGTTTCCCCCAGACTGTAATGTGCGACTGACGATAGAGGATCTAAATCGACAAACTGCTCCGCAAAGCGATGGGCCGCGCGATGATAGCCGGCCCAACCGAGGTAAAAGATTAAATTTCGCAATGCAATCGTATTTTGCGGTTGTGCCCGCCACGCCCCCTCGTATGCGCTTATGATGGTCTGACCAGACGGATCGTTATCGGCTGCATCCCGGTAAAGCGCTTTTGCAAAGGCAAGGTCAGGATTTATCTCGAAAGCTTTAGAAGCAGCATTTATAATGCCCCTTTGACCCTCTGCTATGGGAATTCCGGCTCCAGCGGTCTGCCAATAGCTGAAGGCCAAAAGCTCATAGGCGTCCGCGAAGTCCGGATCGAGATCGGTGGCTCGTTGCAATTGAACGATCGCGTCCTTGCCGTTTTGCTCGTTAGCCAGGGCTTTGGCCTTCAAAAACAGCATGTAAGCATCCGTGTTCTCGGTGGGACGCCCACGTGTGGGAAAACGACCAACATGCATCTGCAGAGCATCAATAATCTTGGCCGCAACATCGTCCTGAATCGCAAAGATATCTGTCATAGTCCGGTCATAGGTATCGGACCAGATGTGCGCGCCGTCCGACACATCGATCAGCTGTGCAGTAATGCGCACCTGATTGCCCGACTTGCGCACCGATCCCTCGAGTACGGTCTTCACACTGAGCGTATTTCCGATGACGCGAACGTCTTCATTCATTCCCTTAAACGCAAACGATGACGTTCGGGCGATTACTTTCAGATCTGGAGTTTTTGCCAGTAGGTTTAGAATCTCTTCAGAGATGCCATCAGAGAAGTATTCGTTGTCAGGGTCATCGCTCATATTGACGAATGGCAATACCGCAATTGAGTTTTCGAGGGGAGGAGCCTCGATCGTCTTGTCATAGACTAGCCAGCCTACAGCGATGATAAGCAGGATGATGATGACGAAGTCGATTTGACGGCTGATACCAATCGGCTCCGTATACCCCGCTGCATCCGCTGCCTGTTCGGTCATGATGCCGGCAGGGGTCCACTGGTAGATCCAGGAAACGACGATGGTGACGGGAAAACCGATGATGATGAGCATCACCACCATCGTAGTCACCCAAGCGGGAACTCCCAGTATAGGAAAGATGGTATCCACGACCTGGATGATCAGCCAGGCCACCACTGCGTAGCCGGCGGACGCCCGCAACACATTCCTGCGCTTCAATTGATCGAAGAGACGCCGCATAAATGCTAGGTCCTCCCCAGTTCCCCAAAGATAGCATTCTTTGCGCCAACCGGGAGTTCCGTACCCACAGTCCGGGTCACCGCCAATCATCGGGCACCGCCGCGCGAACGGGGTTGCTATCTTCTGGAAACGGCCACTATTGGCCGAAAGTGGCCACTCGCCAAGAATAAACTAGACTGTCCGCTATTGGCCCATAGTAGACGTTCGCATTTTTCTCGATATAGATGCGTAGCGCTGCAATTTTTCGAGAATATTGGCAGATCCCAGGCTGAGGACACGAGAATCGATTGCCACAATTGGAGCAAGTATGGCTCACTACATTGACGGATTCGTTTTGCCCATTTCTCGCGATCGCCTGGGCGAGTATGAACGGCTTGTTGAAGCGGTTGCAGAAATCTGGAAGGAACACGGCGCGCTCGACTACAGGGAATATGTCGGCGACGACTTGATATTGGAGGGAACGCGCTCATTCACCGATCTCGCAGCCACAACCGAGGATGAAGCCATCGTGTTTGGATGGGTGGTATTTGAATCTCGTGAGGCACGTGATTTGGCAAATGAAAAGGTCGCGGCTGACCCAAGAATGGCGGATTTGATCAATTCATCGCAATCAGGTTTTGATGCTGAACGGATGGCATATGGCGGGTTCCGTTCCTTCGTTCGATCATCTAACGGCAACGTCGGGTAACCAATCACTGCACCTGCGGCCCGCAGCGTCCGCTATTGGCCGAAAGCGGCCTCTTGACTGCTAAACTCATGAGAGGCCGCAATTGACCCAAAGCGTGCGCTCCCGATTTTCGTAGGCCGACACAACAACACGAGCGGCTGATGTCTCGATTTGAATTCATTTTTGTACTTATTTCCATTGTCGCCGGTCTCGCTTTAACCCGATTGCTGTCCGGCTTGACGCGGTCCCTTAAGCGGTCAGAGCAAGGGTTCGACATTGCACACATATTATTCTCGCTAGCAATTGTCGTGCTGCTCTTTAGTATTTGGTGGAATTCTTTTCGATGGGAAGAGCACGAGGTCTGGACATATCTGGAGTACTCACTACTTTGCGCCTATATGTCAATGTTTTACGCCACGGCCGTAATATTGCATCCTCTCAATTCGCTAGTTGTTCCTCGGTTCGAGGAAATACGGAGTCCGTTCTACGTCGTACTCATCCTGTACACATTCGCCGAAATGTTGGTCGTATACGTCCGCGACGGCTATTTGTCCTCTTGGACATATTTGCCGTTAGTTTTTCATATTATCGCGCTGGCCGGGATTGGTATTTATTTACGCAATCACAGATTTGATCAGCTATTCGCCGCGTGGTATCTGTTTGTAAATTTTGCATGGCAAGCTTTCGCCCGAATGGTGGGCTGATCTTTGTTCGCATTTGGCCGATAGTGGCCGCTGGACTGCTAAACTGGTGAAATGCTGCTGTTGGCCCCGAGCAGCGGCTCGCAAACTGGTGAGAATGGCGGGAGTCTGAAAAGGACGATGGCGAACCATACGACTGCTGGCCGTAGCTCATTGGTGTCTGGGCCGAAACAGAATGATCAATACCAGGAATACAAAAACTCCAGTTCAGGGAATCGTGCGCACGTGGCGGGCTGTTAGGGACCGCAGTCCTGTCCTCTGTGTGCTGCACGTCGTTTTCATGCTGGTTGTTGGCATGCCGTCCCTTGCCTACGAAGGCATCGTCGAGCCTCGCACGTTCACCTACGCGGAACACGAACTGATCAATGGCCAGGTCATCCGTCCGGTAACCGTTGTTTACCAGGCTTACGGTACGCTGGACGAGGATGGCCGCAATGGGATACTGATCCTGCACGGCATGGGCGGCACTGCCCACGCGGCAGGGCGGCATGCGCCGGACGGGCCGACGGGTTACTGGGACGCACTGATCGGCCCGGGCAGGCCGTTCGACACCGACAAGTATTTCGTCATCAGCCCGCAGGCGCTGGCGGGCGGGCATCGTGACGGCAAACCCGGGTCCGGCACCACCGGTCCGCATTCGATCGATGCCGAGACCGGCCGGCCTTATGGCATGTCGTTTCCGACATTCACGATTCGGGACATGGTCCACGTCCACAAGAAGCTGCTGGATCATCTCGGCGTCAAGCATCTCGTCGTCGTGTCCGGCATTTCGATGGGCGGCTACCAGGCGCTCGAGCTCATCGCCACTTATCCCGATCTCGCCGACGGTGCGATCCCCGTCGTCGCGCGGGGTCGCTCGCCCGCGCAGCACATGGCGAATCACCTGGTTCGCCGTACTGCGATCATGAACGACGCACACTGGCAGGGCGGTGAATACTACGGCACCGGCCGCTACCCGGTCACCGGCATGGCGGTCGCCTCCCTGACGTCAGCTTCCGCCTACAACGGTTCGGCGCTCTGGTACGAGAACAATATCCTCGAGTACGACCGGGACCGTTCGCCTTACGATGACATCGCAAACCTGTTCGACATGGAGGCGGAACTGCTTACAGGCGCGACGGCGCGCGCAGAAACCGGCATCGACGCCAACTGCTATCTCTACCAGTCGCGCGCATTGACGACGCAGAACCTGGGATATGCGCGAGGCGATGCAGACAACTGGCGGCAGGCGCTTGCGAACGGACTGTCGCGGGTGAATGCCAGCGTCCTGATGATGCCGTCGCGCACCGACGGCTCCGTGCAGCCGCGCTTCGCGGCGGAAATCGTCGACATCCTGCAAACGCTCGGCAAGACGGCGCAGCTGCACGTCATCGACTCGGAGCGCGGCCACAGCGGTTCGCGCGAGTTCTACCAGATGATCCCGGCCATGTCGGCGTTCATAGACTCGCTGCCGGGCGCGAAACCGTGATCTGCAAGGAGGAATGGTCGATGCGCTTCAGACTGGCGTTTCTCTGCGTCCTGCTGACCGGCGTTCCGGGCATGGCGGGCGCACAGTCGCAGGTATTCCCGGGGGAGGACTGGCAGGTCGCAGACCGTCCCGAAGCCTTCGGCTGGTCGAGCGGCAAACTGCAGGCCGCAAGAGACTATGCGGCATCGATCGACACTGCGGCCGTGATGATCGTCGCGGGCGGCATCGTCATCGACCATTGGGGCGAGACGACGCGCAAGTTCAACGTGCACTCGGTACGCAAGAGCCTGTTGAGCGCCTTGATCGGTATTTACGAGGCAGAGGGCAGGATCGACCTCGAGGCGACGCTCGCAGACCTCGGCATCGACGACCGGCTCGGGCTCACTGACAGCGAACGCCAGGCGCGCCTCTCGGATCTGCTCGGGTCGCGCTCCGGCATCTACCATCCGGCCAACCTCGTCAGCGAAGCGGATGCGGCGCAATGGCCGGCCCGCGGCAGCCACGCGCCCGGCGCCTTCTGGCACTACAGCAACTGGGATTTCAACGCGACCGGGACCATCTTCGAGCAGCAAACCGGCCGCGGCATCTTCGCGGCATTCGACGAGCGCATCGCAAAACCGCTCGGCATGCAGGACTATGGTCCGCGCGACGGCATGTACGAACCGCGCAGCGGGTTCGGCGGCGCGCAGGGTCGATCGGTGTCTGCTCACCCGGCCTACGTCTTCCGCATGACCGCACGCGACATGGCGCGATTCGGCTTGCTCTACCTGCGTGGCGGCCGTTGGCAAGGCACGCAGGTCGTGCCCGCCGAATGGGTCGAACGCACTACCCGGACGACCCGGGCAATAGGCGAGTTCGGCGGCTACGAGTTTTTCTGGTGGATCGCCATCGACGGCAAGCTCTATCCCGGCGTCGACGTCGGTGAAGGCGCCTATGCCGCGCACGGCGCCGGCGGGCACTACATCACGATCATGCCGGCCCATGACCTTGTCGTCGTGCACCGCGTCAACACGAACGATCGCACGCTGCCGGTCGGCGGCATTGATGCCGGCACCAGCATCGCTCGCGAAGAATTCGGCCGTCTGCTCGCGCTGATCCTCGAGGCCCGGCCGTAGTCGTCTGCGCACCGGGCGGCCGGCGTCCTTTGAACTTGCCGCTTTCGCCGTCGCAGCGTACAAACGTCTTTCCGCAGGCCTCTTTCGGAGTCGGCTCCATGAAATACCGCCATGCCAGCAACGGGCCCGTGTCGGCACCCGCCCGGGTAATCAAAAGAATCGCAGCCGCGTTGCTGACCGCCGGTCTCGCCGCAACGGCACTTGCCGACGAGTTTATTGTCGAGCGCAGCGTCATGATCCCGATGCGGGACGGCGTCCTGCTCGCGACCGACGTCTATCGACCGGCCGCCGACGGCGTCGCCGTCACGGAGCGGCTGCCCTTGATCCTGACGCGCACGCCGTACGGCAAGGACCGGGAAGGCACGGTGGCCACGGCCGAACATCTGGCGCGCCACGGGTATGTCGCGGTCGTCCAGGACATGCGCGGCCGATACGCATCCGAGGGCGAGTTCTCGAAATACTCGGTGCTGGAACCCGCCGACGGCTTCGACACGCTGGAGTGGCTTGCGAAGCAGCCGTACTCCGACGGCCGTATCGGCATGTGGGGCACCTCGTATGGCGCACATACGCAGGCGGACGCCGCCAAGCTCGATCCGCCGTCACTGAAAGCCATGCTGCTCAACCAGGGCGGCATGGCGAACGCCTGGGATCACGCGGTACGCCACGGCGGCGCGTTCGAACTCGGCCGCGAGCTGACCTGGGCGTTCACGCAGATCCCGGCGGAGACCGACGACCCGCTCGTGCGCGCGCTGTTCGAGACCGAGAAGATCACCGATTGGTACAGTGCGCTGCCGTTCCGTCCGGGCTTGAGCCCGCTGTCCTTTGCGCCCGAATACGAAACCTACATCCTGAACGAATACACCCGCGCCGACTATTCCGATTTCTGGCGGCGCATGCCGCTCAACTGGTCCGAGTACTACGCAGAGACGGCTGACGCGGCGATGCTGCACGTTGGCGGCTGGTATGACATTTTCCTGCGCGGCACGATCCAGAATTACGTCGAGCTGAGCCAGCTGAAGGACTCGCCGATAGAGCTGATGATCGGCCCCTGGACGCATTCCGGCAACGACGAGACGTTCGCCGGCGACGTCGATTTCGGCGAGGCGGCCGCGATCGATGATTTCGACCTTGACTTCCAGCGCCGCTGGTTCGATCGACGCTTGAAGAACGCCGGCAACGAGCCGCCCGGTAACCCGGTTCGGCTGTTCGTGATGGGCACGGGAGACGGCAGTCGTAATGGCGATGGCCGACTCGTGCACGGCGGCTACTGGACCGAGGCGGCCGCGTGGCCGCTGCCCGATGCCGAGACGGTGCCCTTCTATTTCCATGCCGACGGTTCGCTGACGCGCGAGCCGCCGGAGGCGCGGCGCTCGTCGACGACCTACACGTTCGACCCGTCGCACCCGGTGCCGACACTGGGCGGCAACGTCTCGGCGCGCGTCAAGGATGGCGCATTCGATCAACGCGAGCGGCCCGACTTCCACGGCTCCCGTCTGCCTTACCTGCCGCTCAGGGCGCGAAGCGACGTGCTCGTGTTCCAGACCGAGCCGCTCGAGGAGGACGTCGTCGTGGTCGGCCCGATCGAGGTCGTGCTGCATGCGTCGTCGACGGCGGTCGACACGGATTTCACGGCCAAGCTCGTCGACGTCTACCCGCCGAACGAGGATTTCCCGGGCGGCTTCGACATGAATATTGCCGATGCGCTCGTGCGCGCCAGCTACCGTGACGATCGCCACACCCGCGACCTGATCGATCCGGGGCGAATCTATCGGCTGGTCATCCGGCCGTTCGCAACGGCGAACGTCTTCAAGAAAGGCCATCGCATCCGCGTGGACATCTCGAGCAGCAACTTCCCGCGCTTCGACGTCAACCCGAATACGGGTGAACCGCTCGGGCGGCACCGGCGCACGGTCGACGCCGACAATACGGTCTACCACCAGCGCGGCAACGCCTCGCACATCCTGCTGCCGTTGCTGCCGGCGCGGCCGCCTGCGAGCGGGTTCAACGAGTAGCGCCCGTTGACGGCGTCGGACCTCGAGAACCCGGGTCTCGTCCGCGACCTCGTGAGCTGGGTCGCAGCCGGGCCGCGTCCCTATGACGAAGTCATGGATGCCTGGCGCAGCAGCTGTCCGCGTCTCACCGTGTGGGAGGACGCGGTCGACGCCGGGTTCGTGGCAGTCGGTTACGCGCCGTCGGGCCAAGGCCGGCTCGTCTCGGTGACAGAGGCGGGCAGGCGCTTCCTCGACCTGTCCGGGATGTCCGGGTGAGCCGCCGCAGGAGTCTCGCGGCGTCAGCGCTCGCCAGCGTTTTTTTGCTGGCCGCCTGCCAGCCGCCGGCGGAATCCGTATCCACAGGGCCGCAGGAGATCCGCGTCGTCACCTCCGGCGGATTCACGGCGGCCTACAACATCCTCGCGCCGCAGTTCGAGGCAAGGACCGGCATCCGGCTGGTCACCGAGTACGGGGCGTCATCCGGCGGCGCGCAGGACTCGATACCGGAGCGTCTCGCGCGCGGCGAGCGTTTCGATCTCGTCATTCTGTCGCGTTCGTCGCTCGACCGGCTCGCCGAGCGAGGCGACGTGCAGGCCGACACGCGCCGCGATCTCGTGCGCTCGTCGATCGGCATGGCCGTGCGCGAGGGCGCAGCCGTGCCCGACATCTCCAGCCCCGACGCCTTCATCGACACGCTCAGAAATGCCGCGTCGATCGGTTACTCGGCAAGCGCGAGCGGCACTTACCTCTCGAATGATCTGTTCCCCCGTCTCGCGCTGTGGGACGAGCTCGCCCCGAAAAGCCGGCGGGTCGTGAGCGAGCGCGTCGCGGCCGTGGTCGCACGAGGCGATGTCGAGATCGGTTTCCAGCAGATCAGCGAGATCCTGCCGATCAGAGGGGCGACGTACGCTGGCCCCATACCCGGGGAATTCCAGAAGATCACGACCTTCGCGGCCGGCGTCACGACCGGCGCAGCCAACGCCGCAGGGGCGGCGCGGCTCCTCGCGTTCCTGTCGTCGGCGGAAGTGGCCGACACCATCCGGCAGACCGGGCTCGAACCGATTGCGATCAGCACCAGCGAGTTCCCGGCCAGGCCAGTCACGATCGTCGTGGCGTTCGGCGTCGGCGGCAGCGCGGATCGCATGACGCGCACGATGTCCCCGTTCCTCGCGGACGCGCTCGGGCAGCCGGTGCAGGTCGTCAACAAACGCGGCGCCGGCACGCTCATCGGCTCCAATTACCTGCTCGAGCAGCCGCACGACGGCTACACGCTGCTGGCCTCCGGCTTCTCGCCGTATCTCACCAACACGATTCTCGAAGGCAACGCCGACTACACGATCGACGACTTCGCCTACCTGAACTTCCAGTGGTTCGACGAGGACCTGATCGCCGTCAACCGCGACAGCGAGTACCGGGACCTGCCGGCGCTGCTCGCCGCTATCCGCGACCAGCCGAAGACGGTCAGGGGCGCCGTGGTCCGTGGCTCGGGCGGCCACCTGATCGCCAAGCTGCTGCTCGAGGTCAGCGGCATCCCGCAGGACAACCTGAACCTCGTCGCTTACAACGGTGGCGGACTCGCGCGCGCCGCGGTCGCCGGTCACGTCGTCGATTTCATCATCATCAGCGCCGAGGGCACCGAGGGGATACGCGAGTATGTCCGGCCGCTCGCAATCGCGAGCCCGCAACGCAGCCCGGAATGGGATGCGCCGACCCTGGCAGAGGCCATGGCGCCTACCGGGATCGAGGTGCCGCTGCTGCCGGGCACGATCCGCGGGCTGGCGACCAGCGCCGAGACCAAGCGCCGGCACCCGGACCGCTTCGTGGTGCTCGCCAGGGCCGTCGAGCAAGCGCTCGCCAACGAGACCCTCGCCGGCTTGCTCGAACGCGCTTCCATCGGCGGCCGCTGGGTCGGACCCGACGAATCCGAGCGGCTGATGCGCGAGACCTTTGCCATCTTCGAGGAATACGGTTACCTGTTGAAGGAATAGACATGCGTCGACATAAGGGGACATTCGGCAGGCGACGGATCGCCGACCTGGCCGTGCTGCTCGTGCTCGCCGGCCTGTCAGCGCTCTATTGCTATGACGCGGTCAGCGCATCGACCCACATCTACAACCTGATCCTGGTGCTGCCGCTGACGGCGCTCGTGATCGCGATCTGTCTGGCGCAGTTCGTCGTCATACTGCGCGAGGAAGCGCCGCCAGCCGAGCCGGCCGGGCGCGCGGCCGACGCAGGGCCGGTGATGCTGCTGTTCGCGGCCTATGTCCTGTCGCTGAACTGGCTCGGCTTCGATGTCGGCACCTGCCTGTTCATCGCCGCTTTCCTCTACCTGCAGGGCGAGCGCCGCTGGCCCTGGCTGATCGGCTATTCGGTCGCCTTCGCATTCATCGTCACATTGTTCTTCAGCGCGATGTTGCCCTACCCGATGCCGACGCTGGTGCCCGGCCTGGCGCAGACCGGCGGTCCGTTGTGATCGACGTCGACGCCCTGTCCGGCGCGCTCGGCATGCTGTTCTCCAGCGCCGCGCCCTGGCTGGTGGTGGTGCCCGGCATCCTGATCGGTCTCGTGTTCGGCGCGATACCCGGGCTGCAGATCTCGATGGCCATGGCGATTTTCCTGCCCGTCACGCTGTACCTGGATTTCATGCAGGCGATGCTGTTCCTGACCGCGATTTTCACCGGCGGCAGCTTCGGCGGCAGCATCCCGGCCATCCTGATGAACATCCCCGGGACCTCGTCAGCCATCGCGACAGCCTTCGACGGCTACCCGATGTCGCGGAACGGCGAGCACAACCTCGCACTCGGCGTCGCCCTCGGCGCCTCCTGCATCGGCGTCATCATCGGCTACTCGATCCTGTTCCTGCTGATCAATCCGATCTCCCAGCTCGTGCTGCGCGTCGGTCCCGCGGAGATGGCGGCCGTCATCCTGTGGGGCATCACCCTGATCGGCAGCCTGAGCAGCGGCAGCGTCCTGAAGGGCTTGATCTCGGGACTGGCCGGTCTGCTGGTCGGCACGATCGGTTACAGCGAGGCCGGCGTGACGCGCGGCACATTCGGCAGTCCCTACCTGCTCGACGGCGTGCCCGTGATTCCGGCGATGATCGGCATGTTCGCGGCCTCCGAACTGTTCCGGCTCGTCCAGCAGGATTACCTGGTCGAGGACAGCGCGGCGCGGCAGGTCGACGTCAGGCGCATACTCGCCGGTTTCCGGCGGGCGATTTCGAAACCGTGGATCGTCCTGCGCGGCAGCCTGATCGGCGTCTTCGTCGGCTCGGTGCCCGGCGTCGGCTCCTCCGTTGCGAACCTGCTCTCCTACATGGCGACCCGGCGCGGTTCTGACGAGCCCGGGAGTTTCGGCAAGGGCAACCCGGCCGGCGTCGTCGCCTCCGAGTCGGCCAACAGCACGTCCGAGGCGGGCTCGATGGCGACGCTGCTCGCGCTCGGCATCCCCGGCGGCGGGGCGACCGCGGTGATGCTGGCTGCCTTCGCGATGCACAACATCACCGGCGGCCCGCAGTTCATCCGTGAGCAGACCGACGTCGTCTACGCGATCATCATCGCCAACTTCGGCCAGGCGTTCCTGCTGATCGGGCTGGGCCTTATTTTTATCCCGCTGCTCGCCAACGTGGTCAAGGTGCCGATGACCTACCTGGTGCCGTCCGTGCTGTCGATGGCGGTGTTCGGCGCGTTCGGGCTGACCGGCGACCTGAGCGGTCCGCTCACCGTGCTGGTGTTCTCGCTGGTCGGCTGGGTGTTCAGACGCTACGGTTACTCGGTGCCGGCCGCCGTGGTCGGCATCCTGCTGGGCGGCATGGCCGAAGACGCCGTTGTCTACTCCTACCAGGTCAGCGGCGGCCAGTGGAGCTATCTCCTGGAGCGCCCGATCACGCTCGTGATCCTCGGCCTGCTCGCGGCGTCGCTGTTCGGCAGCAAGGCCGTCGAGACCCTTAAACGCAGGGCCGGCCGTTGATCGCCGACCTCGGCCTCGGGACGCTGACGTTCATCGGCGTGGCGGCGTTGTTGACGGCCGTGCTGCACGGCGCGACCGGCATGGCAGGCGGTATCCTGATGGCCGCAATCCTGGCGCACATCATCGGCATCAAGGCGGCCGTGCCCGTCATGACGTTGGCGCTGATCCTGAGTCACCTGAGCCGCGCGGCGCTGTATGCCAGGGACACCGACTGGGCGGTCGCGAAGCGAGTGCTGCTGTTCGGCTGTCCGACCATCGTCATCGGTGCGCTGGTCTTCAGCCGGATCGGCGCGACGACCATCGCAATCGTCTTCGCCGCTTTCCTGGCGCTGTCGTTCCCGGTCAAGCACTGGGCAAGGCGCCACGACATCAGGACCGGGCCTAAGCTGCTCGCGGCGGCCAGCGCGGCCTGGGGCATGCTGGCCGGCAATGTCATCGGCCCGGGATTCTTCCTGGCGCCTTTCCTGCTCGGCACCGGCATGAACCGGCTGGCGTTCGTCGGTACGCTTGCCACGGTGACGCTGACGATGAATGTCCTCAAAGCCTCGGTATTCGGCGCCACCGCGTTGATCGATTCGGACACCTTGACGCTCGGGATCGCGATCGGCCTGATTACAATACCGGGCAACTGGCTCGGGCGCTCGCTGCTCAAGCGCCTGACCGACAGCGACCACAGGGTGGCGATCGACGTACTGACGGCCATGATGATCCTGAACTTTGTCTACCTCGCCGTGGCGACAGCCGGATGATCCCGGCAGCGACCGATGTCCTCGTGATCGGCGGCGGCAATGCCGCGCTGTGCGCAGCCATCGAGGCGAGGGAGGCGGGCGCCGAGGTCGTCGTCCTCGAACACGCCGACCGGGCGATGCGCGGCGGCAACACGCGCCACACCCGCAACCTGCGGGCAATGCATGACGGACCCGTGCATACGCTTGCCGATGCCTATACCGAGGAGGAATTCTGGCAGGACCTCCGCCGGGTAACCGGGGGACAGACGGACGAGCCGCTCGCGAAACTGATGATCAGGGAGAGCGCCGGGCTGCTCGACTGGCTTTACGAGCGGGGCGTGCGCTTCCAGCCGGCGCTGAGCGGGACGCTGAGCCTCGAGCGGACCAACGCTTTTTTCCTCGGCGGCGGCAAGACGCTGCTCAATGCGCAGTACCGGCACGCGGAGGCCATCGGCGTTACCGTGTGCTACGACTGCGAGGTGATCGACCTTGCCGTCGACCGGTCGGCCTTCCGGGAGGCGACGTTCAAGCACGCGGGCGGCAGGCATTCGATTCGCGCGCGGGCGGTGGTCGTGGCGAGCGGCGGTTTCCAGGCGAACGAGGAATGGATGAAGGAGGCGTGGGGCGACGCGGCCGACAATTTCCTCATCCGCGGCACGCCGCTGAACCGCGGAACCGTGCTCAGGAACCTGATGGAGCAGGGCGCGGACACGGTCGGCGACCCGACACAGTGCCACGCTGTCGCCATCGATGCGCGCGCGCCAAAGTACGACGCCGGCATCGTCACCCGGCTGGACTGCGTGTGCTTCAGCATCGTCGTCAACCGGCACGGCCAGCGCTTCTACGACGAGGGCGAGGACTTCTGGCCGAAACGCTACGCCATCTGGGGCAGGCTCGTCGCGAAGCAGCCCGACCAGATCGGCTACGCGATCATCGACGCCAAGGTCGCCGACAATTTCATGCCGTCGATCTTCCCGACGATCTCCGCCGGGTCGATCGAGTCACTCGCCGGCGAGATCGGCGTGCCGGGGGACGCGCTGGCCGCTACGGTCGCGTCTTTCAATGCCGCGGTGCAGCCCGGGCAGTACGATGCGGCGACGCTGGATGATTGCAGGACCGAGGGCATCGAACCGCCCAAGTCGCACTGGGCGCTGCCGATCGACACGCCGCCGTTCTGCGCTTACCCGCTGCGGCCAGGCATCACGTTCACCTACCTCGGGCTCAAGGTGGACGACCAGGCCCGCGTCTCTTTCGGCAACGGTCGCTCGGTAGAGAACGTATTCGCGGCCGGCGAGGTCATGGCCGGCAACATCCTCGGCAAAGGCTACTGTGCGGGCACCGGCATGACCATCGGCGGCGTCTTCGGCCGCATTGCCGGGCAGAACGCGGCGCGGGAGGCGCTCGGCTGATGCGCGGAACCAGCGACCAGGCATTGCGTGAAGACGCGGCGCGGGCGATGACGATCTGCAACGCGTGCCGGTATTGCGAGGGCCTGTGCGCGACCTTCCAGGCCATGACCTTGAAGCGCGCGTTCGCCGAGGCGGATCTCGACTACCTCGCCAATCTCTGCCACCACTGCACGGCCTGCTACCACGGCTGCCAGTACGCGCCGCCGCACGACTTCGACCTGAACGTGCCGAAAACGCTGGCGTCGCTCAGGGCGGACAGCTACCGGCGCTATGCGTGGCCGGGGTTCATGGCCCGCCTGTTCGAGCGTAACGGGCTGGTCGTCTCGCTTGCGATGGCTATGTCGCTCGCCCTGGTGCTCGTGCTGGTGTTCCTGCTCCAGGATTCGGCGGTGCTCATGTCCCGGCATGTTGGCGCCGGGGCGTTCTACGCCGTCATCGGTCACAACCTGATGGCGGCCGTCGCAGGCGCGACCTTCGGCTTCAGCGTGCTGGCGTTGCTCGTCGGCTGCCGCCGGTTCTGGCGCGCTATCGCGCCGGCCGCGCCGAAGACGCCCGGTATCGGCGCGTGGGCCAAGGCATTGCGTTACGCCGCAACGCTCAAGTACCTCGGCGGCGAACACGCAGAAGGATGCAGTACGGCCGACGAGCGCTGGACCCACCGGCGGCGTTATTGCCACCAGTTTACGATGTGGGGGTTCTTGCTGTGCTTCGCATCGACCTGCGTCGCCTCGGTCTGGCACTACCTTGTCGGCATCGAGGCTCCGTATCCTTTGCTCAGCCTGCCCGTGCTGCTCGGCACGGCCGGCGGCATCGGCCTGCTGATCGGTCCCGCCGGCTTGCTGTGGCTCAAAGCCCGCAGCGATCCGCGTCCGGCCGATACTGATCGCTACGGCATGGACTACGCGTTCCTCGCTTCCTTGTTCCTGGTCAGCCTGACGGGCATGCTCTTGCTCGCGTTCAGGGAGACAGCCGCCATGGGTATCTTGCTGGCAGTGCACCTGGGTTTCGTGCTCGCCTTCTTCCTGGCGTTGCCCTACAGCAAGTTCGTGCATGGCATCTACCGCTTTGCCGCGCTCCTGCGATTCGCGGCGGAGCGTGCCTGATCGTGGCGCTGGCCCTGGCCGGGTTTTAGACACGTTGCCAAACTTTTATTTTCTGCTAGAAACCGTGAAAACAAGCACCGTAATTCAAACCGAACACATCACTGACACGAGCGATGTCTTTTGAACATGGAGACCGCAATGTTGAACCTCGAGAATCCTGTCTTTGAAACGTATGTAATCGCAGCCTGCATCATGCTGTTGAAATTGATGCTGCAGCCGTGGATGACCGTGGCGCGGATGATGAAGGTCGGAGGCGGGTTCCGCAGCCCCGAGGACCTGAAGAAGACGCCATTGAATCCCAACCCGGAGCCTGCGCAGCTGGAAACCAATGAGTATGTCGATCGCTCGCGCCGCCTCAACCTCAACGATCTCGAGAGCATCCCCGGCTTCCTGGTCGCGGGCTTGCTGTTCGTGCTGGCCGAGCCGTCGCTGCTGCTGGCGCAGATCCTGATATGGACCTACGTCGCCGCCAGGGCAGCGCACTTCGTCGCCTATCTGACGGCGCAGATCCACGATATCCGCGCTTTCTGCTGGACCTGGAGCTCGCTGTCGGTGATCGCGATGGTGATCTACACGCTTGCCAAAGCGCTCTGATTACGCGCGGCGTTGAGGCTGGCGACGGCGTGTTGCCGCGCATGGCAGGCACGGCTCGAGCTGCGCCCGTATGCGTTGCCGATCAGGTCCAGTCGAGGATGATCTTGCCCGATTGACCGGACTCCATCAGGTCGAAAGCTGCCTGGAAGTCGTCGACCGGGAAGCGGTGGGTGATGACCGGGTCGATGTCCAGGCCGCTCTGCAGCATGCTCGACATCTTGTACCAGGTCTCGAACATCTCGCGGCCGTAGATGCCCTTGATGTGCAGGCCCTTGAAGATGACCTGGTTCCAGTCGATGGCCATCTCGCCGGGCGGTATTCCCAGCAGGGCGACCTTGCCGCCATGGTGCATCGTCCGCAGCAGGTCGCGGAATGCGGCGGGATTCCCGGACATCTCCATGCCGACGTCGAAGCCCTCGGTCATGCCGAGGTCCTGCATGACGGCGTCGATCGAGCCATCGGTCACGTTCAGGGCGACCGACGCGCCCATCTTTTTCGCGAGACCCAGCCGATAATCGTTGATATCCGTGATGACGATGTGCCGTGCGCCCGCGAAACGGGCGATCGCGACGGCCATGATGCCGATCGGGCCGGCGCCCGTGATCAGCACGTCTTCGCCCACCAGGTCGAAGGACAGCGCCGTGTGCGTCGCATTGCCGAGCGGGTCGAGGATCGCCGCCATGTCGTCGCTGATCACCTCCGGCAGCTTGAAGACGTTGAAGGCGGGTACCGCAATGTATTCAGCGAACGCGCCGGCCCGGTTGACGCCGACGCCGATCGCGTTGCGGCACAGATGCCGCCGACCGGCGCGGCAGTTGCGGCAGACGCCGCAGGTGATGTGGCCCTCGGCCGATACGCGGTCGCCCGCCTCGTAGCCCTTGACCTCGATGCCCGTCTCGACGATGACGCCCGAGAACTCGTGACCGACCGCCATCGGGATCGGTATCGTCTTGCTGGCCCAGTCGTCCCACTCGTAGATGTGCATATCGGTGCCGCAGATCGCGGTCCGTGCGACCTGGATCAGGACGTCGTTGTGGCCGATCTCCGGCTTCTTGGTGCGCTCGAGCCAGATGCCGCGCTCGGGCTTCGATTTGACGAGTGCTCGCATATTGCCGCTCAGTGGATGACGCCGAGTTCGCGGCCGACGGCGGCGAACGCCTCGAGCGCGCGATCGATGTGTGCTTCTGTCAGTCCTGCCGACATCTGCGTGCGGATGCGCGCCTGGCCTTGCGGGACGACCGGGAACGAGAAGCCGATGACGTAGATGCCGCGCTCGAGCAGCTGGTCGGCCATCTCGCTCGCCAGCCTGGCGTCGCCGAGCATGACCGGGATGATCGGGTGTTCGCCGGGTTTGAGGTCGAAGCCCAGTGCGCTCATGCCGTCGCGGAAACGGGCCGCGTTGCGCTGCAGCGTCGCCCTGAGGCCGTCATCGCCTTCGAGCAGGTCGAGCACGGCGATCGAGGTCGCCGCGATCGCCGGCGCCACCGAATTCGAGAACAGGTAAGGGCGCGAGCGTTGCCTGAGCCAGGCGACGATCTCCTTGCGCCCCGAGGTGAACCCGCCGGACGCGCCGCCAAGCGCTTTGCCGAGCGTGCCGGTGATGATGTCGATCCTGCCCATGACGTCGCGGTATTCGTGGGTGCCCTTGCCGTTCGCGCCCAGGAAGCCGGTCGCGTGACAGTCGTCGATCATCGTCAGCGCGCCGTAGCGGTCGGCGAGCTCGCAGATGTCAGCCAGATTCGCGATCGTGCCGTCCATCGAGAACACGCCGTCGGTGACGATCAGCTTCTGCTTGCAGCCGTCTGCGGATTTTAGATTCGACTCGAGGTCGTCCATGTCGTCATTCTGGTAGCGGAAGCGTTGCGCCTTCGACAGCCGGATACCGTCGATGATGCTGGCATGGTTCAGCGCGTCGCTGATTACGGCGTCTTCGTTGCCGAGGATCGTCTCGAACAGGCCGCCGTTCGCGTCGAAGCACGAGGGATACAGGATCGTGTCCTCGGTGCCGAGGAACTGGCTGATCCGGTCCTCGAGCTCCTTGTGGATGGTCTGGGTGCCGCAGATGAAGCGCACCGACGCCATGCCGTAGCCGAAGTTGTCCAGTGCTTCATGTGCGGCCTGGATGATCTGCGGATGATTGGCGAGGCCGAGGTAGTTGTTCGCGCAGAGGTTAAGGACTTCCTGTGTGCCGCCGTTGGTGCGCACGTCGATCGACGCCTGCTGCGGCCCTGCGATCACGCGTTCCTTCTTGTAAAGCCCCTGGGACTTGAGGGCTTCGGTTTGCTCGGCGAGCGAGCACAGGAATTCGGTGGTCACGGCGTTGCTCTTCTTGTTGAAAGGCCGCAGAGTATATCAGTACCGCCTGAAACCAATACCTGCCCGGGACGCGGATCCTTGCCTCTCAGAATCGACAAGTGGCTCTACTACACGCGCTTTTTCAAGACGCGCGGCCTGGCCGCCAAGGCGGTCACGGGCGGCCACGTGAAGCTGAACGGAGCGCGGGCGAAGCCGGCCAGCAGCGTGCAGCCAGGTGACGTCATCGATCTCGTCAAGAACCAGCTGCGCTGGCGACTTGTTGCCCGTGACCTGCCGGCCCGGCGCGGGCCTGCGGCCGAAGCCAGGCAGTGCTATGAGGAGGACGTGGCGATCAGGGAGGAACGCCTGGCCTTTGTCGATGGCCGCCGGATGGATCGCCTGCAGATGCCGCGCACTGACGGCCGGCCCGACAAGCACACCAGGAGGATGCTGCGGTCGCGGCGGCGGCCAGGCTAGCTGACGCATGCAGTTTGCGGACTATTTCTTCTTCGGGTAGTCGTATTCGATCAGCTTGGCGGATTCCCGCGTGCGCAAATCCCAGTCGTCGGTACCGATCAGCAGAGACACATAGCCCGCTGTCGGGACATTCGAGGTGAGCCCCGGACAGAGTTCGTTGGCGAGATCCGTGAGCCCCGGGTTGTGTCCGACGATCATGATGCTGTTGAAGCCGTCATCCTGCACGGCGATGATGTCCAGCAGCTTGTTCACGCCGGCGTGGTACAGGCCCGGCTCGCGCTGCAGGAACTCGATTGGGTAGTCGATCTGCTTCGCAACGATGCGCGCCGTCTTCCAGGCCCGGACGGCGGGGCTCGAGATGATGAGCGAAGGCCGGATCCCGGCCGCCTTGAGCCGATCACCCATGATCGGGGCATCGCGCCGACCGCGCTTGTTGAGCGGACGGTCGTGGTCGGTCAGGTCAGGGAAACTCCAGCTCGACTTGGCGTGGCGGAATATCGTCAGCGTTTTCATGACCTGCATATTTTGCACGAGTTCGGTCGTACCCGCACTGCATTACATCAGTCCGGTCTGCAGTCTCGCCTCTTCGGACATCATCGCCTGGTTCCACGGCGGGTCGAACACGAGTTCGACGCGGACGTCGGCGATTGTCGGGATGACCGCGATTTTTTCCTGGGCGTCCTGCACCAGGATCTCGCCCATGCCGCAGCCCGGCGCCGTCAGGGTCATGTCGACGTCGACAGAACGCTGGCCATCGGCTTGCGGCGTGATGTCCACCCGGTAGATCAGGCCGAGATCGACGATGTTGACGGGTATCTCCGGGTCGTAGCAGGTCTTGAGCTGGTTCCAGATGACCTGCTCGATGTCGGCGTCGGTCGCGCCTTCGGGGACCTCCGGCGGCGGCTCGGGTTCCTTGCCGATCGCGTCGGCATCGGCGCCGGCGATGCGGAACAGGTTGCCTTCGACGTACACCGTGAAACTGCCGCCCAGCGCCTGCGTCAGAAAGCCGACGGTGCCCTCGCGCAGGGTGACCGCTTCGCCGATCGGGATGATGATCGCGGTGACGTCTCGCACCAGGGTGACGGGTTCGTTCGTGTGTCCAAACATGCGCGGCTACTCCGTTGTCGCCGGTTCGTCGGTTTCGTTGAGCGCGGCGTTCAGTGCGTGCCAGGAGAGCGTCGCGCATTTGACCCGTGACGGGAATTCGCGCACGCCGAGCAGGGCGGCCAGTTTGCCGAGATCTTCCTGTTGCGACGAGGCACTCCCGGTCAGGGCAGCCACCACCATCGAGAATCGCTCCAGCGCTTCGTCAGTCGACAGTCCGGCAATGGACTCGGTCAGGAGCGAGGCCGAGGCGACCGAGATCGCGCAGCCGGAGCCTTCGAAGCTCGCCTCGTCGATATGGCCATCGGGGTCGATTCGCAGGTAAACCTCGAGCTTGTCGCCGCACAGCGGGTTGACGCCGGCCGCCTGGTGGGTCGCCTGCTCGAGCTTGCCGAAATGTCGAGGGCTGCGCGCATGATCGAGAATCAGCTCGCGATACAGGTCGCGGAGCTCTTCCGACGATGCCTGGGTCGCGATCATGCGAATATTTTCCGCGCCGTCGCCAGCGACTCGATCAGTCGATCCACGTCCCTCCGATCGTTGTACAGGCCCAGCGACGCGCGGGCCGTGCCCGGTACGCCGAAGAACTGCATCACCGGCATCGCGCAGTGATGGCCGGTGCGGATCGCGACGCCCTGGTGATCGAGGATCGTGCCGAGATCGTGCGGGTGGATGTCGTCGAGCAGGAACGACTGCACGCTGGCCTTCCTCGCTGCGGTACCGATCAGCCGGATCCCGTCGACAGCCGCCAGTCTCTGCATCATGTAGCCGAGCACGTCCTGCTCGTGCGCGGCGACCCGCTGCATGCCGATGTCCATCAGGTAGCGGGCCGCACAGCCCAGGCCGATTGCGCCCGAGATGTTCGGCGTGCCGGCCTCGAACTTGTAGGGCAGTTCGTTGTACGTCGTCCCGTCGAAGCTGACCTCGAGGATCATGTCGCCGCCGCCCTGCCACGGTGGCATCTTGTCGAGCAGCGCCTCCTTTGCATACAGCACGCCGATGCCGGTGGGGCCGAACATCTTGTGGCCCGAGAACGCGTAGAAGTCGCAATCCAGCCGCTGCACGTCGACCGGCATGTGCGGTATTGCCTGTGCGCCGTCGACGAGTACCGGAATACCGAGCTGCCTGGCCGCGGCGATATATCGCTCGAGCGGCAGTATCGATCCCAGCGCGTTCGATACATGAGACAGGGCGAGCAAGCGAACGTGTTCATCGAGCATCGCGATCAATGCTTCGTCATCCACCTGCCCGTCTTCGTCGATGGGCGCCACCGACAGCTCAGCGCCCGTTTGTTCGCAGAGCAACTGCCACGGGACGATGTTCGAGTGATGTTCGAGGTGGGTGATCACGATCCGATCGCCGGCTTTCAGCAGTGGCCGCGCAAAGCTCTGGGCGACGAGATTGATCGATTCCGTCGTGCCGCGCGTGAAGACGATCTCGCTCCGGCTGCGTGCGTTGATGAAACGGACGATGTCGTCGCGGGCGCCTTCGTAGGCCTCCGTCGCGCGGTGGCTCAGGGTGTGTACGCCGCGATGGACGTTCGCATGGTCGTGTCGCTGGTACGCGGCGATCGTGTCGATGACGACGGCCGGCGCTTGCGAGGAGGCGGCGCTGTCGAGGTAGACAAGCCTGTGCCCGCTGACCTCCTGGTCGAGCGCCGGGAAGTCGCTGCGGTAGTCGAATTCGCTTTCGGTGGACGCGGCCGCTTCAGTCATCGTCGTCACCCACCATTGCGGCCAGTTTCTCGTCCAGCCTTGCCGCGACAAGGTCGTGACAGGCCGGCACCGCGAGCGAGCTCAGCGTGCCGGCGGCGAACGCGCGCGTCAGCACCTGTTTGGCCTGGTCCTCGTCGAGGCCCCGCGAACGAAGATAGAACAGGGATGCCTTGTCCAGCTGGCCGACCGTTGCGCCGTGCGCGCACTTGANNTCTCGAGCTCAGGCTTGGTGTCGATCTCGGCCCGATCGGACAGCAACAGGTTGTGATTGGCCTGGCTGGAATCGGTGCCGTCGGCGCCCTCGGCGACGATGACCTTGCCATTGAACACGCATTGCGAGCGCCCGGCCAGGATGCCGCGGTATTCTTCCTCGCTGCCTGACGGCCCGACACCGTGAATGATGCTCGTGTGGTTATCGATGTGTTGTTCCCCGGAGGCCAGGTAAAGTCCGTTCAGCTGCACGTTGGCGCCGGCGCCCGCGATCTCGGCGACGACGTCGTTTCGCGACAGCGCGCCGCCCAGGTCGATGCTGTTGTGATGCATGCCGGCGTCATTTTCGAGGCGCGCGTGGACACGGTTCACGCCCGAATGCTCGCTCGCCCTGACCTGGATGCGAACATGGTCGAGATGCGCGCCGCTGCCCAGCCGCGCGTCGAATACGGAGTTCGTAAACTGCCGGCCGTCGCCGGTCGAAGCACAGACTTCGAACAGCTGCAGGCGGGCAGTCTCGCCGAGCTCGACCAGTATCCGCGTCTGCGCGACGGCATTGGTCGGATGGTCGACATACAGGACGCCAATCGGCTTCACGGGCGCGGCCGCCCTGGCGACGCTGATGCGGAGGCCATCGCGGAGCAGGGCGGCATTGAATGCGGACATTGCGTCATCCGCCTGCGTTTGCAGGTCGCTACCCGCGAGTCGCTCGATGTCGATGCCGGCGACATCCGGTAGCTCACCAGCGATGACGCCGTCGCGGACGATGATCCAGTGCGCGTCGACGGCGCCCAGGATGTCGTTGCCGGCATCGTGGCTGGCGACGACCGGCGGCTCCTTTGCGGCTGCGGACGACAGCCAGTCGGCGCTGAGCTCGGCCACCCTGGACAGGTTGGTGTACTTCCAGTCTTCCTGGCCGACGGTCGGGAACCCCGCTGCGACGAACCGCTCCGCGGCTTCCCGGCGCGCGCTCGCCAGGCCGTCAGCGGGTAGCGCAGCGATGGCCGCGTCCAGCATTGCCCTGTCGACAACAGGAGCGCTCATCCGTTTGCCGCCTCCCGGACCCATTCGTAGCCTTTTTCCTCGAGTTCGTGTGCGAGCGTCTTGTCGCCGGAGCGGACGATGCGCCCCTCGGAGAGCACGTGGACGTAGTCGGGCACGATGTAGTCGAGCAGCCGCTGGTAGTGGGTGACGAGCACGATCGCCCGGTCCGGCTGCCGCAGCGCGTTGACGCCGTTGGCGACGGCCTTCAGGGCGTCGATGTCGAGCCCCGAGTCGGTCTCGTCGAGGATCGCGAGCTTCGGCTCGAGCATCGCCATCTGCAGGATCTCGTTGCGCTTCTTCTCGCCGCCCGAGAAGCCCTCGTTGACGCCGCGGTTCAGGAAGCTCTGGTCCATGCCGAGCAGGGCCATCCTTGCACGCGCCAGTTTCAGGAATTCGAAGGCGTCGATTTCATCGAGGCCCTGGTGTTTGCGTCTCGCGTTCAGCGCGGCCTTGAGGAGATAGGCGTTGTTGACGCCCGGGATCTCGACCGGGTACTGGAAGCCGAGGAAGATGCCCTCGCGCGCGCGTTCCTCCGGTTCGAGATCGAGCAGGTCGTTGCCTTCGAACTCCACCGTTCCCGCGGATACGTCGTAATCGGCGTGTCCTGCGATCACCTGCGCGAGCGTGCTCTTGCCGGAGCCGTTCGGCCCCATGATCGCATGCACTTCGCCCGCGGCCACCGACAGGTCGAGGCCCTTCAAAATTTCGTTGCCGGCCGTGCCGGCCCTGAGATTCCTGATAGTTAACATCTTGCTCATCTTTGTGGTTAGCCGACGGCGCCCTCGAGGCTGACGTTCAGCAACGCCTGTGCCTCGACCGCGAACTCCATCGGCAGTTCCTTGAATACTTCCTTGCAGAAGCCGTTGACGATCATGTTGACCGCGTCCTCTTCCGAGATGCCGCGCTGGCGGCAGTAGAACAGCTGGTCTTCGGAGATCTTCGAGGTCGTCGCTTCGTGCTCCACCCTGGCCGAGCGATTCCGTACCTCCATGTACGGGAAAGTATGTGCGCCGCATTCCTTGCCGATCAGCAGCGAGTCGCACTGCGTGTGATTGCGCGCGCCTTCGGCCTGCGGCATCACGCGCACCAGGCCGCGGTAGGACTGCTGGGCCTTGCCGGCGGAGATGCCCTTCGAGACGATCGTGCTCGAGGAATTCCTGCCGATATGGATCATCTTCGTGCCGGTATCCGCCTGCTGCAGGTTGTTGGTCACGGCGACCGAATAGAACTCGCCGACCGAGTTCTCGCCGCGCAGGATGCAGCTCGGGTATTTCCAGGTGATGGCCGAGCCGGTCTCGACCTGGGTCCAGGAGATCTTCGAGTTGGCGCCGCGGCAGTCGCCGCGCTTGGTGACGAAGTTGTAGATGCCGCCCTTGCCGTCCTCGTCGCCCGGGTACCAGTTCTGCACGGTCGAGTACTTGATCTCGGCGTCCTCGAGGGCCACGAGCTCGACGACGGCCGCATGCAGCTGGTTCTCGTCGCGCATCGGCGCGGTGCAGCCTTCGAGGTAGCTCACGTAGCTGCCTTCGTCGGCGATGATCAGCGTGCGCTCGAACTGGCCGGTATTGGCCGCGTTGATCCGGAAGTAGGTCGACAGCTCCATCGGGCAGCGCACGCCCTTGGGGATGTAGACGAAAGAGCCGTCGCTGAATACGGCGGAATTGAGCGCCGCGAAGAAATTGTCACGGTGCGGTACGACCGAACCGAGGTACTTTTTCACGAGTTCCGGGTGATTGATCACGGCTTCGGAGAACGGGCAGAAGATGACGCCGGCTTCCTGCAGCTTCTCCTTGAAGGTCGTCGCAACCGAGACGCTGTCGAATACGGCGTCGACGGCGACGCCGGCCAGGCGCGCGCGTTCGTGCAGCGGGATGCCCAGCTTGTCGTAGGTTTCGAGCAGCTTGGGATCGACCTCATCGAGGCTCTGCGGGCGGTCCTTGTCGGACTTCGGCGCCGCAAAGTAGGAAATGTCCTGGTAATCGATAGGCGGGTAGTGCACGTGCGCCCATTCGGGCTCGCGCATCGTCAGCCAGTGGCGATAGGCCTTGAGCCGCCATTCGAGCATGAAATCGGGCTCGTTCTTGCGCGCCGAAATCGCACGGACGACGCCCTCGTCCAGTCCGGGCGGCAGCGACTCTTCTTCGATATCGGTGACGAAGCCGTGCTGGTAACGCCGGTTGACGAGCGATTCGAGTTCTTCCTGCTCAGTCGACATTCTTCTGATCCATGGTTTCCACGTTGACCGGCAGGCCGGCAAATTCGAACTTGGGCACCGGCGCCCGCGTGCGCTGCAGGTCGCTCAGGCTGATATCCCCGAGCGCTCTGCGGATCGCCACGTTGATGCGCTGCCAGGCGTTACCCACATTGCAGATCGTCTCGAAATCGCAGTGGCTGTCGTCGGCGCTGCATTCGGTGATATGCACCGGGCCTTCCAACGCGTCGATGATGTCCGCTGCGCTGATGTCGTCGGCGGACCGCGCCAACCGGTAGCCGCCCTGCGCGCCGCGCGTCGAGGTAACAAGTTGCGCTTTTGCCAATAATTTCAATAATTTACTTATCGTCGGCAGGGCGATGCCCGTCGCGCCGGCGACGTCGGCGGCGCTGGTCGGCTGATCGCCCTCGCCGGACAGTTGCGCGAGGACCAGCGTGCCGTAATCGGTCAGTCTGCTGATGCGTAACACGAGTGGCCTCCGGGTCCGGATAAAAGAGGACTATTTTAGTCCTATTTAGTAAGTTTGACCAGTTGAATCACCTTTTAATTCAGTGGATTGGGCCGCATTTGCTGTGCCGGCAGCGGCGCTTCGGATGATTGCGCCTGACGCAAATTTGCTATGCTAAACGGCCCCGCATCCCGCGGGCTGGCGCCGGAAATGCCAATTTCAACAACAAGAAATCGCCAGGAAGGGCGGTATACGGTCGACAGATGAGTGATTCGGAACAGGGCCTGATCGAGATACACGATCTCGACTACTCGCGCGGGCATCGCCAGATCTTCAAAGGCCTGAACATTACCATTGAGCGCGGCAAGGTCACCGCGATCATGGGGCCGAGCGGCACCGGTAAAACGACGCTGCTGCGCCTGATCACCCGGCAATTGCTGCCGGATGCCGGGACGATCCTCGTCGACGGCGTGGATATCGCCAGGCTCAATCAGAAAGAGCTTTACGAGATGCGGCGGCGGTTCGGCATGCTGTTCCAGAACGGCGCGCTGCTCACGGACATCAACGTATTCGAGAACGTCGCTTTCCCACTGCGCGAGCACACGCGTCTGCCGAATCGGCTGATCCGGCACATCGTGCTGACCAAACTGCACGCCGTCGGACTGCGCGGCGCGGCCGACATGATGCCCTCCCAGCTGTCGGGCGGCATGGCCAGGCGCGTGGCGCTGGCTCGCGCGAT
>JABAOH010002989.1_pt2 | contig 25998 bp, 23 predicted proteins | sample 7062181 | NCBI WGS metagenome assembly JABAOH01 (sample SAMN14538630, study PRJNA623070) | marine sediment metagenome | biome: marine biome [ENVO:00000428]; feature: marine pelagic biome [ENVO:01000023]; material: deep marine sediment [ENVO:00002113]; isolation source: pool of 5 deep marine... | reverse complement strand
GGTACAGGTCAACTCCATGGTGCTGAGTGATAACGCGGTCTTCGCCGCGGGTCCGCCTGATGTGGAAGACGAAGAGGAATCCGTCAAGACATTACTCGACCCCAGGACACAGCAGAAGCTTGCCGAGTAATCGGCTGCCTTCAAGGGCAAACGCGGGGCGTTACTGGTAGCCTTATCCAGAGACAACGGAAAGGAGCTCGCGGCCTACCGACTCGACTTCGTCCCGGGGTTCAATGGTCTTATCGCGGCTAACGATCGGCTATATGTATCGACCCTTAGTGGGGAGGTGCTCTGCCTAAGTGGCACCCAGGGCCAGCCACTCTCACCCGCCGAAGAGGTTGTCATAGCTGCGCGCGACTAAGAGCCATGGGGGGTAGTCTCGCGCCTCCGAACAACTTATTTGGCAGGCGTGTGACCAAGCGTACCTTATTCGCTCTTAGTATAATTATTTATGTGTAAGTTTGACTGAAGGGGTTGATGTCCTGTCCAACTGCTAATACAATATTCTCCAAAGCTGGTGCCGTAAAGGTAGAAGATGGACCAACTGAAAAAATATTACTGGTCGTCTTTGTTTGGAGTATTAGTCCTGTTCGGACTTTGGGTGGCCAGCGTTTATAGTTACCTGCTTTTCCACAGTATCGCTGAGATATTCAGTATTGTCGTGGCCTGCGGTATTTTTGTGCTGGCCTGGAACAGTCGTCGTTTTCTGGAAAATGCTTATCTTCTTTTTGTAGGCATCGCATATCTGTCTGTCGCCGGTCTGGATCTGGTCCACACACTCGCCTACAAGGGGATGGGTGTGTTTCAGGGATATGAGGCCAACCTGTCCACCCAATTATGGATTTCGGGGCGATTTGTTGAAAGTATCTCGCTTCTGCTCGCTGCTTTTCTGATGGGGCGAAAACTAAAAGCGAAGCTCGTATTGGTTGGGTACGGCGTAATCACAACTCTTATACTGGCATCTATTTTTTATTGGAATATTTTTCCGGTATGTTATGTTGAAGGTACTGGGCTGACTGCTTTTAAAAAAATCAGTGAATACATCATTTGTCTTCTGCTGCTGACCTCAATCGTGATGCTTCTTAGAAAGCGTGACAAGTTCGAACCGCATATTCTGCGGTTATTGATTGCATCCATAACAGTAACCATAGCTTCGGAGCTGGCCTTTACATTCTACGTAGATGTTACAGGCTTTTCTAATTTGGTAGGTCACTACCTCAAAATCGTTTCATTCTATCTTATCTATAAAGCCATCATTGAAACCGGTCTCAAGAAGCCTTTTGCTTTGCTGCTCAGGGACCTTAAGCAAAGTGAGGAGGCGCTCAAGGCCGCCAAAGAACATTTGGAAATTCAAGTTGATGAACGTACGGCTGAGCTGCGGCAGAGTATTGAAAAGCTGCAGGAGACTGAACTTCGTTATAGAACTGTTGCGGATTTTACCTATGACTGGATATACTGGGAGAACCCTGATGGAACACTCCGCTATATTTCACCTTCCTGTGAGCGCCTTACCGGCTACAAGGCGGAGGAGTTTATGGATAAGCCCAAGTTATTGACCGAAGTTGTTTTAGGTGAGGACAGCGACATTTGGAAGCAGCATCATGATGATGTGCTTGCAGAACCCAAGCTGGGAGAGGCCCAGTTTCGAATCCGCACCAGAGATGGCCAAATCCGCTGGATAGAACATGCTTGTCGGCCGGTCGAGAGCGGTGATGGCAAGTTCCTCGGCCTTCGCGCCAGCAATCGTGATATCACCGAGCGAAGGCAAGCCGAAGCAGAGTTGGCGAATAGCCGTGAGGCCTTACGTATGCTTGCCGGCAGGCTGCTTTCTGTACAGGAAGAAGAGCGTCGCCGGCTGGCCCGTGAAATGCATGATGACCTAACCCAACGACTGGCGCTTCTGTCCATCGAGGCTGGAAAGCTTGAGCAGCAACTTGAATCCTCGCCGGAACCCCTTCGAGATAAGCTGAGGCAGATGAAAGAGCAGATGGTGAAACTGTCCTCTGATGTCCATAGTATATCCCGTCAGCTTCATCCGGCTATACTTGATGATCTCGGCTTAGTCGATGCGATTAAATCCGAGTGTGCCAGCTTCTCGAAGAGGGAAGGAATCTTGGTCAGGTTTGAGCCCATAAATATCCCTGAGGCGATACCTAAGGATGCTGCTCTGTGTATATATCGAATTATGCAAGAGAGTTTAAGGAATATCGCCAAGCATGCCCAGGTAGAGGAGGCAGAAATTTTGCTTACCGGCACAGATAACGGAATCCGACTTTGCGTCAAGGACAACGGCGTCGGGTTTGAACCGGCTGATATTCAGGGTAAGGGGGGTCTGGGATTGGCCAGTATGGAAGAGCGGGTACGGTTGATTCAAGGTCAATTTTCGATACAATCTCAACCGGGACAAGGCACTACTATTGAACTACGGGCACCTCTGTCAAGGAGAACGAAATGAATAAAGCGCGTGTATTGTTAGCCGACGACCATAAGATTGTCGCTGAGGGTTTACGGGGTCTTTTGGAGCCCGAATTTGAACTTGTCGGGATTGTAGAAAACGGTCGTGAACTTATTGCTAAGGCTCAGGAACTTGGCCCCGATGTGATCGTGGCGGATATTACGATGCCGTCACTCAATGGCATCGAGGCCGTTGCACAACTTAAAAAGGCCGGCTCAAATGCAAAGTTTGTCTTTTTGACTATGCACCAAGATGTAATGTACGCAAAACGGGCTTTCGAAGCAGGAGCATCAGGATTTGTTCTGAAACATTCTGCACCCGACGAGCTGCTTACAGCAATTCGCGAAGCCCTGAAGGATCGGACATATGTGACGCCGATGATTGCCGGAGAATTGATGAAGTCGTACAAGAATGGTCCCAGCTTACAAAAGAACGCTCTTGGTAAATTGACTCCACGACAACGAGAAGTTCTGCAGTTGTTGGCCGAGGGCAAATCGGCCAAGGAGATTGCCAAAACACTCCACATATCTACCAGAACCGTGGAATTCCATAAGTATCGCATGATGGAAGAGCTACGTATTGAGACCAGTGCCGAGCTGGTCCAGTTTGCGATTAAACACGGTATAATTTCGATTTAAGTCGTTTGTTACCTCGTAAATTTTCCTGCCTAAATCACGTACTTTTGCGAGTCGCATCCAATCCCTCTTATATGGTATTAAAGAACAAGCTAAAAATAGACAAGCTGTGAGATTGCCATTTCGTACTAAGTGGGACAACAATGAAAAGAGGATGCGTAATTTTAGCTGACAGTCATCAGAATATACTTGAGGGCCTAAAGGGGCTTTTGGAAACCGTGTTTGAAACAGTTGTAATGGTGGCCGATAAAAAGTCTTTATTTGAAGCTGCTGATAAATGCATACCAGAGCTTGCTGTCGTGGATTTATCATTGCCTGGTTCCGGTGAGGCCAACATCGTGCGCCAGTTTAAGGACCGTTACCCTGAGCTCAAGCTCATTATTCTAAGTGTTCATGACGAGCCAACAGCTCTCAGTGAAGTTATGTCTGCCGGGGCGTCTGGTTTTGTTCTAAAGCGCTCTATTGCCAGTGACCTGTTTCCGGCGGTCCGTGCAGTACTCGAGGGCCGTATTTATATATCGCCCTCTTTAGAGGTTTGAGTTTTTTAGAAGAATCGAGGTAGCTCATTTTGTATGACTTGATCGCCTGACAATAAAGGAGTGAAAAATGTTGGTCTTAAGCAGGTACAAGGATGAGTCAATTATGGTTGGTGAAAATGTAGAGGTAATAATAGTCGATGTTCGAGGCAACAAGGTTCGACTGGGGATAACCGCCCCGAAGGATATATCCGTTCATCGCAAAGAAGTCTATAAAACTCTTCAACGTGAGAAAATCATAAAGAATCATCAACACAAGAGGAGAGCTCACGAGAGTCAGGATTTCAAGCTCGGAAACAATATTTAGAAAAAGAAAGGAGTTGAATATGATAATGAAGACTGCCAAAAAAGCGGTATTTATTTCCTCCTATCCCTCAGGGACATACGGAATTGCTACTCTCACGGCGGATTTAATTGCGAATATCAAACTGGCTTCGGAGGGAGAATTTGACACCATCATTTGTGCTATGGATTGGGGGGACAATCCTGTTTACAGTGAGTCGATAAAACCTAAGATTCGCAAAGATGTTAAGTATGATTACATTCACCCAGCGAAGCAATCACAATTGAGGAATGAGTTAAATTAGGTTGGTGAGGGTTGTCGTATTTTGGGGTATTTGTAATGAAAGCAGCGGTTATTCAAGAGCACGGCGACCTGGACCAGCTTAGGGTTGAAGAAGTCCCTGAACCCATATTTGCCGACGATGAAGTTGTTTTGAAAGTTCATTCCGCCGGTCTGAATCATCTGGACATCTGGGTAAGAAAAGGCAGGGGCGGCCTTAAAGTGCCGAAGCCGCATATTCTTGGCTCCGACGCAGCAGGTGTAGTAGTTGCCATAGGTGCAAATGTAAAAAATGTAACTGTTGGCGAAGAGGTGATTCTTAATCCAGGTTTGAGTTGTGGTTGCTGTGAGTATTGTGATCGCGGCGAGCAAAGTGAGTGTATCTCGTTTGGGATTGTGGGTATGACTCGGCAAGGAACATTTGCTGAACAGGTGGCTGTACCTTCCCGCAATGTATTCCCGAAACCTCCCCATATGAATTTTGATGAAGCAGGTGCATTTGTACTATCGTACCTTACGGCCTGGCGAATGCTTATGACACGAGCCCAGCTTAAACCAGGCCAGACGGTTTTGATACATGGTATAGGAGGTGGCGTTGCTCTTTCGACCTTACAGTTGGCCAAACTCGCAGGTGCAGAAGTAACCGTTACTTCATCTTCAGATGAAAAACTGGATCGTGCAGGTCGGATCGGTGCGGACCACACAATCAATTATAAGGCAGTTGATGATGTAGCGCAGTGCGTCAGAGATATTACATCCGGCGCCGGCGTTGACATTGTTATTGATACGGTTGGGGCGGCCACCTGGCCGATCGACTTTTCGGTAGTACGCCGGGGCGGCAAGGTAGTCATATGTGGTGTAACTTACGGTTCAGAAGCGGTTACGAATCTACGGACGCTATACTGGAACCAGTTGACGATTCTTGGTTCAACGATGGGCTCGGATGAGGATTTTCATCAGATGCTTAAGACAGTTACAACGGGAAAACTAAAGCCTGTTATAGACTCAGTGGCTATGCTGGAAAATATCAAAGATGCCATAGGCAAGATGGAGGCAGGTAAGCAGTTTGGAAAGATTGTTATAGAGATTTCCAAATAAATGGACTTAAGGTTAATTCGAAAGCAAGGAGTTTCTTAAGGTTCTTAAAGCTTTAAAAAATGCTTCCTCTGGGAACATCGGCACCGGATTTTGAACTGGTTAAGGACGATTTATCGTTGAATCAGAAACTCGCAAATCCTTGAAACCGAGAAAGGAAGAAAATCATGAGCAAGCTTTTATATATTCAAGCTTCTCCAAGAGGCCAAAGGTCACACTCTATTGCCGTCGCCGATGTCTTTGTTGGAGCATACGAACAAAAGCATCCGGATGATGAGATTGTGACTTTGAACGTATTTGACGCGTCTATTCCCAATTTTGACGGACTGGCGGTACAGGCCAAGTATAAAATTTTACATGGGCAGGCGCATTCAAAAGAGGAACTGCAAGTGTGGAAGAATGTTGTGAAAGTGATTGAGCAGTTTACTTCTGCAGACAAGTATGTCCTTGCTGTGCCGATGTGGAATTTCGGTATTCCATACCGGCTCAAGCAGTATATCGATCTTTTAGTTCAGCCCGGCTATACGTTCAGCTACAGCGAAGATACCGGATACAAGGGGCTCGTAGCTGGAAAATCAATGCTGGCCGTGTCTGCCCGTGGGGGAGAATATCCTCCGGGCAGCGGAACTGAAGCATTTGACCTGCAAACCAAGTATATCGAATTAATATTCGGATTTATTGGTTTTAAGGATATACGCTCCGTGGTCCTTGAACCAACCTTACAGGGCGGCCCGGTTGTCACAGAAGCGAAGCGTCAGGAGGCTGTCAGCAAAATAAAAGAAATCGCCACCGTTTTTTAACAAAAAATCAAAATGGCACGAAGAGTTTTTCAACATGTTCTAAGTACTATTGTCTTCATAGGTCTTTTTATAGGGGGCTATAAGGTGACGGGAGAAAATAACATGCCGACAACAACAGCCATACATAAATATACCAACCGCCTTATTAATGAAACCAGTCCCTATCTGTTACAACACGCTCACAATCCTGTTGATTGGTATCCCTGGGACAAGGAGGCTTTTGAGCGGGCTAAAAAAGAGAATAAACCTATTTTCCTATCAATCGGTTATTCCACCTGTCACTGGTGTCATGTGATGGAAAGAGAGAGCTTTGAAAACGAACAGATTGCCAGGATAATGAACGAACATTTCGTGAGCATCAAGGTAGATAGAGAACTACGGCCGGACGTAGATGAGATATATATGACTGCTGTTCAGATGATGACCGGCTCGGGTGGTTGGCCTCTATCGGTATTCCTTACACCTGACGGCAAACCCTTTTATGGTGGAACGTATTTCCCTCCGAAAGATTTATATGGCCGTCCCGGTTTTGAGCGGGTGCTCCTTTCTATTGCTGATGCATGGAAAAACAGACGGCAGGAATTGGCCGATTCTTCACAGAAACTAAGTGAGGTTTTGGCAAACCTGAGTGGACCAACTGAAAAAGAGACACTTTCACCCGAGATGCTTAAAGGCGGATTCGATTATTTCAAGGCCACTTTTGATGGTACTAATGGAGGCTTTGGAACAGCCCCGAAATTTCCTCAGCCGATTAACCTGTCAATGCTGCTTACTTATTGGCACCGAACAGATAATACGCAGGCCTTGCAAATGGTTGAAAAAACGCTCGATGCAATGGCTAAAGGAGGTATTTATGACCACATTGGCGGCGGCTTCCATCGTTATGCAACCGATGCACGATGGCTTGTCCCGCATTTTGAGAAGATGCTTTACGACCAGGCACTGCTTAGCAAGGTCTATCTCCAGGCATACCAGGTTACGAAGAATCAAAAGTATGCCACAACCGCAAGGGAAATCTTTGAATACGTCCTGCGAGATATGACCGATACCCAAGGCGGTTTCTACAGCGCCGAAGATGCCGACAACGAGGGGAAAGAAGGTGCATTTTATGTATGGGACCCGGAGCAAATTAAATCTATTTTAGATAAAGACGAAGCCGAGATATTTATCGCTTACTACGGTGTTACTGAGGAGGGTAATTTTGAAGAAAATAAAACCATCCTCAATATTGCAACATCGACGGTACAGTTGGAAAAAAAGTTCCAGAAAGACCATACTGCGCTAATGGATGTTCTGTCAAAAGCTCGTTCAAAGATTTTTAATGAGCGGGCAAAAAGAATCAGGCCGCATAGAGATGACAAGATAATAACTGCATGGAACGGCTTGATGATTTCTTCAATGGCTTACGGCGGCGCAGTTCTGCAGGAAGAAAAATATATCAGAGCCGCCGAGCGAGCAGCTATATTTATACTGGCTAATTTGCATAAAAGAGGACGATTGATGCGATATTACCGTGATGGTCGGGCAGTCGAGCCTGCTTTTCTTAACGATTATGCATTTACAATAATGGGCTTGTTGGACTTGTACGGAGCATCTTTCGAGGCTAAATGGCTCTTTGAGGCAAAAATGCTTGCCGAGGAGATGATAAAGCTGTTTGCAGACAACGAACAGGGAGGATTTTATCTAACCGGCAGAGACAGCGAAAAACTAATTGCCCGTATCAAACCAAACTCTGATGGAGTGATTCCTTCCGGAAATTCAACCGCAGCATTCGCTTTATTGAAACTGGGCCGGTTAACTATGAATCAATACTTCACAGAACAAGGCGTTAAGGTACTTGAATCGTTCTCGCAACAGTTGAAACAGTTACCCGCTTTTTCAACTGAAATGTTAACAGCATTGAACTTCCGGCTTGGCCCAACGCAGGAAATAGTGATTGCTGGCAACGCTGACGCAGCGGACACAAAGCAGATGCTGAAGCTCATCCGTAACAAATTTCTGCCGAACGCAGTTGTACTATTCCATGAACAGGATAATACAGACTCTGATATTTACAGAACAATCCCGTTCATCAAGAATCAGGCTGCTATAGACGGCAAAGCTACAGCTTATGTGTGTGAAAACTATGTTTGTAACCAACCCGTTAATAAAATTGACGACCTTGACAAAATTCTTTCTGACATCTCTTCCGTAAAATAGCCGGTCGATGGCTAAACGGGTTAGTTGTATTTGATAACGCCTTAGATCGAGAGAGCAAAATAATGAACATATTTGAATATGCAATGCAGATGGAAAAGGACAGCGAAGATTATTATCGTCAGTTGGCTCAACAAACTGTTAGTAAAGGTATGAGAACTATCCTGCCCATCCATACCTTTCTAAGCTTCATATAACAATCTTTGGTCATACACCTTGTCTTTCTCAGGGGGATACGATGTTCCTTGGACATCCCACCATAGCCAAATTTAATCCTTGACAAACAGCCCCTACAGAGATAAAAGTTTGATTTCTGATTCGCTTAACCATACCCCAACCTGCCAAAAATACAAAGCCATATCTACTGGAATTGTCCATTTATGCCTACCCGGTATTCCTTCCCGGACGTTATCATATCATTAGGGACGATGGGATTGAGGTTCGGTCGTGTTCATCATAGGATTTTCCAATAGCTCATTTAGAATCTCCCCTTTCCCACATGGCACCCTCAACCACTTCCATTTTTTTCATTGCACCTTCGTATTTCTCAGGATCTGTGACGCCCTTCGCTCTCAATCCCTCTATGTATCGCTCTATTTCTCCGCGTGTTTTGCGGAGTTCATCCATGCTCATTTTTCTTGCCCAGTTGGTATCCCCTCTTTGCTTTTCCCCTCTGCCTTTGCTTTCCCGGTCCGACACTGACTCTCTGCCGGATTGAATTACAACCATATCAGCCTTACCTGCCTTGACTACTGCTTTTTTAGCCTGCGATCTCATTGGAGCTTCAGAAATTGCAGCATCAAACGGGAGAAATACTTTTTCCACGCCGTCCCATTCGATAGTAGCCTGCGTAGGACCGATTGCCACAATTTTCGCGTCTCCTATCGTATCACCGGCCTTATACCATTTGCCTTCTATCAGTACCTCATCACCAAGAATACCCGATACCTCTTTAACAGGGTGCTGCTTCGGCGGAGGCGGCGCAAACAAATTATTCTTTTTTAGCGCGTCAGCAAGCACCTTGTATTTAGTAAAATACTTGTCCATATCATTGGCACCCACGTTATTTTGCTCAGAGGCCTTCTTAACAATGTTCTGGGCCCTGGAAGAGGCCGCAAAGAAACTTGTTGTCTTGATCAGGATCAGAACGGCCAAAACCGCCAAAGCCCCGAACAGCACTAACGGAATCAGTTCTTTCTTCTGTCTCAAATAATCGGTTTTCATAAGCTTTTTTCCCGTCCCATGACTCTTAACTGCGATTTCCCATTTCACTTCATAAACGGTGCTCCTGCAGTATGGCCTCTATAATAGCACAATATGCGGCTCGATTTCAACCCCGTTAGAGGCTTTTTCCGTTGGCTCTCTAACGGGGTCAACTTTGCGATCGCCGTTTATATCGCTACACAAACCGACGGAGTTAACATCATAGGAACCTTACGGACACAGGTTAATCTGGTCAATAAAGACAATATCCCTGTCGTCACCCACCTGACCTGAATTTGTTCCATCTCCGAAGCCAATTGTGCACTTTTTAACAGAACTCAAGTCAACACCCGCGTCAGTGAACTGCCCAAGAGCTAAAGTCCACTGGCGCCACGTATCAGACTGGCACGCATAGGTGAACGGATGCTCAACCTTCAAGCTTTGGCCGGCGGCATCTTCCAGTATTAAATACATCAGGTGCTCATTATTTTCGTGTTCACCGACAAAAGACAACGACAAGGCCTGTACATCATGAGCCGTCCAATCCTGAGAACTTTCAAACGTTCTTGTTGCCTCAGTAAAATAAGGTTCAAACTGATTTTGCAATTCAAACCGCATAGAGTTGTTGCCCTGGGCATCCGTCGCAAGAAAGAGGTAATCGAAATCAGGAATGTTATCAACCCATGCAGCTATTAAACTGGCGTTGTCCGTATAAGCCTCAAAATCCTCCGCCCTCATACAATCTGCTGCAGTAAAGGTCCATGTGCGGCCTGTGACAGTACCTGATGGACCAATTTGATCGACCCGCCATTCATATATTTCGCCGAATTCAAGTGTCCCGGGGTCAAAGGAAGCACTCTCGGGTGACTGCTCAATCTTCCCCATAGCACCTTTTTTGCCGAACCACAGATCGCGTGAGGTCGCAAAAGCCCCCTCAAGCCAGCTAAGGTCAGCATCAATAGACACATTAATTGCACCATCACCGGGTTTGGGATTAACCGCAGCCGGACCGTCAGAGACGGACGAAACGCTGTCAAAACTGGCATGATACCCGGCCGGCACGGGATTTTGATTCATGCCAAAGACGGCGCTCACACCGCTCGGGTAGACTGCATCATGGAAGCCCTCGTTCTCCCAAGGATCGTTGCCGTTCGTGTCGATAAGTGTTGGAGTTTTCGCCAACAAGGGACCACCCTTATATTCGTAGAGTCTGCCCGTGATATAGACCGGGTCTGAGCCAACCACATCCAGCTGGGCATAGTAGCTTCTGGCATGGCCAAGACCTGGCACCGGCTCTTCATGGTAGGTCTTCATAATGTTGGCGAGGTTGTTGACTGTCTTGAAAACTTCAATCCTGAGGTTGGCCGGACCGTCTTGCCAATGGATGAGCATCAAATAGGAACTGGCAACTATACCGGGGGCCTCACCGGTTAGCGAGCCATCAGGATCGATGAAGTATGTTACCCTTGCCGCTATGCCGTGGTAATTCCGCAAGCCCCCGGTGACATTTACTACCGCACCGACACGGACATCTGTGAATACTTCCTCGGAGCCAAAGGCTACGCCAAATTGTGAGCCGCCGGCATCAGACGAACTTGTCTCATCCAAAACGAGATAGTCATTGTCGTCAAGTCCATCCTGGATGGTGCCACCAAACGTCTTGGTCAGGTCCGGATAGCAATGGAACTGCCAAGTCGACAGGTTAAATGCATTGCCGCCAAAGTTTTCCGACCAGTTGGCCTGTGCTATACTACTTGCTAATACAATTAATCCCAATAGTACATAAGCTGTTAACAATCTTCCCACTCTTCCAGACATGACTTTACTCCTCCGAAAATCCAAGACATCAGAACAGAACGCTCTGTGCTCTAAGATTAAAAAATATCAGTTTTCTTCAGTAACTTCTGTGTACCTAAAAAGTGAATAAGTCATATAGGACACCATATATTTTATACAAAATTAGCCATTTCATTTCAAGAAGAATACAGTCCAAACTGCTGTTCACAATCATCTGCCTCCAAATCTTGATACCTTAGTTTCGGAGTCTTCCGCAAAGGGAAGTACGACCCATCTTCTTCTGCCAGTCCTTTATCCACTTTTTGCTTTGTTTTAACATCTTCTTTCTATATATGTTGTCAACTGAGTATGGTAAGCAATATGTTCCAATACAATATTTTGAGAGAATTGATTGAACCCGAGCCGTTAGGGGTGCTTACGCCGCACGTCCCCGGCGTCCTCGTTAAAGATCAGGTTAGTCGTACTGCCCCCTTCGAGCGAATCAAACAGGCAAAAAAAACGCCCTATAATGTATTTGCCTGCTCAAGCAGTCGATTTCGTAAATCGATAAGAAAAGATAGTTACGGTGCGTGAATTGTGTGCTTGTTGAAAACAGATAAACATCAGGCGGCGACAAAAACAATCAGACTCGATTGGCAGGGTATGGATAAACACAGAATTCGCTACTTTGACTACTGAAAATAAACTTGTTAACGGCGTACGTGGTTAATTGGCGAGTTGAATACTTATCACTTACCACTCACTACTCACTTTGATTCTGTAACCTTTCGGAAAATCAAGCTCTCCCGCGGCTCTTCATTGGGATCAAAAGGTAGCTTATAATTTGGATATTTCTTCGTATCTACAATGTACTCGGGAAAACTGAACCGGTCGGCCCACCACAATTGGCCATCACTGGAAACCAAACCAACGAAAAAATCCCAAGTTTGACCTTGCACCACATTATCGCCAAGTTCGACACGAAAATGTTCTATCGCAATCTCAACAATTAATTCGCGATTGGCCTGCGAGTATTGAACTGTCCACTGGCCCGGCTCGAACCGTCCTTTACCACCTAATATCATGTTCGTGGTAGTTACCTGCCCGGGCTTCATTCTCACCCTGCCGAGACTGACTACTGCTGCGGAAATTGTCCCATCCGGCTCAAAGACAATTTCCCAGCCGCCTTTATCTGCTTTCCATCTGCCAACAAGAAATGCAGGGAACCGTCCGTCGCCGTCAATGATTACTTCAATGCCACTTCTATTCCCGCCGGAACTCCGGCAGCTACCAAGCAGAAAAACGGATAAACCACAAACCGATAAGACCAATAGTTTTTTCATAGTTCAAAGCCCGTCTTTCAATATTAAGAAACCTCAACACGGGCTGCAAGGCAAAAAAAAGGCAAGTCAAAAGACTTGCCTCTTTGCAAACCAACTTGTTGGCCTTGGCCAAGGCTAACTTTCTTATTTATAACGACGCAGAAACAGACCCTTCTTAATGTCTCTTGCCCTTCAAATTCGCCAATTACTGCTTCTCTGGGTCCACATATTACGGACAGTCAGGAGCCGGTGCATCGGCAAGCTGCCAGTTGGCAATCAAGATGTCCAGGTCATTGGTCGAGACACGATACTTCTGCTCACCCTGAGGCATGTGGTCGAAATCGGCACAAATCTGATTGCCGGTCAATGACTCCAGTGGCTTGTTCCAGGCTGCAATCAGGATATTCAGGTCATTAGTTGATACCCAGTATTTGTTCTCCCCCTGAGACTTACCATCTGCGTCACCATGGCACTGCCTCGGGTTAATACTGGCAAGCCAGCATTCGGGCTTACCCACAGCAATCCATTCGTCCATTTGCGAACTACTATAGGACTGTGGTTCACCAACGTTGACTTGAACATTGGTTGCTCCGGTCAAATCCACAGTTGCTTCTGATGCATCTTCCAGTACAACGTTGCCCCGGGTCGCATTCGTAGTAATAGTCAGCAAACACGTTTCGCTGCACGTAACCGTGCAAAGTCTTCCCTGCTTGGGCGGAGCTTTGGTGTCATAGAGTGAACCCATCTCGATGGTGATACCGTTCGTGCCCAGGCCACCCAGTGCACCCGGGTCGCTACCGTCAGCCACGGGTGTATAACCTTCTACGCCCCAGTCAGTGACTTCGCCAGTCTCAGGGTCGACGGTAATATACCGACTGAAATTGCCCGGGAAAATGCCGTAGCCGTTATTGTCATCCCCCACGTTGAAGTCACCTACGGCCTCAATAGTGCCGGTGTCAACCGTGATGTCCAGAGCAAATGCTCTGACCAGCTCAGCATCATCCGACGAATAATCGATGGCAACTACTCCTCCGCCCAGGTCGATGGCAGTGATGGTAACAGTTGCCCACACCGGCGTAGCAAGCATCGCCACCGCCAGAGTAAAAAACATCTTTCTCATAATACAACTCCTTATCTTCTCTCATCTGCACAGAGCCACACACTCTGCACTCTTGGTTTTGTTTCCTGCTGCAGAAAAGGCACGCTTGTCCTTCATGACACTTAGCGCTCCGACCGGCAGGAGCAACCGGATACATTTTTTACTTTACACATCCTCCTTTCTCGCTGGTTAGCGAAATATATGTCCTACAATACTTTTACAGGTTTAATCTTGGTGAAGATCAATTGTATCCTAACACAAGTTTTTATGTATTTCAAGAAAAATCTGCCAAAAAAAGCGAAAAATTGAGCCTGGAAATGAACTGTCTGCATCTGCTTCTTTCAGGCCGACTGGCGGAAACCACATAAAAAATACCCCTCCGACCAGGGCAGACTCTTTGCAAAAATTAAGTGGAAAACGCCACAGGTTTGTGCAAGAATCAAAAAGAAATGTAAAAAAACGAAAAAAATCAGAATTTTAGACATAATTACCCGATTTAACACATAGAAAAGCTAATGAATAGCCGTCTCGGTCAGTAAGGCAAATGCGGATACGCACGCTTGCCCCTGTTGGAAGGGGTCTTCAACTGACAGGCTTAACGCCTATTGGGGCCATTGATTGAGGCCAATATGTTCGATGGTTAGTTGTTTTTCAGGTCGATTTCGATGGATTGCAGCGTATCTTGATGCTTGTCGGGGCTCAAGAAAGGAAATTCGGTAAAGCAAAAAAACGAGAATGGAATATCGAGGATATTTTGCTTTAACAAGTAAAGTTTTTTACGATTTTCCGGTTCGTATATGCAATTTTAGGATGTCTATGTTAATGTTGCGGTTATGTTCAAGTTTCTAAAGGGACGATTAATAATTGTAAGACTATGCCTTCTGGCGGCTACTTTAATCCTGGTTGGCATCGGCATAGCTACTATCTACTCCGTTGGCCACCCCGCAGAGCCCAGCCCGGCCACCGATATCGGTAACCTGAGCAATCTCTGGAAAAAGCAGGTCATTTTCGCCGTGGTCGCTATAGTCGGCTTTATAGTGGTTAACACAGTCAATTACAGACGTTTTGGAGCAGTAAGCTATTGGATATATGCTTTTATACTGCTTCTTTTAAGTTTATTACTAATCGGCAGGTATATTATAGATTTACCTTTTGTTCCCGAAATCAATGGTACACACAGATGGATTAAATTCAACATAGCCGGCCGGGAACTGCCGGCCCTGCAGCCCTCCGAATTTTGCAAGCTCGTGTATGTCTTGGCATTGGCCTGGTATCTACGCTACCGCAGCAATTACGACAATCTTAGCTCTCTAATCAACCCTTTTGTTTTAACCCTTCTGCCGATGGTTCTTATACTCCTTGAGCCGGACTTGGGTACTGTGCTACTGATGATGCCAATCTTGTTCACAATGCTGTTTGTAGCGGGGGCGAAGGTTAAGCATTTGCTGATTATAATACTTATGGCACTTCTGGTAAGTCCGCTACTTTGGTACAAGATGAGGCCTTATCAGCGGACAAGAATAAGCAGCGTACTGCTGCAAAATGAGTGGATTCGCGAGAAAGCTGAGCAATACCCTACCCTCGGTAACATCCTCGTCGGCGGAAAATTTAGTACAAAGCAGTGGAAAAACGATTGGGGTTACCATTTGGTCCGTTCAAAGTATGCGGTCGCCTCCGGCGGAATAAATCACGGCACAGGCTATGGTTTTCGGGCAGGACCATTTATCAAATATAACTTTCTGCCCGAACGGCATAACGATTTCATATTTGCAATGATCGCCCACCAATGGGGCTTCTGGGGCTGCCTCGGCTTGCTTGCGCTCTATATTATTATTGTCGGCTGTGGGCTGGAAATTGCAGCGCACAATACCGACCCGTTCGGCAAATTGTTAGCTGTCGGTATTGTCGCAATGTTTGTCGTTGAAGTTATCATCAATGTGAGTATGACCGTTGGCCTGATGCCCATCACGGGCTTGACTTTACCACTGGTAAGCTACGGCGGCTCAAGCCTGTTGGTTAGTATGGCCTCTGTGGGATTACTGAATAACGTCGGACGGTGCAGGCCTTTTAGCGTGGCACCAAAAAAGTAACTCGTCAACTTCGATACTGGATTTTCGATACTCGACGAGCATCGAGAATCGAGCACCGAGAATCGAGAATGATAAAAGGCTTCAGACAAATTGCTTCTCTTACGGCAATCAGCAGAGTATTCGGCATGGTACGGGACATAGCGTTCGCCCATTTTTTTGGTGCCGGCTGGTTGATGACGGCCTGGACGATGGGCTTTAAGGTCCCAAATCTCGCCCGAAGGCTCTTCGGCGAAGGGGCGGCTTCGGCATCTCTTATCCCCGTATATAGCGAAGAGCTTCATAACAACCCGGAGCAGGCAAAACGCTTAGCTAACACGGCTGTAACAGTTGTATTCGTAATTCTTGCTGCAATCGTCCTTATCGGCCAGGGGCTCCTCTGGAGCTACTACAGCTTTTTCGAAACCAGGACCGGCCCTCGGCTTGGGCTGCTATTGTGCTCAATTATGCTGCCGTATATGATATTTGTTTGTATTGTGGCAATTCTGGCCGGCATTCTGAATGTCCACAGACATTTTGCCACGCCTGCCGCAGCGCCCATCGTGTTGAATTTATTTATTATTGGAAGCATTTTATTTACCGGCTGGGGGTTGAAAATGGAGCCCCAACAGCAGGTCTTTTTCGTAGCGGTTGCGGTCCTGCTTGCAGGGCTTGCCCAGATAGCGATTCAGATTCCTTCTCTGCGGGCCAGCGGAGTTTCAATCAGACCTGCCTGGGATGTTCACTCCAGGGCGTTTAAAAAAGTTATCATTATGATGGGTCCTATGATACTTGGCCTTACTGTTACGCAGTTAAACACCCTCGGAGATGATATTATTGCGCTTTGCTTTATGAACGAGCAGGGCGACCCGTTAGGTTATGGCGCACCGTCTTATTTGTACTATGCCCAGCGGCTTTACCAATTTCCTTTAGGGGTATTGGGGATATCCTTAGCGACAGCGATTTTCCCTGTTATGAGCTCAGATGCCGCCAGAAAAGATTTTGATGCACTTACCAGAACAATCGCACGGGGAATCAAGGCCGCCGTATTCATTGCAATTCCGGCAACTGCGGGAATCTTTCTGGTCGCCAGGCCCTTAATCTCAGCCATATTTGAACATGGAAAATTCAAGAGTGAGGACACGCCAATAGTAGCATTGACCCTGTCGTTTTATGCTATGGGGCTGTGTGGCTATTTTTGCCAGCAGGTTACAACACGGGCGTTTTACTCTATGCAGGATTCAAAGACACCTGCAAAAAGTGCTTTGTATGCGGTTGGTGTTAATATTATTCTGAATTTGACTCTTATCTGGTACCTTGGAACAGCAGGATTGGCTGCTGCGACAGCAGCGTGCTCATACCTGCAGGTCATAATCCTTGTTACAGTGCTTCGGAAAAAACTGGGGCCTTTCAGACAAATCTTGGATGGATTGCCCGTAACCCTAATGAAAACACTTGCAGCAGCGGCCCTTATGTATCTGGCCGGGGCAGCAATTATGTATCTTTGCAAGAATTTGCCCGATGAGAGGTCCTTTAATATCCTGAGACTCGCCGTGGTTGTGCCATCTGCGGCAGCGGTTTATGTACTGGCCGCTAAATTCCTACGCATCGGGATGCTTTCTCTATTCACCGGCGGTAGGTGAACAACCCAAAATAGCTGTTTATCGTTATATCTAAAGCAAAAATAGCAATTGTCCGAAGTATGAAGTATAATAACGCAAAGACCGTTTTTTGTCCCGCACCAATTGAGCTTAAGCTCAATTGGTGCTGGATCAATGGAGAAAAAAATGCGTAAGAGAGCGTCTTTCTTGGACTTCGGCGAGTTCGGTCGAGTCGTTTTTGCGGCGCTTCTTTTATTTTGCTGTTTTTTGCCTGCACCCCCGCTTTTGCGTTCGCAAGAGAATGCAAAGGCCCAGGTGTTTTCACCTTCTGTCAGCCAAAAGTTTTATGAAATAGCTTACGAACTGACTTCGTCAAGCTCAGTCGAGCCGGCGTTTGTTTTCTTAGCTGCTGCGATGAAGCTCGACAACAACGCCAGTGATGCTCGTTCCTTACTGATTAAGCTTGCCTGTCAGGACCCGGAGAACCTCCCTGCTTTCTTGCGAAAGCAAGAAGGGGGCAACCTGGTGTATAGTTTACTTATGGATTATGTAGATGAGTCCGCCGACGTTGAGGTTGCAAAAACAGCGGTCGTGTATTTACTGGCTCAGCTTAATACTCGTGAGCAGCGGGAGAAGCTCCTCGAGCAGATGTTGGGGACTCTGGGTGGCAAGAACGCTGTTTTCGGTTCCGAGCTGTCCACCATGCTTGGCCTGTTAAAGGCCGAAAAGGCGGATTTGGAAGCTGCTGAATTTTACCTTATACAGGCCTACCAAAGGAATAGATACAATAAGCTGGCCTTTGCAAAGCTGACGGAGTTTAAGCCCGAGCGGATTGGGCCGACAATATATCTTGAACGGTTAAGATTAGCATTGCGTGAGAATCCATCGGATATCGAAGCTGCTCTAACATTTGCACAACAGGCTGAACAGCTGCAACTTTATGAGACAGCCGCTGGCGTTTATGAATACTGTGCCGATTTGTTTACTTATCTTTACCCCTCTGAAGCTCTTCCTGCCCGCATTTATCTGCCCTGGGCGATTAGCAGCTACAACACGCAGCGAAATCAGTCCAAATGCCTCCAAATTGCTCAGCGTATCCAGCGAGACGGCCGATTTGACCTGCGTTTAGAGGCTATTGCCGGCAAAGCAGCAGCGAAAATCGGTAATGGTGAGCTGGCAACCCAGATATTCCAGGCCGCCGAAAAAAAAGCCCTCTCGAGCATCGACGTAAAGCAGCTTGCCTGGTTTTATTGTTTCGTTTTGCCGTTCCCGGACAAAGCATTAGACTGGGCTAACAAAGCCTATGAAACCCAACGTAATTCGCCGGCGACAGCCGCTATTTTGGCTTATGCGCTCGTGATGAATAATCAAACGGAATGGGCCAAGCCCCTTATCAGCAATTCCCAGCCAAGTCAAATCGCAGATTTAACGCTGGCTCAGATTCAATTAGCGGAAGGACAAAAAGATTTGGCAATTGAAACTCTCAAGACTACAATCATCAAAGATCCCGGGTCGTTTGCAGCCGAACGTGCCAAAGAAATTCTGGCCCGGCAGGGCGAAACATATACCCCGCCGATCGACCCTAATGCTGTTTTAACTATGATGGAGAATGTCTTTGGGCGAAAACTTGTTCCCGTATTTACTCCCCCGGAGAAGATATTCTCGGTTAAGTTTAATATTAAGGGAAACGAGTTTCCATACGGCAGTGAATTCAGCGGTAATGTCGCAATAATAAATAATTCTGCTGAGCCTTTTGTAATCAGCGATGATGCCTTATTTAAGGGCAATATCAGGATTGACGCCGATGTTAGTGGAGACCTTGACAGAACGATACCGAATCTGGTCTCTACAAAAATTCGAACGACCTTGCTTATCGAGCCTGGCCGCAGTATCCTCATTCCTGTTCGGCTTATTACAGGCGAACTTGGAAAGATGCTTCTTACCTATCCACAGGCATCCTTGGACATAGAATTTACACTCTATCTCGACCCCGTCACCACCAGTGAGGGCAAGATTACTAACAGACTCACTTATATCGAGCCGGCCAGGGTGGGTATAAAACGTCCCGGCATCGAACTTACCGGTAACTATATAAGAAGCCGGTTGAATTTAATCTCGAAAGGCTCCGTCGGCCAAAAAATTCAAACCGCCCAGCTTTTCACCGGCCTTTTGAAAGAACAAAATGAGATGTTAACACGTAAGCCACTTTACAGATTTATGTATGCCGATTGGATGGAGCCTTTATTAAGCTCTGCACTTTCCCGATTGTTGCAAAATACTGCCAACGGCCAGTGGGGCGTTAAGGTGCACACTATGGCTGAGATGCTTTCCTTGCCGCTGGATTACGAACTGATAAGCGCAGTGGCAAAGAATCTGAACGATACTAATTGGCCGGTTCGTATGATGGCTGTTTATATGCTGAGCAAATCCGATGACAGCAGCTTCGATAAGGTCCTGGACTGGACGGCAAAAAATGACTCGAGCGAGCTCGTTCGCAATATGGCAGTTGTCCTGAGCAGGTAGTTAATTGGTTAATTGGTGAATGAATATTCACCACTCACCATCTTGCTGCCCTATAAAATTTACTCAAAAATAAGTTGTAATATCGTCATAATTTTGTAACATTCCGTATTCTATTTGGAAACTAAGTTTTTACGATAGTTCAGTAGTATTCTGTAACATTTGTGCTGTTACAGAGCAGTAGTAAGGTCTGAGGTTTTTTGAAAGGGTTGTGTAAATGCCGGCTAAAGTAGATGAGGAAAAATGCACAGGTTGTGAAACTTGTGTAGCAGAATGCCCCAGTGAGGCTATAAGCATGGCTACCGACAAGGCATCAGTTGACCTCGACGAGTGCGTTGATTGCGGGGTTTGTGTTGATGCCTGTCCTGAGGAAGCAATCACTATGGATTAAACCTGGTTGGCCCCATCGTCTAGGTAGGTCTAGGACACCGGGTTTTCAACCCGGCAACAGGGGTTCGAATCCCCTTGGGGCTATTTGCCAAAGGCTGAAGTTCTGAGCCATTCGACTGTCTCGGTGCTTAAACTCGCATACCGGAGATAACCGCTTCAAATACCATGGTATCGTCAACGACTCCTTGTACACTTGTTGTAACATGGGTGGTGTTTTTCCGGTGCTTGTATTTTGTAATATGCCCAAGCAGATATAATCTTTGCCCGGGCTCAATAATGGAGCGGAACTTCGCCGCATCTATACCTGCAAAACCGATAAACCCCTTCTCCTCATAAATCCGCTTTAGAAAAAAGCTCAACATTTGAGCCGCTGCCTCAATCATTATTACCCCGGGCATTAACGGCCGACCCGGGATGTGACCGCGAGTCCAGAATTCGTCCTCTCTTACATCCTTGTAGCCCAAAATTAGGCATTTTTCCTTATCATACCAAAGGATACCGTCGAGCTGCTGCATCTCAAATCGCTGCGGATTTACTTCGCCAATTGCTTCTTTGTCAAAAAGAGGGGTTGCTTTAAGGTCTATTTGCGACAAATCAAACAATAAAGGAGGGGGCATTATTAACCTCGAAAAAAACACTCTGCGCTACCGTATTGCGTACTGTCTGCCAACTGTTCCTGCGCAATACTTCAATACGCACCACGCGCAACAAATGCAACACACGATGCGCAACTGAATAAGCATAAAAATGCTTGGGGTGGTTTACTGGGCTGATCTGATTTCAAGAACGCGGTTGCGAACAACCTGAGCAGCCTGCTTGATTTTCTGCATTTGCTTGCGGACTCGTGTCCCTGCTGCCTTATTTCCACCTTCGGCTTTGCTGATATCAACTTCAATTTCAGCAACCAGTACTTTCAGGTCTTCATACTCTTGCATTAAACTTTCCTCCACATCGTGGGTTAAGATTTCTATTTTCTTTCGGGTTAAAATCGCTATTTTTGGGTTAAAATCGGTAAAAACTTAACTGTACATCACTATTTTGTCAAAGAAAAATGCCTTTTTTTGTAAAAAAATCAATATTTATTTTCTCCCAATTTGGTGGATTTTCCCCTCTTTTTGGGCGTTTATGAAGCTTACAATACTCTCAAGGCAGAATTATCGGTTTATCGGACTGCCAGTTTTTTGGTCAATTCTGCGATTCTCTGACCACGGCGCCGGCACTGCAGCTGAACTCTCTGGTCGGGCTTGCCAATGGAAACCGGCCCATAATGGTCACCATTCGGGTCGCCCTGAACTACCATACCGCTGATAAGCATCGCCTCTATTATGCCCATAATTGTCGTCTCATTACCGCCGCCGATATTTGCCGCGCTGGTAAACGCAGCCCCCACTTTGCCGTCGAGCTGGCCGTGTCTGCCTACCAAATCATCTATCAACTCCTTAATCGGTGCCGCCATCTGGCCATAGTATGTTGGTGAGCCGATTACTATCGCATCATAACTGAACACGTCCTCGGCTTTTACATCGCCGACGGACTTGCATTCCGTCGGCAAATCAGCCTCATTCATAGCCTTGGCTATTATCTGGGCCATCTCTTTCGTATTACCCGTTCTTGAGTAATAGACAACTATTCCCTTTGCCATTTTTGTCATTTCTCCCAAAAAGTCAGTAACTAAAACCTTCTCCGCAATACGCCTCACGCAATACGCACTACGATTTGCTCATCGGCGCAGGTACACAAGTTTATCCGGTAGAGGCACGTTGTTGCCGAAGTTATCCTCGCCATATCCGGACTCTGCTAAAAGTTTGATATCAGCCAGGACTCGCTTATCGCCGATAAACGTTGCGGTCAGGTTAGCGTCTACATCGATCTTACCCATTGCCAGCAGCCGGGCCATTTCGTCAGTAACCTTCTCCAGCAGCGTTCCTTCCTTTCCGGTTGGCTCGTCCGGCAACTGCAAAGGTTGTTCGTACAGGATTAGTTTACCTCGCTCAGCCAACGTCAGTACAACGCCCCGAACGACCGCACATATATCGCTCCGGCCTGCCCGTTCCTGAACAAGCTTAAGACGGACGATTTCCGAGGCCAGCCACCGCCGTTTTTGCGCATTTATCTTTTCGTTGGCGCGGAACAACTCGAGCGGCGAGCAGGCATTGTATTCCTCGTCATCCATCCGCATCCGAACTTCGCTCCCATAGTGCAGAACAAGCTTGGAAATCAGTGTGGATGGGCGAACGTGGAAGCCGCGATACGGAGGAACGGACACCTCGATTTGGTCAATCTCGGCGTAACGCTTGAGCATCCTCTGGCACAGATATTCCGCGCAGTCAATGTACAGACTGATGTTGGTAACCGAGTAGTTCATCAGGACCGCCAGCAGTTCCTCAGCTTTTACCAGTGGCTCAAACCGGGTCGGCGAATCACATAGCTCTTTATTCACGTGCCGTTCGTAATAGTGAGCAAACGATGTGGCCGTTTTCAACAGATGAAAAACAACGCTTATATGCCCTCGCAGAACAGGCAAGTCTGTATCCAGCTCTTCTGCTTCCGTGCCCGAGACGTATGTGTCGTAAAGTGACTGGAGGTTGTGGAACCGAAGCTCGAGACTTCGCAGCTTTTCCTCACTAATTGAATCCAGGACGTATGAAGCATACTCTTCGGGCTTAGCCCGGCTGGCAGCACGAACATCTTTACTTTCAGCGGCCAGGTTCAAAAAGGCGGTGGCAAGTAAAGTTACTGTCTCCGAGACCGTTTCTATCCTGCGTGTCCCGCAGTCGTGTGGTAGTCGGCCGGGAGGAAGCTCCTCGGTGTAAGATTTCTCACGCAAACTTCGCGATGGAACCGTAAGACCAAGCTGAGAAGCCCTGACGACCATTTGCTCTGCCGCCCGCGAAAGCACACCGCCGGTAAACTCAAGCGCTTCTTCTGTGGCTTTGACGAAATCCCGCTCAATCGGCAATAGCCGATACGCGGGCAATGAGTGTTGAATGTGGAGTAGCTCGTAACTTACGTCGGAAAAAAGCTTAATCGCCGCTGTCAGCGACCTGAACGAACACCACTGGCAGCTATTGCCTGCATCGTAGGCGTCAAGAAACTCCTCAATCTGCAAAGACTGTGAAAATAATTGGCCCAGAAACGGACGTACCAAAATTGTATCGCTCGATTTGCACTGCGATAGGCAGCGGGCAAGCCCAAGCAATGTTTGGGCACGTTTTGTTATCAGCTTCTGAAAATCTTTATGAGCGATTGTTGCCGAAACCATATTATTTTCGTTCGCCCTCTTTCCTCAACGGAATTATCTCCGGCTCATCGAAACCTTCGGGTATCTTAAATTCGAAGACCTTACTGTCCATTTTTTTATTGACCTTTGGCTTGATAAACTTTATCCGGTAAATATCCTCTTCGGTCGTGACAGCAACTACCTTTGCCGGCAGGCCTAATTTCTTATCAATCCAGAAATCGATATATTTATAGTCATCCTTATAAATCGAATTCGGCTTAACTTCCAAATGTACTTGAATAAAACCTTCCGGCTCGGACTTTTTTTGCTCGACCAATGTTACCTCAAACTGTTTTTTCATTTCTTCTATCTTGGTAAAACCAACCATCGGAAAATTCCTGCTGGCCAAATCAAAAACGTCCACCGGCTTATTCGGGTCGCGAGCCTCGGCTAATTGATAATACTTAACTCCTTCCATTTCGTAGTCGATTTGCACCGCCCACGTGCCTTTGAATTGGTGCCCGGGATGAGTAAGGTCGGCACCGTCGAGCACGATATATTGCTCGATGTATTTCTCTTCTTCCTCATCTTCTAATTTACGCGTTTGAAAATTTAATCTCAGCTTCGATTTCTTGCCAAGCTTTGCATAATACAAAACACCTTTCCGAAGCGTTTCTGATTCGAGCAACGGCTGAATGAACCCATATTCAATCTGCGCCTCGTAGGACGTAAGCTCCCGGGCTTTCTTATTCAACTGTTTTAAGACTGTATCAACCTCATTAACCTTTTCTTCTACCGGGCGCTCTGTATCTGAACTTTTCGGGCACTCACAAGCCGAACAGGTGCTCACCGTCCATAACAGGATAACGGCCGCTTTGATAATCATATTTTTATTCATTATTCTGATTTCCTTTTTCTCTAAGCATTATTTTGTACTATCAATAATTTCAAGTATCCGGCTGATATCTTCAATACAAAAATCCGCATGTTCGGCGAATTCGTCGGCCTGATTGTGATTGGCCAGAAGCACCGCAACTGCACCTGCCGCCTTTGCACAGAGTAAATCAAAGAGGTAATCGCCCACCAGCAATGTTTCTTCCGGCTTTACCCCGAACTGCCGACACAACTGCAACACCCCGAAAGCATCGGGCTTGACCGGCCCATCTTCCCGGTCAATAACAGCATCGAATTTCAGCTTGTGTTTGCGAGCGATAGCAAGGGCGTTACTTCGCTTATTACGCGTCAATACCCCGATGTGAATCCCCGCTGCACGAAGTGCCGAAAGTGTCTGTTTCGCATTGGCATTGAGTTTGGATTCTGTTACCGCTTTTTGCTCGTGATAATGGAGTATCTTCTCCGCATCCCGCCGCTGTTGAGCGGTCATCTTTTCCATCGATTCCAGAACAGGCCCGGAATCTTTGGCTAAGCCTATTTCCTCCCGAATGGCGTCAAAATCAAAATAAGGCTGGGTTATTGTGCCGTCCAAATCAAATATCACAGCTTTTATGGACATAATATTTGTATATTATATCGTATATACCACCCAATATACCACCCAATAAATCATTGCGAGTCTGTCTGTGGCATTAAGAAATTTCAAAAGCAGTCATTGAATATTCGGTATTCGGTGCTCAATGTTCGTACTACTTTACATTTTTCTGCAGTAATTCAATAAAATATCGGCCAGCCTGGCCTAAAATCTTACCCTTTCGAAGAATTATCCCGGTAGGCCTGACAAATTTCTCATTCGAAAAGGTAATCGCCTTTATTGTTCCACTGCCTAACTCCTGAAGAATTGCGGTTCTAGGCAATATACTTACGCCCGAGTTTATTTCCACTGCCCGTTTAACCGTTTCGATGTTATCGAATTCCATCACCGGCCGGACAACAATATTATAACGCTCCAGAATATTATCTATCCACGCCCGCGTAGGAACACCTTTCTCAAAAGCGATGAATCTTTCAAATTGCAGTTTGTGAATATCGACCTGCGATTCGTATGACAATGGATGCTTCGGGCTGCAGACCAGGACCAGCGGCTCATCCTCAAAGTCATACACATCGAGTCTTTTGTCTCTTTTGGGAACAGCAACAAGGCCAATATCGACATCGCCCGATAAAACCAGCTCATAAATCCGGCTGGCACTAAAGTATTCGATATGAACATTAACATCCGGATATCTGACCATAAATTTCTTGACGTAGTCAGGCAGCGTGTGCATCCCGATACTGAAAATCGCAGCTACGTTTATTCTGCTCACGGAGGATTTTTGCAAGCTGCTTAGCTCATTCTTGAACTGTTCATGTCTGTCAATGATATCTTTTGAGGCCAGGTAAAGTAACTGGCCTGCCTTTGTAAGCTCAATAGGCCTTTTCTTGCGGTTGATCAACTGGCACTTGTGTGCAAGCTCGAGCTGTGCGAGCTGCTGCGAGACCGCAGATTGACTGAGAAGATGTTTTTCAGCGGTTCTTGAGAAGCTTTGTAAATCTGCTAAATCGCAGAAAACTTTTAGCATCTCTAT
>JABAOH010095091.1_pt1 | contig 26001 bp, 17 predicted proteins | sample 7062181 | NCBI WGS metagenome assembly JABAOH01 (sample SAMN14538630, study PRJNA623070) | marine sediment metagenome | biome: marine biome [ENVO:00000428]; feature: marine pelagic biome [ENVO:01000023]; material: deep marine sediment [ENVO:00002113]; isolation source: pool of 5 deep marine... | reverse complement strand
GAATTCCCAGTTCCCGCCCGACCTGTCTCACCTCATCCTTGAACAACTCTCGAAGCGGTTCGATGAGTTTCAGCTTGAGGGTATCCGGAAGCCCACCCACGTTGTGATGACTCTTGATCGTGGCCGACGGACCCTTGAATGAGACACTCTCGATGACATCCGGATAGAGGGTTCCCTGAGCGAGAAATCGAATGTTACCGTGCTTGCGCGCCTCCCGCTCAAAGAGGTAGACGAATTCGTTCCCAATGATCTTTCTCTTTTCCTCCGGATCTGACACGCCCTTGAGTTTATCCAGGAAGACCGCCTCGGCGTCGACGTAGTGAAGATTCAGGTGCATGTGATCCCGAAAAACCCTGATCACGCTCTCCGGCTCGCCCTTTCTCAGGAGCCCATTGTCCACGAAGATGCAAATCGATCGGTCACCCACGGCCCGATGGAGAAGGACCGCCACGACCGAAGAATCGACACCTCCACTCAGGGCACATATCACCCGATCCGAGCCAAGGGTCTTCGTGATATCCTCTACCATCTGTTTGACAAAGGATCCCATGCTCCAGGTCGGTTCACAGTTGCATATTTCAAAGAGAAAATTCCTGAGAATATCTAGGCCATGCGTTGTATGCACCACCTCGGGATGAAACTGAAGACCATAGAGCCTTCGAAGAGGATTTCCGAAAGCAGCCACGGAGCAGTTTTCGCTACGCGCAATGCTTTCAAAACCCTTCGGGAGCTGTTCAACATGATCCCCATGGCTCATCCAGACAGATAGCTCCCCGTTGTCCTTTCCATCAGAGATTCCCCGGAAGAGACCCGACGTCGTGTCGATCGTCACTCGTGCCTGCCCATACTCCCGTTGAGAAGAACCGGCCACCCTCCCACCCAAAAGCTGGGCCATGGCCTGCATCCCGTAGCAGATTCCCAGAACCGGAATTCCCATTTCCAAAACAGACCGGTCACACTGGGGTGCTCCCGACTCGTAGATGCTCGCTGGGCCACCGGAAAGAACTATCCCCTTGGGACTGAAGGCCTCAATCTGCGTCAAAGGTGTGTTAAACGGCTGGATTTCGCAATAGACGTGCAACTCCCGGATTCGACGTGCAATGAGTTGGGTGTATTGTGAACCGAAATCAAGAATGAGTATTCGATTTTTCTCGACGCTCATGGGGCCGCCTTTAGAAACACGATTGCTCGGGCCCTTATTGCCAAAGGGGAAGGCATTTTTGGCGATTCCGAGGCCATTTCGGGAAATCACAATTCTGGCGTGGATTCTGACCTGAAGGAAATGGGTTTAGTACCAGTTTACCAGCAAGGGAATCATGGGGTCAAGATAGAGGATCCTGGAGGAGTTTCCCCATTTTTGTGGAAGCCTGCGGTCTCTGAGTGATTCCGCCTGCTGCGGGATGGAGTTCCCAGAAAGATTAGAGACTGGAGACTAGAGATTAGAGACGAGAGACGAGAGACTAAAGACTGGAAACAAAGGCCAAATGACAAATAACAAATGACAAGTAACAAATAACAAACGCCAGTCAGGAGTGCGTCTCCCTGAACCGTGTACCCCCTTCCCTTGCCCTCTCGGAGCAAGGGACCTAAGGAACAAGATCACCCGATTGAGAGCAAGACATCTCGTGCCTGCTCCCGACGAGAAAACTTCAGGGTCTGAGCGTGTACCCCCCCTCTTCCCTCCGTCGATAGCGAACCCGTCTTCCATCTTCAAAATGTGTGTCTTCAGCAGTAATGAGCCCCAGGTTGACGAGACTCTGAAGGGATTCCGGATACTCTCCATTCTCAAGGTAGTGGACGGCTAAGGCCCTTCGGACCCTCTCCAATGCGACCTGGCGTGTGAAACTCTGCGGAACCGAAATCGTGATTTCACTTCGACGTTCCGGCGAAAGGACATACGGTCTAATGAAAAGAAAGAGAACCACCCCGGCAGCCAAAATCATCACATATGCGATGAGCGCCTGTATGGCCGCCAGAGACCGCAAACCAACTCTCGCCCCCATCATCTTTGTGAGACCCGGTTTGCGGGTACCCACCCTTTCAATATAACCCTGATTCCACAGGTTGACCATGGCCTCGCAGGCATTGAACTTCCCCAAAAGACTTCGATCAATAATCTCTTGGACAGTCGTCTTTCCGTCGACGAGTTCGTAGACCAGTTGCTGCTCTGGAGAGATTTTCCCCGGGTCTTTTTCGAGTGGCTTGACTCTGTTAAAGACCACATAGAAGTTCGAGACTCTGGACTGTATTTCAGGCCACTCGTCAATCATCCGGAGGACATTGAGAAGCACGTGCTCAGGGCTTAAGGCGATAGATATCTTTTTGTAACTCTCCACGGCCTGAGGCTCGAAGCGAAAGTTCCCGTCCTTCCATGAAACCAGATCGTAAATGGTCTCATAGACCTGCGTCGAAATAACCCTCACGATCTCCTCTTCCGTCAGGAGTTTCAACTCGACCATGATCTCGCCGGTATACTGGAGCGTCTCTTCTTGAACCTTCAAAACCTTTTCGAGGTCTTCCTGAGAGATTTTTCCCGCCTTCACGAGAATCTCGCCGAGCAGATCTCGTCTAGACCGGTGAGTCGCCAGAACATGGACAATCAGACCATCCAAGAAGAAGACTTGGACGGCCTTTCGACTGCTTTCAACGTGAAAAGCCCCTGTTTTGAACTGCTGACCAATGAGCTGAATAATCTCAGTAATTCTGAAATCTCTGAGGGATCCCTGTAAGCCCATGAAAGACTCCCCTATGATTCTATGCGAACCGCACTTCTCAGGACCGCAAAATAGTAGAGCACGAAAATAAACCCAAGGGCCAAGCGACTCCAAGAGGTGGATGGCTCTCTGAGAAGAGAGGGATCCTGAATGATACCCTGCCAGTAGAGGAACTTGAACGCGAAGAGAAAGAAGAGGAAAAGAAAAAAGGCCCCTTTGATCGACTGTTCTCTCCAGATATGCCCGCCTCCCGGTATGATGACTGTGAAGATACCCCGGACTATGCCCCTTCTTCTCTCGAATTTCCTCACCTGCCTCATCTTTTTCTCTCTCATTTTTGGATCGATGCTCTCTTTCTTCACAAAAAGACGGTTGCAACCGAAGCAGACCTTATCCCCCTCGATTCTCCGAGGGAAGAACTTCATACTCGGAGTTCCGCACAGCGGGCATCGCTTTGGAAAAGTCTTCCTTGAGCAAACCACCCAAAACAGCAGAAGAAATACGAGGAAGAAGACGGGATAGATGGAATCGTATCTTCCAGGGATCGCCCTCACCCAGGCCTCGAGGATTCCCTCTGGAAGGCTGTATCTCTCACCGAGGAACTGAAACGTCCTTTTCCACAAACGACTTGCACCGAGGGTATCGTCAACAACAGACCGATTCGTGTTTGCTGAATAGATTTCGGTGTAAAAGGCGACCAACCCTGGATCCAGATTCTGGGCCGTATCAAGGGCCTGGCCGACCCGCTCCGAAGCGAGAATTGAATCGGTTGCGGAGGCTCTGTGAAGGTTGAAGTGGAAGGAAGCCTTCCCAGGTGACAAGGAGATGGCTTGCTCATACTGCGTGATGGCCGCTTCCCAATTCCGCGTGCTCAAATAAACATTCCCCAGATTCGAAATGCATTCAGGCCAGTTGGGATTGAGCTGAAGCGCGCTTTTGTAATAACGTTCTGCCCCCTTGTAATTCCCCTCCCTTTTGTTCAGAAGCCCCAATGTGAACAGAATGTCCGGATCCTCAGGGTTTTCCTGGCCCCAGGTCTTCAAGGTCTTTTTGGTCCCATTTCCCCAGTTTGTCTCGTTGGCCTGATGCAAACTCATCAGAATCGTTGGGTCGGTGGCCCTTAGGAAGTCGTTTGCCCCTTGGAGAATCCATGGAACATAGACCAGGAAAAAGAGAAAGACCACGATCATCTGCCTTTCCCTTTTCGCTAAATACCCCCAGAGCAAGATCGTCCAGTAAAGCAGGCTCCAGAGAAGATTCAATTGAAGAAGCACTGGGACAACAAAGGCAAATACCCTGACGAAAAACAAGGCAAGCTTCAGTGGGGTAAGGTCAAAATCCTTTTTCACCTCATGGATATGAATGACCAGGTATTTGAGCGCCATAAACAACGCGAAAGCAACAAATGTTACGAGACCGGCGCCTGAAATCAGATAGAGCGCGTTGAGAGATTTGAAGAACTGGACTCTGAAATTTCTGAAAATCGCATATGTTCCCCACACATACTCTCTAAGGGCGAGGGTAATCAGGGTCTTATTGCGACTCCAGTGAATTCGACCCATCGTGAAATAAGCCGATGGGAAATCAGGAGCAAATCTCTTGGCATAGCCGCACAAAAAAGCGGCCTTTTCGGGATCATCTCTCTCGAGTGCCCTCAGGCTCTCACGCACGAGAAGAAGAGAGAGGAGAGGGATGTTCCTGATCCCGCTGTCGAGCTGGGCCTGGTAAATCTCATCCAATTTAGCCTTCCCCAACCCATCTTCCCCGGTGAAGATCGTCGTCTTTCTCTCGAACCAATGAGGTCCAATGATTTGACCCAGTTTGCCCGAGAGTTCGGGATCTCGGGAGGAATCCACCCGCGGGGGGAAAAAGGCAGAGGAGGAGACGGGAAGAAGCAAAAGTAAGTAGATGGAGAACAGGACGGGAATGAATTTACGGGAACTCTTTTTCATGGGGAAGTCTCTGGGCCGGGGCAGTATTGTCACGTCTATTATTCAAAAAACATACCAAATTTGGCCCTTTCCCCCTACTCTATCCGATAATTGGGAGCCTCTTTGGTGATGATCACATCATGAACGTGGCTCTCTCTCAGCCCTGCTAGGGTGACTCGTATGAATCGCGCTTCCTTTCTGAGGCTCTCGATATCATCACAGCCCGCATAGCCCATGCCAGACTTCAACCCGCCGACGAGCTGATGGAGGCAAAGGGACAAGGATCCGCGATAGGGAACTCTTCCCTCAATTCCCTCAGGGACCAGCTTTGATGCCAATTCATCTTCCTGGAAGTATCTATCGCGACTCCCTTGCTTCATGGCCTCAATCGACCCCATTCCCCGGTAAACCTTGTAAGAGCGTCCCTGGTACAAGACGATTTCACCGGGGCTCTCGTCTGTTCCAGCAAAGAGATTTCCAATCATCACACAGCTCGCCCCAGCCGCCAGAGCCTTGGTGACATCTCCTGAGAATTTGATCCCCCCATCTGCAATAACAGGAATTCCATCCCCCTCAGCTGCCTTCGCCGCGTCCATAATAGCGGTTAACTGGGCGACGCCAATTCCAGCGACGACGCGCGTCGTGCAGATCGACCCAGGCCCGACTCCAACCTTGACCGCATCTGCTCCGGCCTCGACCAGGTCGATCGTTCCTTCTTCAGTCGCTACATTGCCGGCAATCAATTGGATCCCCGGATAATTCTCCTTGACATACTTCACGGCATCGATGACGTTCTTGGTGTGGCCATGAGCGGTATCGATGGCCAGGACATCGATACCCGCCTTGACAAGAGCCTCGATTCTCGGCTCCATATCTTTTCCGACTCCAACAGCCGCACCGACCCTAAGCCTCCCGAGTTCGTCTTTGCATGAATTGGGATACTGGGTCATCTTCTCAATATCCTTTATCGTAATCAGACCCTTTAGGTTATCCTTATCATCAACCACCAGGAGTTTTTCAATGCGATTCTCATGGAGAATTCTTTTGGCTTCCTCCAGGGTAATACCCATCGGCACAGTGATCAAATTTTTGTGGGTCATCACCGTTGATATCTTCTCATCCAGTCGCGTTTCGAATCGGAGATCTCGATTGGTCAGGATTCCCACCAGCTTTTTTCCGATCGTGATGGGTAATCCCGAAATCCCGTGGGTATTCATGGCCTCCAGGGCTTCGCGGATCTTTTGATCTGGGTGCATCGTGATCGGATCAACGATAATGCCGCTCTCATACTTCTTGACCTGATCTACTTCCGAAGCTTGGCGCTCGATGGTCATATTTCGGTGAATCACCCCGAGGCCTCCCTCCTGGGCCATTCGGATAGCCGTCCTCGATTCCGTAACCGTGTCCATGGCCGCGCTGATGATCGGGATATTCAGATGAATCTCACGGGTGAGATAGCTTGAGACGTCTACATCCGATGGCATCAGAGACGACTTCGCCGGACGGATGAGAACATCATCAAAGGTTAAAGATTCTACAAACTCGGCCATCCCCGTTCTCCTTGCCCTCGTCAAAATACAAAAAAGGGAACCCTTTGGTTCCGATCTCGCCCTACGGCTGCCGTGAATCCCTTGATTTGTATCATNNGCCACTCGCGGGACAGGTGGGGCACCCAGAAGGACGAAAGCGCAGAGATTGGAGACTGAAGATTAGAGACGGGAGACGAGAGATGAGAGAAGAAAGACGAGGGACGAGAGACTAGAGATTGGAGACCGGAGACTAGAGACTAAATGCTCACGGCTAAGGGCCAAGGGCTAATGACAAATGCCGAATGACTTAGGCGGAATGAAAAGTGACAAGTAACAAGTAGCAAGTAACGAATAACAAGTAACAAATAACAGATGCTTGCTGAGAGTTCCTTTCCTTGCTCCTCGGTTCTTTTTCCTCTGTCCTTCCCCAGGAGTGAGTGAGAATCCCCAAGTGGATCACTTTGGGAGCATCGGAGTGGGAGGGGCAACAGAGAGGCCGAAACCGTAATCCTTCTTCCAAAGGGTCCCCTCGATGGCCTCAAGGAGTCGAGGGAGCGTCGCTCGATCGATCGCTGAGATGGAAACTCCACCAAAGCGGTTACACTTCGAGTTCACGAAGAGGGGGTCCACTTTATCCGCCTTATTGAAGACGAGAAGCCTTGGAATACGAATCAAATCGAGGTCCACCAGGATCTTCCGAACAGACTCGATCTGTTCCTCAAATCGAGGATTACTGATGTCCACGAGGTGGATCAAGAGATCCGCATCTCGCAGTTCGTCGAGGGTCGCACGGAATGCACCGATCAGATCTTGAGGCAGATTTCGAATGAATCCAACCGTATCCGTCACGACCACGTCTCTCTCGCGAGGGAAACGCAGTCGCCGGGTAGCCGTGTCCAGGGTAGCGAAAAGTTTGTCTTCTACCTCAACATGGCTGTTGGTCAGGGAATTGAGAAGCGTCGATTTCCCAGCATTCGTATAGCCAATTATGGAAACGATCGGCACGCCACTGTGCAATCTCCTTGCCCTTCTTTGGTTCCTCGCTCTTGAGAGAAAATTCAACCGCTTTTCCAAAACATGAATTCGCTCCCGAACTCGCCGTCTATCGATCTCCAGTTTCGTCTCTCCCGGACCTCTTCCCCCAATCCCCCCGGCGAGACGGGAAAGGGCGGTCGTTTTACCGGATAACCGTGGCAGGAGGTATTTCAGCTGAGCCAATTCGACCTGGACTTTCCCGTCGCGACTCCTCGCCCTTTGGGCAAAAATGTCGAGGATAAGCTGGGTTCGATCAATCACCCGAACTTCAATGAAGTCCGCAATGGCTGCCACCTGGGCTGGTGTGAGATCTCTGTCGAAAATGATCAGGTCAACACCCAGCTGATTACATCGAATCACGAGGTCCTTCAATTTCCCTCGCCCAACGAGAAAACGGGAATCGATCTCATGAGGCCGTTGAATCACCGTATCAACGACGGTCACACCGCTCGACCAGGCAAGATCCTTCAACTCCTCCATCGAATCTTCGGCGTCATGCCGAGACCCCCCATAGACTCCGACAACCAGAGCGCGCTCCTCCCTTCTCCCAGAATCTCGAGGTTTTCGCGACCTTTGAAATTCACCCTCCAGGGACTGAATAAAGTTGAGAAAATCCATGTCGCACCTTGCAGGTGAGGGAAAAGACGAGACTTCCCACTGTTGTCCCCGTGGATTCTCAGGTAGCAGATAGCCAATGTCGAGCTTTCCGAGACCGCTCTGTGCATTGGGGGATAATACGGCCATCAGATCGAGCCGAAGAAGAGCCAGGTCTGTCAGATCATCATCAGTGAGGCCCTCCTGTCGGAGGTGAGTGTGAATACACCGAAGCCCTCTGAGCCTGGTCGCTCCACCCCTGTGCCGGGAAAGGTCTGGGATGAGAATTCCCTTTTGATTCCCGACGATCACATACTCCACATTCCCTCTTCTGTTGACAAGAATTCCCAGCTGGCGGCCGATTTTTGACGAAATCTGCGCGAGGGAACGTGCAACCTCAGTAGATATGATTCGTCGTGGATGGATTTTCCGTCGGTAGAGACGTTCGATTTGGTTTCGCTGACTCGGTTTTAGGCCTGTATGGTTTCCGTGGATTCGGATATAGGTGACTCCTGGAATCTCAAAGCTTTCAACTACTTACAATATATTCCAACTGGACTCTTAAGTCAAGGATTTATTTCAGAGGATGTCCCCCATTTCTCAAGAGGAGTGTTTCACAATCTCTCGTCCCTCGTCTTTCATCTCTGGTCTCTCGTCTCTGGTCTCTCGTCTCTCGTCTTTCCTCTCTGGTCTCTCGTCTCTCGTCTTTCCTCTCTGGTCTCTCGTCTCTCGTCTTTCCTCTCTGGTCTCTCGTTCCCGTCTCCCGTCTCTCGTCTCTGGTCCTTCGTCTCCTTTCTGGGGATCCCCACTTCTCCCGCAAATCGCTCGTGGACAATGGGATTCACCGGGATATTCAACACACTTCCATCCTTCTCGACTTTATTTTTCGCAGGATTAGGGGTACTATGGCTTCACCTCGTCTATTTTACGGAGAATTCTCTGCAGCCGCCTACACCTGACGTGGTGCCTTTTCAGAGTTATGACGGCATGGAACTGATCATTTTGGGGTCTGGCACCTGTGTCCCATCCCTCACCCGAGGTTCTCCCGCCTCGGTGATTCGGATCTCTGATCAGATACTCCTGATCGACTCTGGGAGCGGAACCCTCGAGAGGTTGCTTCGGGTGGGAATTACCATTCACGACGTAGATGTGATTCTTTATACCCACACCCATCCTGACCATGTAGCGGACCTCGTCCCTTTCCTGTTCGCTTCCAAATATGACTGGGCGCCAAGAGACCGAGACCTCACCATCATCGGAGGCAAAGGGTTTTCGACCTTCTTCGATGCGCTTATCAAGACGTATGGCAAATGGATACAGTCTGAGCTATTCTCCACCCATCTGAGGGAGTCGGAGGAAGACACACATCATTTCCCGGGTTTTCGTATCTTGACGAAGCCAATGACTCATCTCCCCGAAAGTATCGCTTACCGCGTAGAAACCGAAGACGGAAGAGCAGTGGTCCTATCCGGAGACACCGACTACAACCCAAACCTTGTCAAACTCGCCGCCGACACGGACATACTCGTTCTTGAATCAGCCTTCCCCGATGAAGAGAGAGTGAAAGGCCATCTCAGCCCCTCCGTGGCCGGGAGGATCGCCTCAGAGTCGCGATGCAAGAAACTCGTGCTCACCCACCTATACCCGATTTGTGATACAATCGACCTGAAAAGTCAGTGTGCGTCGACCTACAAGGGTCCTTTGGTCATCGCTCAGGACTTGATGCGCTTTCAACTTTGAAAAAGGCTTCTCGGGGATTTCCGCAAAACCAGGAATGTCGTCGTGGGAATCGCCAAAATTGGGATTACTTCCGGTTGCCGACAAGATAGATCCAAGAAGTCCGGAAGCTCGAGAATCTTCTGGGGACTTCGCCCATTTTTGGGAGAGCTTACGGTTTCCGAACGTCATTTCGGAAGAATTTCGCCAAGGGCTGAAGTCGGTCCACCGGTGGAGCATCGGAACGAAGGGATAAGCGGATCGGGTGGACAAACAATCAAATTCTCATGAAGGATGAAAAGGAGCGAGAAGCGTGACTCTGAAAAATCGGGAACGTCCCGCAAGGGTTCCATATTGACAGCCCGGAGAGGTTACCGATATAGTAGAAATGGTCAGATCCATGAGAAAATTCCGGCTTACCATCTTTTCAATACTCGCGTTTCTTCTCTTAGGTCCGGCGTTCATGGCCCTTCAAGGACGAACCGAAGAGGGAGAACGCCTTCATGTGATCGAGGTTGACGGGATCATCAACCCGGTGTCCGCGAAGTACATCGTGAGCTCAATAGACAAAGCCGAAGAAGAAGATGCTCGGTGCCTGATCCTTATCCTGGATACTCCAGGAGGACTGATGGAATCCATGAGGCAAATTGTCAAGAAGATGCTCTCTGCACAAGTTCCCGTGGTCGTCTATGTGGCACCGAGTGGCGCGAGAGCTGCTTCGGCTGGTGTCTTTATCACCATGGCAGCCCACGTTGCTGCGATGGCACCGAGTACGAACATCGGCGCAGCCCATCCTGTAACACTCGGAGGGAAAGAGCAAGACAAGGCCATGATGGAAAAGATCGTCAATGACACCGTGGCCTATGCCAAATCGATCGCCAGGAAACGTGGTCGGAACGACAAATGGGCTGCTGAGGCTGTCGAAAAGAGTGTCTCGATCACCGATGAAGAGGCCCTCAAGTCGAAGGTCATCGATCTTATTAGCCCAAGCTTGGACGACCTGGTCATTCAGCTCGATGGTCGGAAGATTACCGTTGACGATAAGGAGACACTCGTTCTCAAAACAAAGGGGGCCGGCATCACCCGGATTTCCATGACATGGAAGGACAGACTCCTTGATGTCATTTCCCATCCACAGATCGCCTATTTATTGCTCCTCCTCGGTATGATGGGCATCTATTTCGAAATCTCTAACCCCGGGGCTATTCTGCCCGGGGTCATCGGCGGCATCGCCATCATCCTCGCCTTTTTCGCCTTGCAGGTTCTCCCCATCAACTACGCGGGGCTCGCACTCATGGTTCTCGGAGTGATTCTCTTCATTGCCGAGATCAAGGTCACCAGCTATGGTCTCCTGTCCGTGGGTGGGATCATCTCTCTTCTCCTGGGGTCGATCATGCTCATCGACAACCCTACAGAATATTTGAAACTCTCCTGGCAGGTTGTTGTTCCGGCTGTGGCGATGAGTGCCGGTTTTTTTGTCTTTGCCGTCACCATGGCCATTCGGGCGCGCCTCAAGAAACCGACAACGGGAATAGAAGGCCTCGTGGGAAGCATTGGCATTGCCGAATCCGACTTCCGACCTGATGGACAGATCGCTGTCCATGGCGAGATATGGTCCGCCGAAAGTGATGATAAGATCAGAAAAGGCGACAAGGTTGAGGTAACAAAGGTCGATAAACTGAGACTCATCGTCAGGAAAATCAAACATTAGCACGCGAAAGGAGAAAACCTATGCCATTGTTTTTTCCGGTTCTGATTCTCTTCGGTGTCATTATACTAGCCACAGCCATCAAGGTTACGAGGGAGTATGAGCGAGGTGTCGTTTTCCGGTTGGGCCGCCTCGTTCTGCCTCCTAAGGGCCCGGGGCTGTTTCTCATCATTCCTGGAATCGATCGAATGCTGAAAATTAGCCTGAGAACAATCGTCATGGACGTGCCTCCTCAGGACATCATTACTCGCGACAATGTCTCGATCAAAATCAATGCGGTCGTCTACTTCCGGGTTGTCAATCCGGCAGATGCCGTGGTCCAGGTCGAGAATTACCTTTATGCCACGTCCCAGCTCGCCCAGACGACCCTGAGAAGTATCGCAGGGCAGGCTGAACTGGACGAGATCCTTTCAGAGAGGGAGAAGCTCAGCCGGGAGATTCAGACCATTCTGGACCGCAGTACCGATCCGTGGGGCATTAAAGTCTCCATGGTGGAGATCAAGCACGTGGATCTTCCCCAGGAAATGCAGCGGGCTATGGCTAAGCAGGCAGAGGCGGAAAGAGAGAGACGGTCAAAGGTGATTCGGGCCCTGGGCGAATTCCAGGCTGCGGAAAAGATCTCTGAGGCGGCAAAGGTTATGAGTGAATACCCGATGGCGCTCCAACTCCGGTATCTCCAGACTCTGTCAGAGATCGCCACAGAGAACAATTCCACGACTGTGTTCCCAATACCCATCGATCTGTTCAAGCCGATCCTGGAAAAGCTGATCCCAGGCAAGAAGGCCTGATCGGTTTTTCTCCAGAAAGAGTCATCGTTAAGGACCTTCGGCTTTCGGATAGGCATCCTATTTTGATCTCCCGACACAAGCTCCCAGATGCCTCGGAGGATTCGCCAGAGGCCACGCTACATTTCACGGATCGCTCTCTGCAGTTGCTGCTTCTCCTTAACGACGTGATGGTGATTCATCCCAGATTGGGGGAAACGTTTCTCTGTAATCCCGAGTCTCCATGTCTGACCATCGTCCCCATCCCCCTTACCCGGAAGTGAGAGAGGCCTAGACTCCTCTCTGATCTTCGTCCTCAAAGGTTCTTTCTGCCCCACCCGCCGCAAGGAGATCCCTCACGGATGTGGATATGAGGGCCTGATTCCCCGCCTCGCGAGCTCGTGTGAACAGGTCACGTATGCGATGACTCTCAATATCCTCTAGAAGCGGAGGCACTCCCAGTGGTTCCACCCCAAGAGATTCAATAACCTCCGCAGGTGTCACGCCTCCGAGATCCCTCATGGGCACATAAACCTGTTGTGTCTCATCGATCGGTGCCAGTATTTTGGCGCCTCTCAACTTTATGAGTAGGTTCTCCAAGGTTTCAACAGACACACCCAACTCTTCTGACATTACGGTTACAGAAATCGGCTCCGCGCCTTGGAGAAAACGCTCTCCCGCCGCCATAACGACTCGCAGGGCATAATATGCGTCATACATGCCGGCATCCGAGGCTTTCGGTTTTTCAGATGTGGAGGTTCGGTAATACTGAAGGGTATAGACAACCTCTGCACCGAATAAAACCACCACCCAAGACAGGTAGATCCATAGGAGAAATACTGGAACGGCTCCGAGAATGCCGTAGAGCTGATCAAAAGTGGCAAACTTAACGATGTAGAACTCAAAACCTTTTCGAGCGAGTTGAAAGAGAACCGTCGCAGCAGCCGACCCGACTGCTGCGGGCAGAACGCGAACCCTTGTATAAGGAAGCATGAAGTACATGAAGAATAGCGCCGCGAAAATCATCGCGTTTGGCAAGCCATATTTAGCCAGGACTTGGAAATAGGGATACCTGAGGAGGCCCCCTCCAAGCGCCGTCTCACCAAATTTTCCGGAGAGAAATATGGATGAGGCGACGAGAATTGGTGAGAAGGTGATGACGCTCCAAAACGAAGAGAATTTGCTGAGCACCGGTCTCTTTTCGGTCACCCTCCAGATGGCGTTGAAAGTTCCCTCAATCGTATTGAGCAGGGACACGGATATGACGGCCAAAAAGAGAAGTCCGAGCACGCTGAAAGTGGCGAGATTCTGTGATAACTTTTGTATGGTTTCCATAATGATTGTCTGAGCCGAGATACTCGGGAAAAGGTGTTCGAATAGGAAACCCTGGAAAGACTCCTGTGAAAATTTCACTCTCGAGACAATGGAGAGTGAAATAGCCAGAATGGGTACGAGGGCAAGCAGGGTGGTAAAGGCCAGGGACGCGGCTGTTTGGAGGCACCTATCTCTCACGAGCTCCTCAAAAAGATAGTAGAAGAGTCTGAAAGTCCGTGCGAGCCACAGAACGGGCCGCGACCTGTTGGAGAGATCGAGCACACGAATCTGCTGAAAAAGGTCTCTGACCGAACTCATGGGAAGCACCTGGCCGTCGGAAAAAGAGGAAAGCCTTTTCCCTCATCGTCAGGGATTATAGGTTCCGTTGGGTGCACAGATCCTCGTGGATTTTGATTCATTCGACTGGGAGGATAGTCGGGATTCGCGTTTCTCCGGGGAATCAAGCAAATTCTATTCCATTGACATGAAGCAGTCAAAGCTATACCATACCGGGCCATCATTGTTCAAATGGCCAGGGGGCTTCGGGTCGGCACAATGATGTTTTCCATAGACTCATGAAAGTCCATCAGTTCTACCGAGAGGTCACCAGCGAATGATCATTGCGGCCGAGTAAGGTCAATAGAAATGAAAGTACCTTTCCTAGACTTGAAGCGGCAATATGAAACCATTCGGGACGAGGTGTCGCAGGCAGTCGATACCGTTTTGGAGAGTCAGAACTTCATCCTCGGACGTGAAGTCGAGAGACTCGAGGAGGAGATCGCCGGCTATTGTGGCAGTCCCAATGCCGTCGGCGTTGCCTCGGGTTCCGATGCCATTCTCATTTCCATTCTAGCGCTGGAACTGAAGCCGGGAGAGGGAATCATTACGACACCCTTTACCTTTTTTGCAACCGCCGGATCGATTTCTCGACTGGGATGTATCCCAATCTTCGTCGACATTGATCCGCGGACATTCAACCTCGACCCGGATAAACTGAAACAGTTCCTCGAAACCCGATGCAACTTCGAGAAGAAGAATCAGCCCGTCACACGAGACAAGACCGTCCCAGTTCGCGGGGTTTTACCCGTTCATCTGTTCGGGCAGTGCGCGGACATGGACCCCATTCTGGAACTCTGCCGCGAGTATGACCTATGTGTCGTTGAGGACGCCGCCCAGGCGATCGGATCGTTGTATAAGCCGACATTCAACCTTCCCGCGAGATCCGCCGGAACCATGGGTGAATCTGGATGTTTTTCCTTCTATCCGTCCAAAAATCTCGGGGCCTTCGGGGATGGTGGCATGGTCATCTGCCAAGACCGTGACCTTGCCGATAGGATCCGCCTTCTCCGAACACACGGAAGTCGACCCAAGTACTACCATCCTCTGATTGGCCTAAACAGTCGCCTCGACGCCCTTCAGGCCGCTATTCTCAGAGTCAAGCTCAAATACCTGGAACACTGGTCAGAGGGGAGGAGACAGAATGCACGTGTCTACGACCGGCTATTCCAAGAGGCAGAGTGCCAGGATCTCGGCATTTTTCTCCCTTTCACGCAGTACGAAAACCGCCATATTTTCAATCAGTACGTTATCCGGGTCCCTGAAAGAGACCGGCTTCGTGAATTTTTGCAGAAACAGAATATTGGAACCGATATCTACTATCCGCTTCCCCTTCATCTCCAGGAGTGTTATCACCACCTCGGTCATCGCCCAGGGGACTTCCCCGCATCGGAAGAGGCATCCCAGACCGTTCTGGCCCTCCCTATTTTTCCGGAGATCACGATTGAGGAGCAGCGCTATGTCGTGGAGAAGATCGTTGCTTTCTACCGTCAGTGAGAGCGCAAGGGAACAGAAATCAGAATTCAGGAGTCAGAGGTCAAAATCGACCCAGATCTCATAAAGCCAAATACTCACTCTATTGTCAATCTCACCGGGAAGGCGATGGTGCGTATTCCAACGCAACCCCATCTCCAGAGAAACGACCACCTAATCAGCCCCTTACCCGTCGAACTGATGCAGGCGCATTGAATTTCTACACATTGGTTTTTCAGGACAATGCCCTACCACGCTCTCTCGCCCGCTCCCCNNCCCCATGTGGAGAGAAACGACCAACTGATAAGCCTCTTATTCAGCCAACTCATTTTCAGGACGTTGTCTTTTATTCCCTCCTTATTCTGACTTCTGACTCCTGACCCCTGACCCCTGACTTCTGCCTCCTGATGAAACCTTCGCATTTTCCCTCCAGTGGTGGTAGAGAAATTGCTGCGCATATCCGGCAAATTGGCCGAAACGCTTCCGGCCAAAGGCACCGATTTTTTTGGCAGATGTACTTTGCCCCTGAAAATAGATCTCCTCCATGCCTTTTTTGATCCACGTGTCAACGGGGAAGGCCTGAGTGAATCCGAGGGAGAAAAGTAATACACAGTCCGCAACCTTCTCGCCTACGCCAGGAACATCCATGAGCAGAGCCTTCGCCTCTTCATACGGCTTTCCGAGGATGTCCTCAAAATACCTCTTCCCAGCGATTCGATTCGCCGCGTAAACATATTCCGCCCGATAGCCCAGGCCCATGGCCTGAAGCCTCCTCAAATCTTGAATCTCTCCCTCCCGGGGGAAGGCATACCCGTGATAGTTCCCAAAGGACACAGGGTCTCCGAAGGCTCGGCACAGGCGTTCGATGAGGACCTTGATGTGAGCGATGTTCTTGGTCGATGAGCAGAGGAAAGAGACGAGGCACTCCCAGGGGTCTTGTCGAAGGATTCTGAGACCCCAGTGAACCTCCGCGGCCCGTTGCACAACGCTCTCCTCCACCAGTGTTCGCAAGGTCCCCTTGTAATCCTTATCCAGCCCGAAGTAATGCCTAATAAAGGGTCCCTCCGCACCCTCAAAATGGAGCTCACAACCTTCCTGCCATACCTTGAATATCCGGTTTCTCTGATGAACCAGATACCCCGTTGTCGTCCGAACATAACGGAAAATCTGCCCACTCTCGAGGGTTGCAGCGAGATTAAAGTCATCGACACGGATCGAGTTCATATCAGAACGTTGCAGTTATTGACACTCACCACCCGCTTCACTGCTCAAAGATCCTCTCCCAAAATGTCCGTTGTCAGTCGTCAGTTGTAAATACCCATGCATGTCATTCGGTTGAAAATGAAATTCCCTGTGTCCGTTACGTGAATACCGTGGGTGCGTCAATTCTGATCCTTACAGAACGAACCACGGACAACGGACCCCGAGCAACGCCTTTTGCCTCTGAGCTTCCTTTCCTACTCTCCGGTGAAATACGGTTGCAAGCCGTCACCAAATCGTTCCAAAGGAATAGAAAAACCCAGCGTCCTCGCGTCTCGAGGGATCCCCGGAAAGCGATGAGAAAGGGGAGTGAGTCCGGCCGGAGGCGAAAACGTCAACCAAATGGAGACAACAAGACGCTTCCCAGAATATCATTGAATGTGCATTCTTCCCCGACGTTCAGGTGGAATCACCGCCTCAACCGGTTCCCTGGGTATGGTCGATACAATCAGATGATGCTGAAGGTATTTCTGAGCGACCCGAAGAATGTCTTCTCGGCCCACCTTTCGGACCAGCTCAGGATATTTTTCTCCATAGCCAAATCCAAGGCCAAGAACCTCCCATAGGGCGGCCTGGGAGGCTTGTGACGCGTTGGTTTCAGCACCGAGTTCGTGCATGGTGATGACCATGTCTTTGCCTCTCTCAATTTCCTCGTCTGTCACGATATCTTCCCGAATTTGTCCCATCTTCTCGAGAATGAGATGAAGGACCCGGTCATAATTCCCCATTGTCGTCTGGGTAAGAACCCCGAAGTGGCCAGCATCGACGCCATAACTCGGGAAGGCGTGGACATAGTAAACAAGGCTCGTGGTCCCACCGCGAAGGGATTCATGCAGCCATCCACTCGGATAGTCCACGCCTGAGACGATGGCGTCGATGACATCCATGGTCGGACGGTCCGGGTCGAGGATATCCATTCCGTTGTAACCGATAAATATTGCGGCAGAAACCTTGTCGGTCTCCTTTTCCACTCGATCGTCACGAACCAGCCATGGATGTCCGATCTTCTGATCGGGGTCCTCCAAATGACCGGGCTTCAAATCACGAAACGCCTTGATCACTTTCTCCACCAGATCGTTCCTGTCGATGTCCCCAAAAACAGCGAGGACCGAGTTATTGGCTATTGCCAGCTTCTCATAGAACGCGATGATCTCTTTCCGAGTCAGGGATTTGATGGACGTCTCGGTGCCCATCAGATCATTGCCATAGGGATGGCTTCCGTAGTAACGCTGGCGGAAAAGCCGCTCGATCTCTCTCTCCCAGCTCTCGTCGATTCGGCTAATTGCCAGGAGGGTGTCTTGCCTCTGCTTTTCGATCTCGTCAGGGGGAAAGGAGGGGTGAGTCACCACATCGGCCAGGATCTCGAGTCCTCTCTGAAAGTTCTCCTTGAGTACATTGACGCTCAGGAAGAAAGTGTTCCGCCCGGATCCCGAACTTATCCGCCCTCCGATTTCTTCCATGGCTTGGGCGATCTCAGTCTTTGATCTCCTCTCCGTCCCTTTCGTCAGAAGATTGAAAGCAAAATGGCTGAGCCCCGGCCTACCAGGAGGCTCAAATCTCAGTCCGCCCTTGCCGAAGAACTGGAAGCTGATGATGGGGAGTGTTCTATCCTCTTTGGTCAAGAGGGTCATTCCGTTCGGGAGGACCCGTTTCTCGATCTCAAAGCCCCTTCCCTCGCGAGACTTAACGGATACCGTCTCGGGAGGAGGCTCCCCCGGCGGCGTGATCACCGCAATGGTCACGCGAGACCTCTTAAGGTATTGACGAGCCACGCTGAGAATGTCCTTTCGAGTCACCTTTTGAATCTGACTCACATAACGTTCGTCGAAGTATGGATCACCCGTTGCAACGTAGCTCGTCGCCAAGCTAGATGCGATACCGCTGGCCGACTGATTGCCAAAGATGTGATCTGCCACGACATTTCGTTTCGCCTTTTCGAGTTCCCTCTTTTTCACTGGCCGATCCTGAAGCCCTGTAATTTCCTCCCAAAGTGACTCCATCGCCCTTTTGCGCTTTGACCCTTCCAGGCTCATGGTGACAGCGAATTGGCCCCTTGCAAAGGAAGGAGTCCAGTTAAATGCATTGACAGAAAGCACCAGCTTGTCCTCGTCCCTCAGCCGTCGATACAGCCTCGAGGTTCGGCCGTTACCGAGAATGATGGCGAGGACATCAAGGGCATACAGATCCGGGTCGTTCAGCGTCACCGATGGAAAGCCGATACTCATCGATGTCAGCCGGGCAGCCGGGAACTGCTTCTCGACCATTCTCGGCCCAACCTGCGAGGGTTCCTTAGGAATGTAGACAGGCCTTTCAAAGGTCCTCGTCAGGCTTCCAGCCAAACCGATGACCTCGCCCAATGCCTCTTGCGCCTCCACATCTCCGACAATGGTCACGACCATATTTTGAGGCGCATACCGGTTCTTGTAGTATTCATAGAGCTGGTCTCGGCTCAGGCCAACAAAGACGTCTTCGTAGCCGATGATCGGATGGCGGATGGGATGAATCTGATAGGCCGTTTTCATAAAGAGCTTCCAAAGCTGCCGATCCGGATCGTTTTCCCCGAGCTTCATCTCCTGCTGGATTACCGGCTTTTCTCGCTCGAATTCCGGCACAGCGATTTCGGACTCGGTCACATAAGAGACCAGGAGGGTGAGAGCGCTCTTATAATGGGATGAGGTGGTATTGATGTAATAAACGGTCCGATCGTAGGAGGTATAGGCGTTTGAAGCGCCTCCGATAGATTGGAGGATCTCCTTCGCTTCCTCTTCACCAAAACGGGATGTGGTCCCGCCTGAGACGATGTGCTCCAAATAGTGGGAGAGCCCTCCGTTCAAGTACCGATCCTCGTGGATGGAACCGGTCTTCACCAGGACCTGCGTGGCAACGACTTTCGACGAATGGAGCTCTCGAATGAGGACAGTGAGACCGTTCTTCAACTGCACAAAGAGGTCTCCAGGCTTGGTTGGAAAAACCCTTTCAATGGCTTTCAGGTATTGAGGAGCCAAAGAAGGTGTCTCCAAACTCCCCTCCAAATTGTGCGAGGAGGCACGGGCAAAAGACCAAAACAGGAGCGAAAAAGCAAGGCAAAATAGAATCTTGAAGGCAATTCTCTTCATCTCTTCTCCTCGGGTTCATCGTTCTGACTTTCTTTGATCTACAATCTGATTATCTCACGAATCATTCCTCCTTTCATCTCTCATGGGATCTTCTCTTTGACACTCCACGGGACAGGAGACAATAGAAAGGCGGAGCTCCCAAAAGCTCCGCCTCATTCTCTTGCTCAATCGAGAGAAGAACCTCAGGCCTTGAGGTGGTTTTGACCCATCATGAAGGCCTTCTGATTCAGCGTATGAACCTTCGGTGGGAGGTACCGAAGGATCACGTCGATCCACAGATCCTTATCGATATCAAAGAATTTAGACAAGGCACCGAGAAGGACGGCATTTGCCGCTCGAATATCGCCAGCCTCCTGGGCGAGTCGGGTCCCTGGCAATAGATGGAGATGATGGAAATGGCTCCTGATGGTTTCGTCGATCTTGTCGGGATAAGCCATCTGGCCGAGATTCACGATAGGAGGGTTGATCTTGTGATCATTCATGATGATCACACCATCTGACTTCACGTGATTGATCCATCGGAGCGTCTCGAGCCTCTCAAAAGCGAGCAGGATATGCACATCTCCCTCCTTGATGATCGGAGAATAAACCGCTTCCCCAAAACGAACGTGACTCGTCACACTTCCGCCCCGTTGGGCCATCCCGTGGATTTCACTCTTCTTGACGTCGAATCCGGCTTCCAGGAAGACGTCTGCCATGATGTCGCTGGCAACAATGATCCCCTGCCCCCCTACCCCTGCGAGGAGAATATTGGTCACACCGTTCTTCATTCTTTCCCTCTCCTTATTCCGAGTGCTTCCGAGAGGACAGGTCTCTCTTGGTTTCAAACCCGTAAGTGACCTGATGTCCGGTCGGATGGATGGCATCGAATCTGCAGACCTGGATGCAGAGCCCGCAGCCAGGGCATATCGTCCGTTCAATGGCCGAGAACCCTTTGCGTTTCTTTCCGCTTGCTGACACAGCCTTTTCTCCCTCCAGCGGATTCCACGAGATTGCAGGGCAACCTAAACTGAGGCACGTCCTGCACCCAGTGCATTTGTCGGAGTCGATGGCGTAGGGCTCGTTGTATGCCTTGATCTCTCTGCGCAGCATGGCGCATGCACCCTGGTTGACAATGAGCGAGGGTCCTTCTTTGGCCGTCTCTTCCGTAACAACCCGTTCGATCTCTTCGAGATCCCACGGGTTGGTGACTCGAACATTCTTAATTCCCACGGCCTTTGCCAGCGCCACAAAATCCAGACGTTCTGTCGGCTCTCCGCGGATTGTAAACCCTGTTGCCGGGTGTTCCTGGAACCCTGTCATGGCGGTCGCATAGTTGTCGAGAATGATGATCGTTGCCTCGCCCTTGTTGTAAGCCAGATCAATCAGAGGAGTAATGCCACCATGAATAAACGTCGAATCACCGATGACGGCTACCACCTTTTTTCTGTCCTCTTTATTCAACACTTTGGCAATTCCGTGAGCCTGCCCCACACTCGCGCCCATACAGATGCACGAGTCCAGAGCCATCAGGGGGGGCAGGGCTGCGAGGGTGTAGCAACCGATATCGCCGGTCACAAAGAACTTCTTCTTTTTCAGCGAGTAAAATATTCCCCGGTGCGGACATCCGGCACACATGTTGGGTGGTCTTGGTGGGAGGTCGTCAGAATAGAAAACCGGGGGGGCCTCAAAGTCAGCCCCCTTCATTCCTTTCTCAACGGCGAGAGGATTCAACTCCCCACAAAGGGGGAAGACCTCCTTTCCGCCTTTCACCTTGAATCCCATGGCTTTGAGGTTCTCTTCTAGAAAGGGATCCAGTTCCTCCACCACATAGACTTCTTCGACCTGGTCATAGAATTTCTGGATCAACGACCTGGAAATGGGCCACACCATCCCCAGTTTGAGGTAGGAATAGTCTCGGTAGATCTCCTTCGTATATTGGTAGGAGATTCCAGCCGTAATAATCCCTACCCTCCTGTCATTGAGCTCGATGCGGTTCTCTGAAAAATTCCCAGCACAATCCAGTAATCTGAGAAACCGCTCTTCCACGATCTTGTGTCTTTGCCTCCCATAGACGGGCAACATCACCCATTTCGGGGGGTCCTTCTTCACTTCTATCGGAACGGGACCCTCCTCACGATCTTTGAGGTTCACAACCGTCTTGGAATGAGAAATTCTCGTCACACTCCTGAGCATCACCGGGGTGTCGAATTGTTCACTGATGGCAAATCCAATCTTGACGAAATCCTTGGCCTCTTGGCTATCGCTCGGCTCCAGCATCGGGATCTTGGCGAATTTCGCATAGTTCCGGTTGTCCTGCTCGTTCTGTGAAGAGTAGAGCTCTGGATCATCCGCACTCACGAGGACGAGTCCCCCTCTCACTCCGGTGTAGGAAAGCGTCATGAGCGGGTCAGCCGCCACGTTGACTCCCACGTGTTTCATACACACGATGGCTCGGGCCCCAGCAATACTCGCACCCATAGCGGCTTCCAGCGCCACCTTTTCGTTTGGTGCCCACTCAGCGTATATCTCCTCGTACTCTTTCGCAATTGTATCGAGAATCTCTGAGCTAGGTGTTCCGGGATAGGCCGAAGAGAATCTCGCCCCTCCCTCATAGGCGCCTCTCGCGATCGCTTCATTGCCCGTCAGTACTTTCTTCATTGTCGCTTCCTTATCTTGGAGAAGTTGTTGGATCCTGCTTCATAGCGCCGCAGTTCAAGGAAAAAAATTCCTAGGCTAACCGAAAGATAATATACAGTTTACCGGAGTTGGTTTTCAAGGAAGGCAACCCGTCTTTGAATACGGCTTGATTCGGTGGAATCGGGGTGCTCCTTTAGAAAGTCTCTGTAAGCCTCCAAGGCCTCCTGCTTTTGCCCCATCTCCTCATAGAGTTGCCCCAGCGCCAAGATGGACTCTCCCCTCAGGAAACCTCCTTCCATCTCGGCCAGCTCCTTGAAAGCGGCAAGTGCCTTTTCATAATTCTTTTGATTTTGATAGACGAAACCTAGGCTCCGAAGAGCAAGTGAGTGATACAATGGGGTCTTGCTGGCGACCGAGAGGAATCTCTCATAGTGCTGGGCAGCGTCCCCATAACGTTTCAATCTGGACAAGCATTTTCCCGAGTAAAATATTCCGAGTTTTCCACTCTCCGTCGAACCATACTCCTCAACGAGATGTTCAAAAGCCTCAAGGGCCTCACTGTACGCTTTCTCCCCATCTTCTCCACTCATACCATCCGCTTCTTTCAGCTTGGTGATCCCCTGGGAAAGGAGGAAGGAGGCGTGGAGTTCCCTTTGTTCGACCCTTCGCGCCCAGAGAACCACGAGTGCGGCAATCAATCCAAGAATGACAAAGGCAACGACAAGGAGCCTCCAATTATCGATCAAGAATGCCCCGGCCCGGTCGATGGCACCAATCGTTGGCTCCGCTTCGGCGATTCGTTTCGTCGGTAGCTTTTTCTTGGATCTCTTTAGCTTTTTCGGCATCAGTTCCTCACGGTTTTCGAATCTTATATGCCTGAAGGCCCTTTGTCAACCGAAGGAGGATGCGGCCGTCCCCCTATTCCGAATTCGTATGTCCCTCGGTTTTTGATGATGGATTTCGGTAATCGGTGGATAACGCAATCATTTCCGTTTTCGCCAGGGGAGGACCTCTGTACAGAAGCGACTTGCGGGAGAAATAGAGCACCCAGATAGGTCAGAAGATAAAGGTTATTGGAAAGTGAAGCGGGCCTTCTCCAGGGAAGCCCCCATACATCAGGCGGTGAAATAGGCGCCCCCAATTCCCTTGACTTTTCAATCGAATCCACTTAGTTTCTTTAGCGCTCAGGGAGAAAAGGTTGAACCAGGAAATCCTAACCGAGACCCTCGCCCAACTCTACCTCCGGCAGGGAAATCCTGAGAGGGCCTTGGAAATCTATCTCAGAATACTGAAACGAGAACCTGAGAATACCGAAATACGAGAGGCCATCAAAAAACTCAGGCGCGAGATGGCTCGGCGTTCTCAGCTTCCCCATGCGGACTCCGCCCAGGACCTCACAAAGACGGAAAAGATAAGAAACCTAGAGCGGTGGCGAGAGAATATCCGGACCATACGGGCACAGCGAAGAAGTCGGGGAAAAGCTTGAACAAACGACGATTCNNGATCTCGAGGCCTTTCTGGTCACGAGCCTTGAAAATGTACGATATTTGAGTGGTTTCACGGGATCGGATGCCACCCTTCTGCTGACCAAAGATGGGAAGTATCTGCTCACAGACTCGCGATATACCACTCAGGCTCGGGGTGAGACCCAGGGATACAGTATCGTCGAGTACGTGAAGAAGGTGCAAGGAATTGTGGATGTGATCATGGAGAACCATCTGAGCAGGGTCGGAATCGAATCCCAACATATGACCTATGCCCTCTTTTCGGACCTCGCTGCAAAACTCGACAAGACGGAACTCGTTCCCCTGGACGATCAGATCCGAACGGCGAGAGTCAGGAAGGATGCCTCGGAGATTCAGGCCATGAAAAAGGCTATCGCCGTCGCAGAAAAGGCTCTCCAAATTCGTCTCGATCTGATCAAGCCGGGCATTGCAGAAAGGGAATTGGCCCAAGAGATAGAGTTTGAGATGAGGCGCCTCGGTGCCGATTCAATGGCTTTCGAGACGATTGTGGCGTCCGGCCATCGTGGAGCCCTCCCTCATGGAAGGGCCAGCGAGAAAAAACTGCAAAAGGGAGATCTCGTCGTCGTCGACTTTGGGGCACGGGTCGATGGATACCACTCCGACGAGACCTGCACCGTGTCCCTAGGTCGCCCAACGAAAGCGCAGAGAAAAGTGTATTCAGTGGTCAAGGAGGCCCACGATCGAGCCATTTCATCGATCAGACCCGGCCTACCCTTTGTTGAGATCGATCGCATCGCCCGCGAATATATCAAGCAACAGGGATACGGTCCGCATTTTGGACACGGTCTCGGCCACGGCGTCGGGTTAGCTGTCCACGAAGAGCCTCGAGTCTCTTTCGATAGCCCTGGTGTGGTCGAAACCGGAATGGTTTTTACCGTTGAGCCGGGGATTTACATTCCGGATTGGGGCGGCGTGCGGATCGAGGACATGGTCTTGGTGAGGAAGGGCGGGTGTGACGTGTTGACCCAAATCGACAAGAGCCTCACGATACTCTGAAAGCGAGGAACGACAGCAACCATCGAAAAAGTGTCGATTTCAGTTTCTTGATGAGTCTCCAAACGCGATGGCCATAAGCAGGCTCAATTTGTTCAATCATTTTCTTAGTTTTATGCATTTAACTAATTATATTCATAAAGAAAAATCTAGTTTTGAGTTGTTAAAGTAGATTACGAAAAGCGCGCGGGCGGCACTTCGTCAAAATCGATTCGGAAAAACTGCGAGGGAGTCACGATGCCAACCATATACGACTTTCGACGGGGCCTAAAGATCGAACTCGATGGTGAGCCATTTGTGATCGTGGATTATGAGCATGTGAAGCCTGGAAAGGGTGCGGCCTTTGCGCGGGCAAAGCTAAAAAGTCTTGTCACGGGAAGTGTTCGAGAACAGACATTCCGCGTTTCCGATCGCGTGGATAGCGCGCATGTGGAGGAGAAAGAGATGCAGTATCTCTATCATGACGGCGAGAAATACTGCTTTATGGATACGGAAACCTACGAACAGTTCTTTCTCACGGAAGATCAGGTGGGGAAGAGTAAGGATTACCTCAAAGAGAGCGTCAACGTCTCGGTCCTCTACTACAATAGAAAACCCATTGGCGTGGAGCTCCCGATATTTGTGGAACTCAAAATTAGGGAGACCCAGCCGGGCGTTCGCGGGGATACAGCAGCTGGAGGCACCAAGCCCGCGGTCCTGGAGACTGGAGCCACCGTTCAGGTCCCGCTTTTTCTCAACGAGGGTGATCTCATCAAGATCGATACGAGAACAGGTGAATACATCGAAAGGGTCAAATGACGGACTCCTGCCTGTTGCCTGTTGTCCGTGGTCCGTTGCCGAGAGAGAAATATCGGAGAAAAAGCCGACTCTGCCGGTTTGCCTTCACAATTGGCCGAAGCGACTATTTATTGAAATCCGCACGGTGGAGCAGAGGACACTGAGAACACCCGGTTTTCCAATGCCGCGAGGTATCGGCATTGGAAAAAATCCGATCCCCTCAGGGGACTGAAGGGATGTGTTCTGGTTCGTTCATCGTTCGTTGAGAACTTGACCCTGCCCCGAAGGGGCCGATGATTTCAGTTTGCTGGTGTCCGCCGACAAACTGAAAATTCTCTGCGATCTCCGCGTCTCTGTGGCGAATCGTCAGAGTCCCTTCAAGCGATCAGAATGCAGAGCAAAGGAACAGGTGTGTTAGGCTATCTACATCGCGGATAGTTTCGCATGCGAGACAATTATCCTTGACCAGAGGAGTTTTTTGCCCTATTTTAAGATCAGCCTGGAGCTTTCAGGTCATGGTTCGAAGTAATCGTGTGCGGGTGTAGCTCAGTTGGTAGAGCATCAGCTTCCCAAGCTGAGGGTCGCGGGTTCGAGTC